>ERZ1292640.328-Hain-H43-02um-R1-328-length-38299-cov-9_pt1 | contig 38299 bp, 10 predicted proteins | sample MGYA00564404_ERZ1292640 | MGnify/ENA primary metagenome ERZ1292640 (study PRJEB36523, sample SAMEA6512636) | groundwater metagenome | collected 2019-01-08 | study: AquaDiva: Metagenomics assemblies of 32 groundwater samples | reverse complement strand
GGCGACCACGCCAGGCTGCGCTCGACGCCCAGTTCATCCACCAGCTTCTCGAACGGCACGTCCTGGTGCGTCAGCGCGTCAACGGTTCGCGACTTCACTTGCGCCAGGAGCGACGCAAACGTCATCCCGCTCGCAAACTGCAGCCGGATGGGCACGGTGTTGACGAACATCCCGATCAGCGGCTCGAGCTCGCTGCGGTTGCGGCCGGCCGCCGGAAAGCCAATCACCATGTCGTCCTGCCCGGACCAGCGGTTGAGCACGGCGCCGAACGCCGCCAGCAGGGTCATGAACGAGGTGACGCCCGACTCGCGCGCGCGCTGCGAGACGAGCGCCGCAAGCCCGGCATCAACCGTCAGGGTGTGAGTCGCGCCCTGGTAGCTCTGCGCCTCGGGACGCGGCCGATCTGTCGGCAGCTCGATCACCGTGGGCGCGCCGGCGAGGGCGTTGCGCCAGAAATCCAGTTGCGGCGCGAGTTGGCCCGACGCGAAGCGCCCGCGCTGCCACGCCGAGAAGTCCATGTACTGGACCGCGAGCGGCGCCAGCGCCGCGATTGCGCCATCGACCTGTGCGGTGTAGAACCGGCACAACTCGTCGAGAAACACCTCGATCGACCACCCATCCGAAATGATGTGGTGCATCGTCACCGCAAGCACCGTCTCGACCGGGGAGACGCGAATCACCGTGGCACGGATCAGCGGACCGTCGCCTAGGCTGAACGGACGTGCCTGTTCCTCGGCCAGAAAGGCGTCGACGGCCACGCCATCGACTTCGTGAAGCACGGGGCGATGGGAGGCGGGCGCGGCGTGGCTGCGGCCATCGATCGTCGGGAAGACGGTGCGCAGGGTCTCGTGGCGGTCGACGACGCGGTCGAAGGCGAGGCGCAAGGCCTGGACGTCAACGGCGCCGCGCAGGCGAATGGCGCCCGCCATGTTGTAGGCGGCGTTGCCGGGTTCGAGTTGATCGAGAAACCACAGGCGTTCCTGCGCGAACGACAACGGCATGCGCGCCTCGCGCGCGACGACGGGAATGGGGTCGTCGGCTGCCGCCGACTGCAAGCCGGCAATCGCCGCCGCCTGTCCCCTGAGCGTGGTGTGCTCGAAGATGGCGCGCAGCGGCAGGTCCACCTGGTAGGCGTCACGAATGCGCGCCCCCAGCTTGGCCGCCAGCAGCGAGTGGCCGCCAAGGGCGAAGAAGTCGTCGCCGGCCCGCACGCGCTCCACGGCCAACAAGGGCTGCCACAGCGCCGCCAGACGCGCTTCGCCGGCCGTCGGCGGAGCGTCGTCTCCACCGGCCGCCGCCCGCTGCTCGGGCGAGGGCAGCGCCTTGCGATCGATCTTGCCGTTGGGCGTCAGCGGCAGCGTCTCGAGGACGACCAGTGCTGGGGGCACCATGTACTCGGGCAACCGGCTCCGCAAATGCGCGTGGAGTTCGTCAGCCACCGCCTGCGCGCGCGGATGCGAGACATACGCGACCAGCCGCTTGTTGCCCGCACTTCCCTCTTCGACCGTTACAACGCACGGGCCGACGCCGGGAAAGGCGCGCGCGACGGATTCGATCTCGCCCAGCTCGATGCGGAAGCCGCGCAGCTTGACCTGGTGATCGAACCGCCCCAGGAACTCCACGTTCCCATCGTCGCGGAACCGGGCGCGATCGCCCGTGCGATAGAGCCGGTCGACGCCGGAAAATGGACTTGGAACGAACCGCTCGCTGGTGAGATCGGGGCGGCCCAGGTAACCGCGGGCCAATCCCTGCCCCGCCAGATAGATCTCTCCCGGCACGCCGACCGGCACCGGCTGCAGCGCCTTGTCGAGAATGTAGAGGCGCGTGTTGGCGATTGGCCGGCCGATCGACGGCGGATCACCGCGCCGGCGCAGGATGAACGTCGAATATGTGGTGTCTTCGGACGGTCCGTAGAGATCGTAGACCTTCTCCACCGTCGGCACGTCGTAGATGCGATCGGCCAGTTCGGTGGTCAGCGGTTCGCCGGCGAGGTTGACGATGCGCACCGAGGGTGGAAGGGCGCGTTGGATCAGCAGCGCGTCGATTGCCGACGGGACGGTGTTGATCAGGGTGACGTGCGCGCGATCGGCCAGGTTGGGCAGTTCCAACACGTTGTTGGCAAGCACCACCGTACCGCCGATCGACAACGGCAGGAAGATCTCGAACACCGACAGGTCGAAGCAGATCGAGGTGCCGGCGAGGACGCCGCTCAGCTCGGCGGGCGACCACACCGACTGCGCCCAGGCGATCAACGCCGCCGGGCTGCGGTGCTCGATGGCCACGCCCTTGGGTTGGCCCGTGGAGCCCGACGTGTAGAGCACGTACGCCAGGTTCGACGGATTGACGGCGGGCGGCCGGAACTGACCGGCGACCGCTTCGTCGAGATCGCCGTCCTTCAGCACGATGCTCGCGCCGCTGTCGGCGATCACGAACTCGGTGCGGGCAGCCGGATAGGCCGGGTCGAGCGCCACATAGGCACCTCCCGCCTGCAAGATGCCGAGCAAGGCGGCAATCATGTCCGGCGTGCGGCTCATGCAGACGCCGACCAGCGTCTCGGTGGCCACGCCCTTCTGCTGCAGCAGCAACGCCGCCTTGGCCGCTCGAGCCATCAGCGCCGCATAGGTCCAGGTGGTTCCGTTCCACCGCAGGGCAATCGCGTCGGGCGTGCGCGCCGCCTGCTCTTCCACGAGCTGATGCAGGCAGCGCGGGCGGGCCGGCGCATCGGTGCGGTTCCATTCAACCAGCAGCCGGTGCCGCTCACCGTAGCCCAGGTAGTCGAGCTGCGACAGCGCGGTGGCCGGCTGGCGCACCGCCGCTTCCACCATGTTGCGGAAGTGCTCCGCGAACCGCTGGGCGGTCTCGGTGCGGAACAGCGCGGTGGCAAACTCCAGGCACCCCGAGAACCCATCGCCGGTTTCCTGGATCGACAGCGTGATGTCGAGACGGGCGGCACCAGTGGAGAGCGGCACGGCCTCGATCTGCAGGCCATCGAGCGCGACGTCCTGCAGCGCGCCGCTCTGCATGGCGAACATCACCTGGAAGAACGGCGCGCGATTGAGCCGGCGCTCGGGGTTCAGCTTCTCCACTACCTGCTCGAACGGCAGGTCGGCGTGGGCGTAGCCTTCGAGCGCGGTGGCGCGGACACGCGCGATCAACGCGAGGAAGTCGGGGTCGCCATCGACGTTGACCCGCAGCGCCAGCGTGTTGACGAAGAAGCCGATCAGCCCCTCGAGGTCCTTCCGTGGCCGGTTGGCGATGGGTGAGCCGACGGTGAGATCGACGTCGCCCGACCAGCGGTGCAGCAGGGCCATGAACGCTGCCAGCAGCACCATGTAGGCGCTTGAATCGGTGCGCCTCGCGAGGGCGTTCACCGCGTCGGCAACTTCGGCGTCGATGCGGAAGTAGACGGCTTCCCCCGCCGTCGCGCTCGCTGCTTCGCGACTCGCGCTGTGGCGGTGTAAACCCTCGTCTTTTCCGCCGTCCGACGGCAGGTTAATGACGCCGGGGGCGTCGGCGAGTTGCGTGCGCCAGTAGTCGAGATGCGGTAGTGCGACCGCGCTGTCCTCGACCTGCCGGCGCTGCCACTGCGCGAAGTCGGCGTATTGAACTGGCAGATCGGCGAGCGGCGAGTCAGCGCCCTGGCGCAGCGAGTTGTACAAGGCGGCGAACTCGCGGACGAGGACGCCGGTCGACCAGCCGTCAGACGCCACGTGATGCAACGTGACCACGAGCACGTGCTCACCCGGGGCGAGATGGATCAACAGCACGCGAATGGGGTGCTCGCGCGCCAGGTCGAAGACATGGCTGGCTTCGTCGCGCAGGGCCGCGCGCACGGCATCCTCCCTGTCCGCCGCCGGCACGCCGGCCAGCGACCGGGTGCGGCACAACGTCGCGCCGGGTGCCGGGTCGATCACCTGCGCGGGCTCGCCATCCTGATCGACGAGCCGGGTCCTGAGCACTTCGTGGCGCCGCACGATCTCGTCGAACGCCGCGGCCACCGCGGCCGTGTCCAGATCGCCCAGCAGGCGGAACGCCGCCGGCATGTTGTACGCCGCCGAGCGTCCCTCGAGGCGCTCCAGGAACCAGATGCGCCGCTGGGCAAACGACAGCGGCAGGGGCTGGCTGCGGTCAGCGGCCGGAATGTAACCGCCTGTTGCATTTTCGGCGGCCGGGTCTCCGGCAGCCCGCTCTTTGCGGACCCGCTCCAGCAGCCGGGCGCGTTGCTCGGGGCTGAGGGCGGCCAGGCGGTTGCGCAGATCGTTCACGCGGTCGCCCCTGCCTTGTTGGATTTCGCCACCACTTGGCGTACCTTTACGTTCGATTCCATGACTTCACTTGACCGCGTCGACTTCGCCACGCTCACGCCGGAACGGTTTCATACTTTCTACCGGTCGCGGAGCAAGCCCTTCATCATCACGGGCGCCTTCGAGGGGGTAAAGGACTGGACCCTGGACGTAATCTCGGACCTGCTGGGCACGAGCGAATACAACGTTCGCGTTTACGGTAAAGACTATCGTAGCCGACCCAAGCGGGAATGGAAGAAGTACAGCGAAATCGAGTCGCACACGCCCCAGGCGTACGTCGAGCTGCTGCGCAACCGCACCGCGCACGAGAACAGCATGTACATGGCGCAGGTGGCGTTCGGGCAGACGCCACTGGCCACCACCATTCGCGACCGCGTCCTCCAGCTCGAGCAGAAGTGCGACATGGAGACCATCCATCCGTTGATGGACCTGAATCTCTGGCTCGGCCCCGCCGGGCACACCGAGCCACTACACTTCGACACCGGCGACGGCACGCTGATGCAGTTGCACGGTTCCAAGAAGGTCACGCTGTTTCCACCGTGGGAGACGCCCAACCTCTACCCGTTCGAGTTCTACCGCGAGATCCCGCCCTGGTTCAGCCAGGTCGACACCGACAATCCCAACCCCGCGATTTTCCCGCGTTACGCTGACGCGCAAGCCAGCCGCCTCGAGGTGGTCGTCGAACAGGGCGAGATCCTCTATATCCCCGTCAGTTGGTGGCACGAGGTCACCGCGCTCGGCACCGACTACGTGTGCTCGGTCAACCGCTTCTGGAAGGTGAAGCCGGTCGAGCGCAACTTCTCGCACGGCCGCTCGTCGGTGTTCTGGCTGATGAACCAGGTGCCGTGGTCAGTGGTGATGAAGGTGGACGGGACGATGAGGAAGTTGCTGGGGCGCGCATAGTGATTTGCTCACACCCCGAGCGCACCGTCCCATAGCTGTTCGAGGAACGTCAGCCACGGCAGCACCTCGATCTCCGGTGCGGCCATCCTGGGCTGTCGCTCCAGCGACACGACGACCGATCGCTTCACGCGATGATCCTCGCGCAGGGCGCGCAGGCCAGCCAGGTCGCCGTCGTGCACGCGCGTGCCGCCCTTGACCTCGATGGCCACCTGCATGTCGCCGAGCACGAAGTCGACCTCGAACCCGCTCGCGGTGCGCCAGAATCGGATGTCGAGCTCGGGTTGCTGGTAGGCCTGGTAGGCCTTGAGTTCCATGAGGATCAACTGCTCGAACGCCTTCCCGAACTCGGCGCTGCCGGGGCGGGCCTGCCGCCTGGCCAGGTAGTTCGTGACGCCGACATCGAACAGGTAGAACTTCTCGGTCAGGATCATGCGCCGCGACCGCGCCCGGGTCCACGGCGCAATGCGATAACCGAGGTAGGTATCTTCCAGAATCTCGAAATAAGTGCGAACCACCTTGGCCGAGACGCCGCTCTCGCGAGCGACGTTGGTGTAGTTCAGCAGTTCGCTGCTCGTGACGGCCGCCACGCGCAGAAACTCGGCGAACGCCGGGATGTTCGCAGTCAGCGACTCGGCGGCGATCTCTTCCTTCAGGTAGTCGCCGACGTAGGCGCGCAGGTCTTCAACCGGGTCGGCTGACAGGAAGTGAGGCGGCAGCAACCCGCTGGTCATGACCCGCTCGAGATCGAAGCGATCCACCTCGGCGACGGTGAGCGGCATCATCTGCCGGCGCCAAGCCCGGCCAGCCAGCAGGTTGGCATGGCCGCGCCGAAGCTTGCGGGCGCTCGAACCCGTCAACAAGAATCCCTGCCGGCGGTTCTCAATCAGCCAGTGCACTTCGTCGAGCAGCGCCGGAACCTTCTGCACCTCGTCTATGACCACCAGCGGGTGGCCAGCCTCGGCCACGCGCTCGCGGAGCAGTGCGGGGCGCGCGGCGTACTCGCCGTAGACGTCGGATTGCAGCAGGTCGATCAGGAAGGCCTTGGGAAACTGCTCGCGAATCCAATAGCTCTTGCCGACGCGGCGCGGTCCCCAGAGGAACGCAGACCGCCCCCGGGGTAGGCGCAGGTCAAGCGCACGTCTGGTTATCTTACCCATGAGGGAAGTTTATCATGATAAACTGACGCATTGCTACTCGCCGTCATCCGATAACAATCGGCTCACTTCCTCGTCTGACAACCCGGCCAGCGCCTCGAGCAGCTCCGGGTCGACATCCGCAGCCCTCGCCGACACCACCTGGTCGATGTGTCTGCCAATTGCCGCAATCGTCGGCGCCTCGAACACCGCGCGCAGTGGCAAGTCGATGCTGAAAGCAGTGCGGATGCGTGCCACCACCCGCGCCGCCAGCAGCGAGTGGCCGCCGATCGCGAAGAAGCTCTCTTCGCGGCCGAACGACGGGCGTTCCAGCACCTCGTTCCAGATCGCGGCCACGCGGCGCTCGGTATCCGTCCGCGGCGGCGCCGACACCTCGGGGCCATCGGGACGTTTCAGCTTCGCCAGCGCATCGCGATCCACCTTGCCGTTCGGACTCAGCGGCCAGGCGGCCACCGGCACAATCACCGGCGGAATCATGTAATCCGGCAGGCGGCGGCCGACCCGCGAGCGGAGATCCGCCGCTGACGGGGCCGGGCCATCGGTCTTCACGTACGCCACCAGCGTCTCGTCAATCGCCAGCACCACCCATTCGGGCAGGCCCGTGGACTCGGCCAGCGCGACTTCGATCTCGCCAAGCTCGATGCGCAGGCCGCGAATCTTGACCTGGAAGTCGCGGCGGCCGATATACACCGGCACGCCGTCTTCCAGCCGATACACCAGGTCCCCCGTCCGATACATCGTCCCCGCGTCACCGGGTCCGGGCACAAATCGCTCCGCGGTCATCTCGGGCTTCTGCCAATAGCCAGAGCCGACACAGACGCCGGAGATGCACAGCTCGCCAACGCCGTAGGGCGGCGCAGGCCGGCCCAGTTCATCGAGCACGTGCAGGCGGACGTTGTCGACGGGTGCGCCGAGCGGCACTTCACGATCCAGGTAACGCAGGGGCTCGGGCAGCCGGAAGAACGACACGACGTCGGTGCACTCCGTGGGCCCGTACGTGTTCACTACTTCTGCGCGGCAGTGCGGATTGCGCAGCCAGGCCTCGAGCGTGGTGACGCGAATGGGCTCGCCGCCAAGGAACACATAGCGCAGCGAGGCCAGGTCGGCGAAGCGGCTCGGATTGTCCAGCAGGCTGTAGAACGCACCGGGGGCGCAGTTGATGATGGTCGCGCCCGTTGCCGCAACGGTGTCGACGATGCGCGCGGGATCGAACTCGGTGCCCTCGGGCAACACGATCGTGGCGCCGGTGACCAGTGCGGCGTAGAAATTCTTTTGGGTCAGATCGAAACCGAAGGCGCTGACGATCAGGAACTTGTCGCCGGGGCCGATGGCGAACTCGCGGACGTACCAACTCACCAGGTTCCACTCGCCGAGGTCGTGAACGGCGGCGCCCTTGGGCAGGCCGGTGGAGCCCGAGGTGTAGAGGACGTAGAAGGTGCTCGAGGGGCCTCGGGCTGGTGGGGCTGGTAGGGCGGGTGGGGCGGGTGGGTTTTCGCGGTCAAGTGCGAGCAGGCGGCAGTCGAGGCCGCTGAAGCGCTCCAGCAGGCATTCTTGCGTGAGGATGACGCGGCAATTCGCGTCGCTGGCCATGTGCCGCAACCGGCCTTCCGGGTAAGCCGCATCCATCGGTACGTAGGCGGCCCCGCTCTGCAACACCGCGAGCATCGCCACCACCATCCGCGGCGAACGCTCGAGGCAAACGCCGACCAGGTCGCCGGCGCCAATGCCGTCGGCCCGCAATACCTGCGCGATGCGCGTGGCCTCTGCGATTAGTTCCTCGTAGCTGACGACCGCGCCGCCCTGGACGACAGCGGCGGCGCGAGGAGTGCGTGCGGCCTGGCGCGCAATCTCGTCGGGGATCGAGCGGTACTCCAAGGGGCGAATCGATTCCGTGAGGCTGGCCTCATCCGCCAGTTGCGTCGACAGATCGGCAACGCGGTCAACGCCGGCGATCAACTGCCGGACGACCGCTTCGACCCGCTCGAGGAAGCGCCGCTCGGCAAAAACCCCGGGGTCGTAGGTGACGCTCATCGACACGCGATCGGCCACCGCGGTGATCTCGAACTGGACGAAGCCCTCGGCGTACGGTGTGAACCGCATCGCCTCGACGACCTCGTGCCCCACCGGCACGGTGAGCCGCGCCGTGATGTAGTTGAACAGCAGCGACACCCGTCCCGCCGGCGCCAGCCGGCGCTGCTCGAAGATGGAAATGCCCGCGTACTCGGACGCGGCTTTCTGGCTCGCGCGAGCGTGTTCGAGCAGGCCGCTCGCGGTCCCGGCCCGGCCAAGCAGCGCACGCGGCACGACGAACGGCAGGCCCTGGTAGTAGCAGCCCAGCGCCGCGGCATGTCCGGGCGGACGGCCGGTCAGAAACTCCTGGATCAGCAAATCCCCTTCGGCGCACCCGTGGGCGTCGGCGACGATGGCGAAGGCGGCCTTCATTAGAAGTTGAGGCGTGATGCGCCGCTGGCGGCTGAAGCGCCGCACCTCGCTCCATAATTCCGCCGGCAGCTCGAGCTCGCGAGTAATCGGGACGCCCGATCGCCCTTCGACGGGGCAGATCAACGGCGTCACCCCGGCCAGCGCCTCGCGCCAATGCGCCAGCACGGGCGCGGTATCGGCGGCGGCACGCTGCCGGGGCAGCCACTCGTGGAAGATCGCCGGCGGCAGGGGCTCGGGCACGAGATTGCCGCCGGTGCGACGCGTGTACTCGGCGGCGATCCACGCCGCCGCCTGCGTCGTGGCAATGCCGTCGAGCAGCATGTGGTGATTGGCGAAGCCGGCCACGCATTTGCCGGCGGCGACGCGCACCAGGAAGTGACGAGCCAGATTGCCGTGCGGGTCGTACGGGCGGCGAATGATCGCCGTGACCTGCTCGCGCACTTGGCTGTCGGTCGCTCCGGCGGGCAAGTCAACGACTTCGACTTGCACGCGCTGGCCAGGCAACCCTTCCACCTTCGCCGAGGCTCCGGCGGACAAGGAAGGGTTGCCTCCACCGGTGGGGCGGAGCACGCACTGGTACGCCTGGTCCATGTACGGCGCGCTCGACGCGCGCATCCGGGTGCGCATGACCGGCTGCGCGTCGGTCAGCGCCTGCGCGGCCGCCCGCCACTGCTCCGGGTCGATGGCCTCGCTCACCGCGAAGGCCAGGCCCACGTTGTTCTGCGCACTCGACGCGTTGGCTAACGCGTCCAGGTAGATATCGCGCTGCATGGGCCCCAGCGGCAACACCCGCTCGTACTGCTCGGGAGGGAGAGCGAGCTGCTCGAACAACTCCGCCTGCGTGACGAGCGGGATCGACGCCAGCGGCGCCTCGGGGTCGGCGCACATGCCCTCGAGCATGCGTTCGAGGTGCAGCATCATGCGGGCGATGGTGGCCAGCTCGAACAGGTCGCTGTTGTAGATCATGTTGCCCGAGAGGCCGCCGGGCGTCTCGGTGAGCAACAGCATGAGGTCGTAGCGCGTGTGCATGCACTCGACCTGGATGCCCTCGACGTCGAGTCCTGGCAATGCGTCCGCGCCGCTGGCAAAGTTCTGCAGGGCGAAGGTGGCCTGCACCAGTGGTTCGTAGGCCGGGTCGCGATCGAACGCCAACGCTTCCATCAGCCCGTCGAGGGAGTAGTCCTGGTTCGAAAACGCGTCGAGCACGGTCCCGCGGGCGTGGCCGACCAGGTCGCGCACGCTGCCCGCCGGATCGATCCGGAACCGCAACACCAGCGCGTTGACGAAAAACCCGATCAGCGGCTCGAGCTCGGCCTGCGTGCGGCCCGCCGCCGGAATGCCTACCAGCAGATCGTGCTGGCCGCTGTAGCGCGCCAGCACCGCCGCATAGGCGCTGATGCAGCTCATGAACAGCGTGACGCCCGTCTCCTTGCCGAACGCGCGCAGGTGATCGACCGTGCGCTCGGACAGGCGGAACTCATACGCGCCGGCGTTAAAGGTCTGCGACGTGGGTCTCGGCCGATCGGTCGGCAGGCGCAAGATGCCGCGGTGCCCGCTCAGTTGCTCCAGCCAGTACCGCCGCTGGCCCTCCAGCTCGCCGCTCAGCATGCGCGAGCGATGCCAGTGCGCGTAGTCTGCGTACTGGATCGGCAGCTCGGGCAGGCGGGGCGCACGCCGCTCGCGCCCGGCCGTCCACAACTCCGCGAACTCCCGCGCCATCACGCCGATCGACCACCCGTCCGAGATGGCGTGATGCATGCCCAACATCAATGCGTGGTCCTCGTCCGCCAGGCGCCACAGTGCCGGACGGAACAGCGGGCCCGCGGCCAGGTCGAACGGTTGCGCTGCCGCCGCGCGCAATTCGCGCAGCAGTGCCGCGCCGCGGACCTCGGCGTGGAGCGCGCTGAGGTCACTCACAGGCAGCGTAATCGGACCGGCTGGATGAATCTGCTGGACGGGTTCCCCATCCACGCTCGTCAGCGTGGTTCGCAGCACTTCGTGCCGCTCGACCAGCGTCGTCAAAATGCGTTCAATCGCCGCCGTCTCGAGCGGGCCGTACAGCCGAAAGGCCGCCGGAATGTTGAACATCGTGGTGCCGGGATCCATCTGGTCCAGGAACCACAGGCGCTGCTGCGCCGGCGACATCGGCAGCACGAAGACGTCGCTCACGCCGCGGATCCTCCCGGCGACACCAGCGCGTAGCGGTCGCTCCACACGTTGAACAGTTCTGCCATCAGCGCCTGGTCGGCGGTACTCGCGCCGCAACGCGGCAACACGTCGCCCAGGGCGGTATTCGCGTCGGCGGCGCCGATCACGCGATAGGCCGTCTCGGAGATCGTGAGCGACCGCGTGCTGTCGTAATTACGCACCAGCGCGAACCGGGTCTGGCGATCGCCGTTTTCATCGACGGCCTGGGTCGCGGTCAGTTGACTGCACGGCGACAGCCACAGCCGGCAGCCCGCCAGCAATGCCGGGCCCAGCTCGGGCCGCTTCCACGCCAGGTAGTCGCCAATCACCAGGTAGTTCAGGCCAGAGGTCAGGAAGCAGACAATGGCCTCTTCGGCGGTGTTCACGATCGGCTCGATGTTGTTGTTGAACGACGTGTTCAACAGCATCGGCACGCCGGTCTGCTTCCCGAATGCTTCGATCAGCGCGTAGTAGCGTGGATTGGTGTCGCGGCTCACCGTCTGCAGCCGCGCGCTGCCGTCGACGTGCGTGATAGCGCCGAGGGTCGCGCGCCACTGCTCGCGCACCTGCAGCACGCTCGACATGAACGGAAACTTCGGCTGATCGGGCGGCATCTCGAAGAAATCGGCGGCGCGGTCTTCGAGCACCGACGGCGCGAAGGGCCGGTAGCCCTCGCGTTTCTTGATCATCGCGTTGATGGTGTCCTTGTGCGCCGCCAGACGCGGGTCGGCAATGATGCTGCGATTGCCGAGCGCGCGGGGGCCGTACTCGGTGCGGCCCTGGACCCAGCCGGCGACCGCGCCTTCGGCCAGCAGCGCCGCCGTCTCGGCGAAGGGATCCGCCATCTTCCTGAATTCGACGAACGACGACCACTGCTCGAGCGTCGCGGCAACGCTCTCGTCCGTACCCGCGTCGGCGCCCCAGAATGTGTGCGCCAGCCGCGTCTTCGGCAGCGACGGCGTTACCTCGTGAGCCACGGCCAAGGCACAGCCAATCGCGCAACCCGCATCGTCGGCCGCGGGCTGGACGAAGATGTCGCGGAACAACCCGCTGCGCCACAGCTTGCCGACCATGCTGCTGTTCTGCGCCACCCCGCCGGCCAGCGCCAGGTTCTCGTGGCCGGTGACGTCCTGCTGGTAACGCAGGATGTGAAAGACGATGGCCTCGAGCGACTCCTGCAGGGCGGCGGCGATGTCCTTGTGCAGTTGGGTGAACGGCTCGCCGCGGCGGCGCGGCGGCAGCGTCCGATGCAGATTCAGCACACGCTCGTTGTAGATGACGTAGTCGCCGTTGGGAAGGAGCGCGTAGAACTCGTTGAACACGCTGCGGAACCGGGCGGGATCGCCATAGGGCGCCAGGCCCATCACCTTGTACTCGTCGTAGATGCGATAGCCGAGAAAGCCGATCGCGCGGGTGTAGTAGTTGCCGAGGCTGTAATGCTGCGGCTTCGCCGCCAGCACGTTCAGCGATTTGCCGCGGCCATCGAGGACCATCGTCGAGACGCTCTCGCCGACACCGTCCATCGACAGCACCAGCGAGTCTTCGTGCCCGCACACTGCGAACGCGCTGACGGCGTGCGCCATGTGGTGGCTGATGAAGCGGAACTTGTCGGCGTCAGGACGATGGCCGAAGTCGCGCTCGAAGACATCCTGCAAGGTCGACCGCGTGCCCTTGAAGGGTCCGAGGTGCGGGTGATCGAGGTGATAGCGCAGGAAGAACTCGTCGAGAAACGCCTCGGTGGCGTAGTAGCCGAAGTAGTCGACATCCGCGAGCCCGATGCCCGCCTGGTCGAGGCAGAAGCGGACGGCGTTGGCCGGCGCCTTGTTGGTGTGCTTGATGCGATTGAGCCGTTCCTCTTCAATCGCCGCGGTAATGACACCGTCTTGCACGAGCACGGCGGCTGCGTCGTGCGCGAAGTCGATCGGAAAGCCGTAGTGCGATTCGTGCACGCGGTCGAAGCCGCCGGTAAATCCCAGGATGTTCATCGCTTGTGCGCTTCCCGCTGAATGCGTGTGATGCCGGTTGGGGCCGCCGCCGCGCTCGCCTGCAGGCCGGCCACGAGCGTGGCCAGCGCTTCGAGCGTGGTGCATTCGAAGAACGACGCGATCGGCACATCGACCTTCAGCTCGGCGCGAATGCGCGAGACGGCGGTGCTGGCCGTCAACGAATGCCCGCCCAACTCGAAAAAGTTGTCGTGCCGCCCGACCCCGGTCGCGCCCAGCGTCGCCTCCCAGATGCCGGCCAGCTTCTTCTCGGTCTCGGTGGCCGGTTCGACGAACGTCTTGCCGAACCCCATGCCCGACCGCGCCGGCGCCGGCAGCGCCTTGCGATCGATCTTGCCGTTGGCGTTCAACGGCAGCTTCTCCAACACCATGAACACGGACGGGATCATGTAAGCAGGCACCAGCGGCCGCAGGTGATTGCGCACCTCCAGTTCGATGGTGCGCGGCGGTGGCTGCTGGAACGCCAGATAGGCGATCAGGCGCCGGTCGCCGGTCGCCTCGTCCTGGTGCGGCATCACCAGCGCTTCGTCCAGACCGGGGAACGAGCGCAGCGCCGATTCGACCTCGCCGGGCTCAATGCGGAAGCCGCGCAACTTCACCTGGCCGTCGCGCCGGCCGATGAACTCGATGTCGCCGCCGGCATTGCGGCGAACGACGTCGCCGGTGCGATAGAGCGCGCCGGCCTTCGGTCCAAACACATCGGGAACGAACGCGGCCGCAGTCAGCTCAGGACGATTGTGATACCCCAGCGCCACGGCATCGCCGCCAATCAGCAACTCGCCAACGGCGCCAATCGGCTGCAGCGCCATGGCGCGGTCCACGACGTATGCGGTGGTGTTGGCGAGCGGCCGGCCAATCGGCACGGTGCCCTCGCCAATGTGGCGTCCGGCTTCATCTGCAATGTGGTGTCCGGCTCTAGCCGGACCATCCACCGTCACCTCATGCCACGTCGCGAAAGTGCACGTCTCGGTCGGGCCATACACGTGCAACAGCCGCTTCGGCGCGCCCCTCGAGAGAACCCGCTTCACCCATCGCGGTTCGACCTTCTCGCCGCCGAACATCACCGTGCCGACGGTGGCGAAGGCATCCGGCGCTTCGCGCGCAATCTGGTTGAAGAGCGCGGTGGTCAGGAACATCGCCGTGATTCCGCGCGACCGCAGCTCACGGGCCAGCACCTGCGGCGTCAGCGCCATGTCACGACCCATCACGTGGGCTTCGCCGCCATTCAGCAGCGGTCCCCAGATCTCGAAGGTCGACGCGTCAAAGGCCACGTTCGACAGGTTGGCCACCCGATCGCTGACCCCGATCGAGACGTAGTCGGTATTCATCACCAGCCGAGCGACGGCGCGGTGCGGCACGCAGACCGCCTTTGGAACACCAGTCGAACCGGAGGTATAGAACAGCACGGCTTCGTCGATGGCGCGCGCCTGGCCCGAAGGCGGCGGCGTGGCCGAGCACGCCGCGATCTCCGAGGCCTGCGCGTCGAGCGCCACGCGCGTGACGCCGGCGCCGCCCAGATCCGTCGCGGCCATCGTCACCACGATGCGGACGCCGGCATCGCCGGCGACGAACGCCGCGCGGTCGGGCGGGGCCGCGGGGTCGAGTGGCACGGCGGCGGCGCCGAGCTTCACGACCGCCAGCAAGGTCTCGATCAGCGCCGGTGAGCGCTCCAGCAGAATCGCCACCCGATCGCCCGGCTTCACGCCGGCATTCGCCAGGTGATGCGCCAGCCGGTTCGAGCGCTGGTCGAGCTCCGTGTAGGTGATGGTCGTCCCCTCGGTAACGATCGCCGTGCGCGGGCCGTGGCGCTGGGCCGACAACGCGAACAGCTCGGCCAGCGTGCTGGTGGACGGGTAGTCGCGCGCAGTGTCGTTGAGGCCACGCGTCAGCAGATCCCGCTCGCCCTCGTCGAGCATGTTCACGCCGGCGATCGGCGCGGCCGGTTGAGCGGCGGCTGCGGCCAGGAACCGGGCCAGGTGGCCGGCCAACGCCTCGACCTGGACGTGCGTGTATGCCCCGGCGTTGAACTGGAATTCCAGCCGCAGCGTCTCGCCGGGTTCGACAATGAGAAGCAGGTCGTAATTGGTGGGTTCGCTGGTCTCGACGACGCGGGCGGCGAGACCGGTGGCGCCGGCGCCAATCTGCGACGCGGGATAGTTTTCGAACACGACCAGGTGCTTGATTAACCCGGCACGCAGTTCCGTCTGGTTCTGGATGTCGGCAAGCCGCGCCGCATGATGCGGCTGCGAGTCGATGGCCTGCCGCTGGGTGCTTGCGATAAGGTTTGCGAACGAATCCTGCTCGCCGTAGGTGATCCGCACCGGGATGGTGTTGATCAGCAACCCGGCAATGCGCTCAATGCCTGGCACCTCGGGCGAGCGGCCCGACACGACGGCGCCGAAGACGACGTCGGCGGTGTCGCCGTACCGGCCGAGGACCACACCCCAGGCGGCCTGGACGACGCTGCTCATGGTCGCATCGTGCATGGTGGCCAGCGCCTGGAGCGACTGATGCGTGGCCGGGTCGAGCCTGATCTCAACGCGCTGCAGGTCGTAGGTCTCGGCGAAGGGCCCTTGCAGCGGCGCGATCTCGGCGGCCGCGTCGTAACCGTCGAGCAGCCGCTGCCAATACTCGAGCGACGCCTTGCGGTCGCGCGACTTCAGCCACTCGACGTACGGCGCGTACGACGGCACGGGCGGCAGCGCCGCGACGGTACCGCTCAACGACGCGTCGTAGAGCGATAGCAGATCCCGCAGCACCAGGTGCGTGCTCCACCCATCGAACAGGATGTGATGCCAGGTCAGGATCACGTCATGCTCGCCTTCGGCCAACTGCACCACGCGGACCCGCAGCATGGGACCGCGTGCCAGGTCGAAGCCGCGCGACCGCTCGGCCGCGCGCACCGATGCGGCGCGGGCCTCCCGCTCCCCCGCCGGCACGTCGAGCAGCGACTCGAAAGTGAAGTCGGTCCGCCGCTCCTTCAGGATCATCTGCAGCGGCTCGCGGCTCTTCTCGTGCGTGAACACCGAACGCAAGGCATCGTGCCGGGCGTGCAGGGCATCCCACGCCGACTGGTAGCGCGCAACATCGAAGCCGCCGCTCACGCGCCACACCACCTGCTCGGTGTACGCGGGGCTGCCGGGCGCCTGTCGCGCGTGGAACAACATCCCCTCCTGCATGGGCGTCAGGGGATACAGGTCTTTCAAGTCTTCCCGTCTAATCGTCATCGAAGAGTTCGTCCAGTTCGTCCAGGGTCATGCCCTTGTGCGTCAGGTCGGCCGGGGTCAGCTCCGGCGCGTCGAGCGTGAGGCAGTGCGCGACCACGCGCTGCAGTTCTTCATCCAGGGCGGTGCGCAACTCGCGCACGCGCGCCCGTTCCAGGTGCGCGGCCGCGTAGGTGAGCGACAGGCGCAGCCGATCTCCAACCACGATGGCGGCAATCTCGAGCGTGAATGGCCGCGGCCCGGTCGGGCTCACCGAGGGTGCGATCGCATCGCTGCACAGCGAGAAGCCCGCGCTCGAGACGTGGGTCCGGAACTCGCCGAGGTAGTTGAACGAGATCCGCGGCCGCGCCCGCAGTTGCTGCGCGGCGGCCGCGCCCGACAGATAGCGTAGAACACCGTAACCGGCGCCACCGTTCGGCACCTGGCGAAGGTCCTCTTTCAGTTGGCGGATGCAGCGGCCGATGGGCCGATCCTCGAGGTCGAGCATGAGCGGATAGAGCGCCGTGAACCATCCGGCCGTGCGGCTGGTATCGACCGTTGGCACCGCATCGCGGCCGTGGCCCTCGAGCGCCACCAGCACGCGACGCTCGCCTGTCCACTGCCCAAGCGCGCGGGCGACCGCCGCCAGGATCAGCTCGGCGGCGTTGGTCTGGTAGGCTGCCGGCGCCCGGCGCAGCAGGTCGGCTGTCTGGGGCGCAGTCCACTCGATCACTTCTTCGGCGGCGTCGACATAGAGACCCGCCTCGCCGAGCGCGGTTCCTCCTCCACCTGAATCGGCGGCGGCCTCAATCTCCTGCCAGAACGGCAGCTCCGCCAGCATGCGAGGATCGGCGGCCAGCTGCTGGAGTGCGGCCGACCACGCGGCGTACGAATCGGTTGGCGCCGGCACGGGCCTTCCGCCAATGGCGGCCGCCAGGTCCTCCAACACGATCTGCCAGGTGACGCCGTCGACGATCAGGTGATGCGCCACCAGCAACAGGCGATCGGCGTCAGGCAGCCGGTACAGCGCCGCCCGGAACAAGGGGCCGTCACTGAAACTGAAGCCGGTCTGCTCACGCGCTGACAGCCGCTTCGTGGCCGCCAGCGGCTCGCGGTCCTCGCGAAGGTCTTCGACCACGAACGGCACGGTCTCACCGGCATCGGCAAAACGGCCGCGCCAACCGCTCGCTGTCTGCTCAAACCGCTGACGAAGTCCGGGATGCGTGTCGGTCAGTTGTTGCAGCGCCAGCCGCAGCCGCCCGATGTCGGCCTGGCCGTCGAATCGCAGCAAGACGGCGTGGTTGTAGTGCTCCGCATCAACCGGGTGCTCCTCGAAGAACCGGCGTTGAATCGGCGTCAACGCAAACGGTCCGTCGGCGGCGATCGCCACCGTCGTCGTGCGTTCGCGCAACTGCGGAGCCAGTTCGGCGATGGTCGGGTAGCGAAACAGGTCCTTGAGATCGACGTTCAGGCCGCGCGCCCGCAGCCGCGCCAGGATCTGGATGGACTTGATCGAATCCCCACCGAGGCTGATGAAGCGATCGTGGCGGCCAACGCGGTCGACGCCAATGACCTCGGCCCAGATCTCCGCCAGCAGCGCTTCGCGATCGCCGGCCGGCGCCTCGAACGACGAGGCGGCCGCGGCCGCCTGGCGAGTGCGCAGCGTCCGCATGGCCGCGACATCGAGCTTGCCGTGCGCGGTCAACGGCAACGCCTCGGACAGCACGATGCTGCTGGGCACCAGGTAGTCGGGAACCCGCAACGCGAGCGCGGCACGCACGGCGTCGGCGTCAGCGCGGCCGGTGACACAGGCGATCAGCTCGTTGCCGGCAGCGCCCTGCTCGACGACCACCGCCGCCTGCTCCACACCGGCAATCGCGCGAAGCGCGCGCTCGACCTCGGCCGGCTCGATCCGGTGCCCGCGAATCTTCACCTGGTGATCGTTGCGGCCAACGAAGTTCAGCGCGCCGGACTCGTCACGGAACGCCAGGTCGCCACTGCGATACAGGCGGCCCGATCCGCTGAACGTGTCCGGAATGAAACGAGCGCTGGTCAGATCGGCGCGATCCAGGTAACCGAGGCACACGCCGCTGCCACCCACCAGCATCTCGCCGGGCGCGCCCAGCGGTTGCGGGTTCAGGTGGCGGTCGCACACATACACGGTGGTCTCGGGCAGCGGCCGTCCGACGGGGCTGCGACCGGCCGGCGCCAGGATCTGCTCCCGCGTCAATCGGCAATAGGTCACGTGCACGGTCGTTTCGGTGATGCCGTACATGTTCACCAGCGCCACGATCTCGGCCGGGTAGTGGCGCACCCACGGCTGCAGCCTGGACGTGTCGAGCCGGTCGCCGCCGAAGATGACGTAGCGCAGGTGATCGCCAAGCGTGTGGTCCGTCGACGCCTCTTCCACCGCCACCAGGTTGTAGAACGCCAGGGGCGTCTGGTTGAGCACGGTCACGCGGTACCGGGTCAGCAGGTCACGGAACAACGCCACGTCCTGCACGACCTCACGCGACGGCATCACCAGCCGGCCGCCGTGCAGCAGGGCGCCGTACATCTCCCAGACGGAGAAGTCGAAGCTGAGCGCGTGCGCCATCACCCACACGTCCGACGGCCCGAAGGTGAAATCGAAACGATCGTTCACGAGCAGCCGGACGACGTTGCGATGGGTGACGAGACAGCCCTTGGGCAAGCCCGTGGACCCCGAGGTGTAGATCACGTACGCGACATCATCTGGCGACGACGACCGCTGCACCGGCCGCGGATCGGTCATCGGCAGCGACGCCATCGCCACCGTCGGGCACGGCGCTACTACCATCACCGCCTCATCGTCGCTCGACGCCAGCACCGCCTTCACGCCCGAGTCGTTCAGGATGAACTGCACGCGCTCCTGCGGATACCTCGGATCGATCGGCACGTAGGTGCAGCCGGCCTTCAGCACGCCCAGAACGGCGACGACCGCCTCCAGGGACGGCCTCAGGTACACGCCGACACGGCTGCCCGGGGGCACCTGCAGGTCGTGTTGAAGCGTGGCCGCCACGGCGTGAGCGCGCGCGTCGAGTTCGCCGTAGGTCAGCCAGCGTTCAGACTGGTGGGGCGCCAGCACGGCGGGCGCGCCCGATTGACGCGCCACCCAGGCATCGAACAGGTTCACGATCGTTGCGGTCACCGGGTACGCCGCCGCGGTGCGATTGGGCTGCACTACCACTGAGTCGAGCTGGTCCGGCGGCAGGATGTTGAAGCCGCACGGACTCCGGTCGGGATGCGTCACGGCCGTCTCGATGACATGCCGCAGTTGCTCGCCGAGCCGCGTCATCAACGCGTCGGCGTGCAGGGACCGATCCCACGAGAGCCGGAAGCGCAGCGCGTCGGTGCCCGGCAGTACCACGAGATCGAAGCCGTAGTTCGTGCGGTCGTAGCTGGCCGCCGAGGTGATGTCGAAGCCGAGTTCGCGGCGGCCGAAGGCGCGCAGGCCGTCCTCGAGGGGATAGTTCTCGACCGCGACGACGTGGTTGATGAGCGGCGTCGAGGCGCCACTGGCGCGCTGTGCATCCACGAGAGGAGTGTGCTGATGTGCCGTGAGGTCGGCGGCCTCGATCAACAGGCGCTTCACCAGCCCGCTGAACGATTCGTCCTCGCGCAGGCGGACGCGAACCGGGATGGTGTTGATCAGCAGCCCCACCATCCGCTCGACGCCGGGCAGGCTTGGTGGGCGGCCGGACACCACGTAGCCAAACACCACATCGTCCGAGTAGGCATAGCGCGAGAGGATGACGCCCCACACTGCCTGCACGAACGCACTCAGCGTGACGCCTTCGGCGCGACAGAATGCGTCAATGCGTGCAGAAGTCTCGGACGACAGCTCCACGAGTTGGCGGCCGAGCCCGGCCGGTCCTGGCTGCGCGGTCCGCGGTAGTGCTGCCGTGGTTTCGTAGCCGGCCAGGTAGTCGCGCCAGAACGGCAGATCGGCGGCCGGCGGCAGCGAACGGACGAAGTCGCCGTAAGTGGGAGCGGCCTCGAGCGCGGGGCGGCGCCCGGCGCGCTTCGCCGCATACGTCTCGAGAAACTCGAACTGCACCAGGCCGGCGGACCAGCCATCGAGCACGATGTGGTGGTGGCTCCAGATCAGGTCCCACTCCTGGTCTGCCCAACGAATGAGCAACACGCGCACCAGCGGATCGACATCAAGCGCAAAGCCGCGACGGCGATCGGCGGCCTTCTCCTGTTCGAGCCTGGCCGCGCGTTCGGACGCGGGCGTGGCCGACCAGTCCTTGATCGTCAACTCGACCTCGCGCCGGCGCAGCACCTGCTGGCGCGGCCGGCCGGTCGCGTCGGCGCTGAACGTGGTTCGCAGCGCGTCGTGACGGGCAAAGAGATCGTTCCAGGCGGCGCGCACCAATTCGGGACGCAACTCACCCTCGAGGTGGAACGACCACTGCTCGAAGTAGGCCTCGGAGTCCGGCTCCGAGACGGCGTGGAAGTACATGCCGTCCTGCAGAGGCGTCAGCGCCAGGGTCTCCTGCACCGCCGGCGCGCCGTGCGCGGCGGTGTGGCGGACGATGGCGTCGAGTTCGGCCTGGACCTGGGCAAGGAAGCGCTCGATGGCTGCCGCCTCGTAACGTGCGGCGCTGTACGCGAGCGCAACCTCCATGCGGCTGGCAACCACAGCCGCCGTAATCTCCAGCGGCCATGGCAAGGCAACATCGGGCGTCACCGTGGGTGGCGGCGCCTCGGGCGCGCGCTCGAACCACTCCTCGCCGGCGGAATCGAACCGGCCCAGGTAGTTGAACGCGAGGGGCGGCAGCGGCGCGAGTTCGTTACCGTCGCCGAGGTACCGCAGCACGGTGTAGCCGGCGCCCTTGCGCGGGATCGCGCGCAGCGTTCCCTTGACCGCCTCGATCAGCGCGCCCTCGCCGCTGTTATGCGGCACCTTGATCGTCACGGGGAAGATCGACGTGAACCAGCCGATGGTCCGCGTGGTGTCGATGTCGCCGTCGAGTGCCTCGCGGCCGTGCCCTTCCACCGTGAGACCGCAACGGTCATCGCCAGTCCAGGCGCACCAGGCTCGTGCGACGGCGGCGATCAGGAGATCGTTGATCTCGGTCGCGTAGGCCGCATGCGCATCGGTCAGCAGCGAGCGCGTGACATCCGCGGATAGCGACGCGCGCAGCTCGCGGCGATCGGCCTGGCGATCGCCGGCAACGGCCGCGGCGGCATCGGAACCGGCCGACCAATATGCACGTTCGGCGATGAGCGTCGTCTTTGCGGCGCGCCGCTGGTGGGCCACCCACGACGAGTACGGCGCCGACCGCGCCGGCAGTGAAATCGCCTCCCCGCGTTCGAGCTGGCCGAGCGCGAGCTGGAGATCGTCCAGCAGGATTCGCCACGACACACCGTCAACGATCAGGTGATGCGCCGTCAGCAACAGGCGTTGCCCGTCGTTCGCGTCGTACAACGCGGCCGACCACAACGGCGCGTCCGCGATTGCAAACGACTGGGCCTCTGGCACTTCGCGCGCCAGGATGCGCGGCGCGGCAACGCCTGGCGCCAGCGTCTCTTGCATCCACTGGCCCTGTTGCCGCACGAACCGGCTCCGCAGCACGCCGTGCTGTGACATGAGCGCGGTCAGCGCGGCGCGGAGACGGTCAGCGTCGATCGGCTTCAGGGGCCGAAGCAGGATTGCCTGGTTGAACGTGGCATCCGCGCCGTAGGTCTCGAAAAAGAAACGCTGCGTGGCGCTGAGCGGCGCGACCCCGGCGTCGGGGCCCTGATCGACGGCGCCCGCGCCGGGCCACGTGGTCAGGTGCGGCGATAGTTGCTCGATGGTCGGGTACTTGAAGATGTCGCGAATCTCGACCTTCCAGCCGGCATCGCGCAACCGCGACGCCAGTTGCAGGGCCTTGATCGAGTCGCCGCCGCTGGCGAAGTAGTTGTCGCGCACGCCCGCACGTTCCAGCTTCAGGGTGCGGGTCCAGACCTTGAGCAGCGCCTCCTCCGCCGCGCTCGCCGGCGCCACGTACTCCGCACCCGACGGGAAGAGACGCGAAGTCTCCGGGTCGGGCAACCGATCGCGCGCCACCTTGCCCGACTCGTTGAGCGGCAGCGTATCGAGCGGCACGAAGTACGCCGGGATCATGTACGCCGGCATACGGGCTGAGGCGAACTCGCGCAGTTCGGTCACGCTCACCTCGGCGCGCGTCACGGCATAGGCGGCCATCTCGCGGTAGCCCTTGGAGGTGAGCCGCGCCTGCACGGTGACATCGACGATGGCGGGATGAGCGCGCAGGTGGCTCTCCACTTCGCCCAGCTCGATGCGGTGGCCGAGAATCTTGACCTGGTCGTCGTTGCGGCCCAGGAACTCGATCACGCCCTGGCGCGTCTGCCGGCAGATGTCGCCCGTGCGATACGCGCGCGCCAGGCCCGCGCCAGGCAGCGCCTGGAACCGCTCGGCCGTCAAGCCGGCGTCGTTGACGTAGCCGCGGCCGACACACACGCCGGCAATCACCAGCTCGCCCGGCACGCCGGGCGGGACAATGCGGCCGTGGCGATCGACAATCAGTGCCTGGCAGTTGCGCATTGGGCGGCCAATCGGCACCACCGCGCCTTCGGGCCGGTCGTCCGCGGTCACCCGCAGCGCCACGACATCGACGCAACACTCCGTCGGCCCATAGACGTTCGTCACGACCATGCCGCGCGCGGCCGGATCACCATGCAGGGTGCGCAGCAGATCGGCCGGCAGTGGCTCGCCGCCGATCAAGAGGTGTCGCAAGGTCTCGCCGCATTGCTTCACCAGCCCGCCCCGCAACATCAGGCCAAGCAGGCTCGGCGTGCCGTCGCTTACCTGGATGCGCCGCTGGCGGAACCACGCGCACAGGCCCTCGCCGTCGCGCCGCAGTTCGTCGGGGACAAGGCAGAGCGTGTGGCCCAGCAGCAGCGTCGCGAACACCTGCTGCACCGAGGCGTCGAACACCGGCGACGCCACCAGCGCCACGTTCAGGTGATCGGGAAGGTCCGCGTAGACGAGGTCCCGCAGCGCGTGAACCAGGTTGACGACCGAGCGATGCTCGATCATCACGCCCTTCGGGCGGCCGGTGGAACCCGAGGTGAAGATGACGTAGGCGAGATCGTCCGGCGCAATGGCGCGCGCGAGCGCAATCGGACGCAACTCAGTCTCCGTCACCTGCTGGTTGACCACGACCAGCGTGACGTTGGTGCCCTCGGTGAGCGCGCGCGCCGTGGCCTCGGTGGTCTCGTCGACAACCAGCAGCCGCACACCGGCGTGCGCCAGCATGAAGCGCAGGCGATCGGCAGGATGGTCGCTCGACAGCGGCACGTAGGCCCCGCCGGCCTTCAAGACAGCAAGAATGGCGGCCGGCAGGTTCACGGTCCGGCCCATCAGCACGCCGACCGGCCCCTGCGGGAGCAACTCGTGAGCCAGCAGCGCGGCCGCGATGTTGCCCGACCGCCGATCGAGTTGCGCGTACGTCAACTCGCCAGTGGCGTCCTTCACCGCCGGCCGATCCGCATAGCGGGCCGCCGCCTCGTCGAACCAGGCGGCCAGGTCCCGCGGTCCGTCATTGGGCACAATCGCCGGCGTCGCGACTGCCGCCACCGATCGCATGCGCAACGACGAGACCACGGTCTCGGGCGCCGCCACCGCGTGTTCGAGTAACTGGACGTAGTCGTCCCACATCCCGCGCAGGGTGTCTTCGCGGAACAGGTCGGTGTTGAACTCGACCTCGGCGGCAATGCCGGCGCCCTCACGCCGTTCGAGAATGAACGACAGGTCGTTCTTGGCCGCGACGCGGTCCATCGGCATGGGCTCGACCTGCAGGCTCGCCACCGCGGCGGCGCGGACCGGCACGTTCTGCAGGCTGAACTGGGCCTGGTAGAGCGGAATGCGCGAGGGATCGCGCTGCTCGATCACCGCGTCGATCACCGCCTCGACCGGGACGTCCTGCCACGAGTAGGCGTCGAGCGAGGTCTGCCGGACCTGGCGCAGCAACCCGGTGAACGTCTCGGCGCCGGTCACGCGCACGCGCAGGACGAGCGTGTTGACGAAGCACCCGATCAGCGCCTCGAGCTCGCGCCGCGGCCGGCCGGCGACGGGGCTGCCGATCAGGATGTCGTCCTGGCCGGAGTAGCGATGCAGCAGCACGGCGTACGCCGCCAGCAGGATCATGAACAGGCTGCTGCCTTCGGCACGCGCGCGCTGGGTGATCGCGCTCGCCGTGTCTTCCGGGATCGACAGGTGCAGCACCTGTCCGCTGGAGGTCAGCGCCGCCGGCCGCTCGAAATCGAGGGGCAGGGCCAGCGTTTGCGGCGCTCCCGCCAACTGCGTGCGCCAGTAATCGAGCCCGGCCCGCCCGCGCTCGCCTTCCTGGATGGCGCGCTGCCAGGCGGCGAAATCGGCGTACTGCACCGGCAGCGGCGCCAGTTGCGGCGCCTGCCCCGTCACCGCGGCGTGATACAGGACGTTGAACTCCTGCTGCAGCACACCCAGCGACCAGCCATCGGCCGCAATGTGGTGCATGAACGGCAACAGGATCCGGTCCGCACCGTCGATTTCGATCAGCGTCACGCGAAGCGGCCACTCCCGTTCGAGATCGAACGGCCGGGCGGTCTCCGCCAGAATCAGGCGCTCGGCGGCTGCGAGCCGATCGCCGGCCGCCACGTCGCGCAGCGACACGATCGCCACGGGCACCGCCGCCGGCGCATCCACGACCTGCACGCCCAGGCCGTCAATTTCGGCGCACCGCGTTCGCAGCGGCTCGTGACGCCGCACCAGCGTATTGAACGCCGCCTGCAGCGCCGGCATCGACAACGCACCGCGCAGGCGGAACACCGGCGTGATGTTGTAGGTGCTGCTCGGTCCTTCGAGTCGATGGAGAAACCAGATGCGTTCCTGGCCGAACGACATACGCAGCGCGGCCGCGCGATCGACGACCGGAATCTGGTCCGCCGCTTCGGTGGCGCCAGAGAGGTAGGCCACAATCTCGGCACTTCGCGCCTGCACGAGCGCGCGCAGCTCGGGCGTCAGGGCGCCCTTGGGCGCGCGGAAGCGCAGCCCGCCCTGCTCCACGCGAAGCGCGATGCCCTGCTGGTCCAGGTGCCGGACGAGATCGGCGACGGCGCTCAGAGCGTCCCCTCCTCGATCTCGACCGAGGCCTGCTCGATGACCACCGACAGCTCGGCGATGGTCGGCGCGTCGAAGACGGTGTGAATCGGCAACTGCACGCCGAGCCGCTCGCGAATGCGCGCCAGCATCTGGATGCCGACCAGCGAATCACCGCCCAGTTCCTGGAAGGTGGTGTGCCGATCGAAGCGGCCGCTGCCGAGCACCTGCCGCCAGATGTCCGCCAGTTGCTGTTCGAGCGGCGTGCCGCGGAACTCTTCCGCCGCCACCGGCGCTGGTGCCGCCGGCGGGCGTGTCGCCACGCCAAGGGCGGGCGCGGCCGGGCGGCGATCCGGACGCCACTCGCTGGTCATCACGGCCACGCGAGGGCCAATGCGGTAGTGCAGAATGCGCCGCAATGCCTCGAGGCCATCCTCGATGGTCATGCCACCGATCAGCGCCTCGCCCGTTCGCGATTCATGCCACGACTCGAAATCGCGGGCCAGGCCAATGCCCTGCCAGCGGCCCCAGTTGATCGACACGGTCAACTCGTCGCGCTCGCGGCTGCGCGCGGCCGCATAGGCATCGAGAAACGCGTTGGCGCCGCAGTAGCCGACCTGGCCGGGGCCGCCGATCACCGCGGTGATCGACGAGCACAGGACCATGAAATCCAGCGGCCGGGACCGGAATACGCGATCGAGCACGAGCGTACCGGCCACCTTAGGACGGAACTCCCGATCCTCGACGCCGCCGTCACGCGACGCGATCAACGCCTTGGCCTCGACGGCCGCCGCGTGAACGACGCCGTTGATGCGGCCATGACGCGCCTCGGCCGCGGCCACCACCCGTTCCATCTCGTCCGCGTTGGCGACGTCGGCCTGGCAGACCTCGAGGCTGCCGGCATGCCGGCGAATGCGCAGCAACGCGCCGTACAGCGCGGGATCATCGCCGGCGACACCGTCGGGCCGCTGCGCGAGAATGAGCGAGCAATCGGTGTGGGCGCGGTCGGCCTCGCTTCGCGGGAACGCCACCACCGACGAGAATCCCAAGCCGGCCAGTGCCGCTTCCCACTTGCCGGTACTGAGCAACGGCGAATTGTCGTTGCGCAGGGCGGGATCCTGGAACAGCCACCAGCCTTCGGCCAGGCCCCACACCATGTCGTTCCAGCGGAACGTGCGGGCGCTCTCGACCAGGCCGAGCAGTCCGCCGCCAGCGAGCAGCGCGCGCAAGTGTCGAACGGTGTCGGCAATCAACGGCGTGGCATGCACGACGTCGAGACCAATCACCGCATCGAAGCTGCCCGGTTCGAAACCCTGCGCGGCGGGATCGCGGCTGATGTCGAAGGTCGCAAACCGCATGAAACCGTAGCCACGCTCGCGCGCCCGCGCCTCGGCCGCCATCACGAAGCTGCGGCCAATGTCGGTGAACACGTACTCAACTTCGATCCCGAGCGCGTGCAGCCGCTCGGCGATCAGCCCGGTCATGATGGCGTTGCCGCCGCCCACTTCAAGAATGCGGAACGGGCGCCTGGTCGCGCGCGACGCCATCGACGCCAGCAGGTCGGCCAGCAGCGTCCGATAGACGCGGTTGTTGGCGTACTCGTCGGTGCGCATCGCCGCATCGACAATGCGGCCGCGGCCGCCGTCGGGGAACAGCACGCTCACGGCCGACACCCGGCCGCTCAGCGCATCGGGATAGTTCGACACACACGCCTGCAGCAACTCGAACGTCGGCGCCAGGCCCGGATAGGCCGCACACGCGTCGGCCAGCTGTTCTTCGGCCGGCTTCGGCGCCACCGCCTTGAGCGCCACCACGGCATCGCCGTCGATGCGGACGAACTGTTCTTGCGCGAGCGTGGTCAGCAGGTGATCCACCAGCCGGCTGAACTGGGGCAGCACCTCGCAGGCCGCATGCACCTGTGCACGCGATACCTGCTCGCCGACCCGCGTCAGCACGCCGCGGCCCTGCAGGTACTCGAGCGCAGATGCCGCGCTCAAGGCGTTGGCCGTCTCGAGCAACCCGGCACGGTCGCGCATGCGCTCGATGGCCAGCTCGCGCTCGATGCGCTGCTCCATCTCCGCAATCGACGCGGCCAGCCCTGGCAGCGGCTCGGCAACGCCGCTCTGGCGCACGCCCTCGCGCGCCAGCCGCTCCCATTCGGACGATGGCGGCAGCGGGCGGCGGGTGGTCAGGACGAGGTGCGCCTGCGCGGTCCGAGCCAGGTGTTCGGCGAGTACGAGGCCGAGGCCACCGACACCGCCGGTAATGAGATACGAACCACCGGGCGCATACGGCTGCGCGCCATCCGCGATCGGCGGCAAATGCAACGCCTCGAACCGGCCGATCCAGCGCGTGCGGCCGCGCCACGCGGTGACCGGATCGTCGGACCGCTGTGCGAGCTCGCGAGCCAGGTCGGCGTTGGCGACCTGCGCATCGGCGTCGACAATGCGGCAGCCCATGCCGGGGTACTCGAAGGGAATGGCGCCCACCAGGCCGAGCAGGCAAGCGCTCTGCGGCGTGAGCACTTCGCGGCCGTGAACGTCAGCCAATCCGGAAGTGACGATCGTGATATCGCGGACGCGCTGCCCCTGCAGCGCCAGCGCGCGCATGAAGCGGAACACCGCGTTGAAGCCCCGCTCCTGAACCATCGCGGCATCGGCGGCCCCGCGCATCCAGCAGTGCAGCACGCGGTCGGGGAAATGTCCGTCGCGTTCGAGCTGCGCCAGGACGGCGGCATAATCCACCCCTTCGCCGGGCGCGATCGTGTCGACACTGGCGCCGCGGCGAACGATTTCATCGATCAGCGGCTGGTCCTGCCCACCCGGGCGAACGAACACCAGCCACCGCCCTGACAACGGCCCGGCCACGCTGTCCACGAGCGGCGCCGACTGCTCCCAGGCCGGGACATAGAACCAGTCCGACAGAGCCGGCGCTTCGACCGTCTCGGCAATCGGCTCGAGCCAATGCCGCACCGGCTCGAAGGGATAGGTCGGCAGCGGAACCCGCCGCGGCTGGTCGCCGGCAAACACGGCCTCCCACGGGACCTCCGCACCCTGCAGCCACAACTGGCCCAACGCGGCAAGCTGTGCGCGCGCATCGGCCTCTTTCGGCAGACCCGGCACAGTCGCCGCGGCCCTGGCGTGCGCGTGCCGCGACAGTCCGACCAGCGTGCTGCCAGGACCAAGTTCGACGAGCGTCGTAAAGCCGTCAGCGAGCAACGCGTCGATGGCCGGGGCGAACAGGACGGGCTTGCGAATCTGCTGCACCCACAGGTCTGGGTCACCGAGACGCGCGTGGTCCGCGCGCGCGCCCAGCACGGTTGAATAGAACGGAATCTCTGGCGCGCGGAAGGTGACGCCATCGAGCGCGGCCCGGAACTCAGGCAGCACAGCATCGACGGCCGGTGAATGAAACGCGTGCGCGGTCTGCAGCCGGCGCACCATCGTCTTGCGACCCGCTAGTCGTCCCTCGAGCGCGGCCAGCGCGGCGGCGCTGCCGGCCACGGTGCACAACGCCGAGGTGTTGACGGCGGCGATGTGCAGTCCGTCGGGCAGCAGCGGCCGAAGCTCGGGCTCGCTCAGGCCCACGGCCGCCATCACGCCGTCGGGCAGGCGATCCATGAGGCGCGCGCGCGCGGCCAACACCCTCGCGGCGTCAGGCATGGACAAGACGCCGGCCGACACCGCGGCGGCGTACTCGCCGGAGCTGTGTCCGAGCACGGCACCCGGGACAATTCCCCAACTTCGCCACAGCGCATTGAGCGCACAGCCAACGGCGAAGAGCGCGCACTGCGCGTGCACCGTCTGGCGCAGCGTCTCGTCGGCCTCGGCAGTGGGCTCGCGGAAGATCAAGGGCCGCACATCGGGCGCGCCGGCGGCGATGAGCGCATCGGCGCAAGCGTCGAACGCGGCGCGAAACACCGGTTGATCGCGGTAGAGCTCCCGGCCGGCACCGGCCTGCTGGGCGCCCTGCCCGGGGAACAGGAACGCGATCTTCGGCGGGGACGATGGGCGCTCGCCGGTTGTCGTGCGCCCGGCCTTGAGTGTGGCGGCCAGTTCGTCGATGGAGTTCGCGACCGCAAACGAGGCATGTGCAAATGCCTTGCGCCCCACCCCCAACGTCCACGCCACATCGTCGGGCCGATCCGCCGGCGACAGATGCGCGGCCAGCCGCTGAACGGCACGGTCGAGCGACGGGCGCGATCGCGCCGAGAGGACGAACAGCCGGGGCGTCGCAGGCAAAAGGCGTTCGGCCACAGCCGGACTTTCCTCGAGCACCACGTGCGCATTGGTGCCGCCGATGCCGAACGAGCTGACGCCGGCGCGGCGAGGCGCCGCCGTCCGCGGCCATGGCGTCTGCTCGGCGCACACCGTAAACGGCGAGTGCGCGAAGTCGATCTTCGGATTGGGCGACTGGTAGTGCAGCGTTGCCGGAATGGCTTCGTGCTTCAGTGCCAGCGTGGTCTTGATCAGGCCCGCGACACCGGCAGCGGCGTCGAGATGGCCGATGTTGGTCTTCACGGCGCCAATGCGGCAGGGCTGCGGGCGCGCGCCGGGGCCGAAGCCCTGGGTCAACGCCGAGATCTCAATTGGATCGCCGAGCGGGGTGCCGGTACCGTGTGCCTCGACGTACGAGATGGTGTCGGGCGCGACGCCGGCAACGGCCATGGCTTCGGCAATCACCGCGGCCTGTCCTTCAACTCCCGGTGCGGTGTAACCCGCCTTGAGGGCGCCATCGTTATTGATCGCGCTGCCGCGGATCACCGCATGAATGGTGTCGCCGGCCGCCACCGCGTCACCCAGGCGCTTGAGCACCACGATGCCCACGCCACTGCCGGTGACGGTTCCGGCGGCATCGGCGTCGAACGCGCGGCAATGGCCATCGGGCGACGCGATCGCGCCTGGCTGGTACTGGTAGCCGCGCACCGGCGGCACCTGCAGCGACACGCCACCGGCCAGCGCGCCGTCGCACTGGTACGACCACAGCATCTGACATGCCACGTGCACGGAGACCAGCGACGAGGAGCAAGCGGTATTGACGTTGAGGCTGGGACCGCGCAGGTTCAGCTTGTACGAGACGCGCGTCGGCAGGAAGTCCTTGTCGTTGGCGATGAACAGCGAATAGAAGTTCGCCGCCGTCGCGACGTCCTTGCGCGGCAGGATGTTGGCGAGCAGGTAGGTGTTCAGGCCGGCCGAGGCGACCACGCCGAAACGTTCGCCGACGGTGTCGGGATTGTGGCCAGCGTGCTCGATGGCCTCCCACGCGCACTCCAGGAACAGGCGGTGCTGTGGATCCATCGCCTCGGCTTCGCGCGGTGACATGCCGAAGAACTCCGCGTCGAACAGTTCCACGCCGGCGAGCCAGCCGTGCGCCGGCACGTAACCGGGCTGGCGGGACACCTCGGGGCCGACCCCGGCGGCGCGCAGTTCTTCTTCCGAGAAGAAGCGCACCGATTCGACACCGTCACGCAGGTTGCGCCAGAACGCAGCCGGATCGGCCGCGCCGGGAAAGCGGCACGCCATGCCCACGATTGCAATCGGCTCGGGGGCGCCCGGGTCAGTCAACTCAGTCATCGTTTACGTCCAGCCGCCATGGCCCGCTGGCGCATCAGCGCCTGCTGCTGCCGGTGCGCTTGCGTGCCGGCCTCGGCTCGCAGATCCCGGCGGGCCGGCGCGCCGTCGAGCAGCGCCGCCTGTTGGCGAATCGTCGGATAGCGGAAAAGATCCAGCGTGTCACACGTCGCGCCCAGTGTCTCCACCAACCGCTGGTGCAGGTGCACGATGAGCAGCGAGTGCCCGCCGAGATCGAAGAAGTTGGCGTCGCGCGGCGGCCGGCTGACGTGCAGGACGGCCTCCCACAGGTCCGCGATCGCCCGTTCGGTGTCGTTGGCCGGGGCGTCGCCGGCCTCGGCGACCGGCCGCTCGACCGCTGGCAACTGCGCGCGATCGACCTTGCCGTTGGGTGTGAGCGGCATGCGCTCGAGCCCGACAAACGCCGAGGGCATCATGTAGTCTGGCACGCTGCGCCGGAGGTGATCGCGCAAGGCATCCACCGCCACGCCGGCGCCACCCTCGCGCGGCACGTAGTACGCCACCAACGCGGCGTCGTCGCCGGCGCCGCGCACCATCACCGCGCACTGCGCCACGCCGGGATGGCCGCCGAGCACGGATTCAATTTCGCCGGGCTCAATGCGGAACCCGCGCAGCTTCACCTGGTGATCGAGGCGGCCGAGGAACTCCACCGTTCCGTCCGGCTGGAACCGCGCGCGATCGCCGGTGCGGTACATCCGCGCACCGGCAGCCGGCGCAAACGGGTCGGGCACGAACCTCTCGGCCGTCAGGGCGGGCTGATTGAGGTAGCCCCGCGCGACGCCGTCGCCGCCAATGCACAACTCGCCAATCGCACCGGCCGGCAACAACGTGCCTGCCGGCGAGGTTACGTACAGTTGGGTGTTGGCAATCGGCCGGCCAATCGGTTCGAGGCCGCCGGTCACGACAGCATCAGCCGCGGGCACCTTGCGGACGGCGCTCCACACCGTGGTCTCGGTAGGACCGTACATGTTCCACAGCGCGGCGCAGCGCGGCAGGAGTTCGCTTGACAGGTCGCGCGGCAACGCCTCGCCACCGCAGAGAATGGTGAGCGCCGGGCGACCGCGCCACCCGGCGGCCAGCAGCATCTTCCAGGTCGCCGGCGTGGCCTGCATCACGGTGATGGCCTCGCGTTCGAGCAGGTTCATCAGGCGATGCGGATCGGCGACGTCGGCGCGCTCGGCCAGCACCACGCGCGCCCCCACCATCAGCGGCAGGAACAACTCCAGCACCGCGATGTCGAACGACAGGGTGGTCACCGCGAGCAGGGAGTCCTGCGCGGACAACCCGGGCTGGCGCGCCATGCTCCACAGGAAATTGACGACCGCGCCGTGCGGGATCATCACGCCCTTCGGACGGCCCGTCGAGCCCGACGTGTAGATCGTGTACATCAGGTCGCCGGCGGTCACCGCCACCGCGGGCCCCGCGACCGCGCGCTGGCCGTGAAACGCGGCAAGGTCCGCGCCGGTGATGGTCAGCGCCAGTCCGGCGTCGGCTGCCATGAGGCTGAGACGGTCGGCCGGGAAGCCGGGGTCCAACGGCACGTACGAGGCACCGGTCTTGAGAATGCCCAGCAACGCCGCCAGCATCCCCGGAGTGCGTTCGACCGAAAGGCCAACGCGCGTTCCTGGCCCGGCACCACGGCCGACAAGCGTGTTGGCGATCGCGTTGGCATGCTCATCGAGCGTGCGATACGTCCACGACTCGGCGGCGCCGGTGATCGCGGTGGCTTCCGGCGTCCGCCGTGCCTGCTCCTCGAACAGCGCGTGCACCGAACGTTCCCGCGGGTAGCCGGCAGCGGTCGCATTCCAATCGGTGAGCAGCAACTGCCGCTCGGCCTCGGGAATGACCTCGAGGTCGTCGACCCGCGCGTCCGGATTCGCGCACACCGACTCGATGGTCCGCACAAACCGCGCCACCAAGCGCTCGACCGTGGCCGGCGTGAACAAGTCGGCCGCGTACATCAGGAACCCGGTCAGGCCGTCGGCGGTCTCGCGCAGTTGCCAGTCGAGATCCGACAGCGCATCCTGCTGCGGCAGGCTGAGCCGCTCGCTGCCGTCGGCGGCCGCGCCCGATCCCTCGCGGTTGAGAAACGACAACATCACCTGGAAGATCGGCGAGTAACTCAGGTCGCGGCGCACGTGCAGCGTCTCGACCAGCTTCTCGAACGGCGTGTCCTGGTGGGCGAAGGCCGCCAGGGTCGTGTCCCTGGTGCGCGCCAGCAGGTCGCGGAACGAGATGCCCTCGTCGATGCGGTTGCGCAGCACGACCGTGTTGGCGAAGAAACCGATCAGCGGCTCGAGTTCTGGATACGGACGGTTGGTGACCGGCGCGCCGAGGGGGATGTCGCGGCTACCCGACTGCCGCGACAGCACCACGGCAATCACGGCCTGCACCGCCATGAACAGGCTGGCGCCGGCGCGGCGGGCCACCTGCTGCAATCCGGTGACGAGCGCTGCCGGCACGTGCACCGGGACGGCGCCACCACGATAGGTCTGCGTGGCCGGCCGCGGATAGTCGGTCGGCAGCGGCAACAACTCCGGCAGGCCGGCAAGCTCGCGCGTCCAGAAGTCGATGCCGGCCTGCAGCCGCGCCCCCGCGACTTCGCTGCGCTGCCACGCGGCGTAATCGGCGTATTGCACCGCCAGCGGCGCCAGCGTCTTGCCGGCGTACGCGCTTTCCAGGTCGCGGGCGAGGATCTCGAGCGATCGGGCGTCGGTCACGATGTGATGCAGGTTGAGCACCAGCACGTTGTCGTCCGCCGCGAACCGCAGCAAGCGGACGCGCACCGGCGGCGCCGCCGCCAGGTCGAACGTGACGCGCGATTCGTCGTGGCACGCGCGCACGGCGGCGTCCCTTCGCCGCAATTCGGGCACCGCGGTGTGATCCTCGGTGACGAACGCGATCGGCGCGTCGGCCAGTGGCACCTGCAATGGTTCGGCGCCCGCCATCACGAAGCGCGTGCGCAGCACCTCGTGCCGGCGCACCACCTCGCCCAACGCCCGCGCGATTCCTTCCGGATCGATCGGCCTTCGCAACCGCGTCGCCGTGACCAGGTTGTAGCGGCGGCTGCCGCCCTCGAGCCGATCGAGCAGCCACAGGCGGGCCTGGGCGTGCGACAACGGGAAGCCCTGGCCATTGCGCGGACGCAGCGGTATCGACGCCGCCGGCGCGAGCGCCAACTGCAGCAACTGATCGCGATGGGCCGCCAGCGCCGCGCGCAGTTCAGGGGTCAGGCTGCCACGCGGCGCGTCGATCACCAGCCTGCCGTCGGTGGACGACAGGCGGATGTCACGGGCCTTGAGCGTGGCAACCAGCTCGTCGATCACAGGACCAGTTCCTCCCGATCGCCGCCGGCCGTCCGCGCTTCGACGAGGGCGGCCAGTTCCTGGAAGGTGGAGTTCACGAACAACTCGTCGACGCTGACCGAGCAGCCCCACGTCTGGCGAATCTGGAACACGACGCTGGTGGCGAGCAGCGAGTGCCCGCCAAGATCGAAGAAGTCGTCGCCCGGCTTCACCTCGGCAACGCCGAGCAGCGTGCGCCAGAGATCCGCCAGGCCGTTCGCCACGCCGACGCCGGTGGGACCCGCGGACGTGGCCTCGGCCGCCGGAACGGTGAACGGCGTCAGGGCCGGCCGCATCGAGACCGCCGCCTGTCCCTGCCCCGAAGCCAGGATCTGCAGGAACGCCTGGCATGCCCGTTCGGGCGGCAGGCCAATGGCAGCCAGTTCCATCTCGCGGGCCGCGCGCACCGCCTCGGGCATGTCGGCCATCAAGGCCATGCCGATGTCGCGCCACGCATCCCAGTTGATCGAGACCGCGCGGACGCCGGCGCGCCGCAACGCGGCCGCCTTGGTGTCGAGATACGTGTTGGCCGCCGCGTAATCGGCTTGTCCGGGGAACGGCAGGTAGACGCTCAGCGACGAGCAGAACACCAGGAAATCCCACTCGCTTGCCCCGGGCATACCGCCCAGGACATCGGCGCCTGCAATCTTCGGCCGCATGACGGCGTCCATCTCGCTGTCGGTGCGGCGCGCCAGGGCGCCGCCGCCGGCAACCCCGGCCGCATGCACCACGCCGTTGATCGCGCCGTGGCGTTTCCGGATGTCGGCAAACACGCGCGTCATGGCGTCGCGGTCCGCGCTGTCGGCCTCGTACACCTGCACCGTCGATCCACCGCGCTCGATCGCCGCAATGGATTCGCGCACCGCCGCTGACGCGGCACCGCGGCGGCTGATCAGCGCAAGATGCACCGCCGCCTTCGACGAAATGGCCGTCGCCAACGCCAGGCCCAACGCGCCGGTGCCGCCGACGATGACGTACACACCATGCGTGCGGATGACGCCATCATCCGCGAGTTCATCGAACGCGACGGAATCGGAGAACTGCGGCAACCACCGTTGCCCGTGCCGCAAGGCAACCACGGCATCCCCGGGTCCGCTGCGAAGTTCATCAACCACCGACCGGGCCGCCGCTTCGGCGTCGCGCGCATCGACGTCGATCACCCGGCAACGGATGCCGGGAAACTCCGCGGGAATAGTGAGCGCGGGACCGAACGTCGTGGCCTGCCCCGGATCGATCGGCTCGTCGCCAATGACGTCCATGGCGCCGGCAGTGACCGCAACAATCTCGGTCGCTGAAATGCCGCCCTGCGCGAGCGCGCGCGCCACGCGCACCGCGCCGTTGAAGCCGGCCGTAACCAGCACGCCGGCCGCGTTCGACTGCAGGGCATCACCGGTGGCTTCGGTCACCTCCACGCCGGTCGCCCGCAACTGCTTGACGATGGCGCGAGTCATCGAATCGGCGGCGCCGACCACCAGCCAACTGGGCACCGGCGCAGAACGAGGCGCCCGAACGGCGGCGCGTGTCCACGCGGGCAGGGCGACCCTGAATACAGGAGCCGCCGCGGCCGCCGGACCTGGAGCCGTCCGGACGACCGGATCAATCCAGTGCTGCACGTGCTCGAACGGGTACGTCGGCAGCGCGATCCTTCTTGGCCGATCGGCAGCAAACACCTCGGCCCAGTTCGGCGTCCCACCACCGATCCACCGCTCCGCCACGGGAGCGAGCGCGCGCGCCGCTTCGGAGGCGCCCAGGGTGTTCATCCCGCTACGCAGGGCCGCGATCAGATCGGGCGCCGACCGCGCAGCGACATAACCGCGGCAGGCAAACGCCTGCCGGCCCACGGCCAGCGTCCACGCCACGTCATCCAGGCGCGCATCGCCATGCGTCTCGAGATAGTCGGCCAGCCGTTCGCGCACGCGATCCAGGGCGTCGTCGGTCCGCGCCGACAGCGGGAAGATGCGCCAGGCCTCGCGCGCCGGCTGGCGGGGCGCTTCGGCCGGTGCCTGCTCGAGCACGGCATGCGAGTTGTTACCGCCCAGGCCGAACGAGCTGACGCTGGCGCGGCGGGGACCGTCAATCGCCGGCCACGCCGTCTGCGACGCCGCGACGCGTAGGGGGCCGCTTTCGAGATCGAGCGCCGGGTTGGCCGTGACGAAGTGCAGCGACGGTGGAATCGACGCATGCTGCAGCGCCAGCACGGTCTTCATCAGTCCCGCCACGCCGGCCACGGAATCGAGGTGCCCGAGGTTGGTCTTGACCGATCCGATGAAGCACCGCCAGTTGGGATTCCAGTCGTCACCCATGGCCTGGCGGACGGCGGCGATCTCGATCGGGTCACCCAGCGCCGTCGCCGTGCCATGCATTTCGGCGTAGCCGATGCTGGTCGGCGCAACTCCCGCCACCGCGCGCGCTTCGGCGATGACGGTGGCCTGGCCGTCGACGCCAGGCGCGGTGAAGCTGATCTTCTTCGCGCCGTCGTTGTTGATCGCGGATCCCAGGATCACCGCGTGGATCGGGTCGCCGTCACGCTGCGCGTCTTCAAGACGCTTCAACAGCACCGCGCCGGCGCCACTGCCGCCGACAATGCCGCCGGCCGCGGCGTCGAATGCGCGGCAGCGGCCATCGGCCGAATGCACGCCGCCCTCGCTGAACAGGTAGCCGCTCGCCTGTGGAACGCGAATGGAGGCGCCACCAGCGATCGCCTGATCGCATTCGCCATTCAAAAGGCTCTGGCACGCCACGTGGACGGCGACCAGCGAGGTCGCGCACGCCGCCTGGATCGTGACCGACGGCCCGGTGAGCCCCAGCTTGTAGTTCACGCGCGCCGTCAAGAAGTCCTTCTCGCTGCCGATCACCGCCTGATAAACCGCGCCCACATCGTCCTGATCGAGCGAGGCGAAGACGTTCTGCAGGAAATACACGTTGACGCCGCAGCCGGCGAACACGCCGGTGACGGGCCCGCCTTCGTGCGGGACGAGACCGGCGTTCTCGAAGGCCTCGTACGCGCACTCGACGAACAGCCGCTGCTGGGGATCGGTCAGCGCGGCATCGCCCGGCGAGTAGCCGAAGAAGGCGGCGTCGAACCCCTTGATGTCGTCGAGCGCGCCGTGGGCCGAGACGAACCGCGGATGGTCCACGAGCGCCGGCGAAAGGCCTTCGGCGAGCAACTCGTCGCGCGTGAACCGGCGAATGGATTCCACGCCGGCGGAGAGATTCCGCCACAGCGTCTCCGGGTCCGACGCCCCCGGGAAGCGGCAGGCCATGCCGACAATTGCGACTGCGTTCGAACTCATGCGTCCTTCTTCCTCGTCCGCGCGGCGCGGCGAAGATCGATCTGGCTCTGGCGGGCGTCGCTGTGACCCAGTCGCGCCGTCGAGCGAACCGCCATCGGCCCGGCCACGGCGGCCTCGCCGCGCTGCAACCGTTCGACCAGCGGCGCCAGGTCGCGAATGGTCGGATGGCGGAAAAATTCGACCATCTCGACGTCGGCGCCCAGCCGGTCGGCAATCCGCGTCTGCACGCCGATCAGCAGCAGCGAGTGCCCGCCCAGGTTAAAAAAGCTCTCGTCGATCGGCACCGCGGCCAGCCCGAGCACCTCCGCGAATACCGCCGATAGCTCGCGTTCAACCGGCGACTGCGGCGCCTCGGCCGCGCGCGGCGCGCGGTCCGCCGCCGGCGCCGGCAAGGCCCGGGCATCCACCTTGCCGTTGGGCGTCAGGGGGATGCGATCGACGGGCACGAAGTGCGACGGCAGCATGTACGACGGCAGGCGCGCCAGCAGATGTTCGCGCAGAGCCGCTTCGCCGGCGGCCTCGCCCTCGCCGACCGCGTAGTAGGCGATGAGCCGGACATCACCGGGGCGGTCCTCGCGAATCACCACCGCGGAACGGGCCACGGCCGGGTGCGCGGAGAGCAACGCTTCGATCTCGCCCAGCTCGACGCGATAGCCGCGGATCTTCACCTGGTGATCGAGGCGGCCGAGGAAGTCGAGCATGCCGTCGGGACGCCAGCGCGCGCGATCGCCGGTGCGGTACATCCGCGCTCCGGGCTTCG
>ERZ1292640.85-Hain-H43-02um-R1-85-length-72424-cov-43_pt3 | contig 38338 bp, 29 predicted proteins | sample MGYA00564404_ERZ1292640 | MGnify/ENA primary metagenome ERZ1292640 (study PRJEB36523, sample SAMEA6512636) | groundwater metagenome | collected 2019-01-08 | study: AquaDiva: Metagenomics assemblies of 32 groundwater samples | reverse complement strand
ATTTTACCAGGGAAAAGGTTATCGCCGCCGGCTGAAGCCGGCTCTACGGTCAGAAGAAATAGCGCAGCGACATCTGCATCCCGCGGGCGGAGTTGTTCTGGCCGGTGATCCCGGCGAAGCGGGGCTGGAGAGGCGCCGCCCGGCCACGCCGGTGTCCGCCAGCGAGCGGTGGAGGCCGACGCCGGGGTGGTGGCAGGCGGACCGGGGCCGGCCGCCGGCCGGGTGAGAAATTGGGTTTGCTTCGTAATTTTTCTCTATTTTGCTGAGCACGTTCCACTTCGAGGCCGCCAGAGGGTTTCTTTCCGGCCGGCTGGGTGACATCACCGCTGGTATTGTAAGACCGGTCGGGGCTGGGGCAGACGCCAGGGCGGCGCTAAGGTGGTGAGCAGACAGGAGAAATTCGGTTGGGGGGCGTGGGATTGCACAAGGTTCCTTCGGCTGGCGGCGAAGAAGCGCCGGGGTCTGGGTTCCGCTCACGCGATGGTCGCCACAACTGAAAACGGCGTCCGGCTTGCCGGTCGGAATACCCCCGTAGAGGCTGAAGATCCAGTTGAAGTTCCAGCCGCCGGCCGGGGTGTCGGCCACACGGTTCGCCACCTTGAAATGCCGGCTCCTGCCGAACGGCAGGTCCTACACGCCGGAGATCGAATCGAACCAGGCTATCCAGACCAACAGCGCCCAACTCGCAACTGGCAACACCGCGACCGTCAGGACTGCTCGATCGCCGTCATTGGCTCGCTTCGGCGCCGCGCGCGGACTGCCGGGTCCAGGCTTTCAGGCGTTCGACCGAGCGCTTGACGTTCTCGGCGCCCGCCACCTCCAGCGTTGTGTCCCCGTCGAAGCCGGCGTCCTGAAGCGCGCCGATGATCTCCGGCAGGTTGATGACGCCGTCGCCAAGGGCATCGAGCAACTCCGACATTGTTTCCACGTTGTCCGTGACGATGCCGTGGGGCTCGATGAGCAGCTCGACCCCGAGTTCTTCGGCCCAGAGGATCGGGGTGTAAAGGCGCTCGCGGATGGCGAAGATCCGCTGCTCGGGGGTCAGGCCGTGGCCGAACTCGGTCTTGGGATCGCCTACGGCGGTGATGACATGTCTGATGCCGAGCAGGTGGGCCAGGCGGACAGCCTTGATGATCTCGTTTGTTGAGTAAGTGTCCGGCGCCGGCGGATCCAGCAGGTTGGCGTGGGCACAGAAGGCCGAAAGGCGCCGTCGTGATTATCCGTGAGGTCAGCGTTCTCGATGCCCATCTCACGGATGATCTTGAACTGTTGCGGCATCGCCGCGAACGGCTGGATGAGTGCGAAGCAGCCAATCTTCATGGAGTCTACTGGGAAGCGCTCAAAACAACAGTTTCAGCGCGAGCTGGAACGTCCGCGGGTCGGTGGCGTTGGTGACCTGGCCGAAGTTGGAGGCGCCGAGCTGTGTCGCCACGCTCCAGTAAGAGAAATGGTGCGGCGCGTTGAAGACCTCGGCGCGGAACTCCAGCTTGCGCTGCTCGTCGAAGGCGAAGTACTTCTGGGCCGATAGGTCCCAGTTGTGCCCCCCCGGGCCGATCACGACGTTCCGGCCGAGGTTGCCGAACGTGCCCACCGCCGGCAGGGCGAACGCTTCGGTATTGAACCACCGCGTGGGCGTCTTGCCGCCCCGGCGCCAGTCGCCGACCACGTCCGGCCGCTGCCCGCCCGAACCGGTGCCCGCGCGGTCGCCCGCGATACCGATGTTCATCGGCATCCCGCTCTCGATCATGGTGATGCCGGAGAGTTGCCAGCCGCCGAACGCCTTGCGGAACCAAGCCGTCTGTTGTTTCCAGAACGGCAGCGGGTAGACGTAGCTGAGCACGAAGATGTGGCGGCGGTCGTAGGCCGAGAGCCCGCGCTCGCCCTTGTAGTTGTAGCTGTCCATCGGGCCTTCGCTCCAGGAACTGGCATCGGTGATGGACTTCGACCAGGTGTAGGCTACGTTCACAAGGCCGTCGCCGGCGAACTGCTTCCGCACCTGCAACTGGAGTGAATTGTAGTTGTAATTCGATCCGGTCACGTACTGGGTGATGTCGGCGTAACCGTGGTAGGGACGAAGCGCGTTGGTATTGACGCCCGGGTTTGCCTGGAGCGTGCCCGCGCGCAATTGGTTCAAATTGCGGCCGCGGTAGAGACTCCAGCCGCCGCTGCCCACGTAAGCCACGTCTACCACCATGTCCGTGCCGAGCTTGTGCTGGATGCCGAGGCTGTAGTTGTTGACGGTCGGGATCTTCACGCCGAGGTCGAACGAGGTCAGCGAGGACGGGAAGGTGCGTTGGGCGCCGCCGGCCGGGTTCTCGATATTGGCGGCATAGAGCGTAGCGGCGCGCACGAACGGCGGGTTGTTGATCTGGGAGAAGATGAAGTTGCCCTGCACGCGCTCGAACACCATGCCGTAGCCGCCGCGCAGGACGGTTTTCTGCTTGCCGGTGAGGTCGTAGGCGAAGCCGACGCGAGGGCCGATGGGCCAGTAGGTGGGTGAGATCTCGAGCGGGACGCCCCGCAGGAGGCGCTGGAACAGCGGGGCGTCCAGGCCCGGGAAGCGCCGTTTCAGCGAGTCGGGATACTGCGTGCCGCCGACGACCAGGCCGTTGACCGGGTCGCCGGCGCCGGCGACGATCTGGCCGTCAGCGCGGTTCACTTGCGGCGCCTTGGCGGGATCGAAGAACCGCGGCGAGAAGAAGACCGTGTTCTGGAGCGGCGAATGCTGCTGCGGCATGTAGTTGAACCGCACTCCAAGATCGAGTGTCAGCCGCTTCGCGGCTTTCCAGTTGTCGGTGACGTACCACTCGATCTGGGTGAACCGGAACCAGCCCTCGCGCCCGCCGTCCGCCTCGGTGTAACTGGAGAAATTGCCGAGCAGCGCGTCGCCCAGCGCATTGCCCGAATGCAGCGCGTGGCCCGGGGCGAAGCTGAAGGTCCCGTTGACGGCCGGCTGGTTGTCCTGGTTCTTGCGATTGCGCTGAACGAAAACACCGGCCTTGATGGTGTGGCGGTCGAACACCTTGGAGAGATCGTCCTTGAAGTAGGGAATCCGGTTGGAGTTGTTCCAGGTGATGGGGGTAACGCTCAGCCCGGTGTAACCCGAAATACCGATTGTGGGGATGGCGCTGTTCTTGCCGAACAACATAGGATAAGCGATCCCCTGTCCCTGGCGGGTTGCGTCGGCGATAAACAGCGGGTTAGCCGCGAAATCCTTCTGGTAGATGTGATGGCCGGGCAGCGAGAACTGGAATGTGTTCACCGTGGTCGCATTGGCCACGTAGGTCCATCTCCAGCTCTGGTTGGCACCGGGGATGGTGCGGTTGTACGTCATGAGGTTGGTCAGATTCTCGAGCGACCAATAGTTGTCGTGCACCCGATTCCAGGAAAACTGGTGCTTCTCGCTGTAGTTGTAATCGATCTTAACGATGTACTCGTCGACGTCCATCGGGTAGGTGTACTCGAACGCGTAGTTGCCGCCGGGGCCCGGAAAATTCGGGGCCGGGTAATTCCCGATGAGCCGTCTGGAGTTGGGGCTGATGCGGGACGAGGGGATCGTACCGCCCGGGAACGGCGCGCCGGAAAGCGGGTCCCTGGGCTGCTGGGCGGCGGGCAGGGCGGAGAAATCACCCGAGCGCTGCGCCATCAACGGCACGTTCCAGACGCTCGGATTGCCGCGCCGGAGCCGTTTGAAATCGCCGCCGACGAAGAAAAACAGCTTGTCACGCGAGGTGTTGAACTTGCCGGGGAGAAAGATCGGTCCGCCCAGGTTGAAGCCGAAGTTGTTATAAGTCAGCTTCTGCTTGCGCAGCGTGTTGAAGGCGCGGGCATCGAAGGCGCTGTTGCGGACGAACTCGTAGGCCGAGCCGTGAAAGTCCCGCGTGCCGCTCTTCAGCGCCATGTTCATCACCGCGCCCGCGCTCTGGCCGTATTCGGCGCTGTAGTTCGAGGTCATCACCTTGATCTCGGCCAGCGCGTCCGGGTTGATATTGACGAAGCTGTGCCCGCCGCCGCCGGTGGCCAGGTTGTCGGAGCCGTCCAGGTACACCGAGAGCGTGCCCGTGCGCCCGCCATTCACCGATTGGTTGGTGACCGCGGCGCCGAACCCGGCGGCCAGGTCGAAGTTGCTGCGGTTGTTGGTGGAAACGCCGGGCAGCAGGCTCAGGAGTTGAACGTAGTTACGCCCGTTGAGTTGCAGTTGCTGGGCCTGCCGGCCGCTGACCAGCCGCCCGACTTCGCCCGAGGCTGACTCCACCGACGCCACGTCGGCGGTCACCGTGACGGACTCGGAGACCGAGCCGACGGCCATGACGATATCGACGGTCAGCCTGTCGTTCACGCCGACGTTCACGTTCTTCTGGAGATACTTCTGGAAGCCGCTGGCCTCGGCTTCGATTTCGTACCCGCCGATGGGGATGTTGGGGATGACGAAGTAGCCCGATTCGCTCACCGGCGCCTGCCGGAGGAGCCCGGTGGCGGTGTGCCGCGCCAAGACGCGCACCTTGGGGATGACGGCGCCGGAGGAGTCGCGAACGGCGCCGGAAATCTGCTGCGAGGTGTACTGGCTCCAGCCGGATATCCCCGCAACGAAAACAGAAGCGATCAGTAATGCCGCCACTTTCATAGCTCAAAGCTCCACGCCCCAGAGACCGCTCCCTGCCGGTCGCGGCTCAACGAATCATCACAACGTCCACGGCGCCCGCAGCGGCCGCTCGAGCATCCTGGCGGCCTCCGCGTCGTCGAGAATGACCTCTCGGATCGGATCCCAGCGGATCCCCCGTCCCGTCCGGATGGCGATGTTGGAGAGATGGCTGATGGCGTCCGAGCGCACCGCCGATTCGATCGGGTTCACCGTCTCCTCGCGGCTGCGGACGCTGTTCAGAAAATCCTGGCCGTGGTTGCCGCTCTCATGCAGGTGAAGCTCGTTGGCCCCGATCTCCGACTTGAGCAGCGACTTCGGCTCCGCATCCAGCGCCGACCGCGAGATGGCGACCCAGCCCTCGGTGCCGATGAACTTTGTCAGGTTGGAGTGGTCATCCATGAAGTGCATGACGATTCCACCGGCGTAGCGGCAGCGCACCGTCCAGTTGGCGACGGCATCGTACAGCCCGGTCTTCGGGACGTAGCCGGCGCCCTCGTATTCCGTCGGGCTGGTGCCGTCGGTCCCGAGTCCCCACTGCGCCACGTCGAGCGGGTGCGCGCCCCAGCCCGCGATATACCCCAGGCAGTAATCGTAAATGTGATAGTGGCCCGGCCGCAGGCAGCGATCGTCGGTATACGGCCGCACGGGCGCGGGCCCGCTCCACATCTCATAGTCGAATCCTTCCGGCACCGGCATGGGCGTGGAGGAGCCGCCGCGAGCGCCGTTCGGCGCCAGCACGACCACGGTGTGGACTTTCCCGATGCGGCCGTTGCGGACCAGTTCGCAGCCGTAGCGGATGTGCCGACTCGAGCGCTGCTGGGTGCCGTACTGGAAGACGCGGCCGCTCTTGCGGATGGCCGCCCGCAACGCCTTGCCCTGGTTGATGCTCAACCCGAGCGGCTTCTCCAGGTAAAGGTCCTTCCCGGCCCGAATGGCGGCCATGGCCGCCGGCACGTGCCAGTGGTCGGGCGTGGCGATGGCGACGGCGTCGATCTCCTTGCGCTCAAGCAGCTCGCGAAAGTCGCTGAAGGGCGCACAGCCCCTGAAGCTCCCCTGGCCCGACCGCTCGGCGTAGGAATCCTCGATTCGCTTCGCCCACCGCTCGCGGCGGTCCTTGAAGCAATCGCAGGTCGCCACGCATTGAGCGTCCGGAAGCGGCAGGAACATTTTGATCAGCCCGTCGCCGCCGCGGGTGCCGTTGCCGATGAAGCCGATGTTGATACGGTCGCTGGCCGGCGGAATCGCGCCGTTGCCGAGCGCGTTCGAGGTAATGACGCTGGGCGCAACCGCCGCAGCCGTCTTGAGAAACGTTCGTCGGTTCATGAAACCTCGTTCAGGCCGCGGCCGCGGCGGCCGACCGCCACACGACAGTATTATAATCCCCGCGAACCACGCCGCGCACAGCCTCCTGCCGCCACCAGTGGCAGACCACCGTTGGCACGGCGGCTCCGAGAGTTCCGCCACGGCGTCCCAGGGCTGATCAGGGACCCAGCAATTCCGGACAGCCACTCCCGCGGTCCAGGCGGCCACACCGCTGTTCAGGCCCGTGACCGTCACGCCATTCGCGGAGAGGGCGAGGATGAACACATTCCGGCGATTCCCGCCGGAACCGCCTCGTCCCAGCGTCCCTTCCCAGTTCGACGTGAAGAGGAAAAACCGGCCGTCCTGGGAAACGTCGTCTCGAGGCGAGTCCCAGAAGCTGTAGTACGGGCTGCGGTGATGCGCGAACCGCCACACCCGGGATTCGGCGCCGTCGGTGCGGACGGCGACGATCTCGTCGTCCCAGGTCTTCGGAGCGCGGCCGTGCGCCCAGGTCTCAGCGAAGAAGGAGCCGACCATCGGCGGGTTGTGCGCCTATGCTTTCACATTGTTCCAGGACCAGTGACCGCCCTGTCCCCAGCGGTACGGGTAGTCGGGCGGAGGCGTGATAAGCTGCCTGAGATTGTCGTTCAGACTTCCCGCATCCAAAGGCCGCAGGGTGAAGCCCATGGAGTCGCTTTCGGTCCCGATCTGGTTGCCGGAGTGGTTGATCCGCGAGCCGTAACCCATGACTTCATGGCCGCTGTTCATGGCCGTCATCGGGGTGATTGGCGGTGACGAGCCGTAGGTGGTGCGGCGGCGCCAGCACCGGGCGACTTCCAGTCCGGCTGAATGAGCCGGCTGAAGCCGGCTCCTGGAGTTTGTACATTTTGCGGCAGGTCACTGCGGGGCAGACGATCGTTTCTTGTCGTCTGCCCTCGGCCGGGCGCTCGACCACGGCCACTGCTCCTCGGCTTCCACGAGCTTCGCTTTGACTGGGTTGCGCTCCACATAACCGATCAGCTCCTGAAGTTCTCCCTCCGAGCGAACCCAGTGATCGAACGATTCGTCTTGCCAGAAGGGCTTTCCAGTACGCCCGAGAATCCGGTTTGCCACGCGGCTGGTTCGCCCCTTCAACCACCGCATGATGTCGGGCAGCGCCATCCGGGGTTCCAGGATCAGATGCATGTGATTGGGCATGATGACCCAAGCATGAAGTGTACAAAACTGGCGGACCGTTTCCCCGTACCGGACGGCGTTGGCCACTACGCTGGCGATACGTGGATCTGCAGTCAAACCGGGCCGGAGTGAAAACGGTCGAGTGGCTCGTCTCGCTGAAGAAACCGAATGTAGTCTGCGTTCTCCGCGGTGCGAATGTCCGGACTGGGTGCAGGTATGGATCCAGCCAGGCGCCAGGTCACGAAGACGAAGGCCTGGTCCCGAATCCAGTGAGGCAGCCGTCTCCGGTAGAAGAGCATGAATGGGGGTGGCGAAGCAGGGCAGACCACAAAGAACGATGGTCTGCCCCACTCGTGCCCACCGAAATAGTGGCCTGCTGCGCGGGAACTTCTCTCAAAATGTACAAACTCCAGGAGCCGGCTGAAGCCGGCTCTACGGTCAGAAGAAATAGCGCAGCGACATCTGCATCCCGCGGGGGGAGTTGCGCTGGGCGGTGATCTCGGCGAAGCGGGGCTGGAGGCGCCAGCCGGCCACGCCGGTGTCCACCATGGAGACGAAAGCGGGCATGTCGAACTGCACCCGGTTCATCAGGTTGAACATCTCGGCGCGGAACTGGAGATGGTGCCGCTCGCCGTACAGGCGGACGTTCTTGATGAAGGCCACGTCGAAGTTGTTCTGGCCGTGGACGCGGAAGGTGTTGCGGCCCAGGCTGCCGACCATGCCCGAGCCGGGATACCAGGGCCACTGCCGGCCGGCGGCCAGGCCGGCGTCGGGCCAGAACGAGGTGATGGGCAACTGGCCCTGGCTGAACTTCAGCCCGGTAGCCGGGTTGACGCGGCCGTTATCGACCGAGCGGCCGAGGACCTTGGTGTCGAGCAGGAAGGGCCGGTCGCCGCCGATGCCGTCGCCGTTCAAATCGTAGCCCAGGAACACCGTGAAGGGGTTGCCGCAGCCGAAGGTGGTAACACCGGAAAGCTGCCAGCCGCCGAGCAAGCGTCCGACCAGCCCTTGCTGGTCCCGGAACAGCGGCACGTCGTAGACGTAGCTCAGGCTGAAGCGGTGCGGCTGGCTCAGGCGGCTGGGGCCGCGCAGGCTGCGGGAACCCTGCGTTTCGCTGACCACCGCGTTGATGTCGCCGGTGCCCACCGAAGTGGCCTCCGAGCCGGTGTCGATGTTCTGCGACCAGGTGTAGCCCGCCTGCATCGCCAGTCCCGCCTTCATTCGCTGCGTGTACTGCAACTGCAAGGCGTGGTAGTAGGACCAGGAGCCGTTGGAAACCTCCAGGATCAGCCCGTAGCGGCCGTCGCGGCGCCGGGCGTCGCCACGCGACTGCTGGAGCGAGATGTAGCCGGGCGCCGGGTTGGCGTTGAAGAGGTTGGAGTCGATCTTGTCGAAAGTGACGCCGGGGAAGATGGAGGCGCCACGATAGGTGCTGGGTTGGGTCGAGGTCCAGGGGAACTGAGCGCGGTTACGCCAGTTGTAGAAGATCAGCCCGATGCCGCGGTTGCCGATGTAAGAGGCCTGGAGGGCAGCGTTCCAGGGAAGCTGCCGCTCCAGGGTCAGGTTCCACTGCTCGGTGTACGGCATGCCCAGGCCGGGATCGACGTTGGCCAGGCTGACCTGGGCGGTGGGCGCGCCTGGTTGGAAAACAAAGCCGGCGGTGGGATCGACGGCCGACATCTCGGGGTTGCTCCAGCCGAGCGTGGCCGCCCGCGGCGGGTTGAAGCGGGTGCTGGCCCCGATCTGGCTGAAGATCGACTGGTAGATGCGGCCGTGGAACATGCCGAAGCCGCCGCGGATCGAGCTGCGGCCCGGCCCGCCGGTCAGCCTGGCCAGCCACCCGTCGCGCCACGGGGGCGACCAGGCGAACCCGAAGCGCGGTTCCAGGTAGGTATCGGCGCCGTAGCCGGGATCGTAAAGGCTGTTCACTTCGCCCGGCGCGCCCACCCGCTCGAAACGGAAGCCGAGGTTGAGAGTGAGGCTGGAGGTGAGCCGTAGGTCATCCTGGCCGTAGAAGTTCAGCTCGCTCATGCGCAGCCCGACGTAGGGCGGTCCGAAGCCCTTGGTGAAGCTGTTGACCACCCCGCGCAGGAAGTTCTGCATCGCGTCGTAGCCCGACTGCGAGCCGAACTGCCAGAAGCCGCGGCTGTAGTTCTCGGCGCGGTCGTTGAGCTGGATGCGGCGGATGTCGGCGCCGAACTTGAGCGTGTGCTTGGAACCCACTTGCGAGGCCACGTTGTAGACGTACTGAAAGTCGTTCTGGTAGCGCTTCTGGGGATAGGAACTGGCGTTGCCGATGATCGGGCTGAAGCCGGTGAAGGTCCAGCGGATGATGGGCGGGTAGTCGCCGGACTCGAGGAAATCCACCAGGATGCGGCGGCGGCCATAACCGAAGCGGAACTCGCCGGTGGTGGTGGGCGAGAAGACGTGGGTGTGGGTGAGGCCCATGCTCTGGAAGCGGTGGTCCTGCTTCATGTTCTCGCCCTTGACGATTTCCTTGGCCAGCGCGTTGAAGAAGTTGCTGAACTGGTAGCGGCCGTAAATCAGGTTGCGGTCGGAAGCGCGCCAGTCCAGCCGGCCGCTGTAATCGTGCGTGTGGTTGGAACGCGGCATGGGGGCGGTGTAAGCATAGGGGCTGACGGGGGCGTTGTTGGGCGTGAGGTCTTTCGGAAAGCGGTCGATGACGCTCTGGATCCAGGCGCGGCGGGCGGCGGCGTCGGGCGCCTGGGGATCGACGCGCGGCGCGAGCCACTCGGGCGGAAGCAGGTAGCTGGTGAGCGTGGTCGTCCCCGGCGCCCAGAACCGTTCCAGCGAGCCGAAGTAGAACAGCCGGTCCTTGAAGATGGCGCCGCCGGCGGTGCCGCCGGCGCGGTGGCTCTGGCTGACCGCCTTGCGGACGTTGGGCGTCATCTGGCCGGTGGCCGGGTCCAGCCGGTGGCCCGCGGCGTTGGCGAAGAAGCTGCGGGCGTTCAGGGCCGAGTTTTGCAGGTACCAGTAAGCTTCCCCGTGCCGTTCGTTGCCGCCGGACTTGGTCTGCACCAGTACGACCGCGCCGAAGCCGCGGCCGAACTCCGGGGCGAAGTTGTCGGTGAGGATCTGCATTTCCTTGATGGTGGAGATGTTGACCGGCTGGCGGTGCTGGTTCTCCGAGCCGTCGTCGTTGGAAACGCCGTCGGTGAGGAAGGTGGTGCCGCGCGTGCCGGTGCCGTTGAACGACACCGAGCTGCCGCTCGAAAGCGTGTAGTTGTTTTGGCCCGAGGTGGGGTTGGTCTGGAAGCCGGGGAAGAGGGACACGAAGGACAGGAAGCTGCGCCCGGCGGCCGGCAGCGAACCGGCCAGGGTCTCGTCGATCGAGCGGCGGATCTGCCCGCTGGCCACGTCGATCAGCGGTGCGACGTCGGTGACGGTGACCGATTCCTGGATGGTGGAGACCTTCAGCGTGAGGGTGACGGTAGTGGTCTTGTTCAGCGTGACGGCCACGTCCTTTGCGATCACCGTCGTGAAGCCCTTGAGCTGGGCGGTCACTTCATAGACGCCGAGCGGCAGGAAGGGCACCTGGAAGTAGCCGGCATCGTTGGAGCTGGTCGTACGCTCACCGCCGGTCTGGACGTTCTTGGCCGAGACGCTGACCTGAGGGACGACCGCTCCTCCTTGGTCGAGGATGCGGCCATCCAGTGTGCCGGTGACGGTCTGGGCGCCGGCCAGAACGCAGGCCAGCGAGAACACGACAAGCGCGCGTGTGATCGACTGCATGACTCACCTCTATGCGCCGGCCCACAGGCCGGCACCTCGTATTATACTGCGCTGCGGTCCGGTGTAAGATCGGGGGGATGAACCGGAGAGCGTTCCTTACAGCCCTGACGGCGGCGGCAGCGCCGGGCGCGCCCCGCAAGCGGCCCAACATCATCGTGATCATGGCCGACGACATGGGGTTCTCGGATCTCGGCTGCTACGGCGGAGAGATCGCCACCCCAAACCTGGACCGGCTGGCCGGGCGCGGCGTCCGCTTCACGCAGTTCTACAATACGGCGCGGTGCTGCCCGACGCGAGCGGCGCTGTTGACGGGCCTGTACAACCACCAGGCCGGCGTCGGGCACATGGTCAACAACCGCGGCTTCCCAAGCTACCAGGGGTATCTCAACGACCGGTGCGTGACCTTCGCCGAGGCGTTGCGGCCGGCCGGCTACAGCGCGCTGATGGTTGGCAAGTGGCACGTGGGCGAGAACCGGCCCCACTGGCCCACCGATCGCGGCTTCGAGCGCTACTTCGGGCTGATCAGCGGCGGCTCGAACTACTTCCGGCTCGACCCGGGCCGCAAGATGGCGCTCGATGATCGGCCGTTCACGCCGGCGCCCGGAAAGTTCTACATGACTGACGCCTTCAGCGACCACGCGGCGAAGCTGATCGACGAGTACGGACGCAAGGACCGGCCGTATTTCCTCTACCTGGCCTACACCGCGCCGCACTGGCCGCTGCACGCCTGGCCGGAGGACATCGCCCGGTACCGCGGCAAGTACAAGAAGGGTTGGGATGCGCTGCGCCGCGAGCGGCACGAGCGGCAGTTGGCCATGGGGCTGCTGGACCGCCGCTGGCCCATCACCCCGCGCGACCCGCTGGCGCCGGCGTGGGATTCCGTTGTGGACAAAGACGACTTCGATCTGCGCATGGCCGTCTACGCCGCGCAGGTCACCCGCCTGGACGAGGGCATCGGGCGGGTGATGGCCAAGGTGCGGGAACTGGGCCAGGAAGACGACACGCTGGTGCTGTTCCTGGCCGACAACGGCGGCTGCGCGGAAGAGAAGATCGCCGGCGAGCGGCCCGCGCCGGCCGGGCCGGCGGATTCCTTCACCAGCTACGGCCGGCCGTGGGCCAACGCGAGCAACACGCCGTTCCGCCTGTACAAGCACTGGGTGCACGAGGGCGGCATCGCCACGCCGCTGATCGCGCACTGGCCGGCGGTGATCAGGCAGCGCAACAGCATCACCCACCAGCCGGGCCACATCATCGATGTGATGGCCACCTGCCTGGAGGCGGCCGGCGGGGCGTATCCGAAGTCCTACCAAGGTCGCGACATCCTCCCGCTGGAGGGCAAGAGCCTGCTGCCCGTGCTCAAGGGTGGACGGCGCCGCGGACACGACACGCTGTTTTGGGAACACGAGGGCAACCGCGCGGTGAGGCAAGGCAAGTGGAAGCTGGTCTCGCGCCACCCGGAGCGCTGGGAGTTATTCGATCTGGAGGCGGACCGCACCGAGATGAACGACCTGGCGGCGCGGCAGCCCGCCCGCGTGAAGTCAATGACGGCGGCCTACGAGGCCTGGGCACGGCGCTGCGGGGTGGTGCCCTGGGCGGAACTGACGAAGGGACGGGCTGCCTCACGCGGGATGCCGAACCCGTCCGAAGAGGGCAGCCAGCCTTTGGCTCTCATTTGGCCTTCCAATTATAGCCACTAAATATCTCACTTTCCTATTGCTTGTTCATCATTGTCGCTTATACCTGGCTGTGCCATCCAGAACTGGACCAGTTCATGTGGCCACTACAACTCGCCACTACAGAAACAAAGTCTACCAGTCCCACTTCCCCGCCGACCTGATCGACATCATCCGTCGCTCCCTGGCGGGCGAGAAGTTCCTCCCCGCCACCGACGGTTTCCCGGTCCACAGCTTCGACACTCTCTTGCGGGAACTGGCCACCCGTTGCCGCAACACCTGCCGGATTCCGTCCGATTCCAGCGGCCCTACCTTCCGGCAACTGACCGCGGCCACCCCGCTGCAGGCACGCGCCTTCCAACTCCTCGGTTTGTAGCCAGAAAAGAAAACCCGCCCACAACCCCTTCCCTCATCCAATCAGCGAGATAGTCTTTACGGCAAAACGGAACTTCGGGCTAACCGCGCGGCTGGGCGCTGCGCGCACCGGCGGCGGGTCACTGGCCACAGCAAACGGTCATGGTGTTTACTGGAGAGATGGCGCGACCTCTCAAGCCCTGGCTTCTCTTACTGGCCGCCATCGCCGGCGCCGTGCAGGCGCCCGTCGCCGAATCGCCTGGCCGTCTCTGGGTGCGTATCCAGGATGAGCAGGGCAGGCCGGTGGCCGCCAGGATCTATCTGTCCCACTCCCAGGGTGCGCCCCTCATCCCATCAGGAAGCATCGCCCGCCAGAGCCGCACGGGCGAATACTATTTCCATGCCGGCGGCGCCTTTCAGTTGGAGGCGCCCCCGGGCCGGGTCACCGTCGAGGCGGTAAAGGGGTTCGAATACGTCCCGGCGAAAACGCAGACAGTGGTGGTATCGGACCGCACCACCGCCGCGGCACTGACGCTCCGCCGCCTGGCGAATATGCCCTCCTCGGGCTGGCACTCGGGCGATGTTCACATGCACGCCAACCATGTGCCGGGGGCGTTGTACATGACCATGGACGATTGCCTTGTGCTGGCCAAGGGCGAGGACATTCACGTCAGCAATCTGCTGGCGGGCAGCGTGGGTGTGCTGGCGCACGTGTTCGACACGGAGTTCTTCAACGACGGCAAGCCCGATCCTCTCTCCACGCCCGACCATCTGCTGGTGGTTCAGCAGGAGGTGCGAAACGTCTCGGCCATGTACGGACACATAGCGCTGCTCGGAATTTCGCGGTTCGTCGAACCCTTCTTCATCGGCCAGTCGCGGTCGGCCAACTGGGAGGACTACCCCGCCCTGTATGCGCCGGCCATGGCCGCCAAGGCCCAGGGCGCGGTGGTGACATATCTGCACCCGGCGAACAAGCCCGAGATCCCGGTCGGCGATCATCTGGCTCGCGAGTTCCCGGTCGATCTGGCTCTGGGCGCCGCCGATGCGCTCGACATCCTCAGCAACATGGATGAGGAAGCGGGCTGCTGGATGTACTACCGCGTGCTGAACTGCGGGCTGAAGTGCACCGCCTCGGCCGGCACCGACTCTCAGATGGACCAGAGGCGCAGCGCGCTGTCCGGCGCATCCAAGGTCTACGTGAAAACGTCCGCGCCCCTGAGCTACGCCGGCTGGCTCGCCGGCTACAAGGCCGGCCGCACGTTCGTCTCGAACGGCCCGCTGCTGTGGTTGGAGGTGGAGGGCAAAGAACCGGGCGCGGAGATCCAGCTTGCCGCGCCGCGCACACTGCGGGCCGTCGCCAAGGCCCGGTCCGTCGTGCCCATGAGCACGATCGAGCTGGTGGCGAATGGCGAGGTGGTCGCCAGCGCGGCGGCCACCGAGAACGGGACGGTCGCGGAGATCGCCCGCGAACTGCCCCTCAACAGGAGCAGTTGGGTCGCCGCTCGGGTGTGGGGCCCGGCCAACAGGCTCGTCATGAACGATGCCAGGGCGTTTGCCCACTCGAGCCCCGTCTACTGCTATATCGGCAAACAGAAGATCGCGTTTCCCGAAGACGCGAAGACGGTGATCGCGTGGATCGATCGCGTCGTTCAGGATCTCGAAACCTCGCCCCGCTTTGCGAGTGAAGCGCGCAGGAACGAGGTCATCGCGCTGTTCAAGAAGGGCAGGGCGTATTACGAGGGCATAGTCCGGCAATGAAGAAAAGCACGATGCTGTCGCGGAGAGAACTGGTCACCGGTTTCGGCCTGGCCGGCGCGCTGGCCCGTTACGGGCGGGCGCGCGCGGGCCTTTCGCGGCAGACCGGCAGGCCGGTCAACCTGGTGCTGATCCTCACCGACAATCACGGCGCCTGGACGCTGGGCTGCTACGGCAATTCCGACGTGCGCACGCCCAACATCGACCGGCTCGCGGGCGAAGGCACGCTGTTCACGCGCGCGTTCGCCGTGAACGCGGTCTGCTCGCCGACTCGCGCCAGCCTGCTGACCGGGCTGATGCCTTCCCAGCACGGCGTCCACCGCTACCTGAACGCGGGCGGCGCGCAGATCGGCCCCGGCGCTTACAACACCATCGGCGAGTTCGCGACCCTGCCGGGCATCCTGACGCAGGCCGGCTATGCGGCCGGGCTGACCGGCAAGTGGCATCTCGGCGGCAACCTCAAACCGCAGTCGGGCTTCAGCTACTGGGTGACAAAGCCGCACGGCGGCAGCGCCGGCTTCTACGATCAGGAGATCATCGAGAGCGGCAAGATCCGCGTCGAGCCCACCTACCTGACCCAGTTCTGGACCGACCACGCCATCCGGTTCATCGAGCAGAACAGCCGGCGGCCGTTTTTCCTGTTCCTGGCCTACAACGGCCCTTATGGTCTGGGCTCTTCGATGAAAGAGCCGATCCGCAACCGCCACGCCGCCCATTACGCCGACAAGGAGTTGCCGTCCTTCCCTCGCGGGCATCCGCACCCGTGGAACTTCAACTACCGGGACTGGATGAATGACCCTCAGGTCAGGCGCAAGTACGCCGCCGAGGTCAGCGGGATCGACGACGGCGTCGGCCGCATCCTGGAGACGCTGGCGCGGCTCGGGCTGGAGCGCGACACGCTGGTCGTCTTTACGGGCGACCAGGGTCTGGCCGGCGGCCAGAGCGGTTTCTGGGGCATGGGGGACCACACGCGGCCGCTGACGGCGTACGACTGGACCACGTGGGTGCCGCTGGTTTTCCGGCATCCCGGACGCATACCGCCCGGCCGGCGCAGCGAGCTGATGGTCGATACTTGTGACATCCTGCCGAGCGTGCTCGACCATCTCGGGCTGGGTTCGAAACTGCCGGAGAGCCCGCCGCTGCCCGGCCGGAGCTTCGCGCCGGTGATTCAGGGCCGGTCCCGCGAGTGGGAAAACGTGACCCATTTCGAGTTCGAGAACGTAAGGGCGATTCGCACCCCGGAGTGGAAGTACATCGAGCGGATCCATCAGCGCCCGAACGAGCTCTATGACCTGCGGAACGACCCCGGCGAGCGCCTGAACCTGTACGGCGAGGAGCGGCTCGCGGCGGTTCAAAGCGACCTGCGGCGGCGTCTCCACGCCTTTTTCGACCGTTATGCCGATCCCAAATGGGACCTCTGGAAGGGCGGCAAATCCAAGTCCGGCCTGCTCACTGCCGACCTGTTCGGGCTGGGGAAGCTCAGTGAGGGCGCCGAATCTCGGTGACTGGTGAAAGCGTAGACTGTCACCGAATTTGTGCTACAAAGGAAAGTCTCACGGAGGGAAGCCATCGTAAAGTTCTGCGTGCTCGCGAGCGGAAGCTCGGGGAACTGCGCCCTGGTGGCCACGGACCGGACGCGGCTGCTGGTGGACGCTGGCCTGAGCGCACGCGAGCTGTCGCGGCGGCTGGCGCTGGTCGGCGAACGGCTGGAACGGGTGGACGCCATCGTGATCACCCACGAGCACGGCGATCACGTGGGCGGGCTGCCGGTGGTGGCGCGCAAGGTGGCCGGGCCCGTTTACATCACGGAGTTGACCGCGCCGGCGATCTGCTGGAACCGGTACGAGCCGAAACTGGAGATCTTCCGGGCTGGCGCCAAGCTGCGGATCGGCGACATCGACGTGGAAAGCTTCACCATCCCCCACGACGCGATCGATCCGGTGGGCTATTGCTTCCGCGCGCAGGGTCTCAAGCTCGCGGTGGTCACCGATCTGGGCTACATCCCGGATTCGATCAGGTTCCACACGCGCGGGGCGGACCTGGTGCTGCTGGAATCGAATCACGACCTGGAAATGCTGAAGGTGGGACCCTACCCGTGGCCGGTCAAGCAGCGGGTGATGGGGCGCAAGGGGCACCTCTCCAATGAGACGGTGGCCGAGTTCATCCGGCGCGACCTGGACCAGGGGACCGGAACCCTGGTGCTGGGGCACCTGAGCCTGCACAACAACCACCCGGAGCTGGTGCGGCTGGTGGCGCGGCAGGCGCTGGAGCGCCGCGGCCTGGCCACCAAGCTGGTGGTCGCCGAACATGGCGGGCAGACCGAGGTATTCACGTTATGATCCCCCGTTACACCCGGCCCGAAATGGGCCGCATCTGGAGCGACGAGAACAAGTACCAGACCTGGCTGGAGGTGGAGCTGGCCGCGGCCGAGGCGCTGGCGGAGTTGGGCGAAGTGCCGGAGGGCGCCGCCCGGCTGCTGCGGCAGCACGCGCGGTTCGAGGTGGCCCGCATCCACGAGATCGAGCGGGAGGTGAGGCACGACGTGATCGCCTTCACCACCGCGGTGGCCGAAAGCCTGGCGGCCGCCGGCCACCCGGATGCCTCGCGCTGGCTGCACTACGGGCTGACTTCCAACGACGTGGTGGACACCGCCCAGGGGCTTCAGATACGGCAGGCCTCCGCGCTGCTGCGCCGGGGCCTGGAGCAGTTGCGGGACGCGCTCAAGCGCCGGGCGCTGGAGTTCCGGGACACTCCCCAGGTGGGCCGCACCCACGGGGTCCACGCCGAGCCGGTCACCTTCGGGCTGAAGTTCGCCCTGTGGTACGAGGAGGCCGAGCGCAACCTCCGGCGGCTGGACGCGGCCGCCGAGGAGCTGGCGGTCGGGAAGGTCTCCGGCGCCGTCGGCACTTTCGCCCACGTGGGACCGGAAGCCGAGGAGCGCATCTGCGCGCGGCTGGGGCTGAAGGCGGCCTGCATCTCATCCCAGGTGGTCTCGCGCGACCGCCACGCCTCTTACGTCTGCGCGCTGGCGCTGGTGACGGCGCTGGTGGAGAAGATCGCGCTGGAGGTCCGGCACCTGCAACGCACCGAAGTGCGCGAGGCCGAGGAACCCTTCGCCGCCGGGCAGAAGGGCAGCTCGGCCATGCCTCATAAGCGCAACCCGATCGTCTGCGAGCAGATCTGCGGCCTGGCGCGGGTGGTGCGGGCCAACGCCCAGGCGGCTTTCGAGGACATCGCCCTCTGGCACGAGCGGGACATCTCTCATTCCTCGGTGGAGCGGGTCATCCTGCCGGATTCGACCATCCTGACCGACTACCTGCTGGCCCGCACCCTCGGGCTGGTGGAGCATATGCGGGTCTATCCGGAGCGAATGCGGAAGAACCTCGAGATGACCGGGGGCCTGGTCTTTTCCGGCCAGTTGCTGCTGGACCTGGCGGCGGCCGGGATGCTGCGCGAGAAGGCCTACCGGATCGTCCAGGGTCACGCCATGCGGTGTTGGGAGGAAGGGGCCGACTTCCGGGAGGCCATCGAGGCTGACCCGGAGATCCGGGCGGTGCTGAGCCTGGAACAGATTGCCGGGAGCTTTTCGCTGGAGCGCCAGCTTCGCAACACGGGCAAGATCTTCGAGCGCGTCTTTGGGAGGCAGTAGGGGTCGGGCATGCCCGACCCCTACCATCGGGGCCGGCGAGAGAATGGCCGCGAGAGATCGAACGCGATCCCCGCTCTGACGGTCGTCAGCTCATAGGGAACGCTGCGCGCCACAGTCAGGTTCAGTGTCACGCCGGGATGAACTGACCACGACACCCAGCCGCTGACGCCGCGGTCAGCGAGATCGTCGCCTGGCATGCTGGCCTGCGCGGCACGCCCGTAAAACGGAAGGCCGGCGACGAAAGCGAACCGCGGGGATATCCACGCCGGCTTCGGGAGAGAGTGCATTTTGATTCCTCTCACGGAAGTACAGAGCAGTCTTTGCGCCAAGTCCAAGGGCGCCATAGAATCAGCCGGGAGCCGGCATGGGCCGCCAAACGCCACACTTGAATCTTCAAGCTGCCGTTTCAGAACCTCTGGTGGTACTGCGCCCGGCGGCTCCAGGGCGACCAGACGGCGAATCACGTTCTGAAGCTGGCGGACGTTGCCTGGCCAGTCATGCTGCTCGAGCAACCGCGCCGCTTCGGGGTCAAACCAGAGCCTCTTCGAGGAGGACTCACAGTGCGGCATGGCCGCGCTGTGCTAACCTCATGGTCTTTGGAGTTTTCCACCCTTGGCTGAGGAACAGAAGCCCGCCGCCCCGAAAGCGCCGCCCACGATGGCCACCACGCCGTGGGAAGATGAGCTGACCGAGCAGCTCAAGCGGCAGTTCGGCGACCGGATCTCGGAGTTCACCATCGGCCTGGGACAGAAGTTCCTGGTCCCCAGCCCCGAGGCGGTCATACCCATCCTCGAGTACCTGAAGCTGGAAGCGGACTTCGACTACCTGGTTGACGTGACCGCGGTCGATTACCCGAAGCGCGCGGAGCGCTTCGACCTGGTCTACATTCTTTACAGCTTCGCCGGCAACGAGCGCATCCGCATCAAGACGAGGATCGCCGAAGGATACAAGCCGGCCACCGCGGTGGGCGTGCACCTGACGGCCAACTGGCTGGAGCGCGAGGTCTTCGACATGTTCGGCATCGAGTTCGCCGGCCATCCCGACATGCGCCGCATCCTGCTGCCGGAGGACTGGGAGGGCTACCCGCTGCGTAAGGACCGCGGCATCCTCCAGATGGACGACCGCTGGGTGAAGGAGCACCTCGGGATCGAGAGCGGACAGTAACGCCATGCCGGATTCCACTTTTCTCGACGCCAGCGAACTGGTCCTCAACATGGGGCCGCAGCATCCTTCGACCCACGGCGTGCTGCGGGTCATTCTCAAGCTGGACGGCGAGAAGGTGATCGGCACCGAGTGCGTGATCGGCTACCTGCACCGGGGGGTGGAGAAGATCGCCGAGAACCGCACCTACGTACAGTTCGCGCCCTACGTGGACCGCATGGACTACGTGGCCGCGGTCTCCAACGGCCTCGGCTACTGCCTGGCGGTGGAGAAACTGCTGGGTGTGGAGGCGCCGCCGCGCGCCCAGGTGGTCCGCGTCATCCTCACCGAACTGAACCGCGTAGCCAGCCACCTGATCTGGCTGGGCACCCACGCGCTGGACATCGGCGCCATCACGCCGCTGTTTTACACCATGCGCGAGCGGGAGGAGACCCTCAACATTTTCGAGAAGTACTGCGGCGCCCGGCTCACCAATCACGCCTTCCGCATCGGCGGCCTGCAATACGAGACCTACGACGGTTTCGAGCGGGAGGTGAGGGCGTGCTGCGACCTGCTGCTGCCGAGGATCGACGAATACGAAGAGCTGCTGACCGGCAACCGCATCTGGATCGGCCGGCTGAAGAACGTCGGCATCCTCAACGCCGAAGACTGCAAGGCTTACGGAGTGACCGGGCCGATGCTGCGGGCCGCCGGCGTGAAATGGGACATCCGCAAAGCGCAACCGTATTCCGGCTACGAGCGGTACGAGTTCGAGATTCCGACCGGCGTCAACGGCGACACCTACGACCGGTACATGGTGCGCATGCTGGAGATGCGGCAGTCGGTGCGCATCATCCGGCAGGCGGTGGACGGGATGCCGGCCGGCCCGATCATGGGCAAAGTGCCCAAGGTGATCAGGCCGCCGGTGGGCGAGGTCTACGTCTCGATTGAGGCGCCGAAGGGCGAGCTCGGCTACTACGTGGTGAGCGACAACTCGACGCAGCCGTACCGGGTGCGGGTGCGTCCGCCTTCGTTCGTCAACTTGCAGTCGCTGGACAAGATGGCGCGCGGCTCGCTGGTGGCCGACGTAGTGGCCATCATCGGCACCATCGATATCGTGCTGGGGGAGGTGGACCGATGATGCGGGTGCTGCGGACCATTTTTCTGTTCGACCTCATCGAGGGCCTGTGGGTCACCTTCCGCTACCAGCGGCCGAAGCACATTTACACCGAGCAGTACCCCGCCCAGCGGCCCAAGGTGGCCGAGCGCTACCGGGGCGCGCCGCGGCTGAACAACAATCCCGAGACCGGCGAGACGCTGTGCATCGCCTGCAATCTGTGCGCGCTCGCCTGCCCGGAGACCCTTATCGTCGTCGGCAGCGAGCGCAATGAGCAGACGCGGCGCAAGGAGCTGACCACTTTCACTTACGACATTTCGCGCTGCATGTTTTGCGGGCTGTGCGAGGACGCCTGCCCGGTGGACGCGCTCGAGCTGACCCAGGATTTCGAAATGGCCGCCTACTCGCGCGAGGGCGCCATCTGGGACCGCCAGATGCTGGAGGAGGGTCCGCGGCCGACGAGGTATAAGTTCTAGCGGTAACCGGTAGGGGCGAGGCATGCCTCGCCCCTACGATCGTGACCACCATGTGGGTTGATACGGCTTTCTTTTATTTCTTCGCGCTGATGACGCTGGCCGGCGGGGTGCTGACCGTCACCCGCCGCAGCGCAGTGCACAGCGCCATCTCGCTCATCCTCTCGCTGATCGGCGTGGCCGGGCTGTTCCTGCTCCAGAAAGCGGAGTTCCTGTTCGCGGTGCAGATCGTGCTGTACGTCGGCGGCATCATGGTGCTGTTCCTGTTCGTCATCATGCTGGTCAACCTCGACCAGGCGGCCCGCGAGCGCCAGTTCAATCGCCAATGGTGGCTGGCGCTGGCCTGCGTGGCGGCCGTCGGCGCCGAGGTGGCTTACGTTCTGTACCGGGGCGCGGGCGCGTTCCGGCTGGGCGCGCCGGCCGCCCCGGTCTCCAAGATGGGCAACACCGAGATGGTCGCCGATGTCCTGTTCAAGCAGTACCTGCTGCCCTTCGAAGTGGCCTCGGTGCTGCTGCTGGCGGCGGTCATCGGCTCGGTGGTGATGGCGAAGAAGAGGATCTGATGCTGCACCCGATCACCACCACCCATTACCTGGCGCTGAGCGCGGCGCTGCTGCTCATCGGCACGATGGGCGTGCTGGCCCGGCGTAACATCGTCATTATCCTGATGTCGATCGAGCTCATTCTGAACGCGGTCAACATCAACCTGATTGCCTTCTCCAACCACCTGCGCAACGTCAACGGGCAGGTGTTCGCCATCTTCGTGATCACGGCGGCGGTGGCCGAAGCGGCGGTGGGCCTGGGCATCCTGATCGCGCTGTTCCGCAACAAGGAGACGTTGCAGGCCGACGAGATCGACCTGCTGAAATGGTAGGGCGCGCGCGATGAATTTCCTCGACTCGATCTGGCTCATCCCGCTGTTCCCGCTCGCGGGCGCGGTGCTCATGCTGTTTCTGGGCAAGCGGCTCGACCCGCAGGGAGGACAGGCGGGGACGCCTATCCCACCGCGCAAGGCGCTGATCAGCCTGCTGTGCCCGGGCACGGTGCTGGTCTCCTTCCTGTTCTCGGCGGGCGCGGTGGCCCAGCTTGCCTCGCTGCCGGAGAAGGTCCACGAGGTGGTCAAGTTCACCTGGCTGACGGGCCTGCCCTTCATCACTCAAGGAGGAACCACGGCTCAGTTCGCCGCCGACTGGGGCTTTCTGCTGGATCCCCTGAGTTCGGTGATGATCCTGGTCGTCACCGGCGTCGGCTTCCTGATCCACGTCTACTCGGTCGGCTACATGGGGCACGAGGGCGGCTACTACCGCTTCTTCGGCTACCTCAACCTGTTCGTCTTCTTCATGCTGATGCTGGTGCTGGCGAACAACTACGCGCTGATGTTCGTCGGCTGGGAGGGCGTCGGGCTGTGCAGCTACCTGCTGATCGGGTTTTACTTCCACAAGAAGTCGGCCGGCGACGCCGGCAAGAAGGCGTTCGTGGTGAACCGCATCGGCGACGCCGGCTTCATCCTCGGCATCCTGCTGATGTTCGCGGTGTTCGGCACGGTGCGGTTCCTGGACGTGAACAAGGCGCTGGCCGGCGGCGGGGTGCCCTCTGGGCCCGCGGCTGAGACGGCCGGCTTCGGCGTGCTGAGCGCGATCACGCTGCTGCTGTTCATCGGGGCCACCGGCAAGTCGGCGCAGTTCCCGCTGTATACCTGGCTGCCGGATGCGATGGAAGGCCCGACGCCGGTCTCGGCGCTGATCCACGCCGCCACCATGGTGACCGCCGGCGTCTATATGGTGGCCCGCTCGCACCACCTGTTCCGGCTGGCGCCGGAGACCTCGATGATCGTGGCCGTGATCGGCGCCTTCACGGCGATTCTCGCGGCCTCGATCGCGCTGGTGCAGAACGACATCAAGCGCGTGCTGGCTTACTCGACCATCAGCCAGCTCGGCTACATGTTCATGGCCTGCGGCGTCGGCGCCTACTGGGTGGCCATCTTCCACCTATACACGCACGCGTTCTTCAAGGCGTTGCTGTTCCTCGGCTCCGGCTCGGTGATTCACGCGCTCGGCGGCGAGCAGGACATGCGGAAGATGGGCGGGCTCAAGGACAAGATCCCCGTCACCCACTGGACGATGTTCGTGGGCGCGCTGGCCATTGCCGGCATCCCGGGCCTGGCCGGCTTCTTCTCCAAGGACGAGATCCTCTGGCAGGTTTACTCCAGCCCGCACGGCATCAAGGCGGTCTACATCGTGGGCGTGATCACCGCCGGCATGACCGCCTTCTACATGTGGCGGCTGATCTTCATGACGTTCTACGGCGCGCCGCGCGCCGATGCGCACACGATGGCACACGTGCACGAGTCGCCGAAGGTGATGACGATCCCGCTGGTGCTGCTGGCCGCCGGCAGCGCGCTAGGCGGCTGGATCGGCGTGCCCAAGCTGTGGAGCTTCCTGCCGGAGACTTTCCGCGCCTTCGAGCACTGGCTGGAGCCGTATCTCAGCGTCGAGGCGGCCGGCCACGCGGCCGAACACCACGCGGCATCGACCGAGTGGCTGCTGATGGGGCTGTCGGTGGCGGTAGCGCTCACCGGCATCGCGATCGCGCGGCGCCTCTACGTGCAGCGGCCCGAGCAGGCGGAGGCGCTGGGCCGGGCGGCTGGGCCGGTTTACACCTGGGCGCTCAACAAGTGGTACGTGGACGAGGCGTACGATTTCCTGTTCGTGAACGGTCTTGGCAAAGGCGGCGGCAACGCTTTGGTCTCCTTCGACAACCGGGTCGTGGACGGCGGCGTCAACGGGGCCGGCTGGGTGACGCGGCTCACCTCGAGCCTGAGCATCTGGTGGGACACCTGGATAGTCGATGGCGCCGTGCGGCTCACTTCCTTCACCGTAAAGCTTTCCTCTTATCCCATGCGCGTACTTCAGACCGGCTCGGTACAGGCCTATGCGCTGGTGATGGTGCTGGGGGCCGCGGTGCTGTTCGGATATTACTTGATGCGGTGATCCCATGAGCGAGCACTTACTCAGCCTGGTCCTGTTCACGCCGCTCGCCGGCATGCTGATCCTGCTGCTGATCCCGGGATCGAAGAAGAACCTCATCCGCGTCTGGGCCAACGTGGCCGCTTTCGCCGGCTTGCTGGTCTCGCTGCCGCTCATCTGGCGGTTCGACAAGAACGCCTCGGGCTTCCAGATGGTGGAGCGGGTGGAGTGGATCCCCAGCCTCGGCGCCCGCTACATCGTCGGCATCGACGGCATCAGCCTGCTCCTGGTGCTGCTGACCACGGTGGTCGGGTTCCTGGCCATCCTTTCATCGTGGAGCGCCATCGAGGAGCGGGTGAAGGAATACTACGCCATGTTCCTGTTACAGCAGACGGGGATGATCGGCGTCTTCCTGGCCCTGGATTTCTTCCTCTTCTTCGCCTTCTGGGAAGTGGTGCTGGTGCCGATGTACTTCATCATCGGCGTCTGGGGCGGGCCGCGGAGGCTTTACGCGGCCATCAAGTTCTTCCTCTACACGCTGGCCGGCAGCGTGCTGATGCTGCTCGGCATCCTGACGATGTATTTCCAGCACTTCAAGCAGTTCGGCTACTACACCTTCGAGATCGCCGACCTGATGAAGCTGGACATGCCGCTCGGCGTTCAACAGTGGGTGTTCTGGGCCTTCTTCATCGGGTTCGCCATCAAGGTGCCGATGTTCCCCTTCCACACCTGGCTGCCGGACGCGCACGTGGAGGCGCCGACGGCCGGCTCGGTGGTGCTGGCCAGCGTCCTGCTGAAGATGGGCACTTACGGCTTTCTGCGCTTCTCGCTGCCGCTGCTGCCGCGTGCCTCGATCGACCCGCTGATCGTGCAGATCCTGGCCGGGCTGTCGATCGTGGCCATCATCTACGGCGCGCTGGTGAGCCTGATGCAGCAGGACTGGAAGAAGCTGGTGGCCTATTCCTCCGTCAGCCACCTCGGCTTCTGCACGCTGGGCATCTTCTCGCTGAACCCGAACGGGCTGGCCGGCAGCGTGCTCCAGCAGATCAACCACGGCATCTCGACCGGCATGTTGTTCCTGATTGTCGGCGTGATCTACGAGCGGCGGCACACGCGCGAGATCAAGGAGTACGGCGGCCTCGCGCACGTGATGCCGAAGTTCGCCACCGTGTTCGCCATCGCCATGCTGAGCTCGGCGGGGCTGCCGCTGCTGAACGGGTTCATCGGCGAGTTTACCATCCTGCAAGGGGCCTTCGAAGCCAACCGCGCCTGGGCGGCGCTGGCGGTGACCGGCGTGATCCTCGGCGCGGCGTATCTGTTGTGGCTCTACCAGCGGACCATGCTCGGCGAGGTCACCAACGAAAAGAACCGGCGCCTGCCCGACCTGAACCTGCGCGAGCTGGCGGTGTTCCTGCCGCTGCTGGCCTGGGCGGTCTGGATCGGCATTTATCCCAAGCCTTACTTTGACGTGCTGGAGAAGCCGGTGCAGGAGATTGTCCAGCGGGTGCGGCCGGAATACTACAGGGCCGTAGCGGCGGCAGAACCGGGGGCCCACCGATGAGCGCCTACTACACCTCGATTGACCACTTCGCGCTGATCCCGGCCATCATGCTGGCGCTGTTCGGCTGCGCCATCTTCCTGTTCGACTTTCTGATCTTCCCCGCGCCCAAGCAGCGCAAGTGGCTGCTGCTGTTCCTGGTGCTCGGCGTGGCCTTCGCCGGCTTCGGGCTGTGGCGCCAGCAGCAGTTCCTGAGCGCCCAGGGCGTGCCCGAGTTCACCGCCTTCAGCGGCGCGCTGACCATCGACGGCTTCTCGATCTTCTTCAACTGGATCTTCCTGGTCGCCACCTTCATTGTGGGGCTGGCATCGTACAACTACCTGGAGATCGAGGGGGAGCACCACGGCGAGTACTACGGCCTGATCATGCTGGCCAATTGCGGCATGTACTTCCTGGCCACCGGCACCGACCTGGTGACGCTGTTCATCGGGCTGGAGCTGATGGCGCTCTGCTTCTACATCATGGTGGGCTTCTTGCGGGGCGACAAGCGGTCCAACGAAGCGGCGGTCAAGTACCTGCTGCTCGGCGCCTTCTCCAGCGGCTTTCTGGTCTACGGCTTCTCGGTGATGTACGGGCTGGCGGGATCGACGCGCCTCGGCGACATCACCGTCGCCATTGCGAGACGCGAGACCTGGGATCCGCTGGTGTTCCTGGCGCTGGCGACCACGACCATCGGCCTGCTGTTCAAGATCTCGGCGGTGCCCTTCCACATGTGGGCGCCGGACGCCTACGAGGGCGCGCCCACCACCGTGACCGCCTATCTCTCGGTCGGCTCCAAGGCCGCCTCGTTCGCGTTCCTGGTGCGCATCTTTCTCGGGCCGCTGGCCCCGGCGCGCGAGGTCTGGCTGCCGCTGTTGAGCGCGGTGGCCATCGCCACCATGACGGTGGGCAACCTGGCCGCCATCAGCCAGAGCAACATCAAGCGTCTGCTGGCCTACAGCTCGATATCGCACGCCGGCTACATTCTGCTCGGCCTCGTCGCCGGCAATCCCACCGGCATCAAGGGCATCGCCGTCTACGTGCTGGTCTACACCTTCATGAACCTCGGCGCGTTCCTGGTGGTGGTGGCGCTGCGGCGCAAGGACATCCTGGGCGAGAACCTGGAAGACCTGGGCGGTCTGATGCAGAAGAGCCCGGGCCACGCCATCCTGATGCTGATCTTCCTGCTCTCGCTGGCCGGCATCCCGCCGACGGCCGGCTTCCTGGGCAAGTACTACATCTTCCTCGCGCTGATCCAGACGGGCCATTACGTGCTGGCGGTGCTCGCGGCCACCTACGTGGCCGTGGCCGTCTATTACTACTTCCGCGTCGTGCGCAGCATGTTCATCAGCGAGGAGGCCGACCGCGTCCCGGTAGCATCCAGTTTCGGCCTGCGGCTGGCGCTGGGACTGACCGGTGTGCTGACGCTCGCGATCGGCGTTTATCCCGAACCGTGGCTGGAGCTGGCGCAGACTTCGCTGCTGCTTCGTTAGCGTCCTATGGAAAGCATTCTTCAAAGCCCGCTGCTGATTCCGCTGATCATGACGGTGGCGCTGGTGCTGCTGCTGCCGCTGGCGGCCGGCTACATTGTGCTCCTGGAGCGCAAGGTGCTGGCCGACTTGCAGGTGCGGCTGGGGCCGATGCGCGTCGGCCCGCACGGCCTGCTCCAGCCGATCGCCGATGCCGTCAAGCTGCTGCTCAAAGAGGACCTCATCCCCGCCGGCGCCGACAAGCGCATCTTCTGGATGGCGCCGGTGATCTCCACCTTCACCGCGCTGGGGGCCTTCGCGGTGGTGCCGTTCAGCGAGCATCTCCGCGTGGCCGATGTGAACGTGGGCCTGCTGGTGATCAGCGCGATGTCGGCGGTCGGGATCCTGGGCATCGTGCTGGGCGGCTGGTCGTCCAACAGCCACTATGCGCTGTTGGGCGCGCTGCGCAGCGGGGCGCAGTTGGTCAGCTACGAGGTTGCGCTAGCCTTCGCCTTGCTGTCGGGGGTGATGGTGGCCGGCACGCTGAGCATGGTCGGCATCGTCCGGGCGCAGATGGAGCGCCAGATCTGGTTCGCCTTCGAGAACTACGGCCTGATGCTCGTGCCCTTCTTCCTTTACCTGATCGCCGCCATCGCCGAGACCAACCGCGCGCCGTTCGACCTGCCGGAGGCGGAGTCCGAGCTGGTGGCCGGCTTCCACACCGAATATAGCGGCTTCCGCTTCGCGCTGTACTTCCTGGCCGAGTACTGCAACATCTTCGTGATCGCCTCGGTGGCGGTGACGCTGTTCTGGGGCGGCTGGCTGCGTCCGTTCCCGAACGTCGCCTGGCTGGAGTACCCGCTGAACTTCGGGGTCCCGTTCGCGCTGATGGCCGCCTCGGGGGCGCTTTGCTTCCGGCTCTTCGGCCGGCTGAAGAGCCGGGTGCAGCGGATCGGCCTGGGGTGCGTGGGCCTCGCGCTCGTGGGCGCCGGCCTGCTGTTCCTGGCCCCGCCGGTCAACCGCGCGGTTATCGGGCTGTTCTGGTTCCTGCTTAAGGTGGCCCTGATCATCTACACGCTGATCTGGTTCCGCGGCACCTGGCCGCGCTACCGTTACGACCAGTTGATGAACGTCGGCTGGAAGCGGCTGATCCCGCTCGGCATGGCCGCGGTGCTGGTGAACGCGGTGGTGGGGATGCTGAAGGGGTGAGAGGTTCGGTCGGGATACTTGGAGTACTTGGAGAGGAGTCGAAATCCGCAGCGTCCGCAGGACCGTTAAGGCGTGACGATGGCCCAGATGGGTGGTCTCTCCCACGCATTGGTTCCGAAGTACTTCGACGGCATCACACCCGCCGCCAGTTCGTTCTTCAAAACGTCATGCACCCCTGCAATGGTTCCCGCTTTTTCCCGGCGCCACTCGATCAGCCGGCTCGCCGCCTCCGGGGAGGGAATCCCGTGCCCAATCATCAGGTGCAAAACAACTCCTCAACGTTTTTCCAACCACTTGCCTCCGAACCGCGTCTATCGGCCCTCCGCAGCATCCAACGCACCTGCTTGTCCGTGACCAATCCTCCTCCGTTCCTGAAGAACGCAGCCAAGCTTGGTCTAATTGTCGCCGATCACGTTACGGGCTCGACTGCGCACCATCCCGAACGAGCCGTTGGCTGCGTTTGGTTGCACTTACAGGCCGGTTTTCCGGCCCGCAGAAACACTTAACTTGTTTTGCATCAACGGGATAGTCTTGGCAGACCTCAGTCCTGTAAAGGCCGGCGGCGGCGGTTCGATTCCGTCCCTGGCCACCACGCCCGGTCAAAGCCCTGCATTCCTGAAACCGGTTACCTGCCAGGTCCCAGCTTAAGCTTTCGCAAGGAAAGCGAGCCTTCGATGCGCGTGGTTCCCGGCGTGCGCTGGTAGCCCAGCGCGAGCCTGACCAGCTTGAGTGCCGGCGGCGCGGTGAACGCCAAACTCTCCTCCGCCCAGCCCTCGCGCGAGAGATGGCCGGACTCCGCCAGCAACTCCTCGGCCTTGGTCAAGTCGAAGACCCGCCACCGCAGGCCCGAGCCGGCCGCGATGCCGGATGTCCGATACTCATACCGAAAGCGGTACCCTCTGCCCGGCCTGAGCGCGACGATCTGGGAAAGCACTTCGCACCGCTCCGGCTGCTTGCCGGTAAAGGATACTCGCAGGCCGCGCTCAGTTTCGTCCCGCGAGATGGCGACGCCTTCTATCGGCGCCAGCCGCCAGTCGAACCCCTGCGACCGCGGCGGGACCAGAAACTCGCCATTCGTAAGCGCCTCTCCACTCCCTGGCCTGGAAGCGGGGTAGGCGATCAGACCCTTCTCGCGCAGGCGGTTCCAGAGCCGGACCGCCGCCTCGCCATTCCTGCTTTCCAGCAGGCGGTCACAATAAGAGAGCAACAGCGGCACATCTTCGCCCGCCCCGTTCCCGATGATCCGCTCGGCCACGGCGGCGGCTGCCTCCAAACGGCCTTGGGCCAGCAAGAAGTGGAGGTAGGCGCGCCACGCGCGGACCCGGTCCGGAATTGCCCGGCTCAGGATCAGCTCAGCATCGCCGGTGAGGGTCCAGCACATCCGGAACAGCGGCGCCGGGTCCGCGTAAGCCATCGCCACCGCTTCCCGCACCCAGCGCCAGAACTTCCCCTCCTCGCCCCTGCGAAAGTAATAGTTCGCCAGCGCGCCCCGCGGCTGGTAGCTCTTGTCCACTCTGGCCGCCTCGAGCAGGCGCCGCTCGGCCCTGGAAAAATCTCCGGCCATCTCCGCTTCGAGGCCGAGTTCGATCCAGAGCGCCGAGTCCCACCGATTGAGCGCCAGCGCCCTGGCCAGCGCCCCCGAGCGGGCTTGGCCTCTGTCTGTAGTTAGCTCAGCCCAGCGAACGTGATAGCGGGAATTGCCCGCCTCAAGCTGAATGGCACGTCCGACACTGTCGAGGGTGCCGCGATGAAACAGCAGGTCGGCGTAGGCTGCCCGGAGTGACCAGTAGGCCGCCGCCGCCAGCACTGCGACCGCGCCCAGACCAGCCAGGCGCCGCAGCAGAGCTCCGCGGCCTGCCTTTGTTTCCCCTTGTGCGTAAGGCATCTGTCTTACACCTGGGAATCGTCCGCCGCTTCCCGAAGAATATTCTAAGCCATTGTTGCGCCTCTGGGAACCGGTAGTTCACCTAGAGACGAATCGCTCAGCTCGCCCGATAGTCTGGTGTGGCTGAATGGTTCGCATTAAGCGTCCGGCACCAGCACGAAAAGACGGTCGCGTTTCACCTGGCCCGCCTGGACCTGGAAACCTGCCTGCCGCTGTATCGCACCCGGCGAGCCTGGTCCGACCGGCAGAAGGAACTCGACCTCCCCCTGTTCGCCGGCTATGTCTTCTGCCACGTGCCCCTTGGCAGCCATGCGCCGATCCTGAATTTACCCGGTGTGCACTCCTTCGTCGGCTTCGGCCGGGGGCCGACGCCCATCCCCGACGCCGAGATCGACGCACTGAAGACCATGGTCGCGTCTCAGATCCCCGTCCACCCCTGGCCGTTTCTCCAGACCGGCCAGCGGGTGCGCATCGACCGCGGGCCGCTAAGGAATCTGGAGGGCATCCTCGTCGAGGTGAAGGATTCATGGCGCGTGGTGGTCAGCGTCGAGCTTCTCCAGCGCTCGGTCGCCGCCGAGGTGGACCGGATGTGTGTTTCGCCGGCCGGGATCGCCTCGGCCCGTGTAGGAATAAGGCCGCGTGCAGCTTAGAGAGTTATTGTCGCCGTCCGTTGGGCAAATCTCGGCGGCCATTTACGGCATTCAACTTATTGAATCCGCCAGTGTTCGGTTCCTATTATTAGAGAGCCGGTTGTAAGCCATCTGTGATACGCGCCTCTCCCTGTGGGGAAGGCGGAGTCCGGTTGTATCTTAAACTGACGATACTCCAGTGGGACTCACAGAGCTACAGCTATGCTCGCCGCCGCGGCTGCGGCTAACGTCGCCTGTTCTCATAAGCGCCGGAGCCCGCCCGCAGCCCAACGGGCCGGCCAGGCCGGCGCGGCGGTGCTGAGCGAAGGAGACGACCCCGATTGTCAGGCGTAGTCGTGTTGTGAATTTCCGTCTCACCCAGCAGGAGTACGAGGAGCTGAGGTCTGCTTCCGTTCAGCGAGGTGAGCGGAGTGTCTCGGAGTTCACCCGCACCGTTGTGCTTGGCGCCGCCAGGGCCGGCCCCGGCGCGGATCGCACGGTAGAGGGCCGGCTGCGGAGTCTGGATCAGGAGCTGGCGAGAGTGAGCCGAACGATGGTGGAGCTGGCGCGGTGGTTGAAAATCGGTCGAAGCAAGGCGGGGCCAGCCGGCGGAGAAGGCCTCGCGGGGCAAGACTTGAGCGGAGGTTTATAGCGATGGTCATCTTGGCGGTAGCGTTGCTTTTGGCGGTCCCAGGCGGGACTTGGGCGCAAGCATCGCAGACGGCGGCGCGCGAGCCCGGCGGGGCCAACCTGCCGGCGCAGAAGATCGGCGCCAACGACCTGATCGCCGTATCGGTCTACGACGCGCCGGAGTTCACCCGCACGGTGCGGGTGGGCGCCGACGGCCTGATCCGCTTGCCGATGCTCAGGCGGCGCCTCCGGGCCGAGGGCCTGTTGCCGGCTGAAATAGAGGGCGCCATCGCCGAGGCGCTCACTGCTGAACAGATCCTGGTGGACCCGGCGGTCACCGTCACCATTGTCGAGTACCACAGCCGCCCCATCAGCGTCGCCGGGGCGGTGAAGAACCCAACCACATTCCAGGCGGCCGGCTCGATGACGCTGCTCGAAGCCGTCACCCGCGCCGGCGGCCTCAGCCCAGAGGCCGGCCCCGAGGTGCTGGTTACGCGCTCGCAGCCCGGCCCGGACGGGACGCTGGCCGCGCTGACGCGGCGCATCCCGGTCAAAGCTCTGATCGACTCCGCCGATCCCGAGGTCAATCTCCGCCTGTCGGGCGGCGAGGAGGTCCGCGTCCCCGAGGTCGGCAAGGTCTTCGTCGTCGGCAATGTCAAGAAGCCCGGCGCCTACCCGGTGGAGGACACCTCGGAAACCACCGTCATGAAAATGCTGGCCCTGGCTGAGGGCCTGGCGCCCTACGCCGCCAAGCAGGCCTACATCATCCGCCGCGACGACCGCACCGGCGCCAAGCACGAGCTGCCCATCGAGCTGCGGAAGATCATGCAGCGCAAGGCCCCGGACGTCCCGCTGGTGGCCAACGACATTCTTTACATCCCGGACAATTCGGGCCGGCGCACCGGCCTGGCCGCGCTGGATAAGATCATCATGTTCGGCGCCGCAGCGGCCACGGCGTTGATCTACGGGGTCGCAGTGAGGTGAACACTCCCATGCCTGAGCAGGACCGTTTCCGCAGCCTGCCGCCGCCGGACAGACCGAACCCCAACCTGCCCGCGCTGCCGGGCGCCCACAACGTCCCCTGGTACGGGCCCGAGTACGAGTTGCAGGAAGCCGGGACGCCGCTCTCGCACTACCTGTGGATCCTCCGCCACCACCGCTGGAAGATCCTGGCCTTTGTTTCCACTTGCGTGATCGCCACCCTGATAGTCTCGGCGCGGCTGACGCCGATTTACGAAGCCACCGCCACCATCGACATCGACCGGCGCATGCCCACCGGCATCCTCGGCCAGGAATCCCTCCAGTCCGCCACCAATGACGCCGATCAGTTCCTGGCCACCCAGGTGAAGCTGATCCAGTCGGATGCGGTGCTCCGCCCCGTCGTCCAGCGCTTGAAGCTCACGGACCCGGAGGAGGCCGGGAACCCGGAGGCCCTCAAGAGGGTGGATACCGAAGACGCCCCGGTGAAGCTGAGGAACCTGAAGGTCACCCGCCCGCCCAACACGTACCTGCTGCTGATCGCCTACCGCTCGGCGGACGCGCGGCTGGCCGCCGACGTCGCCAACGCCACCGCCCACTCCTACATCGAGCAAACCTATGACATCCGCTACCGCTCCACCCTCGGCCTGTCGTCGTTCATGGAGCGGCAGCTAGAGGAGCTGAAGGCCAAGGTGGAGCGCTCCGGCGCCGCGCTGACCCAGTTCGAGCGCGAACTGAACGTCATCAACCCCGAGGAGAAGACCAGCATCCTCTCGGCCCGGCTGCTGCAACTCAACACCGAGTACACCAACGCGCAGGCCGACCGCGTTCGCAAGGAGGCAGCCTACAATTCGGTCAAAAGCGGCGGCGCGGAAGCGGCCCAGGTCTCCTCCCAGGGCGAGTCCATGCGTAAGCTGATCGAGCGCCTGTCCGAGGCCGAAGAGAAGCATGCCCAAGTGAAAACCCAGTTCGGCGCCAACCACCCCGAGCACCGCAAGGCCGCCACCCAGGTCGCCCAGCTTCAGACCCAGATCGACCAGAACACCAAGAGCATCCTGCGGCGCGTCGAGGTCGAGTACCAGGAAGCCGTGAACCGCGAGGCGATGCTCAAGAAGGAGGTGGCGGTCACCAAGGCCGAGTTCGACCGGCTCAACGCGCGCTCCTTCGAGTACCAGTCCTTGAAGCGCGAGGCCGAAGCCGACAAGAAGCTCTACGAGGAGCTGGTGCGCAAGATCCGGGAGGCGGGCATCAACGCCGGCTTCCAGAACAGCGCCATCCGCCTGGCCGACTCGGCCCGCCCGGCCCGCAAGCCGGTGTTTCCCAACACCACGCTGAACCTGGTGCTGGCGTTCCTGTTTTCGTCCCTGCTGGCCGTGGGCGCCGCCGTCTTGAGCGACGCGCTCGACAACACCGTGCGCGACCCCGAGCAGGCGTCGCGGCTGTTCAATACCGAGGTGGTGGGCAGCCTGCCGATGGTCAAGCCCTGGAGGGACAAGCTGCCGCGGGCGCTTCCCGCGGGTGATGGGGAGTCGAAGGCGCTGGTGCCGGTGGCGGAGTCCGCCGGGCGAAGCCTGAGCGGGTTCGAGGAGGCCATCCGCACGCTGCGGAACTCCATCCTGCTGGGCGCTTACGACCGGCAGCTCCGCTCGATCATGGTCACCAGCGCCGGGCCCGCCGAGGGGAAGACCACCACGGCGGTGCACCTGGCCGTGGCCCACGCGCAGCAGAAGCAGCGGACCCTGCTCATCGATGGCGACCTGCGCCGTCCCGGCGTCCACCGCATGCTGGGGATCCGCTCCGATCCCGGCCTGAGCCACGTGCTTTCCAACGGACTGAAGTGGAAGGAGAGCGTGGTGAAGCTGGAGAGCCTGCCCGAGCTGGACATCCTGCCGGCCGGCCATGCCACGCGCCGCGGCGCCGACCTGCTCGGCCCGGGCCTGCCACAGATTCTCGAGGAGGCCGGCGCCGACTACGACCTGGTGATCGTCGATTCTCCGCCGGTGCTGGGCTTCCCCGAGCCGCTCCAGATGGCCGCCGCCGTGGACGGAGTCGTGCTTATCTCCGTAGCCGGCGAGACCAACCGCAAGGCCGTCAGCGCGGCCATGACCACCTTGCAGCGGGTACGGGCCCACGTCATCGGCCTGGTGCTGAACGAAGTGACCAGCCATATGGGCGACGGCTACCACTACTACGGGTATTACGGGAAGTACTCCAAGTACTACAAGCCGGACGGGGAGGGGTCGCCGTCGTGACCAGCCCGCGACCGAACGCGGATTCCGTCGAGTCTATACGCGGCGTCTTGAGTGCTTGCGCATCACGCAGACCGCTTGCTTACGCGCGCGGCTCGACAGCGTTGGTGAGCCGCGACCGTCAGGGAGCGGTTGCGCAATCAGTTCGTGCGCCGCGTATTAGGGCTTGGTCATTAGGAACGCGCGGGTACAGCACATGAAGATATTCCTAGTAGCTGGCGCGCGCCCGAACTTCGTGAAGATTGCCGCGCTGGTCGAGGAATTCCGCAGGAGCGACGGGGCGAATCTTCAGGTGCTGCTGATCCATACCGGACAGCACTACAGCCGAAACATGTCCGGCGACTTCTTTACCGATCTCGGTATTCCGGAGCCGGACATCAACCTCGGCGTGGGATCCGGCAGCCACGCCGAGCAGACAGCCCGAATCATGGTCGAGTTCGAAAAGATCTGCATCGCTCACCGGCCAGATTGGGTAATGGTGGTTGGAGACGTCAACTCGACATTGGCCTGTGCCGTCACGGCGAAGAAGCTGGGAATTAAAGTAGCTCACGTAGAAGCAGGCCTCCGGTCGCGGGACATGTCCATGCCCGAGGAGATCAACCGCGTCTGCACGGATGCGGTCTCGGATCTTCTCTTCACCACCGACCAGATGGCCAGCGAAAACCTTCGCAACGAGGGAGTTAGCGCCGAGAAGATCCTCTTCGTCGGCAATACGATGATCGATACCCTCTTGCGCCACATCGACAGAGCCCGCGCTCTGCCTCTCCAAGACGGGCTTTCGAGAGGACAGTACGCCGTCCTGACCCTGCACCGGCCTAGCAATGTCGATGATAAGGAGACGCTGTCAAGTATTCTTACAGTCGTCGCCTCGGTTGCCGATCAGGTGCCTTTTGTTTTTCCAGCTCATCCTCGAACGAGAAAGCTGATCGAGGGCATCAGGCTTCACCCGCGCGTCAGGATTACAGAACCATTAGGCTACCTGTCTTTTCTGGGTCTCGTAGCCAACGCGAAGATGGTGTTAACCGACAGCGGCGGCATACAGGAGGAGACAACGGTCCTCGGTATTCCGTGTTTGACGCTTCGGGCGAACACCGAGCGGCCGATAACCTGCCAGCTCGGCACGAACTGCCTGGTGGGAACAGATCCGAACAGGATACGCAGCGCAGCCCTGGCCATATTGAACGGCCATACACGGACCGGGGCGGCGCCCGAGAAATGGGACGGTCGCGCCGCGGAGCGGATCGTCGAGGTGATGCTAACGGGCTCGACCTCACCTCAAGCAGGCAGCCCTGGGGCGAAACCGATACAACCTGCAAGAGCAAAGGTGCTGACACTCGAGAAGCTTGCTGTTGCGGTCCGTGCAGCTCAACAAGCCGGCAAGCGGGTCGCGCACTGCCACGGTTGTTTCGACATCCTCCACTGCGGTCACCTGAGACACTTCGAGGCCGCTCGCGGCCTGGCGGACATTCTGGTAGTTACGGTGACGCCCGACGCGTTCGTCCGCAAGGGGCCCAATCGGCCGGTCTTCCCCGGTGAGCAGCGGGCGGAGGTGCTGGCCGGGCTGCGCTCGATCGACTGGGTTGCGATCAATCGATGGGACTCGGCAGTCGAAACGATCAGGCTGCTCCGGCCGAATGCGTTCGTCAAGGGCGAAGAGTACGAGACCAGGGCGATGCAGGTGAATCCGAACTTCATCGCCGAGGCGGAGGCGGTGAGGCAGGTAGGAGGCGACGTGGCGTTCACCCGGGAGTTGACGCTGTCATCTACGGCCGCATTCCAGAAGGTGGCCGGCGCCAGAGAACAGGCGATGAGCAAAACCGGGCAACAGGATCGGCCGCGTCATTTTGACGCAGTCGTATTCGATCTCGACGGAATTCTCACCGACACGGCGAAAGTGCACGCCGCGGCGTGGAAGTCGATGTTCGATGAATACTTGCGCGGGCGGGCGGCGGAATATGGGGAACAATTTCGCCCGTTCGACCTGGCGGCGGATTACCGCTCCTATGTGGACGGCAAGCCTCGCTATGACGGAGTTCGCAGCTTTCTGCTCTCCCGGGGGATCGAGCTGCCGGAGGGACACCTTAGCGACGGGCCCGACGCCGAGACGGTCTGCGGGCTGGGCAATCGGAAGGACCGGGCGTTCAACGATGTCCTTACCAGGAACGGCGTCGAGGTCTTCGAATCCAGCGTGCGTTTGGTGCATGAACTGGGGGCGCTCGGCGTCGCGCGCGCGGTGTCTTCCTCCAGCAAGAACTGCCGGCGGGTACTCCAGATTGCGGGTTTAGAAGGGTTGTTTTCCGCCAGAGTGGATGGCGCTGTCTCGGCTGAGCTGCGGCTCAAGGGCAAGCCGAGCCCGGACATGTTTCTTAAGTGCGCCGAATTGCTCAGAGTTGACCCCGATCGCTGCGTGGTTGTGGAAGACGCCATCTCGGGAGTTCAAGCGGGTCGCAGCGCCGGTTTCGGCCTCGTCATTGGCGTGGACCGGAGGGGCGTGGGCGACATGCTAAGCCAGAACGGAGCCGACGTGGTCGTGGGGGACCTCTCGGAGGCCGGGGCGGGCGACATCGACCGTTGGCTCCAGGCGAAACGCCAACCGGCGGGCGCCAGGACAACCGAGCTAATCTTAAGCCTTTCTGGCGCTAGCCAGTGACCCCTCGCCGCGGTATTGTTCGGGGCGGACGGATATCCAGATTGATCGGGCAGTGGATGAGGACGGGATCGCCGAGGACCTACTCGGCGCTGCGGCGGGTCTACTATGAGGGGCTCCGGGTGGCGGAGTGGCACCTGTTCGGGAGCAAGCTGCAAGAGCTGCGCTGGCGGATGCATAGGGTTTACGAGGACTCCCATGGTGACCCGCACCGCGCTTTTCTGACGGAGCGGATCGGCCGCTTCGCGCCATTCGAGTCCATCCTCGAGGTGGGATGTAGTTGCGGCTCCAATCTAGTTGCGTTGGCGCTGGCGTATCCGGATGTGAAGCTTTACGGTGTTGACATCAGCGCCAAGGCAATCCGCGCCGCCAGGAGGACACTCGCGCGGAAGGCAGCGGCCGGGCCGGCGGCTTTGTTCGTCAGGAGGGCGGACGACCTTCATGGTTTCCTAGATAAGAGCGTGGATATCGTGCTGACGGATGCGACGCTCATGTACGTCGGCCCCGACAGAATCGCCGCCACGGTTGCGGAATTGGCGCGAGTGGCGCGAAAGACCCTGGTTCTCAATGAGTGGCATTTGTTCCAGCCGCATTGCGCACAGCGAGCCTTCTGGCATTATTACCACTGGGTCTACGACTTTCCAGTGGTGCTCGGGGCTGTTCCGGGCGTGAAAGCCGTTCGCGTCGAACCGCTCCCTGGCGGCCTCTTCGGGCCGGGCGGCGGGTGGGAGACATATGGCGCCTTGATTGAGGTGGAATTGTGCTCACAGCGTCCGGCGGAGCCCAGCCAAACGTGATGGTGGCGCCTTCTGTTCCGGTGTGGACAGATTTGAAAACCGCCTTCTGCGGGTCGGCGAAGACGCAGATCTTGCTGCGGGGTTCCCTGGCGAGCCTCGTGCTTCGGACCACCGGCCTCGGATTGGCTGTGTTGATTGGGGTTGTCCTGGCCCGGATGCTGAGCGCCAGCAGCTACGGGGTCTATGCTTACGCCGTGAGCTGGCTGGGCTTCCTTACGGTTCCGGCCAGCCTGGGCCTGGAGCACGTCCTGTTGCGGTATGTGGCCGTCTACAAGGAGAGGCGCTCCTGGGCCCAGTTGAAGGGGCTG
>ERZ1292640.225-Hain-H43-02um-R1-225-length-45018-cov-10_pt1 | contig 38491 bp, 34 predicted proteins | sample MGYA00564404_ERZ1292640 | MGnify/ENA primary metagenome ERZ1292640 (study PRJEB36523, sample SAMEA6512636) | groundwater metagenome | collected 2019-01-08 | study: AquaDiva: Metagenomics assemblies of 32 groundwater samples | reverse complement strand
GCAAAGTCACCCAGCAACAGCTGGCACAGTGCTTCGTTCCAGTGGGCTTCGGCATAGTCGGGGTTGGCCCGCCATGCTTTTTGATAACTTGCCAGCGCTTCCTGCGGACGCCCCAGCGCCAGCAAGGCCACGCCCCGATTGTTCAAAACTTCTGCATGGTCCGGACTGACCTGCAGTGCACGCTCATAACTTGCCAGCGCGTCTTCAACACGTTGAAGCCTTCGCCAGGCATTGCCACGATTGACAAGAGCGTCCACAAAGTCCGGCTGAACGTCCAGCGCGCGGCCGTAACTCTGAAGCGCCTCCTCCATTTTTCCCTGGGCTTGCAATGCATTTCCCAAGTCATTGAGTACGCCCACATGGTCAGGCTGGCTCCTGAGCGCCTGCTCAAACAAAACAACTGCATCAGCGTTGTCCTTGCGATGCGCCGCAATGGTCGCCAGCATCTGCAGCGCATCAAAGTGCCGGGGCTGCGCAGTCAGAATCTCCTTGTACAAAGCCTCCGCCTTGTCCAGATCGCCTTGGCGATGCAGGGCCATAGCCTTCGCCAGCGTGCGGTCCATAGCAGGCACGGCCTGAACCGAGGTGTGAGTTTTGCCCTTGTCGCCTCCCAAACGCTCGCGCAGCGCCTGCTGCACCTCGGCCAGAACACCGGCCCAGTCGCCAGGGGCGCTCTGCCTGAACAGCCGCGCTGAGCCGTACCACGGGCTGTCGTTTCGCCCCAGCAGCCAGCGCCAGTCCGGGCTGTAGGCCAGCAGCAGCCACACCTCTTTGCCCATGGCGCCCGCCAGATGCGCCACGCTGGTGTCCACCGTGATCACCAGGTCCATCAACGCCACCACCGCGGCCGTGTCGCTGAAGTCCTCGAATGAATCACCCAGGAAGGTCAGTCCGGGCGTGTTTGCCAGCGCCTCCCGGTCGGCCGGGCGCAGCTCTTTTTGCAGGCAGTACCACTCGGCCCGCTCGCCGAGCAGTCCCCGCATGTCTGCCAGCGCCAAAGAGCGGTTGTGGTCGTTCTGGTGGCCGGTGCTGCCGCTCCACACCAGGCCTATCCTGGGTTGGGTGCTGGCGCCCAGTCGCTCTTGCCAGGCCTGGCGTTTGTTCGGGTCGCTGTGCAGGTAGGGCTCGCCGCTGATGTTGCCCAGATCGACCTGGAACGCCAGCGGCAGGCTCAGCAGCGGGCAGTGGCAGTCGAAGTCGGGCAGACGCTCGCCCCGCCCCAGCACCAGGCTGACACCTTCAAGGTCTTGAAGCAGTGTCTTGAGCGCTGGCTGCACTTCCAGCACCACCCGCGCGCCCAGGGCCGCCACCTGCCTGGCGTAGCGGCAGAACTGAAGGGTGTCGCCCAGGCCTTGCTCGGCGTGCAGAAGTATCGTCTTGCCTGCCAAAGATTCTTTGCCCAGCCACAACGGCTGGCTGAAGTTTCTCGCCGCCGACAGCCCGGGCTCTTTTTTCCAGCGCCATTCGTACTTCGCCCAACCCCCGGCAAAGTCGCCCAGTATCAGCCGGCACAGCGCTTCGTTCACATGGGCTTCGGCATGGTCGGGCTGAGCCTGCAGGGCGCGGCCAAAACTCTCCAGTGCCTCTGCATGGCGGTTGAGGTCCTGCATGGCGGTGCCCCGGTTGTTCAGTGCCTGGGCAAAGGCCGGCCGGATGCTGAGCGCGCGGTCATAACTGTCCAGCGCCTCGGCATGGCGGTTCAAGGCCCGCAAGGCGGCGCCCCGGTTGCTCAACGCTTCAGCGTAGTCCGGTTTGAGTTTCAGCGCATGGTCGAAACTCTCCAGCGCCTGGGCCGGACGCTTCAGCGCCCACAAGGCGTTGCCGCGGTTGCTCAAAGCCTCTGCATAGTCAGGCCTGATCTCCAACGCACGATCACAGCTGTCCAGCGCTTCCTGCGGCCGGTTCAGGTTCAGCAAGGCGGACCCACGGTTGCTGAGCACGCTGGCATTGTCAGGATGGATCTTCAGTGCCAGCTCGAACAGAACCATGGCTTGCGCCGCATGGTTTCGTTGCACCGCCAGCGTTGCCAACAATTGCAGTGCATCAAAGTGCCGTGGCTGCGCCTGCAGGATTTCCTTGTACAGCACTTCCGCCTGATCGAGCTGCCCCTGCTGATGCAGGGCCGCAGCCGCCTGCAGCTTGACGCCCAGGGACTCCCCCCCTCTGCCGGACGGATCCATGGGCGCGAGCGCAGGCCCGGGCTGCGGTGAGGGGTCTCTGCCGTGTTTCATTCACCCGGATTTTAGGTCGGGCCCGACGTGCAGGCGCAGGCCCGGGAGAGACACCAGGCACCCACCCCGACCGGGCACCCCGGTGGGGGTTACCGCCTGGTGATCACCACGGAACCGCCAGCGCCCCCGGCGTCGTTGTTCTGGCCACGCATGACATTGGAACTGCCGATAGTCATGGTGTAGGTGTCGGGATCGTAGTTGCCCGAACCCTGCAGGTAGACAGGATTGCTGCCCTTGATCGTGACGGTGTTTCCGCGAACCGTGATCAGCGTGTTCTGCTGAACCTTCTTGGACTGGCCCTGGTTGTTGGTGTAAGCCAGAACCATCACGCCCCGATAGACGCCGTTGCCGGACTTTTCATTGACCCGCAAGGTTCCCCTGTAGGGGAATCCGGCCGATCCGGCATAGTCCACCTCCCAGTCACCCTGCATCTGGAATTCCGTGCTGGCGGTGTTGTTGTTCCTGGACCCGGAATCCTGGTCGGGCGAGGCCTTCGTGGCATCACAACCCCATGAACGGACCTTGCAGCTTGAGCCGCCCCTGGCCCGGCATTCCGACAATGCACGCTGCTGGACGGCGGAGCTCGTCGCACCTGTACCCCAACCGTAGGCATTGGAGCCCTTGGCCTGGTCTGCGGCGTAGGCGCCGCATTCGGCACGGAAGCGCAGCACCACGGCGCAATCTGAACCACACTCCCTCAACGCACGCTGCTCGGCCTGGTCGGTCGTCGGGTGGTTGAAGGAGAACCCGTATTTTTCACCCTGCAGGCTGTCAATGGCCAGCGCGCCCGCGGCCATGGCCTGGCCCCCGGCAAATGAAAGCAGCAAGGCAAAAACGAGTCTGGCTGCGACAGCCTTAATTCCAGAAATCATGGTTGTTTCCTGTCAGAAATATTTTGAACACAACGCGCAAAAAAACGGGGTGCGCGGCAGGCCTGGCATGGGGAGAACCCTTCCCGCATGACAGGTCAAATTATCGATGCCCGGAGCGGCCAAAAGCCAGAGGCTGACGACAATTCGGACCCCATGAACATGGGGTTTACACGGCGGCTTGGCCGTTTGGTTGACAATCATGGGTTGACCCCAAGATGACCCCCATGACCATGACCCCCTCAGAAACAAGCGCAGCCCCCGGTGAAACCGTCCAGGCGGACGAGATCACGCCGGCCGGGCAGCCCTCCAGCACGCCGGCAGGCGAGTCCACCCCAGCAGCGGGTCGTTCGCGCTCGGTGCAACCCGTGCTGGAAAAGCTGTTCGAGCTGTACCCGCACCTCTTCGGCGCCAATTTCCTGCCGCTCAAGCTCGGCATTTTTCAGGAACTGCTGGCCGCGCACCCCGAACACTTCCAGCGCGACAGCCTCAAGGCGGCGCTGGGCATCCACACACGCTCTACGCGTTACCTGCAATGCGTGACCGCCGGCAACAAGCGCCACGACCTGCAGGGCAATGCAGGTGACGACGTGGCCCCCGAACATGTCTACCTGTCACTGCTTGAACTGTTCCGCCGCCGCCAGGCCCGCGCCCGCGAGGACCTGCGGCCCAAATTCCGTGCGCAGCTGATGGCCGCTTTCGAGGCCAGCGGCCTGACCCGGCAGGACTACCAGGCCCGGGTCCAGACCAATGACCTCGAGGCCACCGCCCTGCTTGAGGAAGCCTTTTCCGAACGCGACCAGAAGCTGGCCAAACGCGAAGCACTGCGCCGCACGTTTGAAAGCAGCGGCAAAACCGCCGAGGAATTTGCCGACATGTACGGCCTCGACAAGCGCGAGCTCTTCGCGGCCATCAAGGCCTGACGATGGCCGGCGGCCAGGCATGTCCGGGCACTCCCGGGCAAGCGAAGGCAAAGGCCTTGCCAGCCTTGACGCTCAGCAAGGTCAATGACGGCGTGTACCGCGTGGTCGCCGGTACTGGCCTCCATGTGGGCAACCTCAAGCTGATTGGCGGGCAATGGAAGTTCAAGGCCATCGGTTACGGCGCCCAGGGTGAAGTTTTTCCCGGCGGCGGTCCCCTGACTGACCGGCACAACACCACCTTCGCTGCGCCCGACGAGGCCGTGATCACCGCCGTGCTGGCCCCGCCCTGAATTCATGTCCAATAGGGGGATGGAGCGCCAATGACCCCAGAAGCAACACCCGGCTTCAATGCCCGCCTGTGGCGACGCTTTGTTGCGATCGCCCGGCCCTACTGGCTCTCGGATGAACGCTGGCGTTCCCGGGGTCTGCTGGCACTGCTGATTTTGCTGCTGCTGGCGCAGACAGCCGTCAGCGTGCTGTTCAACCACGAAACCGGCGAGTTCACCTCGGCCCTGGCCGCGGGGGACACCGAACGCTTCTGGGCCTCGATCTGGCGTTACACGGCCATCCTCGTCGCGGCGGTTCCGCTCTACGCCCTGTACTACTTCGTGCGCGACACCCTGGGCCTGCGCTGGCGCCGCTGGCTGACGCACCACTTCCTGGCGCGCTATTTTCACCAGCGCGCCTACTACCGGCTCAACGCCGCCGCCGGCATCGACAACCCCGACCAGCGCATAGCCGAGGACATCAACACCTTCACCCAGCAGTCGCTGTACTTCTCGATGATCGTGCTGGGCGCCTTCATCCAGCTGATCGCCTTTTCCGGTGTGTTGTGGTCCATTTCCCAGGGACTGGTTTACTTCCTGATCGCTTATGCCGTGTTCAGCACCTGGTTCACCGGCTCGGTGTTCGGCAAGCGGCTGATCGGCCTGAATTTCCGCCAGCTGCAGCGCGAGGCAGACTTCCGTTTCAGCCTGGTGCGGGTGCGCGAACATGCGGAGCCGATCGCCTTCTACGACGGGGAAGCACGCGAGATGTCGGCGCTGCAGCGCATCTTCCAGGCGGCCTACGCCAACTTCCAGCAGGTGCTGCGCTGGCAGTTCAAGCTCAACCTCTTCCAGTTCGCCCACAGCTTTCTGACGGTGGTGCTGCCCACCGTGATCATTGCAGGCGATGTGCTCTCCGGAAAGCTGGAGGTCGGCCGGGCGATCCAGGCCGCCGGCGCGTTTGCCGCCATCCTGAGTGCGCTGACGGTGATCGTCGAACACTTCGAGGGCCTGAGCCGCTTTTCCGCCGGGGTGGACCGGCTGCATGCTTTTTCGCAGGCGCTGGATGCCCAGGCCGACCAGCCCGCCGGGCCTGGCGACGACGCCCCGTCGCAGATCCGCACCACACCGGGTTTTGAGCTGGCCCTGGACCGCCTGACGGTGCTCACGCCGAATCGGGAGCACCTGCTGGTTCAGGGGCTCACGCTGGCTGTTCCCCCGGGTGAAGGGCTGCTGATCGTCGGCGCCAGCGGCGCAGGCAAAAGCTCCCTGCTGCGGGTGATGGCCGGCTTGTGGAACACCGGCTCGGGCGAGGTGGTGCGCCCGGCCGGGCCGGACATGTTGTTCCTGCCCCAGCAGCCCTACCTGCCGCTGGGCGATCTGCGCTGCCAGCTGACCTACCCCCAGACCGATCGCGAAGTCTCGGACGAAGAGCTGCTGTCATGGCTGGACCGGGTGAACCTGCCGACGCTGGCGGAACGTTTCGGCGGCCTGGACGCCGAGCTGGACTGGGCCAAGGTGCTGTCCGTCGGCGAGCAACAGCGGCTGGCCTTCGCCCGCGCCCTGCTCGCCAAGCCGCGCTACCTGCTGCTCGACGAGGCCACCAGCGCGCTGGACGCGACCAACGAGGAGCGCCTGTACGGCCAGCTCGCCGGCCTGTCGATCACCCCCGTCAGCGTCAGCCACCATCAGGCGCTGCTCAAGCACCACCACCGGGTGCTGGAGCTGCCCGGTGACGGCAGCTGGACGCTGCATGCGACAGCCACCTACCACTGGGCCCAATAAGATGGCGGCCCTTGATTGATCGGGAGAACAATGTGCCGCTGGTCTGGACCCACCTCATCGACAACGTCGACTGGAACGAACTCTCTGCCCTTTACCTCGCTGCGCCGCTGGGGAACAAGAAGCCGGCCGACCTGAAAACTGTCTTCACGAACAGCATGTTCCGCTGCTTCGTCCATGAGGACGACAAACTGGTCGGGGTTGGCCGGGCGCTGGCCGATGGCGTGGACTGCGCCTACATCTGCGACATCGCTGTGCTGCCGAGTCATCAGGGCACGGGTCTGGGCCAGCAGATCGTCGGGAAACTCGTGAACCTCTCCCGTGGCCACCGGAAAATCATCCTCTACGCGGTTCCCGGCAAGGAAGGCTTTTACCGAAAACTCGGTTTCAGGCGCATGCGCACGGCCATGGCGATTTTTGAAAACCAGGCCTTGGCCATGGAGCGCGGCTATCTCGATGAAACGTGATTCGCGCCAGCTCGTTTTCGCCGGGATGATGCATAAAATCGGCCTCCAGCCCTTTCTCCATGGGCGAAACCAGCTATTGAATCAATAGCAAATCAGCCCGCCGCGTCGATGAATGCCGCCACCCGCTCCAGCTGATCGGGCACGTTGAGCGCCGGCGCATGGCCGCAACCCGGAACTTCCACCACCTGAAGCCTGCCTGCCGCACCCGGGCCACGCGTTTGCATTTCGGTGGTGGTGTCGCGCAACACCAGGTCGGAGTCCGCTCCGCGCAGGCACAGCACCGGAATGTCGAGCGCGTCGTAGTGGTCCCAGATCAAATAATCGGCAGGATGGTGGGTGAACTGCTGCACCATGGCCGGGTCGTAGTGCGGTGTCAGGCGGCCGTCGGGCAGGCGGCGCGCCGAGGTCTCCGTCATGCGGCGCCACTGGACGTCGCTGAGCCAGCCATAGGGCTTGTACACCTGCCGGAAAAAGGCTTCGAGCGCCAGCATGGTGTCAAAGGCCGGCGGGTTGCCGGCGTAGGACTTGATCCGCTCGACGGCCGGATCGGCAATCTGCGGCGCCGTGTCGTTGAGCACCAGGCTCTGGATGCGGCCTTTCATGGCGGGCTCGAACAGGCCGGACGCGCAGACCGTGCCGATGGCGCCGCCCATGGAGGTGCCGACCCAGTGCGCCTTGTCGATGTGCAGTTGCTCAAACAGATCAGCCGCAATACGCGCGTAAAACGCCAGCTGGTATTCGCCTTTCGGGTCCGGGCTCCACTGGCTCAGGCCGCGTCCGATCGTGTCGGGACAGATCACGCGGTAGCGGTCGCTCAGGTGCGCCGCCAGTTCGTCCATGTCGCGCCCGGTACGGGCCAGCCCGTGCCAGGCAATGACGGTGGCGCTGTGCTGCGCACCCCATTCGGTATAGTGGATCTCGCGCCCAGCGCAGGTCAGGTATTCGGACGTGAATTGCATGAAGCTGACTCTCTTGTTTGATCTGTTCTTCTCTGGACGCGCGCCGCGGCGGCTACTTCAGCAGCTTGCCGGAGCTGCCGATCACGGTCACTTCGACATAGCGTGAGCCGATGCGGTTGGCGGGTGAATAGTTGACGACAACACCGCCGGTGTCGAAGCTGTTCATGGACTCCAGCGCCTTGACCACCTTGGCGCGCGTGGGGTTGGGGCCGGCGCGCCGCAGGGCTTCGACCAGCACCTTGGCGCCGACAAACTCTTCAAAACTCGTGTAGTTGACGACTTCGGCAGGCGCGTATTTTTTCAGCAGCGCATGGTATTCACGCACCACCGCCGTGTTCGCTATGAAGGGGTAAGGCACCACCTGGCTGATGCCCAGTCCGTGGGCGTTTTTCAGGCCGGCGAGCCTGACGAGTTCGGCCGGATCCACCACCGAGATGTTGTAGAGCTGCGCGCCGCCGCCGGTCTCGCGGTAAAGCTTGACAAAGGCCGCAGTGGACTTGTTGACCGAAATCATGATGATGGCCTGCGCGTCCGACGCCTTGATCTTCTTGACCGCCTCTTCGACCCTGTCGGTGTTGCGCTCATAACCGGCCGCCACAGACAGCTTCAGCTTGCGTTTGGCCAGCGCGTTCTCGACGCCCAGCAGGCCGGCCTTGCCGAAACCGTCGTCCTGGTACATCACGGCAATGCGGTTCATGCCCAGCGTCGTCACCTGCTGCACCATGTGTTCGGCCTCGTCGGCGTAACCGGCGCGCACATGAAAGATCCAGGGGTTGAACGGGTTGCGCAGCGACTCGCCGCCGGTGTAGGGCGCCACCAGCGCAGCGCCGCCGACGTCGAGCACGCCGTCGGTCAGCAGCTGCGTCACGTTGGCCGTGCCGGCAAAGCCGAACAGCGCCACCACTTCGGGCCGGGCCAGCATCTCGCGCGTGAGGCGCACGGTCTCAGGCACCTTGTAGCCGTCGTCCACCACCTCGTGGCGGATCTTTGCGCCATGCACCCCGCCCTGCGCATTGATGTGGTCGAAATAGATCTTGCCGCCCACCACCATCTGGTGGCCGGTGCTGGCCAGCACGCCGGACAGGGGCGCCACCTGGCCAATGACCAGATCAGCCGCCAGCGCCATCCCGCCCAGCCCGCAAAGGGCCAGCGCGGCCAGCGTCTGCCTGCCCCAGGTCTTCAAGCTTGTCTTCATTTTTTGTCTCCTGCTTGTGGCCTGGCGTTCAGGTCCGGGTTGTTGTTCCCTGACTGCGCACGGCCCTGAGCCGCCCCACAACGCCGGTGGGAAAGTAATACACCGATAAAACAAACAGGACGCCGAGCCAGAGCAGCCAGCGGTCGGGTGAGAGCAAGGCCGCCAGCCACGGCAGGCCGGCCGCGGCTTCGCTGCCCAGGCGCAGCAGGTCCTGCAGGTAGCTCTGCGCCACCAGGAATAGGGCCGCGCCTATGGCTGCGCCGTAAATCGTGCCCATGCCGCCTATCACGACAATCAGCAGCACGTCGATCATGATTTCGAAGGACAGCGAGGTGTCCGGGCCGTTGTAACGCAGCCAGAGCGCGAGCATGGCGCCGGCAATGGTGGCAAACAGGGCCGACAGCACGCTGGAGGTGGTGCGGTAGACAACCACGCGGTAACCGATCGCTTCAGCGCGGAACTCGTTCTCACGAATCGCCTGCAATACGCGGCCGAAGGGCGAGTTGACGATGCGCAGCAGGCTCAGCAGCAATACCAGCGCGACCACGAACAGAAGGTAGTAGCAGAGCAGGCGCCCATCGATGGAAACACCCAGGAAAGGCTGCTCCAGGAACTCGAAACTTGGCGACAGGATTTCGGGCACCTTGAAGCTCAAGCCGTCTTCGCCGCCGGTGATGTCCGAAAGCTGCGAGGCCAGGGTCTGGAAGGCCGAGGCGACGGCCAGCGTGATCATGGCAAAGAAGATGGCCTTGACCCGCAATGAAAACAGTCCCACCGCCAGCGAGAGCACAAAGGAGATCGCCAGTGCGCCCAGCAGGCCTGCAGCCAGTGCCTCCCAGGTGGCGCCCATGCGCGTGGTGGCAATGGCAATGCCATAGGCACCGATGCCGAAAAACATGGTGTGCGCAAAACTGACAATACCGGTGTAGCCCAGCAGCAGGTCAAAGCTGGCCACCAGCACGATAAACACCAGCACCTTGGCAGCGACGCTGAGCGCCTTGACGCCGGGGAAAATGAAGGGTGCAAAAGCCAGCGCCAGCAGCAGGCCGACCAGAATCACGGCCAGCACGCGGCTGCGCGGGAAGTCGTTGGAGACGATGCGTGTGAGGATGTTGTTCATGGCGAGTTCCTCAGCGGTTGGTCACGGGGTAGAGGCCCTGAGGCCGCCACAACAGAATCGCCGCCATCAGCGCGATGTTGGAAAACAGCGCCACCTTGGGAGCCAGAAAGCCGGTGTAATTGGCCATCAGCCCGACCAGCAGGGCACCGATCAGCGCACCGCCGGTCGAACCCAGCCCGCCGATGATGATGACGATGAAAATCAGCACATTGACCTGGGCACCCATTTGCGGGGTCACGCTCTGCTGGTAAAGGCCCCACATCACGCCGCCCAGACCGGCCAGCGCGCTGCCGACCACAAACACGCCGACAAACAGGCGTTTGATGCGGTAACCCAGCGACTCGACCATCTCGCGGTCCTGCACGCCGGCGCGTATCAGCAGGCCGACCTTGGTACGCACCAGCGTCCAGGCCAGGACGGCGAATACCACCACGCCCACGGTCACCGCAATGAGGCGGTATTTTTCAATCGCCGCATCACCGAGCAGCAGGGAGCCGCGCATGCCTTCGGGCATGGGCAGTGCAATCTGCGCCGGGCCCCAGATCACCTTGATCAGTTCTTCGCCGATGATCATGCCGCCCATCGTGATCAGAATCTGCTTGAGGTGCTGGCCGTAGACCGGCCGCACGATGAAACGCTCAAACACCAGGCCAACGGCACCGGCCACCCCCATGGCCACCAGCATGGCCGGCAGCACCGCCACCAGATTGCGCCACAGTTCCTGCGAGCCGGTCCAGTCGCTCATGGCGCCGAGTACGCTGGTGGCCACAAAGGCACCCAGCGCAATGAACACACCGTGGCCGAAATTGAGCACGTCCATCAGGCCGAAGACCAGTGTCAGCCCCGAGGCGATGATGAAAATGATCATGCCCATGGCCAGACCAGCCACGGTCAGGGTCAGCCAGGTCGAGCCCGAGCCGATGAAGGGAAAAACCCCCAGCGCCAGCAGCGGCACCAATGCGAGAGGCTTCCAGTCGAAATCAATGGTCATAGAGCCCCCACGCCTGTCATTTCATGTACTACGCGAGGCCTTGCAGGCCGCGGCTTGCGAGACGCTTCGCCTGTGTCGCCTGTCCAAGCCTGCTCAAGCAGGCTTGGAGTCGCAGGCTCCAGCCCCTCGGGGGCTATGCTTGTATGGAGCGGTCCGTCGTCGCGAATTTTCATAGGGCAAGTCCCAGAAGCGATTGCTGCAACGCAGTGTCTTCAGCCAGCTCAGCCATGGAGCCGGCGTGAACCACCACACCGTTGTCCATCACGGCGACGGTGTCGCCCAGACGTTTGGCAAAGTTGATGTTTTGCTCCACCAGCAAAATCGTCACGCCGCTGGCCTTGAGCTGTGCAAACGCGTCAATCATGTTGTTGATGATGGCCGGCGCCAGGCCCTTGCTGGGCTCATCGACGATCAGCAGTTCACGCGGCTCGACGATGGCACGCGCCACGGCCAGCATCTGCTTTTGTCCGCCGGAGAGCTTGCCCGCCGGGTGGTTCCAGAATTTCTCCACCGCCGGAAACAGCGAGAAGATCCACTGGAGTCGGTCTGCATCCATCTGGCTGGCACGCCTGGCGCGGCGCGCAGCCAGCAGCATGTTTTCCTTGACGGTGAGGTCCGAAAAAATGCCCATGCTTTCGGGCACGTAGGCAATATTGAGTTCGGCGATCTGCGGCGTGTTCAGCTGTGTGATGTCGCGCCCGCCAAAAGTCACCTTGCCCTGCGAGGCCTGCCACAAGCCCATGATGGTGCGCAGCGTGGTTGTCTTGCCGGCGCCGTTGCGGCCCAGCAGCATGGTGAGTTGCCCCTTCGGTATGGCCAGGTTCACACCATGCAGGATGTGATAGGCGCCGATATGCGTGTGTACGCCTTCAAGCGTCAGGAGATTCGCGCTCATGTTGCCTCCCCTGCCGGCACCGGCGCCACGCCCAGATAAGCCTCTTGCACCACTGGCGAGGCAATCACCTGGGCCGGCTCGCCATCGGCGACCAACGTGCCGTTGTGCAGCACGATGATGCGGTCGGCCAGTTCACGCACCACGTCCATCTTGTGCTCCACCAGCAAAATCGTTTTGGTCTTGTCCTGCTTCAACTGACGAATCAGGTTCAGGATCACCGGCGCCTCGTCGGTGCTCATGCCGGCTGTCGGTTCGTCGAACATGAACACCTGCGACTCCAGCGCCATCAGCAGCGCGACTTCGAGCTTGCGCTGGTCACCGTGCGGCAGGCTGGCCACCGGCATCTGCGCCTTGCCCTCCATGGCGACGGCCTCGAGAATTTCCTCGGCCCGGTTGAGCAGTGCCTTGTGGTCGCTCCAGATGCTCCACAGGTTCAGGCCGTGCCGGTGCGCACCGTGGCGTGTGGCCTGAACCGCCAGACGCACGTTTTCCAGCACGGTGAGGTTGGGAAACAGGTTGGTCAGCTGAAAGGCCCGGCCCAACCCGGCATGGGTACGTGCCGAGGCGCTTTTGCCCGACAGATCCTCGCCGTTGAGCATGACCGTGCCGCTGCTGGCCTTGAGCTGACCGGAGATCAGATTGAAATAGGTCGTTTTGCCCGCACCATTGGGGCCGACGATGGCGGTGAGCGTGCCTGGCTCGAACGAGCAGGTCACGGCATTCACTGCCACGTGGCCGCCAAAGCGGATGGTTAGTTCGTGGGTTGCCAGCATGGGTTCAGCACCAGGCTCCAGGTCATTTTTGGGATAAAAGCAGCCCCCGGCGCTTACGGATCAAGCACCAGCAGCTATCAAAACAGGAGTGAAGGAGGGCAGGCACCCGCCAACTCCGGCGAGCGCCCTCCCCGATCAGCGCATCAGCGCTTGTTGAGGATGGGGATAGCCATCTCTTCGGGCTTGATCTCGCGAACCAGCTCTGGCACACCCCAGGCAAATGCCGGGTCGGCCTTGATGCGGAAGTGGAACATGCTCTGCATGGCCTGGTGGTCTTCCTTGCGGAAGGTCATCTTGCCCTTGGGCGTGTCAAAGCTCATGCCTTCCATGGTGGAGATGAGCTTGTTGGTATTGGTGTCGCCTCCGGTTTTGGTGAGCGCCGTCACCACGGCCATCGCTGCGGAGAAACCGCCCGCCGTGAAAAAGTCCGGCGGTGTCTTGAACTGCTTGTAGTGCTGGGCCACCATCGCTTCGTTCACCGGGTTCTTCGGGATACCGAAGTAGTAATACAGCGCGCCTTCCATGCCCGGGAAACTTTTGTAGGCGACCATGGCGGGCAGAATATTGCCGCCGGTGGCGAGCTTGATGCCATAGCGCTTTTCAAGGTCGAGGTCGGCGATCTTCGGAAACGGCGTCGGACTGCCCGACCAGCCCACCGAGAGGTACTTGTTGCCCGGCTGGTCCTTGAGCTTGTCGACAATGCGCTGCAGGCCCGCCGTGAAGTCGGTGGTGCCCACGGGCAGGTACTCTTCGTGAACGATCTTGGCGTTCTTCATGAACGACTTGGCGGCCTTCACGCCATCGCGACCGAAGGCGTTGTCGTTGGCCAGAATGGCGACCACATTACCTGGCCGGTCCAGCGCGACGGCATTGGCGGCGGCATCCTGGCTGGAATTTCGGCCGGTGCGGAAGATGTACTTGTTCCACTTGTCGCCGGTAATGCTGTCGGCCACGGCAGGCTCGACCAGCAGGATCTTCTTGTATTCCTCGGCCACCGGCAACATGGCCAGCGCGACCGGCGAGGCGGTGGGACCGACGGCGATGTCCACCTTTTCGTCGGCATAAGCCGCAGCCAGCGCCGCCTTGCCCACGTCGGGCTTGCCCTGGTCGTCCTTCTCGATCACCACGAGCTTCTTGCCCCCGACCATCATGGTGCCGCCTGTGGCGTAGTTCAGCCCCATGTGGAAGCCCACAATGGTCTGCTTGGCATAGGCCTCCAGCGGCCCCGTCTTGCTGGCAATGATGGCGATCTTGATTTCTTTGGCCTGGCTCAGCGCCAGGGGCGAAACAAAGGCCGTGGCGAGTGCGGCAAGCGCGATGAGGGTACGACGATGCATGGATGTCTCCTGTTGTTTGGCGATGCACCATGATTGCACATGTCGTGCCAGAAACAAGGCGTTGATTTATATAGGTTTTTTCACATAGAATATTAAGTTGTCCATTTTTAAGTCATTTTTATTGACTGATTTTCGTACAATTGTCTTGTTTTTATACAGGGTTATCCAGACGCTCATACAGCTTGGCGCGGGAAATTCCAAGCAGGCGCGAGGCGGCCAGCTTGTTGCCGCCGGTCGCCGCCATGGCGGCGGCAATGGCGCGACGCTCCACCTGCGCCACCTGCTCGGCCAGCGGGCGCAGCGGGTCGGAGGCGGACTCTGCGCCGTCCCCGAAGTCAGCCAGCGGCAAAGGCGCAATACGCTCGATACCCGCCTCCTTGAGCACCTCCTCAAACTGCGCGCGGCCGATATTGAGCGAGTCGCTGCGCATCACTGCCTGCTCCAGCACGTTGCGCAGTTCACGGATATTGCCGCGCCAGGTTTGCGCCGACAGCAGAGCCAGTGCGTCGGGCGCCAGCTCGGGCTGGCGGTCGCCGCTGCGCAGCGCCATTTCCTCGCCCAGCACCTCGAGCAGCGCCGGAATGTCGGAGCGGCGCTCGCGCAGCGGCGGCACCTTGATCGGCAGCACGTTGAGGCGGTAAAACAGGTCTTCGCGAAACTTGCCCTCGCGCACCAGCGCGCCCAGGTCGCGTGAGGTCGCGGCAATCAGGCGCGCGTCAAACGGAATCAGCTTGTTCGAGCCCAGCGGCTCGATCTCGCCCTCCTGCAGGGCGCGCAGCAGCTTGGCCTGCAAGGCCTGCGGCATGTCGCCGATCTCATCGAGAAACAGCGTCCCGCCGTCGGCCAGCTTGAACTTGCCGTCCCGCCCCTTGCGGTCGGCGCCGGTATAGGCACCGGGTGCCACGCCAAAAAATTCGGCCTCCAGCAAGGTGTCGGGCACGGCGGCAATGTTGACGCTGATGAAGGGCCCACGCGCCCGGCTGGAGGTGGCATGGATGGCGTGGGCCAGCAGCTCCTTGCCGGTACCGGTTTCGCCCAGCAGCAGCACCGGGCTGGAGGTCTGTGCCGCGCGGCGCGCCTGGCGCTTGACCTCGACCGCGGCCGGGCTGGTGCCGACAAAACTGGCAAAGGTGTATTTGGACTGGCGCTGGCCCGGCGCCTGCAGACGCTGGCTGGCCAGTTCGCGGCGGGCATCGTCGAGGTCGCGGTGCAGCAGCGCAAACTTGCTGATCAGCGGCTGCAGCGTGGTCTCGGGGTGGTCGAACAGCACGATGCCGATGGCGCCGATGACGTCGCCGCCACTTTCATCGCGCAGCGGGATGCGGCTGACGACAAAGGTGCCGGCGCGGTTGGTCAGCAGGTCGATCAGGAAAGGCTCGCCGGTCTCCAGCACCCGGCGCATCTGCGTGTTGGGAATGACCTCCTCCACCATGTGGCCGACAAACTGGTCCACCGACGAAAAGCCCAGCGCCGGCAAAAACCGCTTGTAGCCGTCGTTGACCCAGACAATGCGGCCGGTGCGGTCCACCAGGAACATGCCCTGGCTGATGCTGGAGAACAGCTGGAACATGGACCTTGCGGCCAGCTCCAGAATGCTCTGCGCATCGAGCGGCAAACCGTGCGGTGTATTGTCTGTATTCTCCATGCGCAGATGGTACCGCGCAGGCAGCTCAGGTCTTGAGCTTGAGCAGGTGCACCATCACGCGGGAGGTGGTCAGGTCAAAGTCGATGAAGCTGTCGAGGTTCGGGCCCGAGAGCCACGAGGACTCCCAGCGGTTCTGCTTCAGGACTTTCTGCCAGGACTCGTGACTGGTTGCCAGCCTGACCGCTTCGACCATCTCGGCTCGCCGCTCTGCCGACACGTCCTGACCGGTGAAGACACCGCGCCAGTTGGCCATGTCCACGTCCACCCCCTGCTCGCGAATGGCCGGAATGCCAAACACCGAGCGCTTGGACGAAACACCAATGGCGCGCAACTTGCCGCTGGCCAGTTGGTCACTGAATTCGCTGTAGCCTGAAATACCCACGGCAGCCTTGCCCGACAGCACGGCCTGGACCACCTCGGCGCCACCGGCGAAAGGAAGGTAAACCAGCTCCTCCGGTTTGCTGCGGGAACCCCGGGTGAACACGCCGGCAAACACATGATCCACACCGCCGGCAGATCCGCCTGCGATGGGGACGTCTTTGGGATTGACACGCATGCGTTCCGCAAAATCACTGATATTGCGAATCGGCGAGTTGGCAGCCACAACCACCACCAGATAGTCGCTGGTCAGGCGGGCAATGGGGTGAATGCGGCTCATGTCAACAGCAGGCTTTTGCAGCGCCACCGCGCCCACCATCACCATGCCTCCCATCAACAGGGTATTGGCATCGCGGCTGTATTTTTCAGCGTAATAAGCCAGGCCGACGGTGCCGCCCTTGCCACCCTTGTTTTCATAGTCGATCTCGTCGGTCACACCGGCACCTACAAGCGCCGCGCCCAAAGCACGGCCGGTCTGATCCCAGCCACCACCCGCGTTGGCAGGAATCACGATACGCAATCTGGGCGCCAGCTTGACGGCCGCCCTGCTTTTTGCCGCCACGGCGGGCTTGCCCGTTTGCGCCCACACAGGTGCGGTGAGACCACCCCATGCGGCCATCCCCAGTCCGCCAAGAACGGCGCGTCGCTTGATATCCAGCATGTCCATCTCCCCTTGGTTGAAAAACTCAGGCCGCGAGCCGGCGTGCGGACCAGCGTTTGGCCAGGCGCGGCAGGATCAGCACCGCCAGCACCACCACGATCAGGATCACCGACATGGGCCGCTGCAGGAACACCATCGCACTGCCTTCGCCGATCGACACGGCATTGCGCAGCTGCGCTTCGGCCAGCGGGCCCAGGATCATGCCGACCACAACGGGCGCGGTCGGGAAATCAAAGCGCCGCATCACCACCCCGAGCACACCAATGCCATACAGCAGGAACAGGTCAAACGCACTTTGGCGCATGCCGTAGACGCCCACCGTCGCAAAAATCAGGATGCCCGCATACAGGTAGGGTTTGGGAATCTTCAGCAGCTTGACCCACAGGCCCACCAGCGGCAGGTTGAGCACCAGCAGCATCACATTGCCGATGTACAGCGAGGCGATCAGCGCCCAGACCAGGGCCGACGACGAGGTGAACAGCTGCGGGCCCGGCTGGATGCCGTAGTTCTGGAAAGCGCCCAGCAAGATCGCGGTGGTGTTGGAGGTCGGAATGCCCAGTGTCAGCAGCGGGATCATGGCCGCCGTCACCGTGGCGTTGTTGGCCGCCTCGGGGCCGGCCACACCCTCGATGGCGCCCGCCGTGCCGAACTCCGCCCTGTCGCCGTCCTTGGCCAGCTTTTTCTCGGCGGCATAACTGAGGAAGGTCGGGATCTCGGTGCCACCGGCAGGAATGCAGCCGAACGGCGCGCCAATGGCGGTGCCGCGCAGCCAGGCCGGCCAGGAACGGCGCCAGTCCCGGCCTGTCATGTGCACGCGACTCATCTTGTTCTGCGACTCGACCACGCGGCCCTCGTAAAGCACGGCGTACATGGCTTCAGCCACCGCAAACAGGCCGACGGCAACGAGAACGATCTCGACACCGTCCAGCAGCTCTGGCACACCACCGGTGTAGCGCGCCTGGCCGGAAATCTGGTCCAGCCCGACCAGGCCCGCCGCGAGCCCGACAAACAGGGCGGTCAGGCCGCGCACCGTGCTTTTGCCCAGCACCGCACTGACGGTGGTGAAGGCCAGCAGCATCAGCATGAAATATTCAGGCGGGCCGAGCTTCACGGCCAATTCCGCCACGATGGGCGCAAACAGGGTGACCATCACCGTGGCAATCGTGCCGGCCACAAAAGAGCCGATGGCTGCGGTGGCCAGCGCCGCACCAGCGCGCCCGCTCTTGGCCATGCGGTTGCCTTCCATGGCCGTGACCATGCTGGCCGTTTCCCCCGGCGTGTTCAGCAGGATGGAGGTGGTGGAGCCGCCGTACATGGCGCCGTAATAAATGCCGGCGAAAAAGATCATGGAGGCCGTGGCCTCGACCTTGGCCGTGATGGGCAGCAGCATGGCCACCGCCACGGCGGGCCCGATGCCGGGTAACACGCCGATGGCCGTGCCCAGCGCACAGCCCACAAAACACCACAGCAGGTTGACTGGCGTGGCCGCAGTGGCGAAGCCCTGCAACAGCTGGTTGAAGATGTCCATAGAATCTGGAAGTGTCAGTTGAACGCGCCCGAGTGGGCCGTCATGGGGTGGGCTGGGTAGGCGAGAGGACGCGGCAGGCAAACGCCTGCAAGGACGAGCAACGCCCCCAGGTCGCGCCAGGGCGGTTCAATCGGGTGTGTAGCGCTGCCGCGCAAAGCAATGCGGCTGGAAAAATCAGGGCGGGTGGCATTCATACAGATCCTTTAGCACCACGAGCGGTCAACTGACATTTCCAGGTTCACAGCCAGCCCGATGAAGTGAGGCCCGGCAGGTTGATCGCCAGGAATTTCGTGAAGGTCCAGAACACCGGTGCGGAAATCGCGATACCGATCAGCACGTCCTTGAGCCAGGCCACCGGGCGCCGGTCTGCCCTGCCCTCCGCACCGCGCAGCCCCTGCACGGCCAGCACAAAACACAGGGTGCAACTGAAGATGAAACCAATGGTGGTGATCAGCGCGGCATTGGCCAGCAGGCCCGCCGACACCCAGGCAAAGCCCGGCCAGTGGCCCTGGACCGCATCCGTGGGCGCCTCCAGGGAACGAAAGCCGCCGGTACGCGCTTCGCGCACGATGAAGACGCCACAAATGAGCAGCGCCGCGGAAATCACCCACGGCAGAAAGTTCGGCCCGACGCCGCCGTAGCCTGCCGCCGACGGGATGCTGACGGCACCTGCCGCCAGTCCGAGGGCGAGCAGCACCACGCCGGCACCGACCACGGTCTGCAGACGGATTTGCGCAGGGGAAGGGGTTGCTTGTGTCATGAGTTGTCTCGTTGGAATACGGACTGTCACCCCGGACTTGATCCGGGATCCATGCGCATCAACTGCAGCCTTGCGTGCGCGAACATGGATGGCGGCACAAGGCCGCCATGACAAACCGAAAGGGCCGGTAAGGCAGGAGCCTTAGACCATGCCTGACTTGACCATGGTGGCACGCAGGCTGGCCATGTCGTCGTCGACAAACTTGTCGAAGGCTGCGCCGGTCAGCACAGCGGCCGTCCAGTTGTTTTTCTCGGAGGCTTCCATCCAGCTCTTGGATTTGACGGCCTTGAGAATCATCTCGGTCAGCGCCTGGCGCTCGGCAGTCGAGATGCCGGGTGCACCGTAAACGCCGCGCCAGTTGCCGATCACCACATTGATGCCCTGCTCCTTGAGCGTGGGCACGTTGACACCCTTGAGGCGTGTGTCGGAGGTGACGGCCAGTGCCTTCATTTTTCCGGTGTTGATGTATTCGGCAAACTCGCTGTAGCCGCTGCCGCCCACGGTGACGTTGCCGCCCAGAATGGCTGCAGTGGCTTCACCGCCGCCCCGGAAAGCCACGTAGTTGATCTTGGAAGGGTCCACGCCGACTTCGCGCGCAATCATGGCCGCGGCGATGTGCTCGGTGGATCCGCGCGAACCGCCACCCCACTTGACGCTGCCTGGGTCTTTCTTGAGCTGGGCCACAACGTCGGCCATGGTCTTGAACGGCGAGTTGGCGGGCAGCACAAACACGTTGTACTCGCTGGTCAGGCGCGCAATCGGCGTGACCTGCGACAGGCTGACCGGCGGCTTGCCGGTGATCAGACCACCAAGCATGACCGCACCCATGACCATCAGGGCATTGGGGTCGCCCTTGCTGCCGTTGATGAACTGGGCCAGTCCCAAGGCACCGGCGGCGCCGCCCTTGTTGTCATAACTGACGGTGGATGCTGCGCCCGAGTCCGTCAGGGCCTTGCCCAGGGCACGGCCTGTGGTGTCCCAGCCGCCACCGGGGTTGGCCGGAACCATCATCTTCACATTGGCGGCAGCCAGGGCCGACAGGGGGAAAGCCCCGGTGGCGGCCAGTGCGGCAAGGGATTTCAAAAAGGTATCGCGACGCATGTATGTCTCCTTTGGTGTTGGTAACAGAGCGATGATGCGCTTCCTGTCTGTCAAACGGCTGTCCGAAAGCCCTAGGGAAAGTGCTAATGTCCTGCCCATGCTGACCACCATGAAATTGCTGCTGATCGAGGACGACCCTTCCATGCAGGCGGCGCTGCAGCGCGCCCTGGGTCGGCGCGGCATGGAGGTGCTGGGCTGCACCGACGGCCGCAAGGCGCTGGCGCAATGGACGGCCGCCCAGCCCGATGTGGTGGTTCTGGACCTGAGCCTGCCCGGGCTGGACGGACTGCAGGTGCTCGAGCAGGCGCGCCGCCAGGGGCTGGCCACGCCGGTGCTGATCCTGACGGCGCGCGGCACGGTGGGCGACCGCATCATCGGCCTGAACCTGGGGGCCGACGACTACCTGCCCAAACCCTTTGACCTCGACGAGCTGGAGGCCCGGTTGCGCGCGCTGAGCCGCCGCCGCACGGCGTCCAGCAGCGAGCCGGGCGCCGGCGACCACCTGGTGGGCCAGCTTCGTTATGAAAAGGACAGCGGCGCGATCTACCATCGCGACCAGGTGCTCGAACTGACGCCGCGCGAGCTGGCCCTGCTGCAGGCCCTGATCGTCAAGCCCGGCCAGGCGGTGTCCAAGGAGAAACTGTTCGAGCTGGTGTTTCCCGGCGAGACCGATGTGCAGTACGAGGCCGTAGAGGTGGTGGTGTACCGCCTGCGCAAGAAAATGGCACACACCGGCGTGACCCTGGTCACCTTGCGCGGCCTGGGCTATTTGCTGAAAGTGGACGCGCAATGAAAGGTGTTGAGGCCGGCGCCAGCCATGCTGAGGCGCACCAGGCAAGTACAGCCCCTTCTTCCGGTGAAAGGGGCAGCGCAATGCCGCAGGCACACGAAGTGAAAAGCGTGGGGGCCATCTCGCTCAGGCGCTACCTTCTGCTGGGCATCCTGTTGCCTGTGGGCCTGCTGGTCACGCTCAACACCGCCAGCCTGTACAGCCAGGCGCTGGGGGCGGTCAACACCGCCTATGACCGCACGCTGCTGGCCTCGGCCAAGTCGATCGGTGAGCAGCTGGACGTGAGCGGCTACGACGGGCAGTCCGAACTGCGCGTGACCGTGCCGTATGCGGCGCTGGAAGCCTTCGAGGCCGACAACCAGAGCCGGCTTTTTTACCGGGTGTCCAGCCTCAATGGCGAAATGGTGTCGGGTTATGCGCAGCTGCCTTTCTGGCGCGGCCGCATTCCGGCCAAACCGCCCTACGCGGCGTTGGTCGATTTTTACGACGACGTCTATGCGGGCGACGCCGTGCGCGTCGCCGTCCTGCTGCAGCCGGTGGCCAGCTCGAACGGGCGCGGCATGGCCGTCATCCAGGTGGCCGAAACACTGGAGCTGCGCACCACGCTGGCACGGAAAATCCTGTTCGACACCCTGTGGCGCCAGGCGCTGCTGCTGGCCGTGATTGCCCTGGTGGCCGTGGTGGTGGTGCAGCGCGCCACGCGCCCGGTACGACGCCTCAGCGCCGAGCTGCAGGCGCGGCCCGAGGGCGACCTGACGGCGATCGCCGCACCGGACGCGCCGCGCGAGCTGCTGCCGCTGGTTGACGCGACCAACGAGGTCATGGGGCGGCTGCAGCACCTGCTGGACAACCAGAAACGTTTTGTCCGCGACGCGGCGCACCAGCTGCGCACGCCGCTGGCGGTATTGAAGGTGCAGGTGCAGTCGGCGTTGCACGGCGACATGGACGCCCAGGCGGCGCTGGCAGAAATCAACCAGACCGTGGACCGCGCCACGCTGCTGGCCAACCAGATGCTGGCGCTGGCCAAGGTCGAGCAGCTGCGCCAGCAGGCGGACCTGGGGCCGGTGGACATGGACGCCATCGTGCGCGCAGTCGCGCTGGACCTGGCGCCGCTGATTGCCGAGAAGGACCTGGATTTCGACATCGAAACCAGTGCGGCCAGCGTCAATGCACACGAATGGATGCTGGGCGAACTCTGCCGCAACCTGCTGCACAACGCGATCAAGCACAGCCAGCGCGGCGGCTCGCTGTCGGTGCGGCTCGTCACCGACACCCAGTACCTGGCCCTGACCGTCAGTGACAGCGGCCCCGGCATTTCGGGCGAACTGGCAGCACGCCTGTACCAGCCCTTTTCGGCCGGCAATGTGCGCCACGGCTCGGGCCTGGGCCTGGCGATCTGCCGCGAGATCACGCAGGCGCTGGGCGGCAGCATCACGCTGGAAAACCGCGAAGACCATGGGCGTATTGCCGGACTGGACGCCACCGTGCGCCTGCCGCTGGTACACAATGAAGGGCAATGAAACACCGGTTTCCCCTTCCCCGGCATGGCGGCGCACGCGGGGTTACCCATGCGTCTTGACAAGTGGCTCTGGGCCGCGCGTTTCTACAAGACCCGCTCGCTGGCGAGCGAGGAAATCGGCAAAAACCGCGTACAGGTCAACGGCCAGGACGCCAAGCCCGCGCGTGAGGTGAAAGCCGGCGACACGGTGGCGATGCGACAGGGGCCGGTCACGCGCACCGTGCTGGTCCGGGGCCTGAGCCAGCAGCGCGGACCGGCGCCTGTGGCGCAGCAGCTCTACGAAGAAACGCCGGACAGCATCACGCTGCGGGAAGCGGCGGCCGAGCAGCGCCGGCTGAACCATGAACCGGCCGGCAGCCTGGAGCATGGCCGCCCCACCAAACGCGACCGGCGCTCACTGGACAAGGCCCAGGACAAAGCCTGGGGCGACCGCTGGAGCGCCTCGGTCGATTCCTGACCCGCTCCTTTTTTGATAGCTTCTTGCGTCCGCTCCATAAGGGCAGGAGCACCGTACGCAGCGCATAGACGGACCCCTGGATGCCGTCATAGAAAACAGACTGGGCGGCCTTCAGCCGCAGCGCACCCGTCGAATCACGCCGGCAGCGTCAAGCTCGAGGTTGAGCCGCTGGGCGTTGAACTCCATGGTGACGGCTTGGTTGGGACGCAGCACCCGCGCCATGTAGGAACCCGAGCGCTGGCGCGCTTCCTCGACCACACTCGCCCCCGGCGCCTTGCCGATGGCGAACTGTGCGCCCTGCGCATTGCAGGCCGTCCCCGGGGGAGGTGGCGGCATGGGGCTGGTGCCCGTCGAGGGTGCACCGGGTGCAGCACAGCCGGCCAGAATGGCCAGACATGCGAGCGTCGCGCTGATCAGGGGGGTCTTCAACAACATGGTTTTTCCGGGAGGTAAAACGCCACCATAACGTCTGAGCGCCGCCAGCGCCCGCTTTTTTACGACTGGTTGCGACACGGCGCGCGGCGGCATCTGGAGCAGGACAAAAAAAAGCCACCTTGCGGTGGCTTTTTGTCTGGCGGAAACGGAGGGATTCGAACCCTCGATGAGGCTCTACACCCCATACTCCCTTAGCAGGGGAGCACCTTCGGCCACTCGGTCACGTTTCCTGAATTCTGTCTGAGCCCGGATTATCTCACGACTTGGGCTGCTGTCCAGCAATCAGGCGCTGGCGGCGGGCTGGTCCAGGTCAAAAGCCTTGTGCAAGGCGCGCACGGCCAGTTCCATGTATTTCTCGTCGATCACCACCGAGGTCTTGATTTCGCTGGTGGAGATCATCTGGATGTTGATGCCTTCTTCGCTGAGGCAGCGGAACATCTTGCTGGCGATGCCAACATGGCTGCGCATGCCGATGCCGACGATGCTGACCTTGCAGATCTTGGCGTCGCCGGTGATCTCCTGCGCGCCCAGCTTGGGCAGCACCTCGGCCTTGAGCAGGTCGATGGCGCGCGCGTAGTCGTTGCGGTGCACGGTGAAGCTGAAATCGGTTTTGCCGTCCTTGCTGATGTTCTGGATGATCACATCAACTTCGATGTTGGCATCGGCCACGGCGCCCAGGATCTGGTAGGCAATGCCCGGGGTGTCAGGCACGCCCAGGATGGAGATTTTGGCTTCGTCGCGGTTGAACGCGATGCCCGATACGATGGCTTGTTCCATTTTTTCGTCTTCCTCAAAACTGATCAGGGTACCGGACTTGGCCTCTTCGTCGATGTCGATGTCCCAGGGCGTGAAGCTCGAGAGCACGCGCAGGGGCACCTTGTACTTGCCCGCAAACTCGACCGAACGGATCTGCAGCACCTTGGAGCCCATCGATGCCATCTCGAGCATCTCTTCGAAACTCACGGTCTGCAGGCGCCGTGCTTCGGGAACGACACGCGGGTCGGTGGTGTAGACACCGTCCACGTCGGTGTAGATCAGGCACTCATGCGCCTTCATGGCGGCCGCCACGGCCACGGCCGAGGTGTCGGAGCCGCCGCGGCCCAGCGTGGTGATGTTGCCCAGGTCGTCCATGCCCTGGAAGCCGGTGATGATGACCACCTTGCCGGCATCCAAGTCGGCGCGCACCCGCTTGTCGTCAATCGACTCGATGCGGGCCTTGGTGTAGGCGCTGTTGGTCCGGATGGGCATCTGCCAGCCGGCGTAACTGACGGCGTCCATGCCCTCGGCCTGCAGCGCGATCGCCAGCAGCGCACTGGAGGCCTGCTCGCCGGTGGCGGCGAGGGCGTCGAGTTCGCGGTGGTAGGCGTCGCTGGCCTTGCCGGGCGCCAGTTCCTTGGCCAGGCCCAGCAGGCGGTTGGTTTCGCCGCTCATGGCACTGGGCACCACCACCATCTGGTGGCCGGCTCGGGCCCACTTGGCCACGCGTTTGGCGACATTGCGGATGCGCTCGGTCGAGCCCATCGAGGTGCCGCCGTATTTATGAACGATCAAAGCCATTGCAGGAGGTCAATCAGGAGTTGGTGGTGCGGTATTTTTGCTTTTTTGGCGGAAAGCGCTGCGAAAAGCGCCCTGACCGCGGGCCAGCAAAGCCCTCAATTATACCCAGCAGCGTCAGCGGGCCGGCTCCGCGGCATAGTGCAAATGCGCGCCAGCCCGCGTCACGTGGCCATGGGCCACCTTCAGGTGAATCCGGTGGCCACGTGTGGTGCAGGCCGCCACCTGCGCCAGCAACTGGTCGAGCTGCGCCGTGCTCGGTGTGGCCTGGTGGGCATCGAGCAGCCAGTGGCGCAGGGCGTTGGCCTGGCGCGGGCCGGACAGCAGCTGCAGGGCCCGGATCTCGGGGGGGCTGCCGAGCAGCTGCAGGTCTTCGCGCGCCACCTCGAGCAGAACGGCCTGCGCCTGCGCCGCATGCCTGGCACTGCGCGCGAAGGTCTCGCGGAACTGCGGGAAGGCCTGCGCCAGCGCCGGCAGCAGGCGCGCACGGATGCGGTTGCGCGTGAAACGTTCGTCGGTGTTGCTCGGGTCCTCGATGAAGGCCGCACCGCGCCGCGCCAACCAGGCGCGGATCTCGGGCGCCGGCACCTGCAGCAGGGGACGGTGGTAGTCCAGGCCGTCGCGCTGCCAGTGGGCGGGCATGGCGCTCAGGCCGGGCAGCCCGGCCCCGCGGCTCAGCGCCAGCAGGAGGGTCTCGACCTGGTCGTCGGCATGCTGCGCAAGCGCTATGCTTTTGATAGCTGGCTGCAACCACTCCTCATGCGCCAGAGCCCGAAATGCTTCATAACGCGCCTTGCGGGCGGCATCTTCCGGACTGTCGCCGGGCGCATGCCGGGCCATCACCCGCACGACCCGCAAGGGCACCTGCAGCTGCGCGCAAACGGCTTCACAGTGGCTGGCAAACTGGTCGGCGGCAACCTGCAGGCCGTGGTGCACATGCACCGCCCTCACCTGCCCCGGCCACTTGTCGGCACAGGCCAGCAGCAAGGCCGTGGAGTCGGCGCCGCCGCTGTAGGCCACGGCCAGAGGCAGCGGGGGTGAAAAGACGCGCAGGGCGTCGTCAACGGTGGTACTCATGACATGCCGGCTATCGCCTGGCCGGCGGGCGCTTATTTCGCGTCGGCCTTGGTGTCGGTGTAGCGGCCATAACTTTGCAGGCGCTCGTAGCGGCGGTCCAGCAGTTCCTTGACCTTGAGGTCGCTGACCTGGCGGAAGGCGTCGTTGAGGGCGCGCTTGAGGAAGGCTGCCATCTGCTTGTGGTCGCGGTGCGCGCCACCTACGGGTTCGTTGACGATCTTGTCGATCACGCCCAGCGCCTTCAGACGATGGGCCGTGATGCCCAGGGCTTCGGCGGCCTCCTCGGCCTTCTCCGATGTTTTCCAGAGGATGGAGGCGCAGCCTTCCGGGCTGATCACCGAGTAGATGGAGTACTGCAGCATCACGACCTGGTCGGCCACCGAGATCGCCAACGCGCCGCCGGAGCCGCCTTCGCCGATGATGGTGGTGATGATGGGCACCTCGAGCTGCGCCATTTCATAGATGTTGCGGCCGATGGCTTCGGACTGGCCGCGCTCCTCGGCGTCGATGCCGGGGTAGGCGCCCGGTGTATCCACAAAAGTGAACACCGGCAGCTTGAACTTCTCGGCGGTTTTCATCAGGCGCAGGGCCTTGCGGTAACCCTCGGGCTTGCTCATGCCGAAGTTGCGCAAGCCGCGCTCTTTGGTGTCGCGACCCTTCTGATGGCCCAGCACCATGCAGGCCGTGCCGTTGAAACGCGCCAGACCGCCCACAATGCTCAGGTCGTCGGAAAAATGCCGGTCACCGTGCAGTTCGACAAAGTCGGTGAACAGCTCGTTGACATAGTCCAGCGTGTAGGGCCGTTCGGGGTGGCGCGCGATCTTGGTGATCTGCCAGGGCGTCAGGTCGCTGTAGATGTCCTTGGTGAGCTGCTGGCTCTTTTTGGCGAGCTGGTCGATCTCTTCCGAGATGTCGACCGCCGACTCGGTCTGCACGTAGCGCAGCTCTTCAATTTTTCCTTCGAGCTCCGCAATCGGCTGCTCGAAATCGAGAAAGGTCTTTTTGGCCATGGTCTGCTCCTCAGGCTTCTTGATTAGGGTTTCTCGGCACCCAGGACCGGCAAGGGGTCCAGCGAGCGCCAAATATACCAAGTTGCGACGCTGCAAAACGGCGCCCAGGCGGCGGCGACTTCGCGCGCATCGCTGCGGCTGACCGATTCACCGGAAAAATAGTTCTGGCTGATGCCGTTGATCAGCCCCACATCGTCGAGCGGCAACACGTTGGGGCGTGTCAGGTAAAAGATCAGGAACATCTCGGCGGTCCAGCGGCCAATGCCGCGAATCGCCACCAGCTCGGCGATGATGGCCTCGTCGTCCATCGCCGCCCAGTCCTTGACGTGCACCGTGCCGGCGTCGAAGTGGATCGCCAGGTCCACCAGGTACTCGATCTTGCGCGCGCTCAGGCCGGCCGCGCGCATGTCGTCCACCTTGAGCTTGAGCACGTTGCCGGGCGTCATTTTTTTCGGCAGCGCATCGAAACGGTGCCAGACCGTCTGCGCCGCCTTCACGGAGATCTGCTGGCCCACGATGCTGCGCGCCAGCGTGCTGAAAGCGTCCCCGCGCGACTGCAGGCAGGCGTCGCCGAACTGAGGAATCAGGCGTTTCATGACCCGGTCTTTCTTGACCAGGTGTTTGCAGGCCTCGGCCCAGTAGCCCGGCACGATGGTCGCCACCGGCTCGGCGACATCGGCCAGTTCGGTGCTGGCCGGGCCGCTTTTTACTATCTTTTTCATAGCTGCTTGCGCCCGTCCGTCATGGGCTGAAGGCCTTTTTTAATTGAAAACCTCATCACGAACCGACCTCCCAGGTCGTTCCGGCCGGCGTATCTTTCAGCACAATGCCGCGCGACAGCAGGTCCTGGCGGATGCGGTCGGCTTCAGCAAAGTTCTTGCCAACCTTGGCGGCGGCGCGTTGCTGGATCAGGCCCTGGATGGCGGCCTCGTCCAGGCCGGCGCCGGCCTGCAGGAAGGCGGCCGGATCGTTTTGCAGCAGGCCCAGGCAAGCGCCCAGGGCCTTGAGCAGCCCCGCCAGCTCGGGCGAACGGGTCTTGTTGACCTCGCCGGCGAGATCGAACAGCACAGCCATCGCCTCGGGCGTGCCGAAATCATCGTCCATGGCCGCCTTGAAACGGGCGGCGAATGGCTGCGACCAGTCGATCACCACCGCGGCCGGCTGGACCAGGTGCAGCGCGGTGTACAGGCGCTTGAGCGCATTGCGCGCATCGTCCAGGTGCGCATCGCTGTAGTTGAGCGCGCTGCGGTAGTGCGCACGCACAATGAAAAAGCGCACGGTCTCGGCATCGTATTTGGCCAGCACCTCGCGAATGGTGAAGAAGTTGCCCAGGCTTTTGGACATCTTCTCGTTGTCCACCCGTACAAAACCGTTGTGCACCCAGAAGCGGGCCAGCGGCTTGCCGTTGGCGCCTTCACTCTGGGCGATCTCGTTTTCGTGGTGCGGAAACTGCAGGTCGGCGCCGCCGCCGTGGATGTCGAAGGTCTCGCCCAGGGTCTTGCAGCTCATGGCCGAACACTCGATGTGCCAGCCGGGCCGGCCGGTGCCATAGTCGCTGGCCCATTTGGCATCGTCGGGCTCGGTCGGCTTGGCCGACTTCCAGAGCACAAAGTCCAGCGGGTCTTCCTTGCCGTCCAGCACGGCGACGCGTTCGCCGGCGCGCAGTTCGTCCAGGGATTTGCCCGACAGCTTGCCGTAACCCTCAAACTTGCGCACCGCGTAATTCACATCGCCGTTGCCGGAGCGGTAGGCCAGGCCCTTCTTTTCCAGCGTGTCAATCATCTGCAGCATCTGCGGCACGTATTCAGTGGCGCGCGGCTCCAGCGTGGGCGGCTCGATGCCGAGCGCGCCGATGTCCTGGTTCATGGCCGTGATCATCTCGTCGGTCAGCGCGCGGATCGTGATGCCCCGCTCCACCGCCCGTTTGATGATCTTGTCGTCGATGTCGGTGATGTTGCGCACATAGGTGACCTGGTAGCCGCTGACCTTGAGCCAGCGCTGGATCACGTCGAAGGCCATCATCATGCGGGCATGGCCGATGTGGCACAGGTCGTAAATCGTCATGCCGCACACATACATGCGCACCTGGCCGGGAACCAGGGGCGAAAAATCCTCTACGGCACGCGTCAACGTGTTGTAAATGCGAAGGCTCATGAAAAGTCTGGGTGTTCAGTCTGGCTGGAATCGCCGGAACCGGAAAGGGGCGCAGGAGCGGGGGCGGGTCATCAGGTGCATCAGCAAGGGGGAAAAGCTGCTCCGAAAGGTCTGGCGACGGGACGCCAAGGTGATTTTTCGCAGGAGCTTAAACTATACCCCTCAGATACAATCATCCAGTATAGCCAGCCAGGAAGAGCCCATGCAGCACGCTGCACAGCCGGCTTCTTCGTTTCCTGTTTGATACCAGCCACTCCATGCGTTCCAGAGGAAATATGTCCAAGTCAGCTTATTTTTCAAACCAGGCGCTGCCGACTGCCCTGCGCTTGCTGGCTCTGGTCGCGGCCCTGTGCGTGCCGCCCGCACATGCCGACGATTACACCGAGGTGAACGCCCTCGTGCGCGCCGGGCAGCTGGGAGAAGCCATGGCCAGGGCCGACAAGTACCTGGCCACCAAGCCGCGCGACCCACAGATGCGTTTCATCAAGGGCGTGATCCAGACCGAAGCCGGCAAACCGGCTGACGCGATCACCACTTTCACCAAAATCACGCAGGACTACCCGGAGCTGCCCGAGCCCTACAACAACCTGGCCGTGCTTTACGCCGGCCAGAACCAGTTCGACAAGGCCAGGGCCGCCCTCGAAATGGCCATACGCACCAACCCGAGCTACGCCACCGCGCATGAAAACCTGGGCGACGTGTATGCCAAGCTGGCCAGCCAGGCGTACAGCAAGGCGCTGCAGCTCGATGGCGGCAACAGTGCCGTGCCACCCAAGCTGGCGCTGATCCGCACCCTGTTCACCCCAGAGGCCAAGGCCCAGAAGCCGGCTGCAGCGACACCAACCGCGCCCGCCGTGACGGCCCAGACACCTGCCGCGCCGGCCAAACCTGCGGCAGCAACGCCAGCAGCGCCAGCGCCTGCTGCGCCGACACCCCCGGCCACGCCCGCGGCACCTGCGCCTGTGGCCCCCGCCGCGCCGGCGTCGTCGCCCGCACCGGCCGCTGCCACACCGGTGAGCGCCGCCGAAAAGGAAGTTGAAGCCGCCGTCAGGGCCTGGGCCAGCGCCTGGGCCGGCAAGGACATGACCGCTTACCTGGCCGCCTACGGCAAGGACTTCGACACACCGGGCAACCAGTCGCGCAAGGCCTGGGAAGAAGAGCGGCGCAGCCGCATCGTCGGCAAGTCAAAGATCAGCGTGAAGATCAACAACCTGGCGGTCGACGTCAAGGGCAGCAAGGCCACCGCCAAATTCAGGCAGGATTACAGCGCCGATGCGCTCAACATCTCCAGCCGCAAGACACTGGACATGGCCAAGGCCGGCGAACGCTGGCTCATCGTCAGGGAATCCACCGGCGGCTGATGGCAGGGACCTGCGTGCGCCCCCCTGGCACTTGTCTGACCTTTTTCACGGCCCCTGACCCCTCACCCATGCAACGGGCATCCGCCACCCTCCTCGTCACGGCACTGTCGGTGATGTGCGGCTCCGCCCTGGCCCAGAGCGTGGACAAGCGCAAGCCCCCCGCCACCACCGCTTCATCCAGCAGCGCAGCAGCCGACAAACGCAGTGCAGCGCCCTCCCGCGCAGCCGGGCGGCCGGCGGTCAAGGACGGCGAAGCCGAAGCCCGCCTGATCGAGATCTACAAACTCGCCGGCCAGGCCAGGGGCCGCGAGGCACTGGCCAAGGCCGAGCGCCTGGTCAATGACCACCCCAACTTCCAGCTCGCCCAGCTGGTCTACGGCGACCTGCTGGCCGCCCGCTCCCGCCCGCTGCGTGCGCTGGGCGATGTGTCTGACGGCACAGCCAAGGCCGGGGCCAGCACGCTGGCCGAGCTGCGCCAGGAATCCCTGATGCGGCTGAAGGCGCTGCGCGAGCGGCCCGCACCGGGCACCATTCCCTCGCAATTCCTGACGCTGTCGCCGCGCAACAAACATGCGATCGCGGTCGATGCCTCGCGGGCCCGGCTCTACCTGTTTGAAAACACCGCCACCGGCCTCAAGCTGGTGAGCGACTACTACATCTCGGTGGGGAAATCCGGCATCGAAAAATCCGTCGAGGGTGATTCACGCACGCCGCTGGGGATTTATTTCGTCACCAGCAACCTGGACCCGAAGTCGCTGAAAGACTTTTACGGCTCGGGCGCCCTGCCCATCAACTACCCCAATGCGCTGGACCTCAAGCGCGGCAAGACCGGCAGCGGCATCTGGCTGCACGGCACGCCGCCCGCACAGTTTTCGCGCGCACCCCAGTCCAGCGATGGCTGCGTGGTGCTGGCCAATCCGGATCTGGAGCGCATCATCCGTACCGTGGAAGTGCGCACCACGCCGGTGGTGATTGCGCAAAGCCTCAAATGGGTGGCTCCGCACAGCATCAAGGCCGACAGCAAGTCGTTTGAAGAGGCGCTGAACAGCTGGCACCAGGCCAAGTCGGTCGGCGACCTGGCCACCCTGAACAGCCTGTACAGCAGCGATTTCAGCAGTTACGGCAAGACACGCGACGACTGGACGGCCCAGTTGCGTTCGGAGGCCGACAAACGGCGCGGCCGCTCGGTGCAACTCAAGGACGTGTCCTACCTGCGCTGGACCGACAGCACCGATACCATGGTGGTAACCTTTGGCGAGGTGCTCAGCGGCTCGCGCACCGGCCCGGTCCGGCGCCAGTACTGGATGCGCCAGGGCAAACACTGGAAAATATTCTTTGAAGGAGTGATTGGATGACTTTCAGCAACAAGGCCATCGGCCGGCGTGCCTGCCTGGCGATCGCAACGCTGGCGCTGCTGGCCGGTCAGGCCTGGGCGCAGGGCGCGGCCGGCGCGCCCCGGGTCAGGTTTGCGACCAGCGCCGGCGATTTCGTCGTCGAGGTGTATCCCGACAAGGCCCCCAAAACGGTCGCCAATTTTCTTCAGTACGTCAGGGACAAGCACTACGACGGCACGGTGTTTCACCGCGTGATCGACAACTTCATGGTCCAGGGCGGCGGCTTCGATGCGAGCTACGCGCAAAAACCCACACGGCCGCCGGTCGTGCACGAAGGGCGCGAAGCGCTTGCCAAAGGCGGCGACAAAAACGTGGTCGGCACGCTGGCCATGGCCCGCACCAACGACCCGGACTCGGCCTCGTCGCAGTTTTTCATCAACGTCAGGGACAACGACTTCCTGAACCCGAGCGCCCAGTCTCCGGGCTACACCGTGTTCGGCAAGGTGGTCAGCGGCATGGACGTGGTCGGCAAGATCAAGGCCACACCCACCGGCCCGGGCGGCCCCTTCCCAAGCGACGTCCCCAGAACACCCATCCTCATCAACTCTGCAACCCTGATCAAATAAATCCCATGAGCAACCCCAAAGTCGAACTCCACATTGCCGGCCACGGCGTCATCACCCTTGAACTCGACCAGGAGAAGGCACCGAAATCGGTGGCCAACTTCCTCAGCTACGTGAGCAAGGGTCATTACAACAACACGGTGTTTCACCGCGTGATCCCGGGCTTCATGGTCCAGGGCGGCGGTTTTGAAGTCGGCATGAAACAAAAACCCACCGACGGCGAGATCGAAAACGAAGCCAACAACGGCCTGAAAAACGACCACTACACCGTGGCCATGGCGCGCACCAATGCGCCGCACTCGGCCAGCTCGCAGTTTTTCATCAACGTGTCCGACAACGCCTTTCTGAACCACACCGCGCCCAACGCGTCGGGCTGGGGTTATGCGGTGTTCGGCAAGGTGGTGGGTGGCACCGACGTGGTCGACAAGATCGCCGCCGTCAAGACCGGCCGCAAGGGCTTTCACGACGACGTGCCGCAAACCGACGTGGTGATTGAAAAAGCCGTCCTGCTGGCCTGATTTCCGTCTGGACCGGGCCCGTTCAAGTTCAGCCCGTGAAAATCCCGTCGACCGTTCCCCGGATTGCGGAGCTCCACGCGCCGCCTTCCTGGGGCACGGTCGATTTCATTTCCGACCTGCACCTGCAGGCGGCCGATGCCGCCACGTTCGCCGCCTGGCGCGACTACATGGAAAGCACCACCGCCGACGCGGTGTTCATTCTGGGCGATCTGTTTGAAGTCTGGGTCGGTGACGACGCCGTCGATGTGGCGGCAGGCGCTCAAGACAACTTCGAAGACCGCTGCGCCCGCCTGCTCGGCCAGACGGCCGCGCGGCTGGCGCTGTTTTTCATGCACGGCAACCGCGACTTCCTGGTCGGCCCGCACCTCATGGCGCGGTGCAACACGACCTTGCTGGCCGACCCGACCGTGCTGGGCTTCAATAACCAGCGCTGGCTGCTCTCGCACGGCGACGCACTGTGCCTGGGCGATGTGGACTACCTGCAATTTCGCCGCGAGGTGCGCAGCCCCGCCTGGCAACGCAGCTTTCTGGCCCGGCCGCTGGCCGAGCGGCAGGCCATTGCGCGCGGCCTGCGCGAGCAAAGCGAGGCGCGCAAGCAGTCCGGCGCCCCTTATGCCGACGTGGACAGCCGCGCGGCCCGCGAGCAACTCAAAGCCGCCAACGCCCAGATCCTGATCCACGGCCACACCCACCGGCCGGCGGTGCACGACCTCGGGCACGGCTACTCACGTGTGGTGCTCAGCGACTGGGACGCCGCCGCCGCCGTGCCGCGCGCGGAAGTGCTGCGCCTGACGGCCACCGGCCTGCGCCGCATCCCGTTGTTGTAGCCGGTCCCATGCTGAACTGGTTGCGCCAGCTGTTGGTACGCACGCCACGCGCCGACACCATCCCCGACACGCTGTGGCAGGCCACGCTGGCCGCCCATTCTTTTCTGGCCGAGCGGCCGGCGGCAGAGCGGCTGCAGTTGCGCCGCCTGGTCGGCGAGTTTCTGGCGCACAAGGAATTTACCGGCGCGCACGGCCTGGTGGTCACCGACGAGATGGCGGTGGCGATTGCCGCGCAGGCCTGCCTGCCGGTGCTGCACCTGGGCCTGGGCTGGTACAGCGACTTCGTCGGCATTGTGGTGCATCCCGGGCAGATGATTGCGCGCCGCGAAATGCAGGACGCCAGCGGCGTCGTGCATCGCTACAGCGAGGTGCTGTCCGGCGAAGCCATGGATCGCGGCCCGGTCACACTGAGCTGGCAGGACGTGGCTTCGGCCGGCGCGCTGGCCGGCCACGGCTACAACGTGGTGATCCACGAGTTCGTCCACAAGATCGACATGAAGGACGGCGCCGCCGACGGCTGCCCGCCCCTGCCCTCGCGCGCGGCGCACAAGGCCTGGCACGCGGTGATGCAGCCCGCCTACGACGCTTTTCGTGAACAGGTCACCATGGCCGAACGTTTCGGCGGCGAGCCGCCCTGGCTGGATGCCTATGGCGCCACGGCGCCGGCAGAATTTTTTGCGGTGAGCTGTGAAGCCTACTTCGTGAATCGCGAGCGCTTCACACAGGACTTTGCAGCCCTGACCGCGCTGTTTGACCAGTTCTTCAAGGTCAATCGGCCTGCAGCCCTTTAGGGACGGGCGCAGTCAGCTATTTAATTGATAGCGATTGACGACTGTTCCACGCGGCGCGCCGGGGCGGCCCCGGGCGACACCGCAAGGACTCCGCCTCTCGTCGCTTGATCAGCGCTTGATCAGCGCCTTCAGCACATTCTGCAGACGCCGCACATGCGCCGCGTCATACGGCGCGGCCAGCACTTTGGCCGCGTCCTCGCCCCAGGTCTGCGCCGGCGCCGGGTCGTTGCGTTTGGTCAGCAGCACCAGTTGCAACATGCGGCGCGCGCTGATGTGTTCGGCCGGGGTCGGCAGCTCGGCGGCAATTTCCAGGCGCAGCAGGGTTTCTGCGGCATCCCCTTTGGGCGCCGACGACAGGGCCTTCATCCACGCGCTGCGTGTGGCCGGCGTCACCAGCTTGCCCAGGGCCTGGGCATCCGGCAGCAGCGCAGGGTCGCGCTTTTCCCAGGCCGTCAGCAGGTGGGTCAGCACTTCGCCGTGCGCCTGTTCGGAGAGTTTGCGCAGCGCCTGCTGCGCGTGTTCGAAAGCTTCGCGCTGCGCGCGGAAGGCGGCGTCGCCCAGCCGCGGGCCACGCTCTTCATAGGCCGGCCTGTCGCTGAAACGGCTTTCGCGCTCGGGGCGGTAGGGTTCGAACTTGTTGTCGGCGGGCCGGTTGCCGCGGCCGTCGGGCTTGCCGCCGCCGGGTCGCGCGTCCTTGCGGTCGCCAAACTTGCCGCCGCGGCCTGCGGGCGCGGCTTCGGCCTTGCGCATGCCAGGGCGGTCATCGCCGCGCATGGCCACCACCGGTTTGGCGGGTTTGGGCGGCGGCGCGGCCGGTGCCGGCGCAGCTTCTTCAGTTTCCGCAGCGGGCTCGGCCGGCGCTTCAGCTTCAGCCTCGGCCGGGGCGTCCTCTTTCGCTATTGTTTCAGGAGCGGCTGGCGCAGACACCTCGGGCGCTGACGCCTGATCGGGCTCAGAACCCTGCGGTGCTTCGGCCGCTGCAGGTGCAGGCGCAGGCGCTGCGACGGCAGCCGGTGCCGCCGGCTTGAACTGCCCGCGCAAACCGGCTTCCAGATCGGCCATCGCGGTGCGGATTTTCTGCACATCGCCGGTGGCGTTGGCGGCATCGAGGGCTTTGGACAGATCGAGCACCAGACGGTCATGCTCGCCCAGGGCCGACGCGGCTTTTTCGCGCTCGGCGGTCTTGCGCTGGAAGGCGTCGTCGATCGGCTTGCGGAAAGCGTCCCAGAGTTTTTGCTCCTGCTTGCGCTCGATAGGCACGGCCTGCGCTTCGTGTTGCCAGCGCTGCTGCAAGGCCTTGACCGCGTCGATGTGCAGTTGCGGCTCGGCGCCCAGCACCTGCGCTTCCTCGATCATGGCCTTGCGGTGCGCCAGGCTCTGGGCACGTGCGGCTTTGAGCGGCGCATCGGCGGCATCCATCGCGGCCTTCCACTGCGGCTGGATCTCGGCAAAGGCTTTCTCGCCCAGGTGGCCGGCGGCCGTCCACTTCTCGACAAACCCATTGAGGCTGCGGATCTGGTATTTCCAGTCGGTGTTGCCCTTGTTGGCATCTGCCCAGGCCAACACTTCGTCGATCAGCGCGCGGCGCTCGGCCTTGACGGCTTCGCTTTGCTCCTTGACCTTCTCGAGCCAGACCTCGACCACCTTGTGGGCTTCGTTGCAGGCGTCGTCAAAACGCTTCCACAGCGCGTGGTTGGGGATACCACCCTGGTCGCTGGTTTTCCACAGTTCGCGCATGGCACGCAGCGCTTCCTGCTGCTTGCGCCCGCCCAAGGGCTTGGCGACCAGTGCTTCGGCCTTGGCCACCAGCTCCTCGCGGATCTGGTCGGCACGCCAGCGCTGCCAGCCTTCGAGTTCGCCGGCCGCCGTCAATGCGGCATGTGCAGCGGCTTCGAGGGCGCTGTCGATGTTGCGGATGTTTTCCTTCAGCGCCTGACGCAGCTCGGCCGCGACCTTGGGCGTGGATTTGCCATGGCCTTCGGTGACTTCATGCTCGAGCTTGGCCAGCGCGGCCTGCACGATGGTCGCTGATTTCTCACGCATGTCCTTGAGCACCGCGGGATCGATCTTGACCTTGGGCGCACGCGCGGGCTGCTCACCGGCAGCGGCGTCGCCGCCACGCGGCGTGCCGCGTGCGCTGCGCAGTTCATCGGCCCAGACCGGCACCGCCGGCAGCGGTGCGGCGGCGTCTTCGGCGGCAGCGACGGCCAGCGACAGCGCGCCCTGAAAGGCTTCCCACACCGCCAGCAGCTGGCCGCGCGAGGCGTCGAGCAGCGGCGGGAACTTGGCGTCCACGCTGGGCCAGTTGGCGTCCTGCGCGAGTTCGTCGGCCTGGGCCTGCCAGTGCGTCACGTCGGTGCGCAGGGCTTCCCACACGCCTTGTGCGTCGCGCCAGGGTTTGGTCGACAACACTTCAATGCGCTGGGCAATCAGCACGGCCGCCTCGCGCTGCACCTGGGCGCGGTGCTGCAGGTCTTCAATCGTCTTGACGCGTTCGGCCAGCTGGGCCTTCAGCCCGGCCAGCGGCTCGCGCGACAGCGGTGCGCCGGCCTTGGCGGCATCACGCTGCCAGGCCAGCGCGTCGGCCATGTTGAGCTTTTTCAGGGCCAGCAGGGCGTTGCCCTTTTCAGCCCACTCGGCGGCCGCGGTCTCCTGGCTTTTCAGGCGCTTGGCTTCGTCGAGCTTTTCCTTGAGCGGCTTGGCTGCACCCTTGTCGCGGTTGGCCAGGTCCTTGTAGACCTCGGCCATCTGCTCGGCCGTGGGTCCGGCGGCGAGCCACTCGCGAATGCGCGCGGTGCGTTCACCCGAGGTGGGCGCGGAGAAAGCCCCGCCGGTCAGGCCATCGAGCGGATGGCTGTCGGCGCTCTTGGTGGAAGGCGTTTTCACGGCGGGTGTTTCGGGCTTGGCAGATTTGGACATGGGGAAACGCAGCATAAGGATAAGTAGGACCGGCGAAGCGGGGATCTTCAGGGATCAGGACATTGCAGGTCTGCCCCTGGGGCTCTACAGCCTGCCGGCATCAGCAGGCGCAGGGCGGGACCGGCGTAAAAAAGAGGAGCCGCAGGACAGATATCCGCGACCCCGACCCAAGCTTCAGAAATAAAGCAATGCGGCTATTTTCGCTGTTTTTAGGGCATCGCCAAATTAAGTTCGGCGCGCGGTGTCCATTTGGCGTCTGAAGGAACACTTTTGGGTGCACCCAGAAAGAGCCTGCCGGGTGCAATACCAGTGACGACGAGGTAGTCCCTGACCACCACAGCGCGCTGCACGGCCAGCTCGCGCATGCCGCTGTCGTCCACCGCGATGCCGGCCATCAGCAGTTTTTCCATCTCGGCAGCGGGCAGGTCTTTGGCCAGGCCCACCAGGTTGCGTGGTTTGGCCATGTCGGCGCGCTGGTAAACCTGCTTGAGCAGCGCCGGATATTCCGCCGGGCTGACAGCGGGAATGTCTGCCGTGCTGCCGCCTTCCCGCACGATGGCTCGGCGCTTCTCGGCACGCACCATGGCGTCAAGCCGCGCACGCCGCCAGCCTTCACGCTCGGCCTCCAGACTACTGGTGCCGACCACCGTCAGCTGCAGCGCCGGGCGGTCAGCCAGCGCCTTGCCCACCTTGTCCAGGCCGGCCTGGCTTTCGGGCGTCAGCAAGGCACTGCCTGAAACAAATCCGACCACACCGAGCTCTTCGGCACTGCCGCCGAATGCGCTGGCCAGCAGGCTGAACGGCGCGGTGATGGCCTTGGCGATCAGGTTGAGGATGACCTTGACGATGACCGGCCCCAGGCTGAATTGCGGGTCATTGAGCGAGCCGCTGATGGGCAGGTCGATGTCGATCACGCCGTTGCGGTCGGCCAGCAGTGCGACGGCCAGCTTGACCGGCAGGCTGGCCGTCGAGCCCTCCACCTTGTCGCCAAAGCTGAGCTGGTTGAGCACCAGCTTGTTGCTGGCGGTGAGCCTGCCATCGGGCAGCACCACGTAGTTCACGTCGACACTGAGTTTGCCGCGGTTGATGCCGTAACCCGAATACTTGATGGCGTAGGGCGAAAGCGGCGGCAGTTCCAGGTCACGCACCTTGCCCGTGATGTCCAGCGCCAGCGGCTTGGCCAGCGGGTTGAGTTTGCCCAGGATTTCCAGCGAAGCGGTGCCCTCGGCCTTGCCGCGCAG
>ERZ1292640.324-Hain-H43-02um-R1-324-length-38594-cov-7_pt1 | contig 38594 bp, 29 predicted proteins | sample MGYA00564404_ERZ1292640 | MGnify/ENA primary metagenome ERZ1292640 (study PRJEB36523, sample SAMEA6512636) | groundwater metagenome | collected 2019-01-08 | study: AquaDiva: Metagenomics assemblies of 32 groundwater samples | reverse complement strand
GCTTGGTCTTGGGAGCGAGTTCATCGGCCTCCTTTGACCGCCGCAAAACCCGATTCATCGCCTTGGTGAAAGACAATGCGACCCGTCAACCGGGTGCCTTCCGCTTTGGCCCAGCCGCGTCCGGTCACCTCATCTCCCTCATCAAAGCCGGAAAACGTGAACTCGACCCGTTCCGCGTCCGCCTCGCATCGCCAATCCAGCTCGGCCTCCACGCAGCCGAAATGCAGTTGTCCCGCGCCGCCCTTCTTGAAGGTGATGTGTCCCGGTGAATCCATGTCCACGTAGTCCTGGTCACACTGTTCCATTTCCACAATCCGCCAGCATCCGACAAGCGAGGTTTTCATGCGTTCAACAACGGTTGGCAAACCATACCACGTATTCCCGCACCGGCCAGAAGTTCGGATCCCTTTTCGGCGTGACCTCCAAGTCGCCCAGCGGCACGCAGCCGGTTCGGTTCTTTTCCCTGACCTCGACGATGATGCCTTGGTCCACGTCTTCTTCTGCCAGGCCCACGACCTCCATCTTGTGGCCCAGCCGGAACGGGGCCTTCGCAGCGCCCGCCGCGAAATAGGCATCGTCGTCATCTTCCTCGCGCGTGACTGTGAAGGGGAAAGCCAGTTGCTGCGCCAGCCATTGCGGCCAGTGCCGCGCGGCCCATTCCTCCATCTTTTGCTCGAACGCCTCGTCACACTCGGGCAGATAGCCGTCGTCATCCTCGCTCAGATCCCAACGATGGTCAGCGGTGTCGCCCATAGATCTATGTCAAAGCGGTGTGGCGGTCCGCTGACGTGTTCAACGCAGAGTCGCCAAGGGGCGAAGGCGCAAAGCTTGGTTGCTCGCTTTGCGTCTCGGCGCCTGCGCGTCTTTGCGTCTTGCCAACTTTCATCGGTTCCAATCAGCGTATCCACTCATACCCGGTAATCGTCCCGGCCCATGAGCACCTTGCGCAGTTGGCTCTCCGTCGTGCGGGGCCACTTCAATTTGCGGAGCCAGAGGTTGGCTTTCGCGACGTCGAAGGCTTCGGCCTCGAACGGGCGGTCCAGCCATTCCTTCATGGTTTTGTGCTCCGGGTGCTTCCGGTTCTTGAGAATCTTGAGCAGGTTCGCATAGCCCCAGACGCCACCGCAATCCTCGGGCGGACAGGCCCGGGCGCCGTCCAGGCACAGCGCAACCGTGGCCGCTGCGGCGTCAGATGGCAGAATCTTCTCGACCGTGATCTCGTGCTCCCACGAATCGCCGAAATCGTATTCGTAACCCAGCGTCTCCTTCTGGCGTGGGGCGACTTGTTGGAGTGTCGCCTTGTTCTCGTCGAGGATCTCCGGGTCGCCCACAAACTCAGGGAAATTGTGGCGCAGGTCTGAGTAGAGCAGTTCGCCGACGCGGAACTGGTGCAGGTGGCTGTTGGTCCAGCCCATCGCCACTTGGAGCGCGGCGTGCAGCCAGCCGAGGGTGGCGTTGCCGGGGACTTGGAGCCGGCGCCAGAGAGGCGGTTTCGTCCCGTGCAAAACGACCTTCAGTTGGTAGATGGAGGCGCTGGCTTGCGCCCCGGTGGTTTCGATATTGGCAATCATGCGGTGGTTCTTTCTGGCTTGGTACGGAGTGCGCCGACAGAGCGCAGCGGCGATGGTGCTTTGGCTCTGCGCAACTTATTCATGCGCCAGCGTGACAGCATAGGCGGGGCAGGTTCAAACATTTTCCCGCGTGAGCGGGGGGATAACTCCGGGTGATTTCGTCCGGCGACAGGCCCGCTGCCAGGTTGTCCAGCACCACGGAAACCAGAATGCGTGTGCCAGCCACGCAGGCGCGGCCTTTGCAGACGTCGGGCTTGATCGAGATGCGCCCTGTCCAATCCATGGCTCCAAGGACATGGCCGGCTCAAGCCTCCGCCAGTGCCAGCTTGAGCGACTTGCCTTGGCTGTGGAGGGGGATGAGTTGATTGGCGCGCAGGGCGAACTCGGCGTAGGTCTGGCCGTCCTCGTCGCAGAACTCGACCTCGTAAACGCCCTCGTCGAGCACTTCCACCACGGTGCCCACTTCACCGGCGTGCAGCTTCCGCGCCGGGATGTCCTCCAGCAGGGCCACCGTGTCCAGCAGTTTGATTGGCGAGAAGCTGTAATCGTTCTTCGCCGCGTCGGCGAGCTTGAGGGCCTTTTGCTGGATGCCGAAGTCCTGTTCCAGCCGCTTGGTCTCGTCGTCGAAAACGTCGGAGAGGCGCTTGAGGAAGATGAGCGGCAGGATGTAGTCCTTGAACTTGGGCGCGTCCACCGGGCCGCGAATGATGCAGGCGGCTTCCCAGAGCCAGGATTCGAGAGCGGGGAGGTCGAAGCTGAATACGGCGGCGGAAGCGTTTGCCATGACTGGAGAATCCATGTTTGGCGTGAGTCGTCAAGTAGTTCCAGCCGCCGGCCCTTGTCGCCAATGCCTGGTGAATGAGTGCCTCAATGCGGTTTGGGATTGTGCCAATCGAATGAGACAGTCACGACTGACATGAGCCATATTGACCCGAATGGCGCTATCTAAAGCAGAGCGTTTAGTGAGCTATTTGCGACTTAACATATTGATGGGAAGGCACTTATTTTGTCCACATTGCTTCGTGGCATTCTTGCTGCTTGGAAGAACGGAACAATTTATTTCTAAAGTTATGGCAAAAGTTCTTGGCATCGATCTAGGCACCACCAATTCATGCATGGCCGTCATGGATGGGGCTGAGCCGATGGTTCTGGAGAATTCCGAAGGGAAGAGAACGACTCCATCCGTGGTCGCATTCACCAAGTCGGGCGAGCGTGTGGTGGGCGAAGCAGCCAAACGCCAGGCGATCACCAACGCCCGCAACACCGTTTACTCCATCAAACGTTTCATGGGGCGCAAGCACGATGAAGTGCAGGAGGAAATCAAACGGGTTCCCTATAAAGTCGTTAGAGCCGCCAATGGCGATGTCGCAGTCGAGGTGGAGGTCGAGGGCAAACCCAAGGAGTTCAGCCCGCCAGAAATCTCTGCCATGATTTTGTCCAAACTCAAAGTCGATGCCGAAATGCGATTGGGCGAGAAAATCACCCAGGCTGTCATCACTGTTCCAGCTTATTTCAACGATTCCCAGCGCCAAGCTACCAAGGACGCGGGCCGCATCGCTGGGTTGGAAGTGTTGCGCATCATCAATGAGCCGACGGCGGCTTCTCTTGCCTACGGCCTGGACAAAAAGAAGGACGAAAAAATCGCCGTTTATGACCTGGGCGGCGGGACCTTCGATATCTCGGTTTTGGAAATCGGCGATGGCGTGTTCGAAGTCAAAGCCACCAACGGCGACACCCACCTGGGCGGCGACGATTGGGACGCCAAGATCATGGACTCGATTCTGGATGAGTTCAGACATGAGCACGGCATGGATTTGCGCAAGCAACCCGATGCCCTGCAACGCATTAAGGAAGAGGCTGAGAAAGCCAAGATCGCCCTTTCCAGTTCGCAGCAATACGAGATCAATCTGCCCTTTATCACTGCCGACGCCAGCGGTCCGAAACATATCAGCACCAAGCTCACCCGGTCGAAAATGGAACAGCTTTGCGACCCGTTGGTTGAACGAACCGTTGGTCCCGTCAAGAACTGTCTGAAAGACGCCGGGATCACCTCCGACAAAATCGATGAACTCGTGCTGGTCGGCGGCATGACCCGCATGCCGCGCGTGGTGGAAACGGCACATTCCCTCGTCAACAAGCCGCCTCATCAAGGGGTGAATCCCGACGAAGTGGTCGCCGTCGGCGCCGGCATCCAGGGCGGTGTCCTCAAAGGCGAAGTCAAAGATGTGCTCTTGCTCGATGTCACGCCGCTCTCGCTCGGCATCGAAACCTTGGGCGGCGTTTTTACCAAGCTCATCGAGCGCAATACCACCATTCCCACGCGAAAATCGGAAATCTTCTCCACCGCCTCTGATAACCAGCCGGGCGTGGAAATCCACGTCCTGCAAGGCGAACGGCAATTTGCCCGGGACGACAAAACCATCGGCAAGTTTCAGCTCACCGATATCCCGCCCGCGCCTCGGGGCGTGCCGCAGATCGAAGTGGGTTTTGACATTGACGCCAATGGCATTCTCCATGTCAGCGCCAAAGACCTGGGCACCGGCAAGGAACAGAAGATCACCATCACCGCCAGCAGCGGCCTGTCCAAGGACGAAATCGAGAAGATGCGCAAAGATGCCGAGCTTCATGCCGAGGAAGACCGCAAACACCGGGAAGAGATCGAAATCCGCAACGAGGCCGACAATGCCGTTTACCGCTCCGAAAAAATGCTCAAAGACGTGGCCGACAAGATTTCCGCCGACGACAAGAGCAAGATCGAAGGAGCCATCAACGAAGTCAAGGAAGCCCTCAAGGGCGGCCAGACTTCCGCCATCAAGTCCGCCAACGAGAAACTGAACGAAGCGTTGCAGAGCGTTTCGGCGGAGCTTTACAGGGCTGCGGCTGAAAAGGCCAAAGCGGGCAAAAGCCAGACTCATTCTTCGTCAAAGGAAACGTCCGACGACAAAAAATCCGGCGGCCAAGACGAAGGCCCCATCATCGACGCGGAGGTCGTGGACGAAAAGAAAGGCTGACATACTTTTGCCTCCTCGCGTGCCGGCGCCTCCGGGCGCCTGTGCGGTGGCAGGCTCAAAAACACTTTCCCGCAGCGAGTGCGGCGGGATTTGATTCAATCGTAAATCAAAAAACCACAAAGAAAAACATCGAACGTATGGCCATAAATGTAAAACCACTCGGCGACCGGGTCCTGGTTGAGCCGGTCGAAGAGAAGGAAGTGAAAAAAGGCGCGATCATCATTCCCGATTCCGCCAAAGAAAAACCAACCGAAGCCGTCGTCATTGCGCTCGGCACCGGAAAAACCGATGATAACGGGAAGAAAGTTCCGTTTGAAGTGAAAAAAGGCGACCGCGTGCTCGTCAGCAAATACGGCGGCACAGAAATCAAACTCGATGGCAAGGAATACAAGATCCTGAACTCGGACGACCTCCTGGCGATCGTCGAATAACCCCATCCAACCAAAGGAAAATCCAACTATGGCAGCAAAACAATTAATCTTTGACGAAGCCGCCCGGCAGGCGCTTCTCAAGGGCATCAATAAACTGGCCCGAGCCGTCACCGCCACCCTCGGACCCAAAGGCCGCAACGTCGTTCTCGACAAAAAATACGGCTCGCCGACCGTTACCAAAGACGGCGTCACCGTGGCCAAAGAAATCGAACTCGATGACCCCTACGAAAATATGGGCGCCCAAATGGTGCGCGAAGTGGCCAGCAAAACCAGCGACGCCGCCGGCGATGGCACCACGACCGCGACCGTTCTGGCCGAGGCCATTTACCGCGAAGGCTTGAAGCACGTCACCTCCGGCGCCAACCCCATCGGCATCCAGCGCGGCATCCAGAAGGCCGTTGATGCCTGCGTGGAACACCTGACCAAGATCGCCAAGAAAGTCAAAGACAAGGAGGAGATCAAGCAGGTGGCCACCGTCTCCGCCAACTGGGACACCACCATCGGCGAGATCATTGCCGACGCCATGGACAAGGTCGGCAAGGACGGCACCATCACGGTGGAAGAAGCCAAGTCGATTGAAACGTCCCTGGAAGTGGTCGAAGGAATGCAGTTCGACAAAGGATACCTTTCTCCTTATTTCGTCACCAACGCCGAAGCGATGGAAGCGAAAATGGAGGACGCCTACATCCTGAATTACGAGAAGAAAATCACCAGCCTCAAAGACTTGCTCCCCGTCCTTGAAAAAGTGGCCAAGGTCGGCAAACCGCTCCTCATCATTGCCGAGGATGTCGAAGGGGAAGCCCTGGCCACCCTGGTCGTCAACAAGCTCCGCGGCACGCTCAACGTCTGCGCCGTCAAAGCCCCCGGCTTCGGCGACCGCCGCAAGTCCCTGCTTGAAGACATTGCCATCCTGACCGGTGGCAAGTGCATCACCGAAGACCTCGGCATCAAGCTCGAATCGATCGGCCTCGAAGACCTCGGCCGCGCCAAGAGTATTGTGATCGATAAGGAAAACACCACCATCGTGGAGGGTTTTGGCAAATCGACCGATATTCAGGGCCGCGTCAACCAGATTCGCCGTCAAATCGAGGAAACCACCTCCGATTACGACCGCGAAAAACTGCAGGAACGCCTTGCCAAGTTGGCCGGCGGCGTGGCCGTCATCAGCGTCGGCGCTGCGACCGAGACCGAAATGAAGGAACGAAAAGCCCGCGTCGAAGACGCGCTCCATGCCACCCGCGCAGCCGTGGAAGAAGGCATTGTCGCCGGCGGCGGCGTGGCCTTGATCCGCTGCTTGTCTGCCATCGACGCTCTCAAAGCCGAAGGCGACGAGCAAATCGGTGTCGAGATCGTCAAACGCGCCATCGAATCGCCGATCCGCGCCCTGGTGGCCAATGCCGGCGTCGAAGGCTCCATTGTCGTCCAGGAAGTCAAGAAGCGCAAAGGCAACGAAGGCTACAACGTCAGCACCGGCCAATATGAAGACTTGGTCAAGGCGGGCGTGGTGGACCCGAAGAAAGTCACGCGCATAGCTCTGCAAAATGCCGCTTCCATTGCCGGCCTCTTGCTGACCACCGAATGCCTGATCACGGAGATTCCGGAAAAGGAAAAACCGGCTCCGTCTCCAGGCGGCCATGGCGGCATGGGCGGAATGGACTACTAAAGCACGCAGCTCTCGGGAGAACAGAGTAAGAACCACAACGAGGCTGGCGCAAGCCAGCCTCGTTTTTTTGCCGGTTTCAGGCCCCGCTTGACCCGCAGGCTGAAATAGTCGATGATGTGAAGTGCAAAGTGGAGGGGGGCGTACTGGTTTCGACTTGGGAGATGCGCCGGAGGCGGCATGCCGAGGATGGTTCGTTGGCCTCGTTAATCATCGGACCAAAAAACAACTGCTAACCAAGAATTAGCTCTCGCGGCCTGATAGGCTGCGACGTTCACCTCTGGACACCTGCTACGGTGGAGGAACGCCACAGCAGGTTAGGTTCATGACGGCGTCTGCGCGTTGTGGGCCGAAATCTTATCCTGCGGACTAGGCAGTGCGAATCGAGTCGGATCGGCATCGCACAGCAGAAAACTCTCATCCGACTAAGCATGTAGTCGCGGCTGGTTTGTTTGCCAAGGACGCGGGTTCAACTCCCGCCGCCTCCACCACTTTTTTCTTAGGAATATGAAGAAAGTGCTTGCACTCCTGACAGATTCCTGACAGAATCGCCCCATGAGTAAACCTAAGTTTCCAATGGTGGTGAAACGGGGCCACACCATCGTCAAAATCTACCTGACTCCTTCACGCGGTTGTGATGCTTACACGGTGGTTCATTACCTCGGCGGCAAGCGCCAGCGGACGACCTTCGCGAAATTGGACCTGGCCAAGACTGAAGCGGAAGTTATCGCGAATAAGCTTTCGACCGGCGAACTGGATGTGCTCACGCTGACGAGTGAAAACAAGTTTTCGTTCGTCCGCGCGGTCGAGGCGCTGAGGCCAACAGGAGTGCCGCTTGAAATAGCGGCGATGCAGTTCGCTGAAGCGCACAAGTTGCTGGACGGCGGGTCGCTCTTGGAAGCGGCGAGGTTTTATTCGAAACAGCATCCGCACCGGCTGCCGAAAAAGATGGTGCCGGAAATCGTGGCGGAATTGCTCCAAGCGAAGGAGTCGGACGGGATGAGCGCTGTCTATCTGAAAGACTTGCGGGGGCGCCTGGGCCGGTTTGCGCAAGGTTTCATAGGCGCGATTTCGTTCGTGACGAGCGCGGAGATTGAGGACTTCCTGCGCGGTCTCAAGTTGTCTGGGCGGTCGCGGAATAATTATCGGCGGGCCATCGGGACGCTGTTCTATTTTGGGGAGTCGCGCGGGTATCTGCCGAAGGGTATGGCGCAAGTGGATTCGGTGGCCGTGGCGAAAGAGGAGGACAGCGAGATCGAGATTTTTCGCCCCGGTGAATTGATGGCCGTGCTGGAGTATGCCGAACCGGCGTTGATTCCGTTTATTGCGATCGGGGCGTTCGCCGGTCTCCGGCACGCCGAGATTCAGCGGCTGGATTGGTCTGAGGTCCGGCTTGATGACGGATTCATCGAGGTCAAGGCGAGCAAGGCGAAGACGGCCAGCCGGCGGCTGGTGCCGATTCAGGACAATTTGAGGCGATGGCTGGCGCCACATCGCCAAGCGGAAGGCAAGGTTAGCCCCTACGCGAGCATGTCAAAGCAACTGCTCTGGTTGGCTGAGGCCGTGGATGAGAAGTGGCAGAAGGAAACGCCGCCAGGCAGCTTCGAGTGGAAGCACAATGCGCTGAGGCATTCGTTTATCAGCTATCGGGTGGCGCAGATTCAGAACGTGGCGCAAGTGGCGCTGGAAGCGGGCAATTCGCCCCGGATGGTGTTTTCGAACTACCGGGAGATCGTGCGGCCTGCGGACGCGGAGAAGTGGTTTGGCATCACGCCTGAGGCCGTGGAAGCGGCGAAAGTGGATCGGCAGAACGGCGCCGCGGCGAAGATTGTCCCCTTGCCTGTGGCGGCGGCGTGAAGCGTGATGTGTGGAGTGGGTGCCACCTCTCCCTTGCCCGCTCCACCAAAGGTGTGGAGGGAAAAGCGGCGGTGGTGCCGGTGACGGCTCGTGCCGGTGCGGATTTGCGCGGTCTTTCGAGGTTTTGGGCGAGCTTGACATGAGGTCGGGCTTCTCTTAACTTGCTGTTGCGGGTGTGCGCGGGATCAAGCTCAGGTCGTCCGGAAGGATGGCAGCCCCTAGTGGGTGGGATCCTGAGTCCCGGAACCTGCATCCATTTTCCTGTAGTCTTTCAGCCAGTCCAGGCGCTTGTCATTTTGCCAGGTGGCGTCCGCTTCGCGGGGCCAGAATTTCAGGCCGTAACCGGGATAACAGCCGTCCCGGTGGTATACGACAGGTTTGAGCATCCGGGCGTAGCGTCCTTCGATGTACCCATATTGTGACGGCTGTACGGCGTAGAAAAAGCTGCTGGCCACGGCGTCGGCAATCTGCAAGCCCATGCGCTTTCCAGCGGTGTAGGAGATGATGTCGTCCGGATTGATGACAGCCCATTCGATGCCCACGTCCTGCACTTTGCTTTGCCGCTTGAGCCTCGCCATGTAATCTCGGAGGTCCGCGTAAGACATGCCGGAACGGTTGGAGAAAACGATTTCGGCGTTGCCGTCGCCAGAGTCGTGGGGTGGGCGGTGGTCGCGGCAGAACCAGGACACGCGCTCAAGGAGGTAGCGCACGCTGTAAAAATAAAGCCGGTAGCGTTCCTGAAACTTCTCCGGTTCCTTGAGGCTCGGCTTGTGAACCAGCACAGTGACGGTTTTGAGGGCGGCCTGGCTGATCGCGTCCACGAAAACGAGACGGTGCTCGTGGCGGAGGTCGCGGAAGTGAAGTGGCTTTTTATCCGGTTTATTCAAGCGGGCGCGAACCGTGTCCACCAGCTTTACGGTGTCGAGGTCCTTTGGCTTGCGGGTGACGGCGGCGGCCAGAACGAACCAATCGGAACTGCCCTTGCCAAAGGAGAAACCTTCGTCGCCGGATTCGTCCACGTAAACCACGAAAGATGCGCTCATGCGGTCAATGTCTGGGCGATTGTCGGCCCGACTCAGGGATTGTCAAGCGGTGGGGTCCAGGAGAGGAAACGGAGTTTCCGGGTGCGTTGCCCGCGCGTAGGGCTAGGGGCGACGGGGGATGTGCGGCCGAAGATTGAGTGCCGGGAAAGGCGCAGTGCGCTCTGCGGAGTTTGACGGGATAAATTGAACCCTAAGAGGAATCCTGGGGTTGGAGGCCGTGAGTTTCGGTATGGTTCTTACTTAGAAATTTATCTTGGTCTGTAGCCACTCGTTGCACTCCGAAAGGGCGTTCCTGATTTTCAGGTCCTCTTCGCGCGGCCGCTTCGGAACGGGCGCCAGCTCTCTCCTTGTGTCAGTGGAAACCGGGACTTCCTCGTCGTCCGGCTCCTTGGGAGGGGCTTTGGTGATTGGCTTCGCAAGCCGCCATTCCTCCACGGGGCCGAGGTCCGCGTCCAGAAACGCCTTATCAACTACGATTCCATCCATGAGCTCTTTGTTTTCGCCCTCGGCTCCGCCGGCAATGTATGAGAAGTCCAAAAGGTACGGGCCTCGGCTGCGATCGGGATATTCCCTCCCGTCGAAAAACTCGGCGCGGATGGAGTGGTCGGTGTGGTGATAGCCTTGGTAGGTCGTCCAGTCCTTGCCTTTGATCTTCGCTGGCAGGGACTGGGGATTGCGAAAGGGACAGGCCACTGGCTTTTGGGGCGAGCCATTGTTCAATTCAAGAAGGGATGTTGCTGGACCATGGACGGAGTGGGGAAACGCGCTTGCGATTGTGTGCATGGCAAGCCTGGCGGCCCACTCGACTGGATTTGCATTTTTCTCGTACCACTCCTTCGTGCGGGCCATGTGGCCCAGACTGTTGAATGTAAAAGCGATGCCACCGGGGAAGCGATGGTCGTACCACCATCTTCCGTCCGCGGCGGAGGCAAAAAAGTCCAGGATGACTCGAAACTTATGGAACTGGTTGGTTTGAGGGTTCCTGAGATAAAGCCATTCGTAAACCACGTCATTGCCCACTGGGTCGCGTTTTGACTCTTCGGCGAACAGTTCCCGGATGCGCTCGGCGAAGTCCTTCAGCGCGCGGGTTGGGGCGGCGTGGTGAAGTTTTGGTGAAAGCACCATGAGGAGGAAGCCATGTCTTCCTTTCTCACCCAGAGACCACTGCTTCCAAGTCCGGCGATCCAGTTCCAATTTCTCTTTGACTGCTGCATCTCCGCGCGAAAGCAACTGCTCGTCAACAATGGAAATGAAAAGTAAATCGGACTTTGCGGCAACTTGCCCAAAAACGCAGGGCTGGTTCTTCGTAAGCCAGCCTCGGACCGCCGTTTTCCGCTCGTCGTCTCGGGCGAATGGATTGAGGAGCACTTCGCACGCAGTTTTTATGTCTGGCGAAAACGCATGTGTTGTGCGCCACTGATCACCTTCTAAGCGGTTCAGGAGTTTAAGCATTGACGACATGGTGCTGCTGTATAGCAGGCACTGTCTGTTTCCGCGAACATAAAAAGCTGGGGCGGCCCGCTGTGAACTTGTGTGGTGACCAATGTGCATCTATGGGTTGCCATGGAGAAGCATGGAAGCCTGTAAACATGTGTTGACACGCATGTGACAATGTGATAGCCGTTGCGTACCTTTAACGAACCGTGGCGACACAAAGAAAAAACCGGATGCCGATCGTTCCCTTGAAATGGTACGACGCGCGCGCCACGGCTGTTTTCCTCGAAGCGAGCGAAGATACTGTCAAAAAACATTGCCGCGAAGGCAAATTAGAAGCTAAACAGGTTGGTTTCAAAAAACGGTGGCATGTCAAAGGAAGCTCCATTGCGCAATTGCGAAAGGAATTGAATATGGACCTCGACGGGGGTTGACTCCCATCACCGGGTGGTTACGCTGCCGTCCCGCTGCTGCAAACGCGGGTGAAGACCCGATTGGAACTTGTGAGCAGCAGAATGAAATTTTAACGGCTAAAAGAAACAAGCACGAATTGACACATGAACCCCGAATATCAATCCACGAAGGCTTCGGCGTCAGTGGTCGAGTCGGAGTGTGAAATAGTTTGCGAGGAGTCCGATGAAGTGCTTCGCAAACTGGATCAGAAACTAGCGCCACGAATCCAAGCTTTTCGTGAATCAGAGCGCCTGAGCGAAGCAGACTTCGCCATTCGCATAAACGCCCGGGAATAAATTCCCCGGGACTTGCCAATCCCTTTTTTGAAAGGGCTGACATTCGTCAGGCAATCGAGTTCCGCGCATTCGGGTCAAAGCCGCTTGCCGAGTTGTTGAGGCTGGATGTCCCTCCCTTTGCGAGAACTAAGGATCCGCTCCGGCAGCTTCAGTATATCGAAGCTTATGTGAAGGGTTTGGGGTGCGCTACCGTGGTGGTGGAAGGGCATTACATTGACAGGGACCATATCGAGGACCATAGCGCATTTTACTCGCGGAATTTTGTTTCATACCCGAACTGCTGCACGCGGCTTCATTTTTTCGCGCTGGACGAAGCTGCCCTTAGGGAAGAGTTGAAGAGTGTCGTGGACTCAGGCAAGGACAGCCGCTCAGCTTATGGGGAGGCGTGCGAAGCGCTCAGCCGGAAGGCCTATCTTGGATGGTCCGTTTTGAAGCCGCTGCATGGCTGCCCTGTGGGCAGGACAATTCTGCGAACATACAACGAGCAGGGGGATAAGGGCAGGCGAGTGTTTCCGTGTGTCCGTCGGTATCGCGCGCATCTCCTGGGTGTCGAGCTTGCAGTTTATGGATTGCCTTTCCAGCAGCAAGATACCGGAGTCAGTGCCTGCGCCACTACGGCGATCTGGGCTGCGTTGCATCATTTCCGGGAGGTGGAGCAGGTAGCAGCCGCAACCCCGGCCCACATCACAAGTGTCGCTTCCAGATACAGTCTGCCTTTTGGACGACCGATGCCTTCGGAGGGCCTGTCAATTGAGCAGATGTGCCAGGCGATACAGGGAATGGGTGTTTCTCCGCACCTGCATAAGGCGGGGAATTTTAGTACGGCGCAAAGCATAATTTATTCTGCGACAATGTCCGGAATGGCTTCGATCCTGATCCTTCAGCGGGAGGGGGAGAAGGGAAAGGAAAGACACGCCGTTACCACAGCGGGCATTAAGCTGAAAGAACCGTTTACGCCCGTGCCTTTGGAGGGAATCGCAGAGCAGTCAACCCAATTGATGGGGGCTTATGTACACGATGACCGGTGGGGGCCGTACGTTTCGGCGGTGTTCGAAAAGGAGCAGGACGGCGCGTGGCTCCGGTATCTTCCTCGTGGTGTGGTGAAGGAGGAGGAGAAGTGGGAGCTCACCCATATCCTCATCCCGATGCACTCGAAGATAAGGCTGTCGTTCGGAGGGCTTCAGGAGGTGGCGATGGAAGTCGCGAAGTGGATCAAGGTGTACTTTGCTGTCCAGCTTAAGATAGCGGATGAACCGGAAATCACGATTGATAGTTTGATCCTGCGGGGCTACCAGTACGTGGAGGATATCCTGTTTGAAAAGGACGGTTTTGGAGCGGATAATGTGAGGCAGTTTAGTTCCGAGGTTTCACTTCCACGATACATTGGGCGGATACGAGTGGAAAATCCGCTGACAGGAGTGATTGATATTCTTGTGGACACGACTGGGACTGTGCGAAATCTTTATTGTTCCGCAGTTGTGTGCCGAACACCTGCTGCTAAGCACGCGCGGGCGGTAGGAGACTACTTGGCAGGTAAATTCAAGGCACATCCCGGTGCTTTTGGCTTCCTGAAATGAGAATCAAGGGCGGATTTGTGAAATGGCGCGGTGAGATATAGAGCGAGCGAAATTGAACACTAAAGTCAATTGTGGACCTTATTCGCTGGAGGGGGCGGTGTGGTGCTTACTTCAGGCCCAACGCCTTTAGGACGGCGGTTTGGGGGTCGGAGTAGAAGGCGGGGTCCACTCTCTCCATGATCTCGCCGGAAACTTCGAGGAAGTTGCGCTTGTTTTCAACGGGGATCATCACTTTTTTGGCGCCGTTGTCCATCGCGACCTGAAGCGGCTCGACGAGCGAGCGGACGGGTTTGATGTTGCCCTGAATGCTGAGGTCGCCAAGCACGATCAGGCCGGGCTGGGATGGCGCCTTGCGCAATGCGGAGTAGCAGGCGACCAGGAAGGCGACGCCAATTTCAGCTTCCACACGGTTGCCCAGGAGGTCGATGGATTCGACGTGGAAATCGGCGGTCTCGACTTCGCGGGCTACGCCAAGCGGGCTTTTGTTGGCCAGGAGATAACCGAAAGAACGCTGAATGGATTCCTTCATAACGCCGCTGACACCGCCGGCGAGCTTCAACTTGCCAGCGCCGTTGGCGAGGCTGACTTCCAGGCGGTAGAGGCCAACGGTGCCATCGTGGGAAACGGAGGCGGCATACACGGTGCCGGGAGCCAGCGGGTCGGCGGAGATTAGATTCCGGCCGCCTTGTTCAGGGACCCCGACAAAGCGTTCTTCGCCGGTGGTGTTGTCGAGGTAGCTGAAGGATGTGTGGTAGTACTCGAAGGCGCCCATTTTCTTGAGTTGTTCCTTGACGCGGCGGCGGTCTGGCAGAAGGTGGCTGCCTTCGCGGACAAGCAAAAACCCGCGAAAGTGTTTCTCACCGGTGGAGGCAGCAGCCTGATTTGACCTGTGGCGGACTCGTTGAAGGTATCATTCGACACTCGTCATCACATCCGAGTCGGCGTCGTCAAACAGGGTGACGGAACGGTCGGAATTGGAGACCGGCGTTCTTGGGAGCAGACGGGAGAAGGACTGCAGCGGCTTGCAACGGCCGTTGGCGGAGCAAGCGTAGTTCTGCAGGAGGCTGCGATGCGGCAACCGGAGTTGCTGGCGCCAAATCCGCGACCGCCGATTGTGGCGGTACCTCCTGCCGGTCTCGCGCTGTGTCGGTGCCATGGAGGCAACAAGGACTGCTGTTTCTGCGGCGGGCGCGGCTATACTAAACGCTGAGGAACGGTGGCGATTGGGCGGGGCGATTTCTCTCGAAGGAACGCCTGCTTGAAGCAGCGTTTTCAATGCACCATGTTTCTAATGACATTGTGTATATCAATATTTCAATCAATACGTTGAAAGGAGGCGGCACTGACGGATTGGCGCTTAGCCGCGAAACAAGCTTTGTGTTATAGCGTATGCTATATCGCTACTTTACATTTCTTATGTATGATTTAAGATAGGGTCAGTGAAAGCGGAAGAGATCAGACAGATTCGAACCGGGATGAGGCTCTCGCAGATGGAATTTGCGCGGGCACTCGGGGTTTCTTTCGCAACGGTCAACCGGTGGGAGAACGAGAAAGCGCAGCCGCAAAAGGACAGGATCACGCGGATTCAGGAGTTGGTTGCGGAGAAGCACGGCAAGGCCGAGAACGAAGCCGACGGGGCAGCGGCTACCTCCATGCCCGCCACTTTGAACTTCGAGGGCGACCCGGAGGCCATCAAGCTGGTGGTGGATGCGCACCGGCTCCGCAACGGCCACCAATTCAACAAGGCGTTCGGGTTGGAGCTCTCCCGTGTTGTTCCTCTGCCGCATCAGCGCGTGGCGGTTTATGAACAGATGCTGCCTCGAAATCCCCTGCGGTTTTTGCTGGCGGACGATGCCGGGGCGGGCAAGACGGTGATGACCGGCCTTTACATCCGCGAGATGATCAACCGGGGCCGATTGCGGCGCGTCATCATCTGCTGTCCGGCCGGATTGACGTGGAACTGGCGGCGTGAGCTGCGGAATTTTTTCGATTTGGAGTTTCGCATCGTTCGGGGTCAGGACCTCCAGAATGGCGATCCACTGTCCGATGAACACGGGCTGTTCATCATCAGCGTGGACACAGCCGCGACTGAGGCCATCCATGAACGGCTGCAGAATCTTGGCGAGGCCCGCTTTGACCTGGCCGTTTTCGATGAGGCTCACAAATTGTCCTGGGCGGATGGCCGACGTCTCGACACGAAGACGCGCCGCTACCGTCTCGCCGAAACGCTCGCCAAGTCCACACATTTGCTTCTGCTGACCGCGACGCCGCACATGGGGAAACCGTTCCCCTATTTCGCCTTGTGGCGATTGCTGGATGCGAATGTGTTTTCGACGCAGGAGGCGTTGGGTGCCGTGTCGCACGAAAAGCGGAGGCCTTTTTTCATCCGCCGGCTGAAGGAGGAGATGGTTGATTACCACGGGCAACCAATCTACAAGCCGCGGCTCTGCCAGACTGTGAAGTTTGAGCTTTCCAAGCCGGAGCGTGACTTTTACGAGGAATCGTCAGAATACCTGCGCTGGAGCTTCGAGACGAATCGCTTTCTGAACCGCAACGCGGCGGCGATGGTGGTGGCCGTGCTTCAACGGCGGCTGGCGAGTTCCACGTATGCGATGGTTCAGTCGCTAAAGCGGCGGCGCGAGCGGATTGTGAGCGGCCCGGATCACGAAAGCCTCCCCAACCCGGAACGGTTGTTGGAGCTGCTGGACACGGCGACGGCGGATGAATCCGAGCCGACTGACACCGGCACGGAGAGTCAGGAGCAGGTGGAGGAACAGGCACTGGCGTTGGCGCGTCCGCAAACCGAGAAGCAGAGGGAAGTCGAGCTTCGCTACCTCGACGAAACCATCGGCCAGGGCGAGGGGATTCTGCGTCAGCAGTGCGAGACGAAATTCCTGAAGCTGCGTGAACTGGTGGACGCCGCCGAGTTCCAGCAGGAACGGCTGCTCATTTTCACCGAGCATCGGGACACGCTGGAACATTTGCAGCAGCGATTTGAAGCCCTGGGCTACACCGGGCAGATCGCCGCGATTCATGGCGGCATGGACGTCGAGGAACGGGAACGGCAGCGGATTTTCTTTATGCCACCGGCTGATCGACGGCGACAAAACATCCCGAACCCGGACGCGCCCAGCGCGCGGATCATGCTCGCAACGGATGCGGCGGGTGAGGGAATCAATTTGCAATTCGCCTGGCTGATGGTGAACTTCGATGTGCCTTGGAACCCGGCACGGCTTGAGCAGCGGATGGGGCGGCTGCACCGGTTCGGGCAGCGCCACGACGAAGTGCGCATCTTCAATTTCGTTGCCGCCAAGACCCGTGAAGGCGACGTGTTGGCGACTCTCCTGGCCAAACTCGATGAAGCCCGGCGAGAGCTTTGCACCGACAAGGTGTTTGATGTCGTGGGGCAGATTCTGGAAAATGAACATCTTTCAATTCGCGATCTGCTGCGGGAATCCCTTGAAAAAGGTTCGCCGGAGGACTCGAAAGCGAAGTTGGAGGCGGCTTTCGCCACTCAGAAATTGCGTGCGCAGATCGACGCCGATCGATCGCGAGCGTCCACCTTTGGCGATGTGGCAAAGCGGCTGGGCCAGCTCAACACGGAAATTGAGGTCGAGCGCTTCAACCAACTGCTTCCGGCCTACGTGCAGAATTTCGTCGAGAAGGCCGTTCCCCGGCTTGGGTTTGAAATCGAAGGCGACCTCAATGACCGGGCGCGGTTGAACCGTTCCTCCGGCTCCGGGTGGATTGAGCCGATAGCGAGCCATTGGCGCGGCGGTTTGCCGCCCTACATCTCAGTGCGACGTGATGAAGGCCCCGGCGAGAGCGCGGCGCCCACGGCATTCCTGCGACCGGGCGAGCCGTTGTTTGACGCCTTCTGCGACGAAACCATCCGGCGGTTTGCCGGCGATGCCCGGCGCGGCGGGTTTTTTCTCGACCCGGCGGCGGAGCGCCCCTATTTCGCGGCGGCCTATGTCTGCCAGTTGGGCGAGCGTTCGCTGCGCACTGGGGACACCAAGCCGCGGTTGATGGAACGCCGGCTCCTGGGGCTGCGCTGGGATGGGTTGGGCGAATTTGCACCCTGTGCGCCGAACCACTTGCTGGCGCTGGTTGGTGCGCCTCCGTCCCTGGCGTGGAAAGCGGGGGCATTGCTTCAGGCTCCCTTCGAGCAGGTTCAGCGGGCAGACGCGCACGCGCGGATGCTGGCGGAAGGGAGCTTTCTTCAGCAGGCCCGGACGGCAGTTCGCGCGGAGTCGGTGGCGCGCGTGGAGGATCTCCAGCGCGGTTTTGACTTTTCCGCCGGCGAACTGGCGGAGCGGCGCGTGGAACTGGCCCGCCGGGCGCGCGAGGGCGACGCCCAGGCGGCACAGCAGCTTGACCTCATCAAGCGCGAGCAAGGCCGGGTGGAGCAGGAAAAGGCGGAGGCGCTGGTTTACGAGCAACGCCGGGGGGATCTGCTGGACATCGTGACGCTCGACCGTATCGCGGTGGCGTTGGTGATTCCTGACCAAAGCCCGGAGGCGCTGGAATGCCACGACAAGAACATTGAGGCCATCGCCGTGCGGATTGCCATAAACTACGAAGTTGACCGGCACAAGGCCAAGGTGTTTGACGTGTCGGCCCCGCACCTGGCGCGGGGCTACGACTTGGAGAGTCACCGGGGCAACGGCGAGAAGATTGTCATTGAGGTCAAAGGGCGCGGTGGGCGCGGTGCAGTGCATCTCACGGAGAACGAATGGCCGACGGCGGCGAACGTGCGGGACAAATATTGGCTTTACGTGGTCACTGACTGCGCCACGGAGCCGCGCCTTTACCGGGTGCAGGATCCCGTGCGGCTGGCGTTCAAAACGCGGCAGAGCTTTACGCTGAACATTGGCGACATTATCAAGATGGCGGAGAGCGATTAGAAGAAGAGGAAAACATAGCTTGGAAGGCAAGATTGAAGACTTTACTGTGACGAATACTTACAACACCTGACGATAAGAAAGGAACATTATGGGCCACGCAGAGCGAATACCGATCATAACTGAAATCGAGAGGCTACGGGGATCGAGAGTGATCTGCTACCTCACCAGCCTAAGACCCGGAGTACCCTCGCAAATAGCGGAAGATCAAGTCAGGATATTCTTCGACCATCTGCTAGGACTGGGGTCACGGCAGATTCCCAAACTGGATATATATCTTTGCAGCAACGGGGGAAATGGAACCGTGCCTTGGCGGCTGGTGGCCCTATTCAGAGAGTTCACCCAATCGTTTAACGTTCTGATACCTTACCGAGCCTACAGCGCCGCATCATTGCTGGCGCTGGGGGCGGACGAGATTGTGATGCATCCGTTCGCGGAATTGGGTCCGATTGACCCTACAGTCACGAATGACTTCAACCCGGTGGAACAAGGAACGGGGCGGCGCATTGGCATCAGCGTGGAAGATGTGCGGGCCTACGTTGGATTCATCAAGGACACCGTCGGGATTACCCATGAAGATGAATTGGTGCAGGCGATCAAGATTCTGGCGGAGAAGGTGCATCCACTGGCCCTAGGAAACGTGGAACGATTCGTGATGCAGTCGCGATTGATCGCGAAGAAAATCCTAAAGACGCACATGCGGGAGAGCTCCAATGACCATGAGATATCGGAGATTGTGGAAACCATGGCCTCAAAACTGTATTTCCATGGCCACCCGATCAACCGGAGAGAAGCCAAGGAGGACCTGCACTTAAAAGTGGCGGAGAATCTGCCGGAGAGGCTGGAAACCCTGATGTGGAATCTTTATCAGGATTTCGAGAACGAATTGCGGAACCAAGACGTTTTCAACCCGGTGTCCGTCCTGGCAAACGCCCAAAACAACGCGCAACCCGGACAGCCGGTCACGCAAAGCGTGACGCTCCTGCATGCAATAATCGAGAGCAGCCAGAGATCGAGTGCCTACGAGACGAATCGCCGCTATACCCAACTGCCTATCCAGCCTGGACAGATTGCAATCCAGGAGGATCTGCTATCGCAAGGGTGGCGTCATTCGACGGCTCCCGCGCCTGCAACGCCTCCCCCGTCGTTAACGACATGATATGAGGATGAAGGGCATGTCTGACCGGAGCCACTGGCATGAAAGGGACAGTCATTCCAACTTCGGCTGGAAGGGACCGAAAATTGCCGACGGGCAGGGCGGCAATGGGCAGAAGGCGCAAGATTTTCGTTTTCATAAGCCAGGGGCCGGGGATTGTATCACCCTCGGCATGCTTTTCAAGTATTCTTCGCCAGAATATGACGGAACTTTAGTGGAAAATCAATCATTTTTAAATGACTGACAATAAGAGACTTATAGAGGTTGCCTTTCCGCTAAAGCAGGCGTCGCTGACCAGCGTGCATGAGAAGAATGTGCGGCATGGGCACATCTCCACGCTGCATATCTGGCCGGCGCGGCGTCCGCTGGCGGCGTGCCGGGCGGCTCTGCTCTGCACGCTGCTGCCTGATCCCGGCGACGCACAGAAGCGGCAGGAACTGCTCGACCTCATCGGCGGGACGGTGGTGAAGAAAAGCGTCACCAGCGAGGACGAAGACGGGAACACGGTGTCTGAAGAAAAGGAAGTGGTGGAAGGCGGCGTGCTGGTGTGGGGCAATGAGAACGCGCCCGCGATGGACACGCTGCGCGCGGCCATCAAAACATTTTACGGCGGCAACGCCCCCAAGGTGCTCGACCCGTTTGCGGGCGGCGGCGCGATTCCGCTGGAGGCGATGCGGCTGGGGTGTGAGGTCACGTCAGCGGACCTGAATCCGGTGGCATGGTTCATCCAGAAATGCACGCTGGATTATCCGCAGCGGTTCGCGGGGAAGAAATGGCCGCTGCCGGATTTCGTGCGGTCGTGGCCGGATTTCGTGGAGGACTATCTTGCCGGCAAGATCAAGAAGCGCAAAGGCGACCGCAAGCCGCACTTCACTGATCCGCAGCAATTGCACTTGCTCACGTTGCCTGATGCGGACCTCACATGGCATGTCCGCGCGTGGGGACGCTGGGTGCTGGAACGAGTGCGCCAGGAACTGGCGCCACGATACCCGGTGGTGGATGGCAAACCGACGGTGGCCTACCTCTGGGCGCGCACCGCCCGCGACCCGCAGACGACCGGACGCATTCCACTGCTCAAAACGTTTTGGCTTAGCAAAAGAAAGGGCAAGCGCATCGCGCTGCTGCCAGTGCCAAACGCCGACGGTTCAGGCGTGACGTTCACACTCTTGCGCGAAGCGGACCTAGAGCAACCACAGCGCGTGGTAGTGGAACACGATTTCCTGCAACGCTGGGAGGTGACTGCCGATGGGTTGGAGGATTTCTTGACTAAAGGCACGATGAACAGTGCTGGCGTCTGGAGTCCCTGCACCGGGCGCCCCGGTGTAGTTGCGCTCACGAAGAAAGATGACCTTCCGCGACAAGGTCAGCAAGGGTTGCTAGGAACCCAAATGGTAGCAGTGGTGGTCGACGTTAAACGTGCCTCTGGAAAGGGATCTGAGAAGCTCTATCGTCTTCCGACACCAATTGAACTTAAGGCTGCTGCCGTCGAGATTGAAGACTTGGAGGCAGTTTTTTCTGAGATCCCGTTCGGAATGATCAACGAGCCAACTCCTGCGGGCGGAGGTAGTGGAGCGTGCAGGGCATTTTCCCTCCACCGCTACGGCCTCAAAAGTTGGAAAACGCTTTTCACGCAACGTCAGCTTCTCGCACTCGGCACTGTCGCCAAGCACACAAGGGAGGCAATTTTCCAGGTAGCAAAGCACGACACAGAGAAGGCCGAGGCGATTTGCGCAAACCTGACGATCCTGTTCGGGCGATTCGTAAATTACATGAGCGTCCTGTGCATCTGGGACTCGGCAGCAGGCGAAGTGAAACAGACATTCAGCCGATATGCCCTGCCGGTTACATGGGATTTTGCGGAGGCGAATCCGCTGACAGAATCTGATCGTTTCTATGCTGGTGGAATCGAGGTCGCTGCAAGGGCGCTCGCATCGTTACTTACGGCAGCGGCACACGCCAACTCCTCACCGGTGGTACGGTGTGAAAGCAGCTTAAAGGGAGACGGAGAACTACAGGATTTGATTTTTACCGATCCCCCCTACTACGATGCGATTCCCTATTCTGACCTGATGGATTTCTTCTTCATTTGGCAGAAGCGACTCGTCGGGACGCTCAATGCTGAGTATCAGGACGCTTTTGACCGTGTGGTAGCACCGAAATGGGATCAAGCAAGCCAAGATGGGGAACTGATCGAGGATGACTCTCGCCACGGGGGCGACAAGGTAAAGGCAAAGAAGGCTTATGAAGATGGTATGGCAGCGGCGTTTAGCCGCTGCTGCAGCCGCTTGGGGAACAACGGGTGTTTCGTTGTTGTCTTTGCGAACAAGGACGTTGATGCGTGGGAAACCCTCGTTTCAGCGATGATTCGCTCGGGATTCTTGGTGACCGCGAGTTGGCCGATCATGACGGAGATGCCGGGCGGGTTTCGAAATCTGAACCGGGCTTCCCTTGCATCCTCAATCTGGATTGTATCACGCAAGCGCGCGAAGATGGCACCCGGCGGTTGGGAAGAACCGGTATTGGAGCGGATGAAGCAGATTCTTTTCGAGCGTCGCCCTGAACTCGGTGGCATCAACATCCTGCAATACTATTTCGACCTGGGTATTCGTGGGCCGGACTTCATCTGGGCCGCGCTCGGTCCGGCGCTTCAAGCCTACAGCGAGCATCCGTTTGTGAAGAAGACCGGCGGCGGGATGATGACGGTGCGGGAATTCCTGGATGAAGTGCGGAAGCTGGTGCTGCAATTTTCGCTCGGCGAGTTGCCGGGCTTTCGTGAACTCCAGCGGGAGACGCAAGGCCGGGGGGAAACGGTGGCGCTGGATTCCGTGACCCAATACTACCTGCTGCACCGGGCGTATTTCGGCCCTGAGCCTGCGCCCGCCGGGGCGTGCATCCTCTATGCCAACGCTTGCGGCAAGAACGAGACAGAATTGAAAGTGGTCTGGAACATACTGGAGCAAGGCGGCAAGTCCGGTCCGGGCAAGAAGGGCCGTCCGCGCAAAGACGCCGAACCGTATCTGGCGGCAGGCGTGGAAGGCGAAGCCGAAGAAGCGGTCGAGGAAAGCAGCGGGAGCGAGTATCGGTTGCTGGACTGGTCGGAGCGCGTCGAGAGCGATGGCCTGGGCGCGAGCCGGGGTGGATTGCCGTCGCCGTTGGTGGACAAGTTGCATCGGTTGATGGCGCTGTTTCAACGGAACCAGGCAGGGGACTTGCAACGGCTGTATGACGAGTGGGGCCTGGCGAGTGAGCGGGCGTTCCCGCCGTTTTTGCAAGCGATCCGCGAACTGGCGTTGCAAGATGGGAACGAAACGGAGCGGCGGCTGGTGGAGGCGCTGGCGACGCAGTTGAAATTAACGCGGCAGCAAGTGGCGGAAGATGGTGCGATAAAGGATGCGCCGTATTTTGCTCCAATAGATGAGGCGACGCGCACAAAGGCGAGTTACCGGAAAACGAAGTAGCCCACGAATAGCACGAATAGCACGAATAACACGAATCAAAAAAAGCAAAAGACTATGAGTGAGATCATCTATAAGGACGAGAGCTACCGGATCATTGGAGCATGTTTCGAGGTCTATAACGAAAAGGGATGCGGGTTTACCGAGCCGATTTACCAGGAGTGCCTGGAAATCGAGCTGGGTTTGCAAAGCATCCCGTTCGCGGCGCAGGCGCATTTGCCACTAAGCTACAAAGGCAGGCCGCTGCGCCAGCGGTTTCAGCCGGACTTCGTCTGCTACGAGAAAATCATCCTGGAAATCAAAGCGGTGTCGGCACTGACGGATGAGCATCGTTCTCAGGTGCTCAATTATCTGAACGCCACGGGCTACCAGCTCGGCCTGCTGGTGAACTTCGGTCATCACGGAAAACTGGAATGGGAGAGAATTGTAAAATGAGAACCAGCCCGCGAATTGCACGAATCACACGCATTGGAAAATCCCAAAACCGGATTCGTGTTTATTCGTGTGATTCGTGGGCAACCTTTTGATTTATGGCAAAACAAGTTCTGAAACCGTGGAAAGAGGTCTGCATCCTGCGGGATGAGATAAAAACCAAGACGCTGACGACGGCGGACTTTGCGGTGGATTTGCACCGCGTGATCTTCGAACCCGGCAGCGGCAAGCATTACACCGATCCGGACGCGTTTTTCGCGACAACCTACGCGACGCCAAACTTGCGGCGGTTCTGCCGGGACGTGCTGCGGCGCCTGGCCGGCGAAGACGGCGGGGAGCCAATCATCAACGTGGCGCAGACGTTCGGCGGCGGCAAATCGCACACGCTGACGGCGCTGTATTACCTGACGACGCTTGAGGAGAAGCTGCCGCGCAAGGCGACCGCGGTGGAGCACATTCTCGCGGAAGCCAAGCTCGGTGATCCGCCGCAAGCGGTTGTGTCGGCGGTGTCGTTTGATTGGGTGGATTGGAAGGGCGGAGGTAATTCGAAGTCGCCGGACGGGACAGTGCGTAAGTTCCGAATGCCGTGGAATTTGATCGCGTGGCAACTGCTCGGCCATAAGGGACTCGACATTATCGGGCGTGATGAATCCCAGCCAGATTTTGACACGCCGCCCGCGACGCCTCTGTGGGTGGAACTGCTGTCAGAAGTTGAGAAGACCGGGAAGGGCGCGCTGATTCTTGTGGATGAATTCCTGATGTGGGCGCACGACGCGGCGTCTCCCGACCCAACAGGGATGAGCAAGGAGCGGGGGGCGGTGTGGAATGACCGGCTGAAGAATTTCTTCCAGCGCCTGTCACAGGCGGTGGAAGGGTCGAAGCGGTCGTCCCTGGTGGTGTCGTTGCTGGCAACGGAGCCGGGCAAGAATGATGACGTGGGCAAAGGGATTCTGGACGCGTGCAATCAGGGGTTGAACCGGCAGGCGTCGGTGCAATCGCCGGTGGAAAAAGGCGATTTGGCGGAACTGTTGCGCCGCCGGATGTTTCAGGAGTTCCCGGAGAATCCGGCCGACCGGCACCCGCACGTCACGGCATTTTGGGACCGGATGAAGGCGATTGACCCCGCGCAAGCGAAGCTGCCGAACGCGGAAGAGAAGCTTCGGGATGCGTACCCGTTCCATCCGGATTTACTGGCGAGGTTCTTCGGCAAGTGGGTGGAGTTAAAACAATTTCAACGCACTCGCGGCGTGCTGCAAATGTTTGCGGCGGCGCTGCGTGAAGCGGAGAAGTGGGACACGTCGCCATTGATCGGGCCGCAGGTGTTCCTCGCGGCGCCGGGCGTTGACGATCTCAGCCCGGCGCTGCAGAAGCTGGCGGAAGTGGCAAAGGACTCGCAGCCGCAGCACAATCCACAGTGGCCGTCGAATCTGAAGACGGAATTACCGCGAGTGGTGGACGCGCAGCAGGCGCACGCCGGGACGTTGCTGGGGCGGGAATTGGAAGCGGCGTGCGTGGCGACGTTCATCTACTCGCAACCGATTGGAGAGCAAGCGGAAGTGGCTGACCTGCGCTGGCTGGTCGGGGCGACGTGCGAACTGCCTGCGGTGTTGAACAACGGGTTGATCGGGTGGGCGAAGTCGTCGTGGTATTTGGAAGAAACGGACGCGACCGAGCCAACAACGAATGTGCCGAAGTATTGGCGGCTGGGACCGAAGCCGAACCTCAACCAGGTCCACCACAGCTACAAGGTCAAGGCGCTGAGTTTTGCCAAGGGCAAGTTTGATGAATTGGCGAAAAAGTGCGGGCCGCTGAAAGAGGGCTGCGACCAGGAAGGCATCAAGTTTCATAACCAGCCGAACACCCCGGCGGACGTGGAAGACGATGGGGTATTTCGGCTGGTGGTCCTGGGAGCGGACTACGCTGGGCAACCCGGCGCGAAGCCGCAAGCAGACGCCGAGGCGTTCCTGCGGACGCATTCATCGGCAACTGACAACCGGACTTATCAGAATGTCGTCCTGGTGGTGACACCTAGCGTGGGCGGCTTGCAGCAGGCGGAACAACAGCTTGCGGATTGGCTGGCGTGGCAGGAAATCAAGGGAACGAAAGATTTCAAGGATTACGAATCGCACGTGAAGGAAACGGTGAACAAGCGCGAGCGGGAGGCCAAGCAGGCGGCGGAAACCGCCGTGAAAAACGCCTATGAACTGGTGTTGCACGTGGACAAGGCTGGGGCGGTGCAGGTGAAAAAATTCATGATGGGAGCACAGGCGTTGTTCGCCACGCTGCTTCAGGAGAAGGAACTGCGGTTGTTCAAGGAAAAGATTGACGCGGAGAGTTTCATGCCTGGCGGGCAATACGCGGTGTGGCCGGCAGCGGATGACTGCGTGCAAGTAAGCACGCTTTACCAGCAGTTCGCGCGGCGGCCGAATCTGCCAAAACTGTTGAATCCGCAGACGGTGACGAACACCGTTGCGGATGCGGTGCAGCGCGGTGTGCTGGCGCTACGGTATATCCGGCCTGACGGATCGGAACAATGGTTCTGGCGGTGCAAGATTGACGTAGCGGATTGGGAGAAGAACGGCGAGGCGTGGCTTCCGAATAAGGCGGTGCTTAACAGCCTGAGTGCCCGTGCCCTTCTGCCGGAAGCTTTACCGAGCCTGTGGCCGGCGGAGCCGAATGGAGTGGAATTGACGGCATTATGCTCGTGGTTTGACGGGGCACATGCTTTTGAGGAAGTGCCGCAACCTGGCTATCCGCCAGAACCGCGAGCCATTCCGCAAGTCAGCGTCGCCGAGGTCCATAGGGCGGTCGTGCAAGCGGTAAAGTCTGGCGAACTGTGGCTGGTGTTCGGGAATGACAGTGTGTGGCAGGAAGAGCCTTCTGTGATCCAACTCGACGCGACCGCAAAAGTTTTTCGGCGTCCGCCGCCACTCAACGCAATCGAGCTTCTGCCGGGCGCGCTCAAGGATGCGTGGAGCAACGAGGTTGAACCGAAGACGACGGTGGCCAAACTTTACGGTGAATTGAAGAAGAAGAAGGGCAATCCGTGGCCACCGAAGGCTTTCATTCTCACTTTGAGTGAAGCCATTGGGCGAGGACTGATACAGCGCGCTTCAGGCAGCGGACCACTTGTTTCACTGGCCGCTGACGGAACAGTTGAGTTGACTGTGAAGTCCTCTGCACCAACGCCTCAACCGCAGCCCGAACCAACTCCCGGACGGACGCTATCTCCCCGAGTAACGCTATCACCCGTAGAGTTCCAGAACCTCGCTGATGACGTGGCGACGTTATCAAAGTCGTTGGCTGGTTGTGACGTTCAATTCGAGGTGGCCGTCTCGGTGAAAACGAAATCGGGGATGGATTTGGCGACAGCCAACGAGGTGCTTGGGAAAATCAAGGAAGGGTGGAAATTGTGATGAACGAGCGATTCCGCAGAAACCCAGAGGCGGAGATTCCTGTTCACGGTGTTCCACATGAGGCGTCCATGTTCCACGCGACGCCGCAAGAGCATTGTTAGTTATTTATTTTCTTGCGTTCGTGGACAAGTTTCTGTTGGATTTGGATCGTGGAAGCTAAAGAGCAGCTTGAAAAAATGAAAGAAGCGGCTGAAAAAGACGTTTCAAGGCTTGAATCGGACTCACGGAGTGCGAAAGCCCGGCTTCAAACTTTCAATGAGGCCGTCGAGGTTTCCCAGGCCGCACCCTTAGCAGTCCTTCGGAAATTACAGGAAAAGGCTCGCCGCGAGCAATCTGTGATCGAGGAGATTGAGGTCCAGATTGTAAATGCGAAAGGGCGTGTTTCGGCTCTTGAAGAAGCGATAAAGTTGTTCCCGAAAGACGGAGAGGGAGCGGAATTGCGGGCGGGAAGTCAAATGGCAGAGGTTCGAGAAGTTCTGCGCGCTCACGGAAAAGCTATGTCGCTGACTGAGATTCTGAAGGCGATTGGGGCTGAGGGGGATGAAAGCAAGCGGAATTCGTTGCGGGGTTCTCTGGCGAGTTATGCGCGCGATGGGCGCGTTTTTGAACGGGGCGAAGGAGCAGAGATGTTCGGTCTGATTGAGTTCAAATCTCCAACAAAAGATCCCGATGAGAACTGAGGCAAAAGCAATAGACCCTTCTTGCGAAAATGTTGATAAAATATCTCTCACAAATTTCGAATATCTTTGGCTAGAATGCAGAGACGGATTGTAGTACGCAAAAAGGCCGTTGTCCGGCTGTGAACCGAACAACGGCTGATAGTTTTCTCCGGCCAGTTGAGCCAAGTCGGAGAGGCGGCGGAACCGCCCTAAATTGCGTGCCAAAATTGGCACAGGAGGTTTCCGCCGTCAACAACAAAGTTGGCCAAAGAAAGCGGAAGAAAAATCGATGAATCAGCTAATGTTGTCCCTGATTTCGCATGAAATTGAGGGCAAAATGGTCCATCAACGTGCCGTTGATGGGTACTTCAACGCAACGGCGATGTGCAGTGCGGTGGGTAAGCAGTTCGCGGATTACCGGCGGCTCAAGACGACTGAGGAGTTCCTGACGGAGCTTTCGAGTGATATGGGAATTCCCATATCACAATTGGTGTTGTCTTTTAAGGGGAACACAAGCCTCTACCGCCAGGGGACTTGGGTGCATCCTGATATCGCGATCAATTTGGCGCAATGGTTGTCGCCCAAGTTTGCGGTGGCCGTGTCGAGGTGGGTGCGGGACTGGATGGCTGGGAAGGTGAAGAAAGGGTGCCTGCCGTACCACATCGAACGGTACATGGCCAACCGGGCGGACGTTCCCCATACGCATTTCTCGATGTTAAATGAGATGATCTTCGCTCTGATTGCCCCGCTCGAAACCGACGGGTATCGGCTGCCGGATGACATGCTCCCCGACATTTCTATGGGCAAAATGTTTTGTAAGTGGCTTAGGGATGAAAAGGGCCTGGATACGGACAAGCTCCCGACTTACAAACATAAGTATGACGATGGGAGGGTGGTGCTGGCGAAACTGTATCCGAATGCGGTTCTGCCCGATCTGAGAGCACACTTCCATGACGAGTGGATGCCCAAACACGCGGTTGATTACTTCGTGAAGCGGGACTCGAGCGCGTTGCCGCATCTGAAAAAGCTGCTGCCGTCTTTCGAGTTCAAACACCTTGTCGATTAGTGACCTTGTCGCAAAACCCAAAACTGAAAGAACGACATGAAATTCAAACGATTCACAAAACCGCAGTTTTTGAAGGAGATTGGCCGAGAACTTCTCGGTCGGTTCTTCGACCGGTTCAAGGATGAACTGGCGGAACGGAAAATCGAATTGCCGCCGGCTGACCTTGAGGACGATGATTATTTCAAAGAATTGTCGCGCGTCGCGATGGCGCCGGACGGTCTGCCGGACGGGTTGTTCGAAGCCGTTTATGCCATTGAAGAAATGGCGACGGAGGAAGGTCAAGAGCGTTTGGAAAAGGCGGTGGCACAGGGCCAACTTGCCCTGGAGTTGGATGCTAAGTCATCGCGCGGGGACATCGCAATGCAGGCATACATGTTCGCGCCAGAGGTGGTGGCGCAGAAAAGCAATGAGTTGCGGTTGGCCAGGCTGTCGTCGTTCGAGTATTTCGGCAGCAAGGCGGCGCAAAAGAAGCGAGCAGCGACACCCCACCCCGACCCGACCGAGGCGGAGAGGGAGAAATCCGCGGGCGTGGATCGGAGGGATTCGTTTGCGGCGCCGACGAAGGAGACGCTTGAACTGATGACGGCGGACTTGGACGAGTGGTTCACAAAAAACAACCGGGGAGATCATACGGCCTTCATCGAAGTGTTCGTGATTGACGGGGAGTGCTGGTTCCTGGTGCGGCACGGTGATACGTACGCTCGAATGGCCAAGGTCGAGAAGGGCAAATTGAAGATGCTGCATTTTCGGCCAGCCAAGGATGATGTCGTCGTCTATGACCCGGAGCGTGATGAGATCCGCATTCACGCGGGCACAAAGCGAGAGAAGGAACTTTATCAGGAGACGTTCGGGGTGCGTTTGTTCGGGGACGATAGGTATTTCTCAGAACGAAAGACTTTCACGCTCGAACCGCTACGCGTGGATGGGGTGGATGCGTTGGACACGGATGGGATTGGCGGAATTGAGCGGATCGTTCTGCGTGAGATCGAGATCGCCTGGGGCGGCGGTTACAATGAGGTCGTCATCCGCAAGGCGGATGACATCTTTGCGGCGGCTGAGGCGAGCGAGCGAAAGGCCATTCCTGATGGGGGCAGGCTGGTGAGGGCAGCTTTTGACGTTTATTTTGAGGGAGGGAAGAAGCCGCGCAAGGTGCAGGTGCGCCCTCCGAACATTCTCAAGCTTGGCCGTTACTGTGACGCTTCGGTTGTGCAACGGTGGCTTTCGGAAAAGTGTTTTCGGGAAACGGTCAGGGTGGATGCGCGGAACGTGGTGGCCGGAACCGCAAGGCGCCCTGGCGTTGTGGCGATGCCGTTACTGGTTGTGCCTTTGGCATCCGATGGGCGAGGGGAAACTGTGCTGGCGGGGACTGAATAGGACTGGGTGGGACGGATGGGACGCGGGTGGGCGATGGCTGGTGGCTGGTGGCCAATCGCCGATAGCAGATAGGCAATTGCAGATTTCAGATTTGAGATTTCACCGTGTGGCAGTGTCTTGAAAATATTCGAGGATTGGTGGGAGTGCCTGCGCTATGGGAGAGCTACCTGGGCGCCGAGTTCGGCGTTTTCAACCAGGCTTTCCTGCGAAAGAGGCCAGAGCGAGCCGAGTCGTATCCTTGCGCGCGCGAGTGCGGCTGTGCGCACGAGCTCGTGCCGCGCGCGGATGATTGTTTTGTCGCGGTGTGCGCATGTGACCCGCCGGAGTGTGACGATTTCGCCGTGACCTTGGCTGACGTTGCCTTGTTGGAATTGAATTGGTCGCGGCTGGGGCGGGGAATTGCGAAGGCGTTTGAGTGTGATCCGAAGGAAGCTGACTTGCGATTGCCAGGAACGAGGCAGGTGGCGTCGTTCGGAGGCGCGGGGCTGGCGCTCGTGCTGACGATCCAGAATGACCGCGAGAGTTTCGTGAATGTGGTCGGCCAGTTGGTGGCGCGATTGCCCGAGCGTTTCATTCTCCTGGCTCCAACGAACCGGTTTCTGGATAGCAACTCTCAAGAATTGCTCAAAAACGGGAAGGCCGGTTTTTTCGACTTGGAATCGAATGTGATGCTGCTGCCGAGCGGGCTGTTGCAAGCACGCAAGTCTGGCGGGGAATCGTTCTCGGCGTATTTGCCAGAACAGGAGGACGCCGTGACCGAAGGCGAGGCTGTGCGCTTGTTTGCTTTGATGAAGTCGCTGGATTCAGGACGGAAGAAGGAGAAGGCGCCGCGGGGAAAGGTGTTCATGCTTCTCGTGTTGGAACGCCGGACACAGGCATACGTGGCGCGAGAGTTCGAATGTTCGCCGGGATTGGTTTCGCTGCGGGTGCGTCAAATTGAGAAGACAATGAAGCGGCCACTTGCCGAGCTGCAGCGGTTCGCCTCTCGGTTGGACGAGATGGATGCTGCGGATAAGGATCCTCGCGCCCGGACCCTTTACCGGAAGGGACTGACGGACGACACAGGCAACGATGAGGATGAGAGTTAAGCAGTTTTGAAGTTATTTTGAAGTGTTCAAATACGCGAAAGCGCCCGTGTTTACGGGCGCTTTTCGTTTTTATGCACACTGAGCGTTGACTTTCCCCGCGTTTACATGGGGCTGCTTGTCAGTAGTGGAACTGACGCGACGATGGCCCGGAACTTAAACGCAAAAAATTATGACGGATCAAATGCAAAATGTAATGGCGGGACAGTCCGCCCAGCCAGAGGGGTTCATAGCCAAACCCGAAGTGGCGAAGCGGATGCAGCGGACTGTGAGAACGATCGACAATTTGATGAAGCGCCGGCTGATCCCGTTTTACAAAATTGGGCGGAGTGTTTCGTTCAAGTGGTCCGAAATCGAAGCGCATTTGCGCGACACGTGCCGGGTCCTCGGGCGCGGGGGTAAGTGAGAAAGCGGCGTCGGACGTTGGAGGACGGAAGGTAGAGGCACCGAGGCACATCACCCCGGCCCTCTCCGCAAAGGGCCAAAAGGGAGAGGGAGAAGACTCAAAGAACAATTCCCCATGCTTACCATCATTGAGCGTGCACGCCGATACATCGCCAAGTGTTCGCCAGCAATCAGTGGCCAGGGTGGTCACAACGCCACGTTTCACGTTGCCGCCGTGTTGGTGCATGGATTCGCGCTTGGCGATGCGGATGCGCTGGCGTTGCTGCGGGAGTGGAATGCTTTGTGCGTGCCGCCGTGGAGTGAAGGGGATTTGCTGCACAAGCTCCGTTCGGCGGCGAACTGTCCACAATCCAAACCGCGAGGGTATCTGCTGGCGAATGGGAATTCCAAAGTTGAGATTTCAGATTTGAAAGGAGGCCAGTGTCAGAGGTCAGAGGTCGTAAGTCAGGGGCCACGGCACTCCGGCCCTCTTGCCAGAGCGGAGAGCGGGGCGTGGCTGGGTAAGCCGGTTTTCTGCCCGATGGTCTTGAAGCGGGTTGCGGCCAAGACTTCTGAGATCAAGGACGTCGTGCGGTTCATTTCCGAGCGGTCTCCGGTGCGCGTGGAATCACAAGATTCGGCGAGCGTGTTGCGGCGGCTGTACCGGCGCGGGTCGGGTGAAAAGGTGATTGTGTTCAACGACATGGAGTCGCAAGGGCAGTTGCTATGGGAAGCGGAGAAGAACGACATGATGCAGAATCGGCATCTTCCGATGGGTGACGACGGCGTGTGGTTCCTTCCGCAACCCGTGGATGGGGAGTTCCATCCGAATCGCCGGCTCGACGGGAAGCTCTCCCGGCGGTCGGAAGAAAGTGTGACCGCGTGGCGGTACGCGGTTCTGGAGAGCGATAAGGCGGATGCGGATGACTGGTTGCGGTATCTTGTCCAAGTGCCATTGCAGATTGCCTGCATTTGCGAGTCGGGCGGCCGGTCAATTCATGCTCTGGTGCAGGTGGATGCGACGAGCAAAGCGGATTGGGACGGTCGCATTGGGTCGATCAAGCCCATTCTTATTACCCTGGGCGCCGATCGTGGAGCGTTGTCCGCCGTCCGGTTGTCACGCTTGCCGCAAGCGAAGCGGGGCGAGCGCGTGCAACGATTGTTGTATTTGAACGTGAATCCTGACGGGGTGCCGATAGCGCGCCAACCTAAGCAGACTTTGGAGGGATCGCCCAATGAGTAACGCCCAATTTGGCAACTTCCTGGAATGGGCAGGCGAGAATGGTGTAGCGCCGCCCAAGCTGTTGGAACCAGAAGCGGCGGCCGCGCCGCCGACAGCGCTGCCGGACACTCCAGCGGCGTGGTTCGCGGCGAAGTATCCGAAGTTGCCGGCGCAATACGGCAACGCGGTGCAAGAGGTCTGGCCCAGTGGCGACGACAAAGGCAAGCCCTTCGCGAGAGACTTGTCGGAAGACTTTCTGGCGGCGACGCTGGGCGAGAAAGGTGCGCCGGATGCGCCAACGGTCTTCGCGGCGGAGGAAGAGCGGTTTTACACGTATGCGCCTGCCGACGGGATTTTTTGCGAAGCACGGGAATCGAAGCTGCAGGCGCGATTGAGCGACCTATTGTTGGAATGTGCGCGGGCGTGCGTGGCGAAGTTCGATACGCGAGGGTTGGAGTTCAAGTTTCGTGATTCGTCGAATTTGCGAGGCGTGCTTTCGCGGGCGCGAGGTTTGTTGGAAGTGAAGCAGGGTTTTTTCGAGACGGGCCTGATGGAGTTTGTGCCGGCGAACAACGGCATGTTGCGCGTGGCCGACAAGGTTCTATTACCGTTCGGTCCGAGCTATCGGCGGCGGAACAAGCTGGCGGTGGTGTTTGACCCCGGGGCGACGTGTCGGGTCTTTCTCGAAACGCTTCTGCGGCCAGCCTTGGAGGCAGACGACTTGGATTTGCTGCAAAGGTGGTGCGGCCTCGCCCTGATTGGGGTGAATCTGGCTCAGCGGCTGGTGATTCTGGCAGGCACGGCGGGCGGCGGCAAAGGGACGCTGATCCGCGTCATCAACGGTATCGTCGGGCCGACGAATGTCGGAACGTTGCGGCCGGATTTGCTGGGCGAGCGATTCGAGTTGGGACGGCTGCTCGGCAAGTCGCTGCTCTATGGCGCGGACGTGCCGGACAATTTTCTGAACTGCAAGGGGGCGTCGGTGCTCAAGGCGCTGACTGGCGGAGATCCGGTGACGCTGGAATTCAAGGGGAGCAACGAGCGCCCGGAAATCGTCTGCCGGTTCAACGCGATCGTGACATGCAATTCGCGGCTCACCGTGCGGCTGGAGGGGGACGCGGAAGCGTGGCGGCGGCGTCTGGTCATCATCGAATACCGGAAAGCGAAACCGGAGAACGTCATCGCGGACTTGAGCGAGCGAATTCTCGCGAATGAAAGGCCGGGCGTGCTGAACTGGATGCTCGAAGGATTGGACAAGATTCGGGCGGATGGATGGCAACTGCGTTTGACGGCCTCACAGCAAAAAGTTGTGGACGATCTGTTGTTGGAATCGGACGCGGACGTGGTCTTCGCGAAGGAATGTTTGCGCAAGGGCGGGACAGAATCGCTGACGGTGGCGCAATGCTACGAAGCCTACGTCAATTTCTGCAATGAACGGGGATGGACAACGATGGCGAAAAAGAAGTTCTCGAACTGCATCGGCGACACGGTGACGCGGCTGTTTGGCCTGACGGTGCGACACGACATTGCCGATTCAGGCGGTAGAACGCAACGCGGGTGGAAAGGGATTAAATGCGCGTAAAGGATGGTTCAATGACAGGCCGGACGCTTCGGACGAATACTTTCGAGTCACCGCCGAGACATTGCGGGCCTCGGACGCTTCGGACGGATGTTTCCCGCTTACGCGCGCGCGGCAGGCATGTGAAAACCTGCGGAGAGAGTGGTGGGGATGCGTCCGCTGCGTCCGAGAAATGGAAAGGAGTCGGCGATGGTACTCCCCTTTGAACAGCAACGGGAAGAAAGTGTGAAGGCGTTTGAGGCGTTCTCGGTTTACCTGGGCCTCGGGCCTGAGCGGTCGCTCGCTGCCGTAGGGCAAAGGTTGGGCAAGTGTATGGCTTTGCTGGAGCGCTGGTCGGCGCGCTGGCGCTGGGCCGAGCGCGTGCGGGCGCACGCTGGCTCACTTGGCCGCCGTGGAGCGCGAAGCGGCCGAGGCGCTGGCGCGCGGCAAGGCGGCGGAATGGCTTGGCCGACAGCAGTCGCTGCGCGAACAGGAATGGGAAATGCACGAAAAGTGCGTCGCCGCCGCGCGCCGCGCGCTGGCCGCGTTCATGGAGCGCGAGAAGGTTTATGCGAACCTCGCAGATATTGCGCGGGTGCTCGAAGTCGCATCCAAGCTGGGTCGCCTGGCGTCCGGCATGGCGACGGACAAAACCGAGTTGACCGGCGAAGACGGCGGGCCGATTCGCGTCGAGCTTGCGGCGGCGTTGAACAAGGTTTACGGGGTGGCAGTGCCACCGGCCAACTTGCAGCCGGGCGAGGTCGTGGACGTAACTGAAGTCCCTCACCGTGGCCCCCGCCCAGCGGGAGAGGGGAGCGGCAGCAAGATGCTGCCGGAACCGGGAGGCAAGGATGCCCACCCCACTGAGGCATGACGCCGCTTGAACGATACGCGGCGGCGGCGCGCGAGGCGGGGTGCCCGCGCGATCAGATTGAACGGTTTGTTCGCGCGGGCGTGGTGCTGCAACCGCGTCAACTGGCCGCGAGCGCGGCGGCGCGGCTGTGCGACCGCGCGGACGGGCCGACGGCCGTCGGCTACGGCGGGGCGCGCGGCGGCGGAAAGTCGCATTGGCTCTTGGCGCAAATGGGCGCGGACGATTGCCAGCGTGTGCCGGGTCTCAAGTGTCTTCTGCTCCGCAAGGTCGGCAAGGCGAACATGGAGAATTTCGAGGACTTGCGACGGCGGCTGTTCGGCGGGCTGGCGCACGATTTCTCCGCGTATCGCGGGGTGCTCAAGTTTGCCAACGGATCGCGCATTATCGCGGGGCATTTTCAGAGTGAATCCGACATCGACGCTTACCTGGGTCTCGAATACGACGTGATCGGCATCGAGGAAGCGACAACGCTTTCCTCGCGGAAGCATCAGGACATTTCGACCTGCTCGCGCACGTCGAAACCGAATTGGCGCCCGCGCATTTACTCAACGACGAATCCGGGCGGCGTGGGCCATGCGTGGTATCGGGCGCGGTTCATCATTCCTTTCCAGGATGGAAAGGAAGCTGAAACGCGGTTCATTCCGGCGCGGGTCGGGGACAATCGTTTCAACAATCCGGAATACACCAAGATTTTGGCGAACCTTACGGGCTGGCAAAAGCGGGCCTGGTTCGATGGCGATTGGGACATTGCCGCCGGCCAGTTTTTTACGACGTTCCGGCGCGAGGTGCATGTGGTAGGTGACATGGATGTGAGTGGCGCGGGGGTCAGTCCTCAGTTTTTGCCGCCCACGATCCCGCAAAAACATGCAGGACTGACCCCACGCGCGGTTACGGGGGGCAGTCCTCAGTTTTTGCCGCCCACAATCCCGCAAAAACGTGTAGGACTGACTCCGCTCGCGGTTTTCGATGATACGCGTGCGCGCGAGTGGTTCGCGGCGCTGGACTATGGTTTCACGCATTACACTGTTGCCCTGCTTGGCTGCACGGATGGAGACGGCAACGTGTTCGTGGTGGACGAACACGCGGAACGGCTGTGGCTGCCGCAACGGCACGCTCAGGCGATTCGAGCGATGCTGGGGCGGCACGTTGTGCCGAATAGCCAATGGCCGATAGCCAATCGCCAAGGGGGGAAAGAGTATCGAAAATTGGAGATTTCAGATTTGAAGAGGTTCGTGGCAGGCGCCGATGTGTTCAGCAAGCAGAGCGACGGCTCAACGGTCGCGGCGCAATATGCCAAGCTGGGGATTACCCTACGGCAGGCGAACATGGACCGCGTGAACGGCTGGGCGGAGATCCTGCAACGGCTCGGCGATGTCGAGGCGGGCATTGTGCCAAGGCTGTTCATTCACCAGCGGTGCGCGCGGCTGATTGAAACGTTGCCGGCGTTGCAACATGATCCGAATCGCCCGGAAGATGTGCTCAAGGTCGATGCCGACGAGGATGGCGTTGGGGGCGATGACGCGGCGGATACGCTTCGGTATCTGGTGGCGACGAAGTCGCGGGAGGTCGCGCAGCGGAAGTTGAGGGGGTTGTGATTAACGATCAAGCGATGGTTGCCGACAGGGAAGGTGGATCGGGAACGGCGCGTCCGAATTGCCGCCCAGCGTTGAGCGGAAAAGCGGGGCGGCGGTTCGCTCGACCGATTTTTGTTAGGCTTTTCAGGCCGTTGAGGAAAACTCATTCCAGAAGTGTTAGCAAGTAGTGACCACGAACTAAAGCCCAGTGCTGACCAAGCCACTGAGCCTGCGATGGACGCAATGAGTCACCTGGCGCTTTGACCTCGGAGAAAAACCAGCATGACTCGTTTGGCGTGTGGAGCCACACGAGAATGTCAGGAACGCCCGCGGCAACGCTGAACTCATCGAAGTCGAAAACGGCGTCGAAAACCGCATCCAGTCCATCGGAGCCGAGCGCGTTGGCGAGCGCCTGACGCTCCTGCTCGGACTGAGCTCGTGACTCCTCGATATGGGAACTTACCTCGGCTGGGAGAGTGTCGTGGGTGATGCCAAGCTCCTTTAGAACGTATTCGTGCAGCGGTCCGGAATCTAGCTCCTCGGGTTCTTTTTGAACCAGTTCACGGAGGAAACCTGGATACCCGTGCTGATTCTTCCGAGTGCGGTCGGAAACAAAGCCGTGAACACGATACCAACTCACCGCCCAATCGGCAGAGGGACTCACTCCGGTCGCTCGCCATGATGTAAGACGCGATGGACGTGTGATGATGACCGTCGGAATGACTTTTGCGGTGTCTGTGCTGGCGGAGGAAGCGAGTGCAATGCGAATCTTTGCGATAACAGCGTGCGCATCTTTCGAGATTGCCTGTCCAACGCCTTTCATTTCACGGGGCGTGAGGAAACGACTAACATTCAAGTAAGCCACAGAATTGTGGCGTATCAAAGCGGGTTCGTAATTTCACAGTGACACGTTAAGCTGGTGTGGTTAAATGCCAAGTGTAAATTACGAATGATCCAAGCTCCTCCTCAAAGACCACAGGTGAGACCATACTCCGACACGCGGCAAACACAACAAGCGCAGCCCCCTTGGGGATGGAAGGGGGCGAGCAATAGGGATGGGTGGGCGGTGGCGTTGCGCGGAGGTCCTAGCGGACTGCCCCCAAGCAGCCGGCGTGACGGCGGCCCGCTTGCTTCGCTGACCCGCAAGCGGGATGACGGCGCGATGGCTGCGGAGTGGAGCGCGACGCCTTGGGGGTGGTTCTTTCTCTGCACGCCTCGAATCCTACCGCGCAGCGAGCAGCAGGCGGCATGACGGCGCGGGACTTGGCAATGAGAGCAACGACCGTGACGGCGTGACGTATGCCGAGCGGAGCGAAACAATCTGGCGCGCGCGTTGTCGTTCTTGGCGTGCGAGACTTGCCGAGCCACTTTCCTTTCCGCGTGATCGGAAAGGGCGCGAAGCGCAGAAGCCAGCGCAGCGGGAAAGGAGTCCAGAGGGCTTGCCTTTTGGCGCGGGGGGTGGGGCGGCGAAAGTCCCCGGCGTCGGGTGGGCAGGGAATAGTCAATCGCCAATAGCCTACGGGTGAGGGGATTTGAGATTGGACATTTCAGATTTCAGAAGGGAGACGGCGGGTGTTCGCGGTGTCAGTATTGCGCGTGACGTCGGCGTGGGGCTGCGAGCAACACCAAGACAAACACAAAGAAAGGCGTTGCATGGACAACTGGCCGGGAGTAGAAGGAATTTGCCTGGCAGCAGAACGTTTTCGCGGGACATCCCCTGTCTCGCTTACCTCCTTGGCGTTTGCTGCCGTGCGTTGTTTTTGGGGAGCGGCGAAAAGCCGCGCAGAGAGCGGAGCGAAGCGAGGCGAAGACCCCTTGGGGAGCGGAAGGGGTCGAGCATTGGGGATGGGTGGGGGGAAGCGCGGGAGCCACGGAGCAAGCAAGCGGCATGACGGCGCGGGACTTGGCAGCGTGAGCAAGGGACGTGACGGCGGGCTGGGTGCGGCGACGAAGCGGACGCGCGGAGGGAGGGCGGTGATGGCCTGTCTGGCCTGAAGACTCCAGCGGAAGCGAGCCAAGGGAGTCCAGAGGGCTTGCCCTTTGGCGTGGGTCTGGGCCGGCGTGAGGCCCAGCCGCCGGAGGCCGGGTGCGGCGGGCTGGGT
>ERZ1292640.322-Hain-H43-02um-R1-322-length-38771-cov-6_pt1 | contig 38771 bp, 37 predicted proteins | sample MGYA00564404_ERZ1292640 | MGnify/ENA primary metagenome ERZ1292640 (study PRJEB36523, sample SAMEA6512636) | groundwater metagenome | collected 2019-01-08 | study: AquaDiva: Metagenomics assemblies of 32 groundwater samples | reverse complement strand
GCGTGTAGCTCAGGGGTAGAGCATCTGCCTTTTAAGCAGAGGGTCGATGGTTCGATTCCATCCACGCTCACAACAATAGATCAAAAAGCAAAATGCAAATAGCAAAAATCGGGATGACACGAGCTCGTCCCATTTTGATATTTCCAGCCGAAGGCTGGTCCGCCATTGGCGGAGATTTTTGATCTAGCGATGCCCGGATGGTGGAACTGGCAGACACACCGTCTTGAGGGGGCGGCGCCCGAAAGGGCATGCGAGTTCAAGTCTCGCTCCGGGCACTCCGATCTTCCGCTATCACATCCTCAGATGAGCTTCATACGATAGCTTGAAATTTGAAGGGACGAAGATGGACTTCGTCCCTTTTTTTGTTATGAAAAAGGCTCGGCCCATACCTGCCCATTGGAGCAAGTTGCCATCGCGAATCCGGATAAGTACGTCAATTGCCGGTCTCTATGCTCTTGGAAAGAGAGAGGAGGTTGCCCAAACCCTGCGGATCGGAATCAAACGTCACAGACTGACGCGACGATTCTTCTCCGAGCTTTTCCTGCACTTGTCATTGTTCCTGGGCTATCCGCCGATGCTCGATGGCTTTGAGACTCTCGACAGAATTCGTCCTGCTCGCAGGATCTCGAGGCACCGTCGTCTCCAACGGAAGACTCTTCATTCTAAGGGCTTGCGCATCTTCCGCCGCATCTATGGAAGCCAAGCGTTCCGCGTGCTGAAACGACTTGAGGAGCTGCACCCAGAGTTGCCCCACCGCATTGTGGAAGACGCTTACGGCTGTATCATCTCTCGCTCCGGATTGACCCTTCAGGAACGTGAACTGGTCAATGTCGTTGTTCTTGCCCTGGGAGGATATCAACGTCAGCTGTTTTCTCACCTCCGAGGTGCGCTCAGAGCTGGTGTGCCACCACAGACCGTGAGGGTAGTTCTGGCAGGAATTGGACGAGTCGTGGGCAAAAGCGCGCCCCACGCGATGTCCATGATTGACGTTCTTGACAGCACACCGCAACAAACTGAACAATCTCTTTGATTTTCACTCACAGAACTAGTATTTTCATTGTGACATGCAGGTCGGAGTTCACATCATCGTCCAGGGCATGGTTCAAGGGGTGGGATTCCGCTACTTCGTGTGGCGGGAAGCAACGAAGCTAAGCCTGTCGGGTTACGTTCGTAATTTGTATAACGGCGATGTAGAAATCGAGGCGCAAGGAGATCGGTCCCTCGTTGAAGAGTTCGTGAAGGTGGTCAAGGTCGGACCCCGCTACGCCTATGTCAAAGACCTCAAGATTGAATGGAAAGAGTTCCAGGAAAGGTACAAGGGATTTGAAGTTCGCTAAAACAGTTCAAGGAATTCCGCAGGTAGGAATCGGCTACGACGTCCATCGATTCGGTAAGAAAAGGAGACTCATCCTTGGCGGAGTCCGAATCGCGTATCACCGCGGGCTTCTCGGGCACTCGGATGCCGATGTGCTGCTCCATGCTCTTTGCGATGCCTTACTCGGAGCGGCGTCGCTGGGGGATATTGGCAAGCACTTTCCGAATACGAGTCGCAAGTACAAAAACATCTCGAGCCTCGTGCTGCTGAAGCACGTTGGGAAAATGCTGAAAGCGAAAAGATTTGTGATCATTCATCTCGACTCAACACTCGTTCTTCAAGAGCCGGAAATTCTGCCCTATGTTCCCAAAATGCAGCGGAATATCGCGCGCACGCTTGGCATCGCGAGAAGCCAGGTTTCCATCAAGGCGACCACCAATGAGCGCCTGGGATTCGTCGGCCGGGGAGAGGGGTGCGCGGCTTTGGCCTTGGCGACTGTACTTGCCGATGGAGCGAGGTAGACACATCCCGTGGAAGATTTCATCAACCATCTGGCACAGATAAATCCGATGTGGGTGTATGTCGCCGTCGCCGCGATCGCCTACATCGAGAACATTTTTCCCCCTTTTCCAAGCGATGTCGTCGTTGTATTCGCCGGCTCTCTTGTCGGACTCGGAACTATCGACTTCACTTCCGTTTTGTTGCTTGCGACGGTTTGCAGCACGCTCGGTTTTATGTCGATGTACAAGATCGGCGACTGGTTTGGTGACAACATTCTTGAGGCGGGGAAGATGAAGTTCCTTCCCAGAGAGGGCGTGATAAAGGTCGAAAGCTGGTTTCAACGGTACGGTTACTTTGTTATCATCGCCAACCGATTCCTCGCAGGCACGAGGGCCGTCGTCTCATTCTTCGCCGGGATGTCCGAGCTTTCGCTGCCAAAGACAACGATTCTGTCATTTCTGAGCGCGTTGACATGGAATTTCATTCTGCTCCTTGCCGGCCAGAAGCTTGGACAGAATTGGCAGGCAATCAGTTTCTATTTGGAGACCTACAGCAAGACAGTCACGACGATCATCATCATCGTAGTTCTGATACTCGTCGCGCGCTATTTATACAGGAAATCCGGCACGACAAACACACCAAGCGATCCCCGTTGATGCTCCATTGCCATAGGAAGAATGCTTGATCGATGTCCTGAACAGTATTGACCGAAGCCTGTTCTATTTCTGCAACCGCACACTGCAAAACGTCGTTTTCGACGCGGTGATGCCGTTTGTAACCGACCTTAACAAAAAGCCGTTTGTACTTGTCATCGTCGGCATCCTGTGGCTTTTGCTGCTTGTTAAAGGAGGAAAGAGTGGTCGGATTGCCGCGCTCTTGTTGTTCCCCGCAATCGCCGTGAGCGATCAACTCAACAGTTCGCTCTTGAAGCATCTTGTTGACCGGCCTCGGCCCTGTCACATGCTTCCGGGCGTTCACTTGCTGGTGAGCTGCGGCAGCGGTTACTCGTTTCCCTCCTCGCATGCAGTAAACAACTTCGCCGGCGCCCTTGTTCTCGCGTACTTCTTGCCGCGATGGACGTGGGCGTTCTTTTCCTTTGGCGCTCTCGTCGCCTTTTCGCGACTCTATGTTGGCGTCCACTTTCCGTCCGATGTTGTTGCTGGCGCAATCATCGGATTGATCTGCGCATCTCTCATCATCCTTCTCTTCAGAGTGGGAGAATTGTGGTGGACGAGGATAAAACTTCAGCATCGGTTGCCATGACTTCGGCTATAGATCTGAAACGGCTTCCTGACACGAGTCTGCGGCATCGTCTGGCGCTCGCGATTCTGTCAGGCGCGATGCTGGGATTTGCGTTCCCGCCGTCGCCGTTCTACTCTCTTGCATACGTCGGACTTGTGCCGTTTTTCCTTCTCGTTGAGATGCTTGAGGGTACGTGGAGGATCCTGCGCTATTCCTATCTGGTGATGCTGATCTTCCATTGCATTACCGTCTACTGGGCTGGCGGATTCACCCATAGTAATGATCCTTGGATGATGTCAGCAGGAGCCGCCTTGCTGCTCGTTCATCCGCTCTTCTACTGGTTACCAATTCTCTTGTTCGTGCTCGTGCGGCGCCGATTAGGCTCTTTCGCAGGGCTGCTGGCGTTTCCCTTCCTATGGATTGCATACGAGTATTCGCATTCACTGAGCGAGTTTTCCTTCCCATGGATTACACTGGGAAACAGCCAGGCGTATGACCTGCACAGAATTCAAATCGCCGAGTACACATCGGTGTACGGCCTGTCGTTCATCATCATTGCCTTCAACGTGCTCGCTTTTGTTCTCGTGATCAACCTTGCGACAGGAAAGTGGAAATTCCGCGCACCTGAAGCAGTTATCGTGTTCTGTACGTTGATCCTCGTGTACGTTGGACCTTGGCTTGTCGGCGAGCTCCTGCATATCCGACATAAAAACCAACCTGCCGGTCGCACGCTGAAAGTCGGCGTAGTGCAACCTAACATCGATCCTTGGGAGAAGTGGGGACAAGGTTATGCCTCAAAACTCGATTCGTACAGACTCCAGCTTGCAACGTATGTGAGAGAATCCAAGGCTCTAAGTTCGCGGACTCCGGATCTCATCGTATGGCCTGAGACTGCGATCCCGCTTCGAATTCTATTGCCACAGAACTATTCCTACTTGTCATCGCTGCGCGCCGAGCTTGATGCCATTGGAATTCCTGTTTTTACAGGCCTCCCGTACACTCGATACTATGATTCCGCATCGGCTCCCGTGACCGCAAACCGCATTGAGTCCTCCAACGTGTACTATGAGGATTTCAATTCTGCAACACTCCTCGTTCCGCAACAACCCGTCGGCCCGATCTACAAGAAAATGGTACTCGTCCCGTATGCGGAGCGCATCCCGTACGCAGAGACGTTTCGTTTCCTGATTGAGCCACTCAAATGGAACGTGGGCATTGGAAGCTGGGGGAAGGGAGAGGATACGGTCGTCTTTTCATTGCCGCTGAGAGCGGGAGAAGCGGTCAAATTCGCGGCGATGATCTGCTACGAATCGGTCTATCCAAACTTCGTGCGACTGTTTGTTGGGCGGGGGGCGGAATTCCTCGTCATCATAACAAATGACAGCTGGTGGGGTAATACGTCCGGCGCGTATCAACACGCGAGCTACGCCTCGTTTCGAGCGATTGAAAACCGACGATGGATCATCCGGGCAGCCAACGGCGGCATCTCAGGCCTCGTGGATCCCGCTGGCAGAATTCATGACGAGACGACACTCTATACTGCCGCAACATTTGACGGCGAAATCCAGTCGAACAGCAAATTGACGTTCTACGCACGGCACGGAGACCTCTTCGCCCAAATCTGTCTCTTTTTCGGAGCGCTCTTCGTTGCTTTGGCTTTCATCTCAAGACCACGAAAAAGCGAGATAGCATGAACACGGAGTTCATCGATCTACGAAGTGACACTGTCACAAAGCCCACGCCAGCGATGCGCAAAGCCATGGCCGAGGCTCCCGTTGGCGACGATGTGTTCGGGGAAGATCCGACAGTGAACTTGCTACAACAAAGAGTTGCTGAACTCCTCGGCAAACCGTCGGCGCTCTTCGTGCCTACTGGAGTCATGGCAAACCAAGTTGCCATCAAGACGCAGACGCAGCCGGGCGATGAGGTCATCGTTGAGCAGGATTCTCACATCTTTCACTATGAGACCGCTGCCCCTTCGATGCTCTCAGGTGTTCAGCTCCACGTCATTCAAGGACATCGTGGCGTTCTGCGGGCTGAGCAGCTTGCACCGTCGGTTCGTCCTCCCGCATACTACATGCCGCGCACGGCGCTCATCTGTCTCGAGAACACGCATAACCGGGCAGGCGGAGCAATCTACCCCTTGGATGAGATCAAGAGAGTCCGCGATTTCGCGAAGGCCGTTGGTATCAAGATGCATCTTGACGGTGCGCGACTCTGGAATGCCTGGGTTGCCACAGGGATCCATCCGCGGGAGTATGCACAGTACTTCGATTCCGTGTCGGTTTGTTTCTCGAAGGGCCTAGGCGCTCCGGTTGGTTCAGCACTGGTCGGCTCAGAGGAATTCATTCAGCGCGCGCGCCGGTTTCGCAAGATCTTTGGTGGCGGCATGAGGCAAGCTGGGATCATTGCAGCCGGAGCGCTGTACGCACTCGAGAATCACGTCGTGCGACTTCATGAGGATCACGACAAAGCGAGAGTCCTTGCAGCTGAGATTGCCAAGAATCCGCGGCTCACTGTGGATCTCGCATCCGTCCAAACGAACATGGTGATTATCGACATCGGCAGGACGGGTAAATCCACGACGGACGCACTGGCCCTTCTTCACTCGAAACGCGTGTTGCTGACCGATGCGAGCTATACGTCGCTGAGAGCCGTCACCCACATGGACGTCACGATGGAACAGGTGAAGGCGGCAGCCAACATTCTCGCCAACGTTTTCACGGATTGAGTGTATGATTGACAGGAAAAAGTTCAAGCACAAATTCCAAATTCGGGTACGCAACTATGAGGTCGATTGGCAAGGGTTTGTGCACAACGGCAATTACCTTCTGTACTTCGAAGTCGCTCGTATTGAGTATTTGAGACATCTAGGGGCGAGGGTGGATATGCAATCAATTCAGGGCGACGTGAAAGTTGTGCTCGTTCGAAATGAAATTGACTATGAATCGCCGGCCTATTTCGACGAAGTGCTGGATGTGCATACGAGGACGTCGTTCATCAGAGAGTCAAGCTTTGCGATGGAAGGCTTCATCGAGAAAGCCACCACCGGCCGGCTTGCGGCGCATAACGTGGCGATTCACGTTTGGCTCGATCCGCGTACCGATCGCCCGAAAACTGTCAGAGACGATTTTCGAAAGATTGTCCAACACTTTGAAGGATCTGACTGCGAAATCCTCTGGCCGTCTGTAGAGGCGTAGTTTAGCTGTTCTTTCGCCCTTCGTACTGGGTCAAATGACCGGTTCTTCTATTGGCTTGATCCCTTCTCCACCTTTCTATGACCACGTTTGAACAGTTTAAGAGACTGAGCGGGCATGGCAATGTCATCCCCGTCCATGAAACGCTGCTCGCAGATGCCGAGACACCCGTTTCCGTCTATCTGAAGATCAAAGACGAAAGCCCGTACTCATTTCTGCTCGAGAGTGTCGAAGGAGGGGAGAAGCTCGGGCGATATTCCTTCTTGGGTTACAACCCGTTCATGAGATTTACCATCTCCGAAGCGCAGTTTGAGATTACTCCTCTTCACAATGATGTCGTCGTGCTGCCGAGCTTGGTCTCGGCGACGGATCATCCTCTCGACGCCCTCAAGAAAATTTTTGCCCACATCAAGACCGTGCGTGCGGATGGGCTGCCTCGGCTCACTGGAGGCGCTGTTGGGTACTTCGGCTATGAGTCAGTTGGATTGATCGAGAATGTGCCTTCTGTGGAATACGATGAGCTCAAGGTTCCGGATGTGTTTTTGTTGTTCTACGATGTCGTGCTCGTGTTCGACAATATCAAGCATCAACTTTTTCTTGTCTCGAACGGTTACGTTCCTGAAAATGCCAGTGACGAGGAGCTGCGGAGAGAATACGACAAAGCCGTCGAAGAGATTCTTCGCCTGAAGCAGATTCTCAAGAAAACCGTCAGCACGGATTTGGGCCAAGCGATAACCGATGGGGCCATTTCTTTCGGCTTTCCCAAAGAGGAGTTCAAGAACGCGGTGGAGCGCTCACGCGAGTACATCATTGAGGGGGACATTTTTCAGGTAGTGTTGTCTCAACGGTTGAAGCAACAAGCCCGCGTGGCACCCTTCGATCTTTATCGCACGCTGCGTCTTATCAACCCTTCGCCGTATATGTACTTCTTGAACTTTGACAACTTCTCGATCATCGGCTCGTCGCCGGAAATGCTTGTTCGCGTTGACCGAGGAACCGTCGAAACGCGTCCCATTGCTGGGACGCGGAGGCGAGGTGCCGATCGCGAGGAAGACGAAAAGCTCGAGCGAGAACTCCTTGCCGACCCCAAAGAGCGTGCCGAACACCTTATGCTCGTTGACCTTGGCAGGAACGATGTGGGTCGAATCAGTGATTTTGGGACGGTCAAGGTTGAGGAGTTCATGGTCATCGAAAAGTACTCCCACGTCATGCACATCGTTTCAGAAATCCGTGGACAGCTGCGGAAGGGTCTCTCCCAACTGGACGCGTTGTTTTCGTGCTTTCCCGCGGGCACTCTCAGCGGTGCACCGAAGGTCCGGGCGATGGAAATCATTGCCGAACTCGAGCCAGTCAAACGATGCATCTATGGAGGTGCAATTGCCTACATTGATTTTTCAGGAAACCTTGACTCCTGTATCGCCATACGCACAATCGTGGCAAAAGACGACACGCTGTACTTTCAGGCAGGCGCAGGAATTGTCTACGACTCGAAGCCCGAGCGGGAATATGAAGAAACGCTTGAGAAGCTGCGGGCAAATCTGAAAGCTCTCGAGATGCTGTGTCCCGACTATCAGAAGTCTTAGCACATCGAAAGGATTGCTATTTCCATGATCCTGGTGATCGACAACTACGATTCGTTCACGTACAATCTCGTCCAATACCTCGGCGAGTTGGGTGTCGAGCAGATCGTCGTTCGGAATGACCAAGTTACGATCGACGAGATTAAGGAAATGCACCCCGACAAGATCGTGATCTCGCCCGGACCGTGCACGCCGTCAGAAGCTGGGATCTGTCTCGACGTGATACGTGAATTTCACAAGGGCGTTCCCATCCTAGGGGTATGCTTGGGGCATCAAGCAATTGGTGAAGCTCTTGGAGGAAGAGTTGTGAAGGCCGCCGAAATTATCCACGGCAAGACGTCCGACATCTTTCATCGAGGCGAGGGGGTCTTCGAGAACATTCCGTCTCCCTTCGCTGCTACCCGGTATCATTCGCTCATCGTGGAAAGGCAAACGCTTCCATTCTGTCTTGAAGTGACGGCGTGGACCAAAGACGAAGTAATTATGGGGTTGCGCCACAAGGAGTATCCGACGTGCGGGGTTCAATTCCATCCGGAATCCGTTGCGACTGAATACGGGAAGCACTTACTCAAGAATTTCCTCGCGATCCGATAAACCTTATTTCATACATCTCATCAGCATTAATCGAGATCGATCATATGAACAATTCCGAACAACCTTCTGGGCATGATCTAAAACAAGACACGCAGCTTCAGGCTCTCATTGGGGCTCAGAATGACGTCTGGCGCATCTTCCGTGTGATGGCCGAATTCGTCGATGGATTTACGTTGCTCTCAAAGCAACACAACCTTGTTTCGATTTTTGGCTCGGCACGAACAGAGCCTGGCACAAAATATTACGAGCTCGGTGTGCAGGTCGCGCGCGAGCTCGTCAAGCGCGGTTTCAACATCCTCACCGGAGCCGGGCCGGGCATCATGGAAGCAGCGAACAAAGGGGCACAAGAAGAACGGGGTGCCTCAGTCGGTGTGAACATCGAGCTCCCCTTCGAGCAAGAGGCCAATCGCTATGTCGATAGACATCGCCTTGGTACCTTCAGGCACTTCTTCGTCCGCAAAGTGATGTTCGTGAAATATGCTCACGGGTTTGTCGTTCTGCCGGGAGGCTTTGGGACCCTGGATGAGTTTTTTGAAGCCGTCACATTGATTCAAACGCAAAAAACGAAAGCGTTTCCCATCATTCTCATCGGCTCGGAGTACTGGAACGGGCTGATTGCATGGCTACGAGAGGTTGCCTTACGCGACGGCAATCTTTCTCCCATGGATTTGGAGCTTTTCCGGGTCACCGATGACCCTGCGAAAGCCGCTGAAATCATTGCAGACTTCTACAAGGAGCAAGAGATCGTGACGAATTTCTGATGCTATTCTCCTTGCTTCTTGCCGGCTGAATTGGTATATTGGTGTGCCTCGTTGTAGAAATAGCCCGCCTTTTCGGGCTATTTTTTTTGGCGCACACACGATATGGTCGAAATCAAACAGAAATTGCAGGAAATCCTGGTCCCCTTGCTCGACCGGCACAACGCGTTTCTTGTTGATGTTGTTCTCCGTCACGACCGAGGGACGCGGCTCGTCCAGGTGTTGGTCGATACCGACCGCGGGGTAACAATTGAGGAGTGTGCTGAGATAAGCCGAAATCTTGGTCGAATGCTAGATGCTGAGGGGATATTCCGAAGCTCCTATCATCTTGAGGTCTCATCACCCGGCATTGACAAGCCGTTGCGGTATCTGAGACAGTATCACAAAAACATCGGAAGGCGCTTCAAGGTCACATACACGAAAGAGGGAGAACGGACGAGTTTCGTCGGGAAGCTCGAGGCCGTTTCAGAGAACGCGCTGACATTTGCTCTTGATAGCAGCGATGTCGTGACGGTGGACTTTTCACACATCATAGAATCGAAAGAAGAGCTGCCCTGGTAGGTTGTCTGAGAGGGTTTATTGTTCGGAGGATTCAATGAATCATGAAATTGTCGAATCATTTGCCCAGATGGTTCGCGAAAAGGGGATCGACAAAGACATTCTCGTCGGGATCGTCGAAGACATCTTTGGCATGATGGTCCGGAAGAAGTACGGTCCGACCGCGAAGTATGATGTTGTAGTGAACATGGACAAAGGTGACATCGAGATCTATCTGGAACGGGAGGTCGTGGAGACCGTTGTAGACCCTGTAGCTCAGGTCGACCTCAAGGAGGCTCGCCGCCATTCGGGTGAAGATATCGATATTGGGGAAGATTATGTCGAGATCGTTCCGCTCAACAGCTTTGGCCGTAGACTCGTCGTGAGTGCGAAACAGAATCTCAATCAACGTATTAAAGAGATCGAGCGGGAGGCTATCTACACTGAATACACGAACGCCCTGGGTGAGATCGTCGTCGGTGAGATTTATCAGATCCGGAAAGGGAAGGGCGAAATCCTGGTCATCCATAACCGCAACGAGTTGATCCTTCCGCGGAGCGAGCAAATCTACAAAGAGCGCTACAAAAAGGGAGACACGATTCGCGCCGTTGTGAAAGAAGTGCGGAAGGGGGCCGGCAACCCCGTCGTCATCATCTCCCGCACCGACCCTCAATTCCTCATGCGGCTGTTTGAAATTGAGATCCCGGAGATTTATGACGGGCTTATCGAAATCAAAGCGATTGCCCGCGAGCCGGGCGACCGGGCGAAGGTTTCGGTGCTCTCCCACGACGATCGCATCGATGCTGTCGGCGCGTGTGTCGGGATGAAGGGTGTGCGCATTCATGCGATTGTGCGTGAACTCAACAACGAGAATATCGACGTGATCAACTGGAGCGATGATCCGGTTGTCTTCATCACGCGATCGCTCTCGCCGGCGAAACTCAAAGAGATACAGATCGACAAAGACAGCAAGAAAGGCGCCGTGACAGTCGCGGCCGACCAGGTGGCGCTGGCAATTGGCAAAAATGGTCAGAACGTTCGATTGGCTTCGAAACTCACCGGGTATGACATTCAGCTCATCAAAGAAGGCGGCGAAGAAGAAGAGTATGACATGGATCTCTCGGAGTTCCACGAAGAACTCGGTGACGTTCTCTTCCATAAGTTCTTCGATGAGGGTTATGAGACCGTGCGGGATGTGATCGACACATCGGCGGAGGAGCTGGTCGGGACATTGGGTATTGAGCGTGAGAAGATCGACGAAATCGTTCAGTTGCTGAAGAAAGGACTTGAGGAAGCAGAGATCGAAGAAGCAGAAGAGGGTACTGCGACGCCAGCTGCGGCAAAGGTAGAGGTAGAGGTCGCGACCGAGGCAGAGACCCCCGCTGAAGAGGCGGGAGAGACAACGGAAACCGAGAGCACACAAGGCGATCAGGCTGCACCAAGTGAACTCTCCGAGGATGAGAAACAACAGCAATAAGTTGCTCCACATCAACTACGCCCATCTATATCGCTGAGGCTTGAATGCCAGAAACTGCAGCCAAAAAGATCAAGGTTTACAAACTGGCGACTGAACTCAACCTTTCGAGTGAAACGCTCATCGAGTTCCTGCACAAGAAAGGATTTGAGGTGAAGAGCCATATGTCGACTGTCACCGATGAAATGCTGACGACGATTATGGCCCACTTCAAGAAGGAGAAGGATGTTGCGGAGCGGCATCAGCGAAAGCTGCACGAATTCCGGACGGCCCGCAAAAAAGAGACACCGGAGAAGCCGGAGAAAAAGGCACCCATTGAAGAGATCGCTCCACGAGCTCCCGCTCCGACGATTGGTGCACCCGCGGAGGAAGTCGCTGTTGCTCCCCCTCCGCCTGAAGTTGGACCGCCTGCTACTCCGGTCATTGAACAAGCTCCATCTGAAGTCCCTGCGGCGGCTGAGCCTGAGGTTATTGAGCCTGCTGAGGTGACCCCAACACCCGCGCCAGTTGTCGCGAAGCAAGCACCTAGGAAACCGAAAAAGCTGTCGCCGCTTGAAGAAGCTCTTGCACGTCCTCGCATGGGCCTCACCATTAAAGGCAAAATCGACATCAAGCGACGGCCGGCTGTCGCACCGGCTGCAGCCGTGGAAACAGACGAGGACAAGAAGAAGAAAAAGAAAAAGAAGAAGAAGGTCCGTGAGGAGACGAAGAAGGGCGCAGGCCGCGTGACTGCGGTTGAGGACGAGGTTGAGCTCAAGAGCCGTAAGCGCAAGAAAATTCGCCACGCAGAAGTGAATGAGCAGGAAGTGGAGAAGGCGATACGCGAAACGCTGGCGGAAATGGTAGACGAAGGCGTCAGTGCTCGTGCGGCACTTCGCAAACGGAAGAAGCGCGAGCGCGAAGAGGAGGAGCAGCGGATGCAGGAGGAGCGGGAGAGGGAGAAAACCCGAGTACGCGTCACGGAGTTTGTCACTGTAGGTGAGCTGGCAAACCTTATGCGGGCGTCCGTTGCTGAGGTCATCCAGAAGTGCATGAGTCTCGGGATCATGGTGTCTATCAACCAGCGGCTCGACAAGGATACCATCACTCTGGTGGCCGACGAGTTTGGCTTCCAGGTCGACTTCGAATCAGAATTCACGGCGGACATTCTCTTCGACGTCGAGGATGATCCTTCAACACTGAAGCATAGGCCCCCGGTCGTCACGATTATGGGTCATGTCGACCACGGAAAGACGTCGCTGCTCGACTATGTTCGAAACGCCAATGTGGTAGCAGGTGAAGCCGGCGGCATCACGCAGCACATCGGTGCCTACGAAGTCACATTGGAGGATGAGAAGCAAATTACTTTCCTCGATACGCCGGGCCACGAGGCTTTTACCGCGATGCGCGCGCGAGGTGCGCAGGTAACAGACATCGTGGTTCTTGTTGTTGCTGCCGACGATAACGTGATGCCCCAGACGGTGGAAGCGATAAGCCACGCGCAGGCCGCTGCTGTCCCGATCGTCATCGCTATCAACAAGATCGACAAAGCGGAGGCAAATCCGGAGCGGATTCGCCAGCAGCTCTCCGAAAAGGCCATTCTCGTCGAAGCGTGGGGTGGAAAATACCAATCGGTCGAGCTATCCGCTAAGACAGGTAAGAACGTCAATCAACTGCTGGAGAGGATTTTGCTCGAAGCGGAGGTCCTCGAATTGAAGGCAAACCCCGATCGCCTTGCGCGTGGTGTTGTCATTGAAGCTGAGCTCGATCGGGGGAAGGGAATCGTTGCCACGGTGCTCGTCAAGAAAGGCTCACTCAGAATTGGCGACTCCTTCATCTGCGGCATTTGGAGCGGCCGGGTGCGTGCGATGTTCGACGAGCGCGGTCGGCGCGTCGAGGTCGCACGGCCATCTCAGCCAGTTCAGCTTATTGGCTTCGATGGCATCCCCCAAGCGGGAGACGAGCTCGTCGCGCTGCCGAGCGAACGAGAAACGAGAGATATCAGTCTGAAGCGGCAGCAGCTCAAGCGCGAACAAGATTTTCGCCAGCGACGCATGATCACGTTAGACGATATCTCAAAGCAAATCAAGGAAGGCCAGGTCAAGGACTTGCCGATCATCGTGAAGGGGGATGTGGATGGTTCAGTCGAGGCTCTATCAGACTCTCTCATGAAGCTGTCGACCGGAGAGGTGAAGGTTGTCGTTATCCACAAAGGCGTTGGAGCGATTTCCGAGACGGATGTCCTCCTCGCTGCTGCATCGCGGGCTGTTATTATCGGGTTCCATGTCCGGCCCAATTTGAATGCGCGCCGCCTCGCTGAGGTTGAAGAAGTCGACATTCGGCTCTACAACATCATTTATAATGCGATCAATGAGGTGAAGAGTGCTCTCGAGGGGATGCTCGCTCCGTCAATCTCGGAGCAAATCCTGGCGACCGTGGAGGTGCGGGATGTCTTCAAGATCTCAAAAGTCGGCACGATTGCTGGCTGCTACGTTCAGGACGGCAAAATCGTGCGAAATAACAAAGTTCGCGTCGTGCGGGATGCGCTGGTAGTGTTCGCCGGCGGGATCGCGTCGCTCAAGCGATTCAAAGAAGATGTCCGTGAGGTCGAACAGGGATTCGAATGCGGCGTCGGCCTCGAGGGTTTCAACGACATCAAGGCAGGAGATGTCATTGAAGCCTACACGATCGTTGAAACGAAACGGAAACTTTCGTAGCGGGAGAACCTCATGTCAGTCAGAACAGAGAAAGTTTCTTCATTGATCAAAGAGCTGATCAGTGAGATCTTCCAGCACAACTTCAGCATGGAAAAATTTGGCCTGATGACGGTAACAGAGGTTCGCATGAGCCCGGACTTGAAGATCGCGAAGGTCTACGTCAGTATCCTTGGCGATGCCGAGCGAAAGAAGAGGACACTCGCTCTCCTGGAGGTGGAAAAGAGTTTCATTCGATCCGAACTTGGTCAAAACCTTCGACTTAAGTTCACTCCGTCGCTGAACTTCTATTTGGATGAGTCACTCGACAACGCGATGAGAATTGAAAATCTCATCCATCAGATTCACAAGAACTCGCCCAAGAGCAATGAAGAGCAGTGAAGTAATGCCCCTGATGAGTCCAGCCAAGCACATCCGGGACTTTAACGGAGCAGGGGAGGTTCTTCTGGTTGACAAACCCTTGGATTGGACCTCCTTCGATGTCGTGCGCAAGGTGCGCCAGCTGTTCGGGGTCAAGAAAGCGGGGCACGCAGGCACCCTTGATCCGAAAGCGACTGGCCTGTTGATCCTCTGCACGGGAAAACAGACGAAGAGCCTGAGCCAGTTCACCGGCCTCGACAAAGAATACGTTGGAACGTTTGAACTCGGAGTACGAACGCCGAGCCTTGACTCCGAGACTGAAGTTGTGGAACGGTTCGATTATTCCGCGGTAACCATTGACGGGCTTCGCTCCACCGCCCGAACGTTTATCGGCAAGCAGCAACAGAAACCGCCAATGTACTCCGCGGCAAAGTATGGCGGAAAGCCGCTCTACAAGTACGCGCGGCAGGGAAGGACGCTCGACAGGGCGTCGAAGGAGATTGAGGTCTCGGAATTCGAGATACGATCCTTCGCGTCCCCGCTCGTCGAGTTCCGTGTCGTATGTTCAAAAGGGACATACGTTCGAAGCCTGGTGGATGATCTGGGGACCGCATTGGGCTGCGGCGCCTCACTGAGGGCGCTCCGCCGCACACGGATCGGTCCATTTCGGGTCGAGGGCGCTCTTAGTATCCAGGAACTGGAGTCGCTCAAACACGAGACAACAACGCAGCAACATCCGAATCATGAGACGTGCATTCCAGATTAGTGAAGTTGAATACCAGAAAAACTCGGTCGTAACGGTCGGATCGTTCGACGGGGTGCATCTTGCCCATCGTCAGGTGATTGGCGAAGTCGTTCAGCGCGCACGCGCCCGTAGCGGACGGAGCGTGGTTCTGACCTTTGAGCCTCACCCCAAGGAAGTTCTGAGTGGGACTCCGGTCCATCTGCTTACGACCTTGGATGAGCGGCAACAATTCTGCGAGGAGCTGGGCGTCGATCTGTTCGTCGTGATTGAATTTACGTACGAGTTTTCCCGTCAATCGTCCCGCGATTTTCTTCTCCGATACATCGTCCAGGGGACTGGTGTGAGCGAGGTGATTGAGGGGTACGATCATCACTTCGGACGGGATCGGGAAGGAAGTATCGAAGAACTACTGAAACTCGGAAAAGAATTTGAGTTTTCGGTCGTGGCAATGAAGCCGGTCTACGTTGATGAAGAGGTTGTCAGCAGCAGCAAGATTCGGCAACATCTCCTTGAGGGCAGGGTTGACCGCGCGCACCGGTTACTGGGAAGGCCGTACGCCGTGAGCGGTGTGGTCGTTCGCGGGGATGGCCGCGGAAAATCACTCGGCTATCCAACGGCCAATCTGCAGCTTGCATCGACGAGGAAAGTCATTCCGCAAAACGGAATTTACTTCGCACGCGTCAATCTGGGTCATGACAACCTCTTCGGTATGGTGAGCGTCGGCGTTCGACCAACCTTCGGTGAGAACGGCCAGCGCACCGTTGAGGTCAATATCCTCGACTTCCAGGGAGATCTCTACGGGAAGGATATTCAGATCCAGTTTCTGAAAAGGCTCCGCGATGAGATCAAGTTCGACTCTGTGGAACAGCTCATCGAGCAGATGCATCGCGACAAGGCCGAAAGCCTAAAGCTTCAGCAGGTGCACTCATCCGAGTCACAGTACTCACGTACCTAACGTTCAAAATTATTCATCGTATGAACCGTTCATTCGTAAGGAGCTGCAATGCCCATCACAAAAGAAGAAAAGGTAGAAATCGTTAAGAAGTACGGGAAGGACGCGAACGATACCGGAACACCCGAGGTTCAAATCGCGATTCTGACGGCCCACATCAATAGCCTGTCGCCACACCTTGACAGCCACGTCAAGGATCATCACGGCCGGCTGGGACTTCTGAAACTGGTCGGAAAACGGAGAAGGCTCCTTGACTACCTCGTGAAAAAAGACATCAACCGATACCGAAAGATAATCCAAGAGCTCGATATCCGAAAGTGATCTCGGCGGACGTCGCGACAATCGGTTGGACAGCATCAAAGAAAGAACAATAAACCTATGATAGTAACAAAAGAAGTAGAACTTGGCGGAAAGGTCATCTCCTTCGAGACCGGCCGCTTTGCCAAACAGGCCCATGGGGCCGTGATGGTTCGGTATGCCGACACCATGGTGCTCGCCACCGTCGTGAGCGCGCAAGAGTCGAAGGAAGGGCAAGATTTCTTCCCCTTGCAGGTCGAATACCGCGAAAAGCCCGCCGCCGCCGGGAAAATTCCAGGTGGCTTCTTCAAGCGCGAGGGTCGCCCGTCGGAGAAAGAAGTCCTTTCATCACGTCTCATTGACCGTCCAATCCGGCCGATGTTTCCAAAGGACTATTTCAACGAGACGCAGCTTCTCGTGACAGTGTATTCGTCCGATATGCAGCACGACGGCGACATCCTCGGCGCATGTGCGTCCTCGGCCGCCCTGATGGTCTCCGACGTCCCCTTCGACGGTCCCATTGCCGAGGTTCGCGTTGGACGCGTTGACGGACAGTTCATCATCAATCCCACATACGATGAACTGGAAAAAAGCGATATGGATATTATTGTCGCCGGAACCGACGATTCCATCGTGATGGTAGAAGGGGAGTCAAGAGAAATATCAGAATCGGATATGCTCCAGGCGCTGAAGTTCGGCCACGAGGCAATCAGGGTGCTCTGCCGCGTTCAAGTGGAGCTCGCGCAAGCCGTCGGGACACCGAAGCGCGGCGTCGTCGCGCCTCAGTTTCCTGAAGGATTGATGGAGGATGTTCATACACTCGCTAGCACGAAGCTCCAAGAGCTGAGCCGCACGGTGTTGACCAAAGATCAACGCTCGGAAGCAACATCGAAGATCTACGAGGAGGTCAACCAGGCGCTTGCCGAGAAGTATCCTGAACAAACCGACACGATCAATGGCATCCTCCACGATATCGAGCGCGCAGCGATGCGCTCGATGATCCTCGAGGAGAAGAAGCGACTCGATGGCCGCGGCTTGACGGATATACGCCCCATCATGTGCGAGGTGGGACTTCTGCCAAGAACGCATGGCTCCGCGCTCTTCACACGAGGCGAAACGCAGAGTTTGACCACTGTTACGTTAGGCACAAAGCTCGATGAACAAATCCTTGAAGGCCTCTTTCCGGAGACCAGTAAGCGCTTCATGCTTCACTACAATTTCCCGCCGTTCAGTGTCGGTGAAGTCAGACGCATTGGATCTCCAGGGCGACGAGAAATCGGCCACGGCAATCTCGCGGAACGATCCTTGACAAACCTCATTCCGGCTGAAGCTGAGTTTCCGTACACGATTCGGATCGTATCAGATATCCTCGAGTCGAATGGCTCTTCATCCATGGCAGCCGTTTGTGCTGGAACACTCGCTCTCTTCGACGCAGGCGTGCCTCTCAAACGCGCCATAGCCGGAATCGCCATGGGCCTCGTCAAAGAAGGGGAGAAGGTAGCCATTCTGAGCGACATCCTCGGAAACGAGGATCATCTTGGGGACATGGACTTCAAAGTCGCCGGCACGGCGTACGGCATCACGGCATTCCAGATGGACATCAAGATCAAGGGCCTCACGCTCGAGATCGTGGAGAAGGCCCTCGCTCAAGCCAAAGAAGGACGGCTCTATATTCTCGATGTCATGTCGAAAACCATCGAAGCGCCTCGCCCCGAGATCTCGCAGTACGCACCACGTCTCCAGACCATTAAGATTCCGGTCGATATGATCGGACCATTGATCGGTCCGGGCGGAAAGAACATCAGACAACTGGTGAAAGACACCGGTGCCGAGATCAATATCGAGGACGACGGAACGGTAACAGTAGCCGCTGTTCAAAAGGAATCTGCGGACAAGGCAATCGCGGCAATTCGCCGAATGACCGAACTACCCGAAGTGGGAAAGGTCTATCAAGCGACAGTCAAGAAGATCATGGAGTTCGGAGCCTTCGTTGAGATCCTGCCGGGCAAAGAAGGTCTTGTTCACATATCACAACTCGACACCACTCGCGTCGCAAAAGTGGAGGACATCGTGAAGGTGGGGGACACCATCGAGGTGAAACTCATGAAGATCGATGAGGAGGGGCGACTGAACCTCAGCCGCAAGGCCCTGTTACCGGGGGGAGAAAAAGCGCACGAAGAGATGAACCGACCACGCGAGAGGCGCGAGAGACCTTCGCACGACAAACATGGCAGTCCGCACAAACGACACTGAACTATTCTCTTTGTCGGGTTAGACTACATCCTCACACCGTCAGAACCAGCTACAATCGTACCGCCTGGTCGTGTGAGGATTTTTCATTCATACACTCAAGTGACACAAAAGATCTCGACGGCCAAACCTCTGTACGGCACCATCAGCGTGCCAGGTGACAAATCCATCACGCACCGAGCGCTGATGATCGGGGCCCTGGCTCAGGGCACATCCGAAATCGTTGGATTTCTTGATGCGGCAGACACACGCAGCACGCTGAACTGCTTGAGATCCCTTGGTGCTGAGTTCAGACGGACGGATTCCCATCTGGTCGTTAACGGCCGGGGACTTCAAGGACTCCAGCCGGCTCTTGACATACTGCAGGCGGGGAATTCCGGAACGACCATGCGTCTTCTGACCGGCATCCTCGTTGGTCAACCCTTCATCTCCCGGATCACCGGCGACGAATCGTTGAACAGCCGGCCGATGAAGCGCATCATCGATCCACTCACCGAGATGGGTGCAACCATTCAAGCAAGTCCGCGCTTCACCGCTCCTTTGACGATCTCGGGGTCGTACCCTCTTCACCCAATCGAGTATCGCATGCCCATCGTGAGCGCGCAAGTGAAGTCAGCAATTCTCTTCGCCGGTTTGTTTGCCGACGGCGTCACCAGATTGATCGAATCAAATGCGACGCGCGATCACACTGAACGAATGCTGGCGCTCGAGACGACTCAGACGACCGATGGCCGTATCATCACGGTGCAGGGCGGAAGTGAGATTCAACCTCGTCGTTTCGTCATACCTGGTGATATTTCATCTGCCGCGTTTCTTATTGCGGCGGCCCTTCTGGTGCCGGGATCAGAGCTTCGATTGAGCAACGTTGGACTCAACCCGACGCGCACGCGCGTTCTCGATATCTTGCGGTCACTTCGAGGTCAGATACAGCTTGCCAATGAACGCGTTGAAGGCGGAGAGCCACTCGGCGATATCATTGTTCGCTACTCGGAATTGCGCGGGGCCCTCACTCTCGAAGGACCAAGTGTCGCGGAGTTAATTGACGAGATTCCTATACTTGCTACAACTGCTGCCTTGGGCGGCGTTGATTTCGTGCTCAAGGATGCTTCAGAACTTCGCCACAAAGAGTCCGATCGAATTCGAGCGATGGTCATGAACCTCCGGAGGCTCGGCCTTGACGTCACGGAATCCGACGATGGGTTTGCATTTCATGGCAAAAAGAGTTTAATTCCCGGAGAATTTGAGAGTTTCGGAGACCATCGCGTCGCGATGGCCTTCGGGGTCGCAGGCTTGGCGCTCAAAGGCGAAAGCCTTGTCAAAAACGCCGAGTGCGTTGAGATCTCATATCCCGAATTCTGGCAGACGCTGCAATCGATTCAACAACGCTGAATACCTTAGGAGGAGCAACGCTTGGCTAGTGTTCGCCTGGAGAACGTAAGGAAGATGTTCGAGGGGGGCGTCGTGGCAGTCCACGAGATGAGCCTCGATGTGAACGACAAAGAGTTCGTTGTCCTCGTAGGCCCCTCAGGCTGCGGCAAGTCCACTACTCTACGAATGATCGCTGGCCTCGAAGAGGTCACGAGCGGAAACATCTATATCGATCGCCAACTGGTCAATGATGTGCCGCCGAAGGACCGTGACATTGCCATGGTGTTTCAGAACTACGCCCTGTACCCTCATATGAGCGTGTATGAGAACATGGCCTTCGGCTTGAGACTTCGAAAGTTGCCAAAGCACGATATTGACGATCGAGTTCGAGAAGCCGCCTCCATCCTTGGGATTGAACAGTATCTCGGCCGAAAACCGAAGGCGCTCTCAGGCGGACAGCGCCAACGCGTCGCTGTTGGCAGAGCCATCGTTCGCAAACCCAAGGTCTTCCTGTTCGACGAGCCGCTCAGCAACCTTGATGCGAAGCTTCGTGTACAGATGCGTACCGAGATCTCAAAGTTGCATCAACGGCTCGGAGCGACGATGATCTATGTGACTCACGATCAGACCGAGGCGATGACCATGGGGGACAAGATCGTCCTGATGAAGGATGGGTACGTTCACCAGATCGATACCCCTCTGGAGATCTACGGCCGGCCCGTGAATAAGTTCGTCGCCGGATTCATCGGAAGCCCCGCCATGAATTTTCTCGAAGGGCGAATCCAGAAAGCACGGGGCCTTACCTTCGTCGAAGCCCAAGACGGAATGAAACTTCCCATTGCCAAGAAGGATAATGCAAGACTGAAGGGATATGTGAGAAAGGAACTGACGATGGGTTTGCGACCCGAGGATATCCACATCGCCGGCCCAGGAGCTGCAAGTGGGACGAAGGTGAAGGTGAGGGTGGAAGTGGTTGAGCCGATGGGTAATGAGATCTTTGTTTACTTTTCGACGAAACGCGACGGAAACCAGTACGTGGCGAGGGTGCGCGCGAGCAAGGAGCCGCCGGTCGGGAAGCCACTAGAGCTGGTCTTCGATCTCTCGAAGGCCCATTTCTTCGACAACGAAACGGAGAAAGCGATCTAGACGAGCGGTGGCTCTTCTCCAGAGGAACCTGCACCCTACAGTTTAATGACCTGATGCTTGAATAAATCGATCTTGATTTCGTTGAAAAGCCACCGCAAAAATTCCATCCCATACTTGTTCAAGAAGTACAGAACGTTCAACTCCCTCTCCTGAAAATTTAGCCGCGGGAAGACAAGGTTCGCCGCCTTGTCGATCTGACGAAGAGCTACTTCGTGCTGGCGCTTTTGTGCAGCGATCGCCTTTTCCTTCAGACCTTCAACGCTTCCTAAGATTCTCTTTGTCGTGTTGTCAAGAGCACCAAGAAGTGTTGGGTCAATGCCCTGAAGTGGTTCCTGCGCGCGGTCAAGGAGTTCCTGGATAGCGAGAACGGTTTCGCCGAACAACTCATCCACATTGATTGCCCCAAGCTGGCTTGCGACTCTTCCTTTGACTAATTCCAAATCCTGATACAGGTCTGGAAGTGACAAGGAGAACCGCTCAAGAACCTTTTCAACTTTCTCCTCAATGATCGTCACGCTTGCCCGTGGGTAGATGATGGGCATCGGGATTTTCGTTTCCTCGTACAACGGCTTGAGTTGAGCAAAGTACGCTATCTCAGCTGGACCACCGACATACGCAACGGTGGGCAGCAGCCAGTCCTGACAAATCGGCCTCAGCACGACATTGGGACTGAACAGTTCCGGAGAATTTACTGATGCGTCCTGAACGTATTCCTTGGCCAGATGTTGTCGGGTTCCCTTCAACGAGTACCCGTCAGGGCGCGGTTCGAGAAGATATCGACCGCCGTGATGAAAAAAGAAGAGATTCAATGCCTTGGGCTTTACCTGAGCGTGGTATTGCTTCTCAAGCTCCGCACTCTGATCAACGACCAGTTGGCAAAACTTCGGGGTCTCGGCAAGCTCCCGCTGGAAGAGGGGCGCCAAGAGTTTCTTCACTTCCTTGTCATTGGGATCAAGGAAAATGAGGCCCGAATTCTCTAGAAGGACGTTCATCAGATGAGCAAATGCCCGGTTGAAGCTCATTCCTTTCTGGTACGCCGTGCGTACAAGCTCGATGACCTTGGGCTTGAACTCCGTTTGCATCAACGACTGGTCAATGGCCTGCAGAACCTCCTCGATGCCCTCATCGAATTCGATCTTTCCTACAGCACCTAAGTTCGTTTCACTTGAGGCGCCTCGAAACTGATAGGCAAATGTCGCGACCTCGTTTGACGCATCAACGAGCTGGACCGAATTGACTTCTTCGTAGTCGTGATCTTCTCCCTCGAGCCAGAAAATCGGTACAAATGCGTACTCAGGAAATCGGCTTGCCAGATGCTCGACAAGCTTGAGCGTCGTAAGAGTCTTGTAGATAGTGTAGAGAGGACCGGTAAAGAGGCCGACCTGTTGACCTGTGACGACGGCGACGGTGTTATCGTTCAGCAGAGAGTCAATGTGAGCCAATGTACGAACGCCGCAATGGAACTCCCGATTTTGGTTTGCCAAAATCTGTACAATAGCTGATCTGTCGATTGTGCGCTCCGTGACCTTTTTCAAAGCGGACTTCCAATGGGTATCGTCGCGGAAGTTGCCGCAGAAGAACTGCCGGACGCGTGTGAAATCTGACACGTAGTCCGCGAAAAGGGCCGAGAACGCGTCCGCGACTGATTTCAGTTCCCGATACTCAATCCAATTCATAGACTTTTAAGACCTTTCTTTTGAGGTCACACGGAGAATGTGCAGCGTGCACCGAGGGACTGCAATCCCAGAGATAACATCTAACTGAGGATCAAAAAGCGCGCATTAGACATTTTCACTGCCCTCACCCTCCATCTGGCTAGCTCCAGCACGGCCTAGGGATCACTCCTACGCCAGTCGTTGGAACTCTCTGATTGGGATCCAACAAAATACTTCAGGCATCAGCGATCGAGCCCGCAGCTGGTGAAAGTTAAGCTCTTTCCTCATAAGCGAATCCTAGGGTTTAATTCGCAGCAGGACTTCTTTCAGTAGTCGACTGAATGTCAGTCTGACTCTTTTGCCTGTCTCCGTTACCTCCTCGTGTGAAAGCTTCTCGGCTGACATACCGGCTGCAAGGTTCGAAATCAACGATATCCCCGCCACTCTGATTCCAAGCTCATTTGCAGCAAGGATCTCCGGTACCGTCGACATACCTAGCGCATCAACGCCCAGTCGCCTGAACATTTCAACTTCCGCTTTTGTCTCGTAAGTCGGTCCCTTCAACCAACAGTAGACGCCCTCGCGCAGCACCACACCCATCTCAGTCGCAGCCAGTCTGAAAATAGCTTGAAGTTCCTCATCAAGGAACTCGCGGTACTCCTGCTGTGCGAACGGATTCCCTCGCCTTTGCTGAGTGTTCACTTGTGGATACAAAAAAGTGAAATTGACGAAATCATTGATCAACATCAGATCGCCCGCTGCGAGGCTACGACCAACCCCACCAGCTGCATTTGTCACCAGGAGATACCGCACACCAAGTGCCGCAGCTAGATGGATGGGAAAAACGACCGCGTCGAGATCCACCGTCTCATAGTAATGTACGCGGCCCTTGAAGACCAAGACCGGTAAAGAGGTCCGTCCATCTGATCGAATACGCCCGAACACGAGCGTCCCTTCGTGCCCTTGAACAGTCGAGACTGGGTAATGCGGTATAGCGGATGTTGAGATTGATTTCCGCTCAACAAACTCCTCGGCGAAATCACCAAGCCCCGAACCGAGGATAACTGAGATGACGGGCCTTTCAGTGATTTGTGCGAGAACCGATGATAAAGCTCTATCAAGCTGGGCGTTATCCACCATTCTATCTATGACTTTCTAAGTGCCAATCAAGATTCCGGCGATCGTCGCCGTCAATAGCGTTGCGAGTGAACCACCAAGAACGGCACGAAGTCCGAGCGCTGCCAGATCTTTGCGCCGATGGGGTGCCATCGGCGTGATTCCGCCGATTTGAATGGCAATGGACGAAAAGTTTGCAAAACCGCACAAAGCAAACGTTGCCATGGCGATCGCCTTCTCTGAGATGAGGGTATTTGCCGTCATCATCTTCGCCATGTCCAAGTAAGCAACGAACTCGTTCAGGACCACTTTCGTTCCAATGAGGCTGCCAAACTGAAAGGCCTCTGCCGCAGGAACGCCAATCGCATATGCGACGAATTGCAGGATGAACCCGAGGATAAGCTGCAGACTCAAGGATTGGCCAAATGTCGATTGGAGGTAGGGATTGATTCCAACCCAGTTGCCGAGGGCGCCAAGTAACGTATTAAACAGCGAGATCAAGGCGATGAAAGCCAGAAGCATAGCGCCGACATTTAAAGCCAACTGGAGACCGTCTGAGGCGCCACCAGCAGCTGCTTCGATGACATTACTCGACGTTTTCTCAACGTGCACCCTGACCGTTCCCTTGGTCTCAGGGTCACCAGTCTCGGGAAAGATGATTTTTGAAACGAGTAAGCCCGCTGGGGCTGCCATGATACTGGCCCCAAGCAACTGAGCAGCAAACTTCACCTGGGCGACCTCGATTGCAAGGTGGTGGGTCTGTGCAAATGAGTACCCGAGCATTTGCACATACGCGGCCATGACCCCGCCTGCAATGGTCGCCATTCCTCCCACCATAATCGTTAAGAGCTCCGACTGCGTCATGTTTGCGATGTAGGGTCGAATCATCAACGGAGCTTCCGTCTGACCGACAAAGATATTCGCCGTGTTCGATAGCGATTCGGCACCGCTCGTTCCCATCAGCCGAGCCATCACCCACGCCATGCCTTGGACGACCTTCTGCATAACGCCGAGATAGTACATCACCGACATCAGCGAAGAGAAGAAAATGATCGTTGGCAACACCTGAAATGCAAAAAAGAATCCAAGGGAGCCTTCAAATCCTTGTCCTATCGCCAAATTCCCAAACACGAACTTCGCCCCTTCGGTCGTAAAGCCGAGAATAAGGACAAACCCTTCCGCAATCCATTCAAACAACTTCTTCGGCCATGCCAACGGTGCGAAGATCGCTCCAAGCTCTTGCCCCTTGATGACAAGAATGCCAAACGTGATCTGAATGAGGAGCCCCATGCCCACAAGTCGCCAGTTCACGCGTCTCTTGTTATTGGAGAAAAGAAATGCAATTCCCAAGAGCACAACCATGCCAAAGATTCCGTGGAGCACGGAGAGAATGGTCATAGACAATCCTTTGGAAAGTTCAGACGGGGGAGAAGTATGTTAGTTTTCCGCCGGAGGTTCAAAGCAATGCCTGCAGCGAGCCTCGTAGATGTCTTTTGCTCCAACCAGCACGCGATCGGAATGCTGCGTTTTCCGTTGTGTTCGATCTGCCGGATTACCGCAGACGACGCAGATCGCCAGGGTCTTCGTGATGTACTCCGCCACGGCCAGGATTTGCGGCATCGGCTCGAACGGTTTTCCCCGGTAGTCTTGATCGAGGCCGGCCACGATGACGCGTTTTCCATGGTTGGCGAGCTGCTCGCACACATCGACGAGGTTTGACTTGAAGAACTGACCTTCGTCGATGCCAACAACCTGTGCGTCCTTGCTCCGCTCAGGGATCTCTGAGGCGTCGTCAACGACTTGAGAAACCAAGGTTTGCTCGCTGTGCGACACAATGTGCTCTGAGCTGTAGCGGCTGTCAATGCGAGGTTTGAAGATGGCGACCTTTTGCTTGGCGATCTCTGCGCGCCTCGCGCGGCGAATCAGCTCCTCAGTCTTTCCACTAAACATGCATCCGCAAATGACTTCAATCCAACCCGTGTTTCGAGGAACATTGTGGAGTTCTGACGTATCCATTACTTACTTCTTCTTTCGTGTTCGTTCGAGGTTTCGGTGGCTGAAAGGAAAAGGAAGTAATTCCTTCAGCTTCATCGTTTTTACCCGTTTCTTCCGATCGATCATCAACAAATCAATATCTCCGGCAAGCTCCATCAACACCTGTCGGCAGGCCCCACACGGTGGAGTGTACTCTGGGTCATCGGAGACAACGGCGATCGCCTTGAAATTTCGGTCCCCTTCGGAGAGGGCCTTAAAGATCGCCGTGCGTTCGGCGCAGATCGTTAGGGAGTACGTACTGATCTCAACGTTGCAGCCCGTGTGAATCCGACCATTGGAAGCGAGCAGAGCCGCTCCCACATGGAAGCGCGAGTATGGAGCGTACGCCCTGCGCTTTGCCCTTAGTGCAGCTTTGACGAGTTCCTTGTATTCAGCCCGCAACGTGATGAAAGTGCGCTTGTGAGTGAGGGAAACGCTCGAAATCAAAAGCGTCGAAAAGCGCTGAAAATATAGGCAAGTTTAGAGTGAAATGCAACGAACAACCCGAGCGGCCGCGTCCGTAGATGGAGATTTTATGAGGACGGGCTCGTTTCCTCCGCAGCTTGTCTGAGAAATCGCTCGATGAGATTATTCAGTTCGTAGGAATCAGTAGGAAACGCGTCACGATCAACATCTGGTGAGCCATCTTTATCAAGAGAAGTTTCAAAAAAACTTTGGTGTGAAAGAAGTCTGATCTCCATGCAATCGAAGTTCGGCGATATAGAGTTTTTCGAATAGGAGCTGTTTGGTATCAATGTAACGAACACCAAAGCGGTTTTCGTCAAACGGTTGTAGTGCTCTTCTCATATCAATATCAGATGAGAGGACCATCAAAATTGCTCCTTGCGGAAGTAAGAATGTGGGAGCTGCTTTTGCCAGCCTCATCATGAAATCGTTGTCGTTTCCTGCTTTAAAAGCCTTCTCTGCAATTGTATTTGCCTCTCCTGAGTAAAAAGGTGGATTGGTAACGACGTAATCGAATTGATGTACGTTTGGATTCAACTGAACAAACAAATCGCTTTCGAGGGCAACAATGCTTCCGTCGAGATTGTTGCGCTTTGCATTTTCCTTAGTAGCAGCGACAGCAATGGGATTGATATCAATGCTGGTGACCATTGCTCCAGCCGCGGCAGCGGCAAGGGAAAGGATACCTGAACCGCAGCCGATGTCGAGGACTTTTGTACCTTTGAGTGGCATCGTTTGGATGAACTCACTCAAGAACTTGCTTGTGAAATAAAACTTCGGATGAAAGACAGAAGGGGGAACAACCAGCGAGAACCCTAAGAGCTCGGTCGTGACTGTCCGTGTGATCCTGGGTTTCACCCACCCGTAGTAAACAACTACTGAGTAAAAACGTCTAACGATTTCAAGGAAGGACATCGCAAGAGAAAAAAGACGTAGAAATAACCACTCGGTCCAGATTGGCTAAAACCCTTCGATTTCCGGTTGGCGATATTTGAACAGCCGCTGCACGAGGGCAACTTCATATGGAGCTTGATAGATTTTCATCGAATATCGCCAAGACCCTAGCAAGCGTAGGAATCGCCGTTGAGATGATGTGAGCTTCAGGTCTGAATTTGTTGGGGAGTACGCATTCAAGACCCGTTCGAAGTTTTTGATCTTATGGACGAGTCTGCTTGTGAGCCATGGGGTTACGGGATTTTTTCTCAGATCGTGAAGTTGCCACTCAGGCAAAAGCCAATCATCCAAAGATTCTGGGAATTGAAATCCGTAGCTCTTTGATGCGTGAAAGAGATCGGCCTCCTGAAAATGAACAGGAGAGTAGACATAGATGACAATTTCACTCTCAGGGTTTATTTCTCTGACTTTGCGAATGAAGCGAATGTCTCGGACAAGGTCTTCCTCAACGGAATCCGTTGGACTCCCGAGAACAAAGGAAAATTCAGGCACAATCTTGTAGGCCTTCATCTTCTCAGCTAATGCGAGCACCGTGTCGGGCGTTTGTGTTCCCCCTTTGTGCATCAGGTCCAACACATACTGAGAACTCGATTCCGCTCCGAAGAAAATCATTTTGCATCCGGACTTTTGCATCACTCGCCAGGTGGGATCGTCATATTGGAGCACCGTGTCAGGTCGGGCCTCTCCCCACCAACCGAAGTCTTGGCCAACGATCCGGTCCGCAATCTCGTATGTCCGTTTTTCAGACGTGAAGAAGTTGTTGTCGTGAAACTCGACGGCGTTCACGCTGTAATTCCGTTTGAACCACAGCAGGTCATCTGTAATGCGTTTTGGTTCAAGACCGATCCATCGAGCCTTGTACACGGCAGCAACGGCGCAAAATCCACAGAGGAACGGGCAACCCACGCTCGAGTGATAGTTAATCGTTCGCGTTCCCAAGAAGGTCCTGCCGATATAGCGAGCAATGTTCACCTTTGAATAAGGCAGAGGCGGGAGTTCGTTGGGATCAATAAGCACCTGCTTCTGATTGTGCTGAATTGTGCCGTTTTTGTACGAGAGTCCAGCGATAAGGCTGACGTCTCCGCCGGTTTCGAGAGCATCAATAAGTCTTCGAAAAGAATGATCCCCTTGATCTCTGATAACATAATCCACATACGGAGCTTGAAGAACTACCTTTGTATGCAAGGTGGGAAAATATCCCCCCCAAATTATTTTCACTTCGGGGAAGTTTTTTCGTATCAATTTGGAAAGTGAAATTGCCTGTCGCAATTGAGGGCCCGGCATAACCGTAAAGCCAACATACTTGATCGATTGTTCTCTGATGAGCGTGGGCAAAGTGGTGGAAAATTGTTTGTCGATATTGCCGTCAAGAATATGATAAGGGTAGCGTCCCTCCAACGATGCTCCGATGGATAACACCGAGAGGGGAATTCTGCAACGCCATTTTGTCGCTTGTGGATTGACAAGAGCGATCATAGCATCATCAAAGAGTACGACTGAGATTCTCGTTCGACCAGCTGGACTTCATCAGCAGCGTAACTACCGAAAAGAATGCGGTAAGGAAATAGAGCCTTGGATAAGCGAGCAGCTTCCAAGCCCCTTCTAGATGTAAACCATCGAGTGCGCCGGCGGGTATTGCTCCCATTCCAACGTAGGTCAAAAACAAGATCGAGGGGAGGAGAGGCTGTTTTTTCCCAAGGAATTGGGAACTCACCATCGCCATCGGAATTGAAAGTAACAAGACGTGATACGTTGCTGTAGCCGGTGCAACAAGTAGAGCGAAACTAAACAGGCCAGCGATCTGCAGAGAAATGGTGGTCTCTGATTCTCTTCCCCTCCGAAGGCTCCATAGCAAAACTACCGTCAGGCCTATGAAGATCAATGCTCTTACATAGTCAAACCCCGGAGTCCACGCAATGAGTGGATTCGCATTGAAAACATCGTCCTGAACAAACACTGATCGCAACAGGCTATTCCACGATTGATACGCTGCAGAAAAAGGATTTGCCATCTGTCCGTCAAGATGACGGAACAAGATTAAATCAAAGAAAGACCGATGGATTTCGAATCCCATGGTTATAAGGCTGATACACGCCACCGCAAACGCGGTGAGCACAGCACTTGCTGCAACAATCCAGCGTTTCTGCAAGAAGAAAAAAACGATGAGGCAGAGAGGGAAATATTTGATAGGCACAAATAGCCCTGCGAAGACACCGCTCAGAACATCCTCCTCTTGTCGAAAATACCAAATGCTCAGCGATAAGCACAAGACCATAAGCAGATATATTTGACCGAGATAGAAATTGTTGATCAGAGCGAATCCGCTCGCAAGCAACAACAATGACGAGAGAGAATAGTCTAATCCGCCAAGCCGAGAAATTACAACCACGACAGCAGCTAGTATCCCCACGTTAACCACAGTCCAGATCCTCTTTGCTGTTTGCATGTCGAACATCGTCAAAGGGATCATCACAAGAGCAGTAGCAGGAGGAAAAGGCTGAAAAACACCGCCCTCTGGACTTCCCAATGCTGCAGCTCCTTGACTAAACCATTGTGCATCGTAAAGTTTGTCAATGTTTCCTCTCTCGTGCAGCAGGATGTACGAACTTGTGTAATAGTTTGCGAAATCCGTTCCAATGGTTGTGAATGCCGGCACAATTCCTTTTGCAAAGAGAAGAACTGTGAGGACAGCTATTGCGAACAATTGAACGAATCTCACGCAGCGACCTCTTCTAACTGTACGCTCTCCAATTGTTCGCTCAATAGAATTTTTGCCGAGGCTACAACTCGGTCAACCGATATCTCTTTCAAGCATTTTACGTTGATGGGACAACGAAATATTTTTGCGTCGTACACGTTGAGGCAAGGACTGCAAGGGAGCCCAGCATACAGGTTGATTGTTCTATTGCCAACTGGGCCGTAGAATACAGGCGATTCAGGTCCAAACAATGCGACGGTTGGCAATCCGACTGAAGCGGCAATGTGCATCGGTCCGCTATCGTTCGTTATCAGAAGCTTCGAATGAGAGAATAAACCGATGAGTCCTTTGAGTGTCAGCGATCCGCCAAGATTAGCAATGCGGTCAGATGTTGCGTTCGTGAGTCTAATAACCCCTTCAATGTATTCCCGCTCATCTCTTGCACCGATCAAGCAAAATACAGCATTCGGAAATCCTCCTTGTAGGATGTCGATCGTTTGCGAGAATCGTTCAGAGCTCCACCGGCGGTCGAGCGAAGTTTTTCCGGCATTTGGATTGATGCAGATGATTTCAGCGCCGGGACGAACCTTCAAAGATCCCAAAAGAGAAAAAGGTTCAGCACCCTTTGCCTGAATTCTTGGTGTGAGTAGACCAGACTCTTTGATTCCAAGGGGTGCTAACGCATCGTGAAATGTCTTTGTAACATGTTGGTGGATATTGAGAGGGATTGAATCCGTTACGTTCCACGTTCTCCATCGGGTTGGAAGAGCGAATCCAATGTGTCTACCCGGATGCGCAAGGGCTCCAATCAACGTCGAGAACTTCGAAAAAAATTCGAGGTCAAGTACTACATCTACTTTCCTCACCATAAGGCGCGCTGCCAACAGAATGAGTGATTCGAGGAATGAAAGAAAAGTCCGGGGGTCAATAAGCCATCGTTCATCAATGAATGGAATCTCATCCAAAAGTTCAGAGTTCGATGAGAACGTAAGAAAGATAATGTTCGATTTTGGGAAATGTTCCCGTACCGAACGAAGCGTAGGACTTGTGAGTAAGATACTTCCCAGCCCGAAGAACTTAATCACGAGAATCGATTCGATGGATTCAGGTGCGCGTCTGTTCAATACCTTTTGGATTATTCCGGAAAGCCAGCAGGCGGGAGTACCGACAAATCGATCAATGAAACGCATTGTGGAAATCTTCATGCCGTCCTCTTTTGTAGTATCAAGAGGCAATGATCTCCCATTGATCGAAGAATGGGAAGTCGGCAGAGCGCATCATCGATCGTCTCTAACCAAGAAGTGAGGTTTGGAAATCGCGCAGCAAACTTCATGGCGTGAGGGGGGGGACTGAAAATGTTGAGGCCAAAAAACTGCGTCACACGAAAATCGTCTGCAAACTCTTGAGTGATTCGTCCGAGCGAATGATAATAGACCGTAAAGGCTTGGCTGTTGAAGCGAGTTTCCGTTCCAAGAGCCTGCGTTCTTCTAAAGGCTTCTTTGAAACGTCCCCGTGCCGCGAAAGCAACGGTTTCCCACAACGAAAATGGTGGCATCACGACTGCGACGAAATATCCATTTGGCTTTAATCTGTTTGCCACCTGGTTTCGGACAGTTCTGAGATCCTTCGTGCAGTTGAGTCCGCCGAAGTTGGAGAGGACAAGATCGAATTCATTGTTTGCGAAATGGTCCAGACTATCAAAAGACGATACCACAAACTCAGCCTTTGTAAGCCCTTTGGATTTTCTGCGCGCTTCTGCGATCATCTTCTCGGAAATATCTACGCCCACAGCTAGAAAACCCCTCTTGGCCAGATACAGGGCATCCGTTCCCGTTCCACAATTGATGTCCAAAATTCTTGCTGGAGGGTGAACAAGGCTTTCGATGATCGAATAGACTTTTTGACGGAGCCTTTGGGTAATAGCATTTGCCTCAAACGTTAAGTCGTATTGTTCAGCAATCGAATCAAAGGCTGATGCTACATCCGAAGGACGCTTTGCCAATCCTGGCATTGTCTTAACTTTTCGAAGAACTCGTTAGCTGCATGCCAAGCTGTGCGATTTTTGCTTTTGCAAACACAGATGCTTTTTCGAGGAACTTACCGTTCCGATCGTTTGCCAACTTGTGGTAAAGAACCTCGTTCGTCATTCTTCTTTGAGCAAACCAATAGAATCGGTCTGAATGTCTTCCTTGAACCTTGAAATCTCGCTCAGTTCGTTTTTCCCACGAGAGATCGGTAGTAATACGCGATTCAATTTCCTGGTGATACGCTGTTCCTTTGATAGGGTAAGCAACCGTCGTAAGGAAGATGTTCGCTTGAGTTCTTTTCAAATGGTCAATCGTCGCCTCGATGTCGCTGATCGTTTCGCCATTGTATCCGAGCATAACAAACAGACCTACCTCGATGCCATACCGTCGGGCAAGCCGAGTTGCTTGCTGTACCTCCTCCACCGTTACGCCGCGCGACATTGAGTCAAGAATCCGCTGCGAGCCACTCTCAGAACCAAACCAGATGCGGAAACAGCCTAAGTCGGCCATGACTTTCAAAACGTCCTCGTTCAATCGGTCAGCTCGTGAGATGCATTCGAACGGAACTTTCAAATCATGTCGCTTCATTTCATCAGCATACTGGTAGAACCATTTGTGGTTAATCGTAAAAACATCGTCAGCAATCCACATCATATCAGGCTTGTATCGGTGAACCAAGTGCTCAACTTCATTCACGACATTCTGCGGTGATCGCCGCCGGTGGCTGAACCCGTACACGCCGTGACTACACCACTTGCACGTGTACGGACAACCGCGAGCAGTTATCAAGGAGACAGAGCCAAGCCGGTGATGCTGCCGCCACGTTGAAATGTACTGTTCTATGTCGATCGCTTCTCGGTCAGGGAACGGAAGGAGGTCGAGATCCTTGATCATCTGTCGCGGCGAAGTTCGAATCACGTTGCCATTCTCATCCTTGAAGGCAATACCATCGACACCCTGCAACCTATGGACCCCTACTTTCGAAACGCTCGCGAGAACTTCCTCCATCGTTAGTTCACCTTCACCAATCACGATTACATCGGCATCGTACTCTAGAAATTCTTCTGCGTAGTACGGTGGCTCAGGCCCGCCGAGCACCACGACCGACCCACGTGACTTGCAGAAACGAATCATCTCAAGCACGTTCAGCTTCGTCATCAGGTTGCAGTAGATTCCTACGACAGGTGGTCGTTCGTTCTCGATGAATTGATAGAAGTCCTCTTTTCTGTGAAAGGTGCTGTCAAATACCTGAACAAAAAACCCTTTCGACTTGAGATAGGTGGAGAGATAGAGAATGCCCAGAGGCGGGTACGGTTTCATGATCCGCTTTTCGTGTTCATCCTCTTGAAGGAAGTAGCCGTGTGTGAGAAGGATATCCATCAGATGTGAAGCCCTAGGACCGCGTTGCCGGATTGATGTGCTCCGCGAGCCCTTCAAGCTTTGACTCGAGTGCCGGGAGTGTCATCAGATGATAAGCCGATTTGAGCAAACGCGAGACGGTGGAGCGATTCAATGCTGTGGGACGCGCAAGTATCTTCTTCAAGAGATCGTTTGCCTGCCAGATACGAAACTTCTTATGCGTGAGCTTGTGGAGAGCTCGATAGAAATCCGAAGAATAGGTTCCCCGAAACATCATGTCCAGATCACCACTATCAACCCAGTTCTGCTTTCGCTCGAGCTCCTGCTTGACACTTTCATAGAACTTGGTCCCCGGGAGGGGATACGAGACTGAGATCCCGATTTCGTCCGGTCTGCAGTCCTTCACCATGTGCAGCGTCTTCTCAATGTCCTCACGGGCTTCGCCTGGATACCCATACTGCAGGAAGAAGCCAACTCGGAGCCCATCGCGATGGAGCAAGTTGGTGGCCTCGTAAATCTGCTCGACGGTCGTCCCTTTCTCCATTACGTCAAGGATCTTTTGAGACCCCGATTCAGCACCAACCCAAACCGACTGACAACCAGCATTTTTGAGATGCCGGATGTTTTCTTCTTGCAGAAGGAGATCCACTCTCGACAAGCACTTGAAAGGTATCTTTGCATTCTTAGAATTGACCGACTCATCAAATGCTGCGACCCATCCCGGCTTTAGCCCAAAGATATCGTCGGCAAACCAGATGTGATCGGGCCATGCGAACTGCTTAAGATACTGCATCTCCTCAACCACGTTTTGAGGACTCCGACTGTGGTAGACTTGCCCGTAGATCGGCTTTGCACACCAGTTGCAGTGAAACGGGCATCCACGCGTCGTTACCACGTTGAGAGAAAAGTATCCGTGTCGCTTTTTCCACACTCTTCGATACATCTCAAGATCGACAAGGTCCCAAGCAGGGAAGGGGAGAGCGTCCAAGCTTTCCAACACCTTGCGTCGCGCGGTTCGTAGAACCTCGCCGTTCCGAACGAAAGCAAGACCATCAATATCATCGGCGGACTGCTTCGACCGACCAAGAAGGCTATCAGCCAATTCCGCTAAGGTGACTTCTGCCTCGCCGCAAATGACGTAGTCAGCCCCGTGTGCAAAGTATTGCTCCAGGTGGTCCGTCGCATCGGAACTGAAGATGACCACCGTGCAACCATGCCGCTTCGCCAAGTCCGTCAGCTTGAAGGCAGCTTCGCGCATTCTGCTCAGACACATCTTGCTCAGGTAGTTGAACCCATCATCATAAATAGCGACAATCGGCGGGCGCTGTCGTTGAAGCACCGATACAATCTCCTCCTCACGATCCGAAAGCATGACATCATGCAATGCCACGGAAATGCCGCGCTGCCGCAGATAGCTCGCCGCGTACATCGTCCCCAGCGGAGGGTATGGCATCATGGCCCGATATTCTTTCGGGTCGAAATGCAGGAAGTAGGAGTGTGTCAGAAGGACTTCAACCATGATGTTCAAGCATATGAACGACTAGTACGGGAGCTTGCGAATCTGAAGAGAGCTCGAAACGGTTTAATCGCAGTTGGTACATCTCTAGGATCTTTCGAAGAAAGTCCACCCCGTAGGCTGTTGAGATGTGCTTGCGGCACTGGTACTGACGCTCTCGTTGTTCGTCACCGAGATAGGCATATCGTCGTTTCCAAACCTTCTGCCACGTTCTCATCAGGACGTCGTCGAGATGATCTGCAATTCGTGTTGGGAAAAGAAATTCGAGAAGCCGTTGAATTCGACTTCTCTTCTTATCGTGGTGATCGCGCAACTCTTCATCAACCTTCCAATTCGGTAGGAACTCATCAATCCAAGCATTGGCGGCCATGTATTTCTGAAAGAGCGCCAGGTTCACGAGAGGTTTCAGCGTTGCAATCTCTATTGCAGAATAAACGTTCCTCATTTCAAATTCGAGATGATCCTCAGCGACGAAGTGATTAAGACAAAAGTATTTCTTGCTGTTCAGTAGGAAAATCTTCTTGAACAAGATGAGCAGCGTTCTGCAGATCCAGAGACGGTTTCCGCACGTGACGATGACGAAATCTATGTCTCCCCGTTTGCTGGCCAAGCCTTTGGAAAGCTCACCCGATACGAACACTCCCCGTACGAACGGAAACTTGCCGATCAGCTTTGCCATGAACGAGGCAGTCCTCCAACGACGTCGCGCCAGTTGCTCCTTCCGTCTGCGCTCCTCCGTGCAGCTCGCATTCGCGGTTCCCAGGAAAAAATAGCTTCCCTTTCTATCTATGAGAGCTGCGAGCGGATCGGCTTGACATGCACGCGTAATTTCAGCGGGATTTGTGGAGTTCGACGGGAGAAATGTGTGGATCTCCTCGGGCCTCAACGGATGGTTGAAGATATCAAAGTACAGCAAGACCCTCAGAATATCCTGCTGCAACAGTGAACTCGTCTGCTGAAAACCGCGAGTTGTGACGGTAGCTGCTGAACTCATTTCAGATGAAGGGCGTAGGTTCGAGTTGGTTACTCACAGGCGGTCGTGCACCGGTGCGGGAATGCGACCCCAGAAGCAATGCCATATGGCTGTGAAAAATCCTTTAGCTTATGAAATCGTGCAAAACTGATGCCACCTTCTCCTCTCGGCATTGCCGACGCGTATGCTGAGTGTCCAAGCATTTCTCCATCATCGCGCCCTTCTGAAGTCACATCAAGCCAACGGAATGTGGAGTCGATGCCACAAGATCGCGGGGCTGTGGCTCAACATCACCATGGTTGTAACTCTAGGCAATTCTCTCTATATTATTTCGGTGAAGAATGGCTGACCGAAAGAAAAAATTGCTGAAGAAACTGAAGGTACCGGCAATCGTATTGGGGATTGTGCTGATACTCTCTTTTCTCGTGGACAGCGTGGTCATGCCACGATATGTCCAACAAGGCAAAACGACAAAGGTTCCCGACGTCATTGGGAAGGAACTCGATGACGCCATCCAGGTCCTCGCGGAAGGCGGTTTGGTCGGTAAGAAGGCCGATGTGCGAACCGATAAGCAATATCCCGAAGGGACGGTCGTGCTTCAGAATCCGCCGGCAGATGCAGAGGTGAAATTCGGCCGTGGTGTCTACTTGACCGTGAGCGGAGGAGAACCGATGGCCGCGGTGCCAGGACTTCGCGGTAGAACGTTGAGGGATGCTACCTTTGCTCTCGAGCGCTTTGGTCTGGCACTCGGTGAGATTCGCTACGAATTCTCCGATGAGTACCCGCAGGGCACTATTATCGATCAGAGTGTAGCGGAATCCACAAGAGTGATCATCGGCAGGTCAATTAGCGTGGTCGTGAGCCAGGGAAAGAGCGGAGAACAAGTCCCCGTGCCCGATGTTGTGAGAAAGACTTTCGCCGAAGCAGAGCGAACGCTTATCCAGGCAGGCTTGCGAATCGGCAATATTACGTATCAAGTCAATGCCGACCTGCTCCCCAACACTGTCATCGACCAATTTCCCAAGCCTGGCGACCTGGTTCCCACTGGTCAAGCAGTTGACCTCGTTGTAGCACAAAAGGGAGAGAAATCAGCGAATCCCCAGAACTAGCCACCCTATGATTCGAATTGCCCCGTCTCTTCTCGCCGCAGATTTCTCACGTCTCGCCGATCAAATTGCCCAAGCAGAAGCTGGAGGTGCGGATTGGTTTCATCTGGATGTGATGGATGGTCATTTTGTTCCCAACATCACGTTTGGCCCTGTCATAGTCACTGCGATACGCAGGTGTACGAAGCTTCCGCTCGATACACATCTTATGATAGAGTCCCCCGATGACTATCTTGAGCCTTTTCGCGAGGCAGGCTCGGATCATATCATCGTGCATCAAGAAGTATGCAAGGATCTTCACCGAACCGTAGCCCGAATCAAAGGGCTAGGCGCAAAAGCGGGAGTCTCCATCAATCCTGCAACACCCACCTCAACGCTCACCGAGATTATCCCGGAGATTGATCTTGTTCTCATCATGTCCGTCAACCCCGGTTTTGGTGGTCAGAAATTCATTGAGGGGACCTTGACAAAGCTCAAGGAAACGAGATCAATGATTCGAGCGAACAAACGGGATGTCCGGCTCGAGGTGGACGGGGCAATCGATGCGACAACTGCACCGCGGGTCGTCAACGCAGGTGCTGATGTTCTTGTCGCGGGAACATCCATCTTTCGCGAACCGAATATTGGGCAAGCGGTGCGTGACCTTCGAAAGGCTGTCGAACATCTCGGCTTGGAATACGAAGTATGACGTTCGCCATAAGAAACGTCGACATCGTAACGCCTTTTCGAATCATCCAAAAGGGATTACTCTTCGTCGAAGGCAAGAAGATAGCGGCTATCGGCAAGATGTCTGAGGTCGATATTCCGAAGGGGACGAAGACGTACGACTTCGATGGAATGATGCTCACACCCGGTTACATCGACCTTCTTGTTCACGGAGGAGGAGGGTACGGGTTTGCCGACATGAGCAAAGATGCCGTCGAGAACATTTCTCAGCATTTCTTCAGACACGGCACAACGGGCCTCCTTGCAGCACTCTACAGCAAGCCTGAAAAGGACATGGTCGCCGACGCTAAACGGATTGCGGAATTCTGCAGCTCATCGAAACGATCAAACGTCTGGGGCATGCATCTGGAAGGACCCTTCATCAACAGGAAATTGCCCGGGGCGATGAAGGCCGAATACCTCTGGCAACCCACCGTTGAAAGCTGGCAGAAGCTCTTCAACGCCGGCCAAGGCTACATCCGCCTTATGACGCTGGCTCCTGAGCTGCCGGGGATGGAAGAAGTGATGCGGGCTGCGGCGAAAGACGGAGTCGTGCTGTCCATCGGCCACTCAGCCGCGACCTATGAGCAAGTGCTCGTTGCGATTGACAATGGTGCAGCGCACATCACTCACATGTTTAACGCAATGACGGCGTTCCATCATCGCCAGCCGAGCGTAGCGGTCGCTGCCTTGCTCCACAACGAGTTGAAAGTCGAGTTGATAGCCGACGGTTTCCACGTTCATCCGGCCGTCATGAAGCTCATGTACAGGATAAAAGGGGAAGGGGGAATCATTCTCATCACCGATGCAATCCGGGCAAGCGGAATGTCGGATGGCGAGTACACGTTTATGGATCAGAAGATCATCGTCAAGCAGAAAAAGGCCTTTCTCGAGAATGGTACCCTCGCCGGCAGCACGCTAACGATGGAACAGGCAGTCAAAAATATGGTGAAGCTCGTCGACGTCCCACTGACTGACGCTGTCAGAATGGCTTCTTTGAACGGTGCAAAGGTGCTCGGACTGGAGCATCAAAAGGGCATTCTTGCGGTGGGCAAGGACGCGGAGGTTGTCGTGCGCAACAGGGATTTCGAGGTCCTGATGACAATCTACGAAGGGACGATCAAATACTACAGTGAAAGTCCGCTCAGCTAGAA
>ERZ1292640.175-Hain-H43-02um-R1-175-length-52893-cov-9_pt1 | contig 38891 bp, 41 predicted proteins | sample MGYA00564404_ERZ1292640 | MGnify/ENA primary metagenome ERZ1292640 (study PRJEB36523, sample SAMEA6512636) | groundwater metagenome | collected 2019-01-08 | study: AquaDiva: Metagenomics assemblies of 32 groundwater samples | reverse complement strand
GGTAATACTCGTGTTCGGGGAAACCGTAGTCCAGCAGAAACACCGCGCCGGCCTGCAGCCGGTCGGCCAGGGTGCGCACAAAGGCCTCGGCCTGCGGATGGATCTCGGTCAGGTAGTCGTGGCTGCCCGCCACGTCGAGTGGCGGCCGCAAGGCGGTCGGCTGATCGGCCGGAACAAACACACCGCCCTCAACGGCGACACCGCGCTCCTGCCAGACGCCGTCCACACGGGCCAGCAGCTGCACCGGCATGGCGTCCAGCACCTCGTTGCCGACCACCACACCCTGCATCTGAGCCGGCAATTCGCTGACCCACTGCACGGTCTCGCCCCAGGCGGCCAGGCGCTCGCGCTGGTGCGCCTGCAGGCTGCCGGAGAGATCCACGATCGTGTACCGCCGAATTTGCGTGCCCAGGGCCTCGAGCAGCTGCTGCGCCAGCGCGCCGGAACCCGCGCCGAACTCCCAGACCTCGGTGGTGCCGGTAGCATCCAGCGCCTGCGCCACCTGCCGCGCCAGCGCCTGGCCAAAACGCGGGGAAAGCTCGGGCGCGGTGACAAAATCGCTGCCGCCGCCCTTCACGCCGGCGGGCATGAGGCCGAACTGGCGCGCATCACGGGCGTAATAGCCCAGACCCGGGGTGTACAGGGCCATGGCCATGAAACGGTCAAAACCGATCCAGCCACCGGCAGCGGTGATAGCCCCGCAGATGTGCGTGGCCAGGGGGCTCGTTAAACTAGGGGGTGTCGTCATGGGGGAAGTGCTCACCCCCGGATTGTCGGCGATTGCCCTGCCTCCAGCACCCCCAGCCCTCACCCCATGAACCCAGCGTCTCCTGCTCCTGTTGTTCTCGTTACCGGCGCCGCCAGGCGGCTGGGCCGCGAGATCGCGCTTGCGCTGGCAGCCAGCGGCTGGCGCGTGGCCGTGCACTACCGGAGCTCGGAAGAGGATGCTATCAAAACAGTAGCTGACTGCGCACAACTGGCGGTAGATGCAGCCCCTTTTTGCTGTGAACTGGAGGACGAGGCCGCGGTCCGCGGCCTGTTGCCGCAGGTGATCAACCACTTCGGTCAGGTCGATGCGGTGGTCAACAACGCCTCCACCTTCGAACACGACAGCGCCGCCAGTTTCGGTTTTGCGTCCCTTGAAAAACACATGCGCAGCAACGCCGGCGCAGCGATTGTGCTGGCGCAGGCCCTGCACGCCCACGTACTGGCGCGGCAGGCCGCCGGGGCGGACACTGGGCCAACCGGCCGGTTTGCGGTGATCAACCTGCTGGACCAGAAACTCTGGAACCCCAACCCCGACTTTTTCAGCTACACCCTGTCCAAGGCAGCGCTCGAAGCCGCCAACACCCTGCTGGCCATCGCGCTGGCGCCGCAGGTGCGCGTGGTGGGCGTAGCCCCCGGGCTGACACTGACCAGCCATCTGCTGAGCGACGAAAAATTCCAGGCCCTGCACAAACTCTCGCCGCTGGGCCGCTCGTCCAGCGCGGCCGACGTGGTGGCCACCGTCAAGTTCGCGCTGGAAAATGCGTCCATCACCGGCACCACGCTGCTGGTGGACGGCGGACAGCACCTGCTGAAATTCGAGCGCGATTTCTCACTGATGTGAGCGCACCCTCCTACACCGCCACCTCTTGCCCTCCATGCAGACTGACTTCACCATGTTCAACACCCGTGGCACCCAGATCCTGACGCTGACCGGCCTGCGCTTCGACGCCAACCTCGGCATCCTGGAGCAGGAAAAAAACGCGCCGCAACCGATCCAGGTGGACGCCGAACTCAACCTCGGCACGCAGCCGCTGCTGCCCAGCGACGACGACATCCACCATGTGCTGGACTACCGCAAGGTGCGCCAGATCATCATCAATGAATGCACGGCCGAACATGTGAACCTGCTGGAAAGCCTGATCGGCAAGCTGGCGCACCGGCTGATGCTGCTGCCCGGCGTGCTGGGTGTGCGCGTGAAAATCGCCAAACTTGAAATTTTTGACGACTGCGAAGTGGCCATTCGCGTCGAGACCGGCCAGTGGTGAAGCACCACACCGACAACCTGAGGTAAATCCATGAGTGCCGTATTGAATGAAATGACGAATGACGCAGCCGGTGAAGAAGCTGCGGCCACGGCCAGGGCGGGCCTGAAGATAGAACGCGAGGAACACAAGCTCGAAAAACGCCTGTGCCGCGAGGTGGGCCGCGCGATTGTGGACTTCAACATGATCGAGGAAGGCGACAAGGTCATGGTTTGCGTCTCGGGCGGCAAGGACAGCTACGCGATGCTGGACATCCTGCTCAAGCTGCAAAAGCGCGCACCGATCAACTTCGAGCTGATCGCCGTCAACCTCGACCAGAAGCAGCCCGGCTTTCCCGACCACATCCTGCCGCAGTACCTGGAACAACTCGGCGTGCCTTTCCACATCGAGACGCAGGACACCTACAGCATCGTCAAGCGCGTGATCCCCGAAGGCAAGACCATGTGTTCGCTGTGTTCGCGCCTGCGCCGCGGCATCCTTTACCGCGTGGCCGAAGAGCTGGGCGCCACCAAGATCGCGCTGGGCCACCACCGCGACGACATGCTGCAGACCTTCTTTCTGAACATGTTTTTTGCCTCCCGCCTCAAGGGCATGCCGCCCAAGCTGGTCAGCGACACCGGCAAACACGTGGTGATCCGGCCCATGGCCTATGTGCCTGAGAAGGACCTCATCAAGTGGGCGCAGGTGCGCGACTTTCCGATCATTCCGTGCACGCTGTGCGGCAGCCAGCAGAACCTGCAGCGCGTGCAGGTCGGCAACATGCTTCGCGAGTGGGACAAGAAGTTTCCGGGCCGCCTGGAGAACATGTTCACCTCGCTGCAAAACGTGGTTCCCTCGCACCTGATGGACGGCAAGCAGCACGACTTCAAGGGCATACGCAGTACCGGCATGCCGGACCCGGAAGGCGACAAGGCCTTTGACATGGAAGAGTTTTTTGAACCCGTCCGGCCCGGGCTGGGCGTCGTGACCCTGTAAGTTTGACAAGCCATTCAGACCTGGAGGCCTTATGCGGAAAGCGCTGACAGCTATCATTTTTGCAGTGACCCTGGTGGGGCTGCTGGGCGGTTGCGCGAGCACCCGCGTGGTCGGCAGCGAGGTCAACAGCTTCGCCCGCTGGGCGCCGGCACCGCCTGCGCCGGGCAGCAGCTACCGCTTCGAGCGTTTGCCCTCGCAGCAGTCGGACATGTCCCAGGCCCGGCTCGAAGGACTGACGCAGGCCGCGCTGGCCAAAGTGGGCCTGCAGCACAACCCGCAGGCGGCGAGCCTGAGCGTGCAGGTCAGCGCCAGCTCCCAGCCCATGCTGCGCTCGCGCTGGGATGGCGGTTACTACCCTTATGGCAGTCCCAACATCTTCATCGGCGGCGGCAGCGGCGGGGGTGTCAACAGCGTCGGTGTGGGTTTCGGCTTCGGTTTTCCGCTGGGCGGCATGGACACGCCGATTTACCGGCGCGAAGTCAGCATCGTGATGCGTGAGCTGCGCAGCAACGTGGCCGTGTATGAAACACGCGCGGTCAGCGAGGAACCCTGGCTGGACACCGACCCGGTGCTGTCGGCCATGCTGGACGCCGCCCTGCGCGGTTTTCCGGTGCCGCCGGCCGGGCCGCGCCGCGTCAACGTCGAGATCAAGCCTTGACCGACGTGGCGCGCGTCCTGGCCATCCGCCATGGCGAAACCACCTGGAACGTGGATACCCGCATCCAGGGCCAGCTCGATGTCGGGCTCAACGACACCGGCCGCTGGCAGGCCGAGCGCCTGGCCCGCGCGCTGGCAGAAGAACCCATACGCGCCATTTACGCGAGCGACCTCGGGCGCGCCCATGACACGGCGATGGCGATCAGTCGCGTCTCCGGTGTGGCGGTCACCGCCGAACAAGGCCTGCGCGAGCGGCATTTCGGCGAATTCCAGGGCAAGACCTTTGCCGAGATCGAAACCGTTCTGCCCGAGCAGGCCAGGCTCTGGCGCACACGCGACCCGGCTTTTGCCCCGACCGGCGGCGAGTCGCTGCTGCAGTTGCGCGAACGCGTGGTTGCCACCGCCGAAAAACTCGCGGCGCGCCATGCCGGCGAGCTGATCGTGCTGGTCGGCCACGGCGGCGTGATGGACGTGTTGTACCGGGCCGCAACGCGGCTGGACATCCAGGCGCCGCGCACCTGGGCCCTGGGCAACGCCGCCATCAACCGCCTGCTCTGGACGCCGGACGGTTTCACGCTGGTCGGCTGGGCCGACACCCAGCACCTGGACAACGACAACAACTCCCTCGACGAAACGACGACCTGATGCACCTGCTGTCTGACCTGCTGGGCCGCCCTGCCGCGGCCATCGATACCCCCGCGCTGGTGATCGACCTCGACGCGATGGAGCGCAACCTGGACCGCATGGCGGCGTTCGCGGCGCAGCACGGCGTCATGCTTCGCCCGCACGCCAAGATGCACAAAAGCGCCACCCTGGCCAGGCTGCAGATGGCCCACGGCGCGGTCGGCGTCTGCGTGCAGAAAACTTCGGAAGCCGAAGCGCTGGCGGCGCTGGGCGTGAACAACATCTACATCAGCAACGAGGTGGTCTCGCCCTTCAAGCTCAAGCGCGTCATGGCGGTTGCCAGGGAGCTGCAGGCGCTGGGCGGTCAGCTGGCCATTGCGGTCGACAGCCTCGAAGGCCTGCGCCGGCTGGCCCAGGCCGCGCACGGCCAGCATGCGGCCATCCGCGTGTTCATCGAAATCGACGTCGGCCATGGGCGCTGCGGCCTGGCGCCGGGCGCGCCCGCCGTCGCGCTGGCCAATGAAATGGCGCTGCACCCGGCGCTGCAGTTTGGCGGCCTGCAGGCCTACCACGGTCGTGCCCAGCACTTGCGCACGGTGGCTGAACGGCAGGCGGCAATTGCGCAGGTGATCGCCCATGTGCAGGCTACCCGCGCCGCGCTGCAGGCAGCCGGCCACGCGGTGCCGCTGGTCACCGGCGCCGGCACCGGCACCTTTGCGCTGGAAACCGCCAGCGGCGTGTACGGCGAATTGCAGGCGGGTTCCTACCTGTTCATGGACCGCGACTATGCCGACAACGAGCGCGACCCGGCGCAGCCGGTGTTTGAGCACGCGCTGTTTGTCAAAAGCCAGGTCATGAGCGTCTGCGCCAGCCATGCCGTGGTGGACGCGGGGCACAAAAGCCATGCGATTGATTCGGGCCTGCCGGCGGTACATAGCCTCGCGCTGGACTACGCCAACGGCGGCGACGAACACGGCATCCTGCGCGGCGCGGCGCTGCCGACGCTGGGCGACACGGTGTGGCTGATCCCCGGCCACTGCGACCCGACCGTCAACCTGCACGACCACCTGCTGGGCGTGCGCGGCGGCCTGGAACATGGCACGGTCGAGCAGATCATCAAGGTGGATGCCAGAGGCGCCCTGACCTGACGCAGGCGTCAGATGGCGATACTCGCCCCGGCGCAAGCGAGCCGGTCCAGCGTTTCCTCCCAGCGGCTCAGGTGTTCACCGTGCAGAGCAGTGCCTTCCTCCAGCACGGGCCAGAATGCCCAACCGCGAAGACCACTCTCCACAAACCACTGGCGCACACTTTGCCGCACGACCCACTGCGGCGTACGCCAGGGTCCCCAGGGCTCGGCAGTTCTTGCAAAGTCAGGTGTCTGCGCCAAAGCGCCCGCAGCATAGGACAGCAGTCCGTAGCGACGCGGCTGGCTCGGCTGGCGTGGGCCGTCGTCATAAGTGGCGATGCGCGTCCGGTCGGCCAGCGCCGCAGGCAGCAGTTCGCTGGTCGTGAGGTGAAAGCCGGTTTCATGGGGTGTGCCTTTGACGGGATGCAGAACCGGCGCCAGGGCCCAGCCGGTCAACCCGCTGCATCGCAAGGCCTGGGTCGCATCGATTCCACAGGCGTATTCACCGGTCCATTGGTCAACGAGTGCGATCGTCGACGGCGGCACCGCCTTGCTCAGATAAATTTTCGATGGCAGGCGCACGCGCCACTCGCTGGAGGTGAGGTGCAAGCTGTCCGCGTTCCAGGCCGCGCGAGTGGCAGTGACATCGGACCGCGATTGGGCGATGGTGCTGCGGCACACCACTTCAAGATGCGATGCAGCATTGATCTCCTCACCGGAAAATTGCATGTCGCGCAGCAGCGACAGCGATTCGCCTTGGTCCTGGGCACATCGCAGTACACGTGCGAGCACCGGACCAGTCGCGTCGAAGAACTTGGTGAACACATGTCCCACTGCCGCGTTGGGCCGCGCACCAAGCGCCTTGGCCAACACGGCGTCGGCTGCCAACTCACGGGACAGCGCGGGGGAGCAAAGGGTCAGGCGCAGCAGGATCTTCATTCTTGTCGCGAGGTCGCCATGACCCCAAAGTGGCAAATGGCGTTTTTTACCACGCCCGCTGTGTGCCGGCGCCGGTCTCAGGGTTGGCGCTAAGGCGGCGCCAATCAACGCAGGCGACAATTCCGGACCATGACCCCAAGCCAGATCATCGTCCTCGCCACACCCGTCTTCTTCCTGCTGATCGCGATCGAATTCGCCTGGGGTTACGCCAAGGGCCGCAACACCTACCGCCTCAACGACGCGATCAACAGCATCAGCCTGGGCATGCTGAGCCAGATCAGCGCGGTGTTCACGCGGCTGTTTCGCGTCGGCATCTACACCGCCATCTATTCGTCGGTAGCGCTGTTCCCTGACGAAGCCTTCTGGACCACCTGGTACGGCTGGCTGATCGCCCTGGTCTTCTACGACTTCTGCTATTACTGGCTGCACCGCGCCGGCCATGAAAGCGCCGTCTTCTGGGCCGCGCATGTGGTGCACCACCAGAGCCAGGACTACAACCTGTCCACCGCGCTGCGCCAGACCAGCAGCGGCGCCCTGCTCGGCTGGATTTTTTATGTGCCGATGGCGATTGCCGGCGTGCCGCCGCTGGTCTTCGGTGTGGTGGTGCTGATCGACCTGCTTTACCAGTTCTGGGTGCATACCGAACACGTGCCCAAACTCGGCTGGTTCGACCGCTGGTTCTGCTCGCCGTCCAACCACCGCGTGCACCACGCGGTCAATGACCACTACCTCGACAAAAACTACGGCGGCATCCTGATCATCTGGGACCGGCTCTTCGGCAGCTTCCGCGAGGAAGACGAGAAATGTATTTACGGCACACGCAGCCCGCTCAACAGCTGGGACCCGCTGTGGTCCAACGCCGAGGTCTACTGGGCGCTGGCCAAAGACTCCTGGCACGCCAGGAACTGGGGCGACAAGCTGCGCATCTGGTTCAAGCCGCCCGGTTGGCGCCCGGCCGATGTAGCGGCGCGATTTCCCCGGCCGGCTTTTGACATCGCGCGGCTGGAGCGTTACCACCCGCCTATGAGCCGCGCCCTGATGTGGTTCGGCGCCGTGCAGTTTGTCGTGCTGCTGCAGGGCGTCGCCCTGTTCCTCTGGTACGCCGACAGCCTGCCGGCCTTGCAGTCGGCCGTCTGGCTGGGGGCGCTGGCCACCGGGCTCTGGGCCGTGGGTGCCGCGCTGCAGGGCCGCCTGACGATGACCGAGGTGCTGCTGATCGAGGCCGCGGCGCTGGCAACGGCAACCAGCGCCTTGGGGCTGGTGGAACTGCACCGCGTGTTCAAGCCGCTGGCGCTTGGTTTTGCTCTTGTTTTTATAGCTGCTCGCGCTTATTCCACAAGGGCTACAGGCCGATTTGACCTTCTTCTTCTGGTGGGACTGGCCTTTTCACTGGCCGGCGACTGCTTTCTGATGTTTCAGGGCTTCTTCATCCCCGGCCTGCTGTCTTTCCTGATCGCGCACCTGTTTTACATCGCCCTGTTCAAGCAGGGCCAAGCCTGGTTCCCCAGCCGGCGCGCGCTGGCCGCCACCTTGGGCGTCGGTGCGCTGATGTACGCCGTCCTGTTTAACGGGCTCAACCCGGTGCTGCGTTTTGCGGTGGCCGCCTATGTGATCGTGATTGCGCTGATGGCCGCGCAGGCGATAGGCCGGGCCACGGTGCTGCGCGACAAGGCCTCGCTGGGCGTGGCCGTCGGCGCCGGCTTCTTCATGCTCAGTGACGCGCTGCTGGCCACCAACAAGTTCGCCCAGCCCCTGCCCCTGGCGCAGCTGTGGGTGCTGGGCACCTACTACATCGCGCAGATCCTGATCGTGCACCACGCGCGGCCTGCCACGTCCGGGCGACGGGATAGCTGAGCTGGCGGGGCCGCAAGGCGATTCTTGCGACGATATGAAGCGCATCCGTCGGTGCAGGCCTACAGAAGGCGACCCCGCGGGTTCCTATGCTTTTGCATTTAAACAGGAGTTTTCATGCAAGAGCCATCCACCGACCGCCACCCCATCAGCAACCTTGAATATGACTGGATCACGCTGATCCAGAACAAGGCGCAAGCGCTCATGGCCTACGACCAATACATCAAGGATGCCGAGCAGGCCGGCTCCGCCGAATGCGCCGCATTTTTCCGAAAGGTGCACGACAGCGACAAGGCACAGCTGGCCGAGGCCAAGGGACATCTGGTGGCCGTGCTCCAGGGAAAAATGGGCAAGTAGACCCCGACGGGCTCCGGCCGAACGTGCCGGAGCAGTCAGTCTGCCTGGCACCACCGACCGGACGCCGGGCACACACTGGCCGGCGCACCGTTCAGCCAGACCTGCTCGTCGCCCGGCAGCAAGGCGGTCGAAGGGTCGATGTCGAAGCTGATCCCCAAGGCTCGCCCGACAGCGGCGTTCTCAATGGGCAGCTCCCAGGTCAGGAACACCAGCGTGCAGTTCTGGCCGGGTGGGAAATCGGCCGCATCAAAACCAGAGCTGCGGCGCTTGATCACGGCATGGGGCTGACCGGTATCGAAAACCACCACCGTGCCCCGGCGCAGGGGAATGCGAAGATCTGCTGCCGGGAAATGCAGGTCCAGCCCCTTGTCCTCGCTCAGGAAGAGATTACAGAAGGCCGCGCCGCCATACTGCGCGCCGTCATGGTGGTAACGCGCGCCGCGGCAGGCCATCAGGGCGACGTCAGAAGAAGCAAGCGCCTCCTGCAGGCCCAGCGTGTGTGTCCAGTCCGACACCGCCTGCACGCAGCGCCGGTAGTCCGGCCAGCGCGCACGCGCTCGCACCAAAGGCAAGGCCTCGACATCGCCGGGTTCCAGTTCCAGATGTATCGAGATCTCTCTTTCCCAGTCAGCCACCAGCCTGGCAGGAGGCGCAGGCACGTCAACCGTGCCCGACAGCACGACATCACTCACGCTGCGGCTGCGCATGACATCACCACTGCGGAAATAGGCAGCAAGACGGTCTCGCACGCGGGGAAGTGGAAGGGGAGCGCTCATCCGCACCAGTGTAGTCAGGCGGCGAGAGGGAGCGGCCGCAGAGCTGTGCTTTGCCAGTCATGGCCCAAGGTGGATACCAGCGAACCTAAAGCGTCCCGCCTTGGTATTCATCGTGGACGACCCCTTGCGAATCGAGCGATGGGGAATAGCCAAAGTAACGCAGCTACTGAGAGTGTCACACCTGAGCTGAGATCGCGGCGGCGACTTCGTCAAATTCAATATGTCTGTATAAACACGCAGTCGGTCAAGCTAACTCCGTGACTACAAACATCTTTCTGAATTTTTCTGCGCCATGTTATTCCGAAGTTTTGCGGGATATATCAAAGTTAGCGGACAGAATTTGCGCAAAAATATGTTCAAGTGAAATCTGAAAAGCATGGAGACAGAAATGATGAATCGGCAAGTGAGCAGACGGAGGGATACGGTCTCGAGAGTCGCCGTGGCTTGCGGCGGTGCCGGCCTGATCGCGATGGCAGTGCTTCAGTGGCACATCGCCGCACACTGGGTCGCCCTTTATGCGCAGCACCCGATGACGGGCTACATGCCAGAGGTGGTGGCGAAGATGCCGCCAGACTTCCTCTCGTCGAAATTGTCGCAGGCGCTCGCGCCGGCGCTCGTCGGCGTTGTCTCCCTCATCGCCGCACTGGCATTCCCGAGCCGCGCGCGGGTGGCAGCCCTGTCGGTGTTCGCCGGCGCCTGGGCGGTGACGGAAGGCTCAATGCTCGTCACGCCGGGGGCTCTTTCTTCCAACCTCGGCCCGCTCGCCGTACTGGTGCATTTCATTCTCGCGGCAATTTTCCTCGCTGTCGGCGCGATTGCCGGCTCCCTGCTGGGCGCCGGAATCAACTGGCTGCGCGCATGCCATGCTGAGTGATTCGCTTGTTCAGCCGCGCGATTCGGTGCTGCGTAGAGAGTGCTGCCCGCTAACCATTCGCTGCAGGCGCGACGGCCCTGAGCTCAAACGTTGAACGTTCGTTTTTGTCGACGAATCTTCTCTGACTTTTTAAACAAGTTTTCGGAATCCAGTCGCGGGTGACTGTCTTCTGAGGGAACTCAAGAAGGGCAGTTTCTACCGCTTAACCAACGATACCCGCGGATCAACCACCCGGCGCGTGGGTCACAGCTTCGTCACGCGCAATCCGCCCGTCGATCAACTCGACCAGCCGGTCGCAGCGGGCGGCCAGGCGCGGGTCGTGGGTGACCACCACAAAGGTGGTGCCGAGTTCGACATGCATGCGCCGCAGCTGCACAAACACCTCGTCGGACGAGGCGGTGTCGAGGTTGCCGGTGGGCTCGTCGGCCAGCACCAGCGCCGGCTCCATCACCAGGGCGCGGGCAATCGCTACGCGCTGCTGCATGCCGCCTGAGAGTGCGGCCGGCCGCTTGTCCATGGCGTTGGCCAGACCCACCGAGGCCAGCAGCGCGCGGGCATGCTCGCGTTGCTTCGTGCTGATGCGGCCGCCGCGCATCAGCGCGGGCAGGGTGACGTTTTCCAGCGCGGTGAAGGCCGGCAGCAGGTGATGGAACTGGAACACAAAGCCCAGGGTGCTGCGTCGCAGCAGGGTCAGGGCTGCGTCGTCCAGGCCATACACCTCCTGGCCCTGCAGCCGGTAGCTGCCGGCCGTCATGCCCTCGAGCAGGCCGACGATGTTGAGCAGCGTGCTTTTGCCGGAGCCGGAGGGGCCGATCAGCGCGATGAATTCGCCGCGTTGCACCTGCAGCGACACGCCGTGCAGCACCTCGGCCTCGCTGGGCAGGCCGAGGTTGTAACTCTTGCGGACCTCGCCCATGTCGATCAGCGCGCGGGAATTGTCGGCGGCCGTCATGGGGTCACATCCGTATCGCCTGCGCTGGGTCCAGCGCCGCGGCGCGGCGCGCCGGTGCCACCGCGGCCAGCACACCACACACGGTGGCGATCAGCGCCACCTGCAGGGCTGTGGCCAGCGGCAGGCCGATGACAAACAGCGGCAGCCCGTCGGAGCCGCGCACAAATTTCGTGAACAGCCAGATCATGGCCACGGCCAGTGCGATGCCCAGCGCCGACCCGAGCGCGCCCACCACCGCGCCCTGCACCAGGAAAAGCCGCAGGATCTGCCCGCGCGTGGCGCCCATGGCGCGCAGGATGCCGATCTCGCGGCGCTTTTGCACGACAGACACCACCAGCACGCTGGCAATGCCCAGCACCACCACCACCAGCACCACCCCGCGTATCAGCGCCGTGCTGACCGACTGGGCGTTGAGGGCCGACACCAGCTGCGCGTTGCTCTCCTGCCAGCTTTCGATCTTGTAGGGAAACTGCTGGCGCAGCTCGCTGGCCAGGGCCTGGGCCGACCAGACGTCTTTCACCGTCAGGTCCAGGCTGGTGGCGCCGCCGGGCAGGCCCAGCAGGTTTTGCGCCGCGCGCAGCGGCACGATGACGGTGCGCCGGTTCAGGTCCTTGACGCCGAGGTCCACCAGCGCGGTGACACGCACCGAGTCGCTGACCAGGCCGGTCTGCACGGTCAGGCGGTCGCCGGCGCGCACGCCCAGGTCGGCCGCCAGTTCACGGCCCACGATGGCTTCGCCCGGCGCCAGCCGCGCGGTGCCGCTGATCACCTTGCTGCGCAGCCCTACGACGCGGTCGTAACGATCCAGGTCCACACCCATCAGCGCTATCGCCTGGGTGGCCTCGCCGCGCAGGGCCAGGCCGGCGCCCGACACCATGGGGGACACGCCGGCGATGGCCGGCATGGCTTCGAGCAGCGGCACCAGGGCCTGCCAGTTGGCGACCGAGCGCAGGCGTTGTGCGCGCGGCTGGGTGTCGGTCAGCGCGGTGGTGCCCGGCACGGCCGGCCAGGCCGGTGTGACGATGTCGTCCGGCGCACGCACGCTGATGTGCGCCTGCGCGCCCAGGGTCTTGGTCAAGGTGCTGCCCTGCAGGCCGCTGATCAGCGCCGAAATGTAGGCAATGACCGCCACGCCGGCGGCCACACCAACGATGATGAGCACGGTCTGCATGCGCCCCTCGCGCAGGAAACGCAGCGCCACGCGCCATTCAAAACCAAGCCCGGGAAACATTCAGCGCCCTATGGCGTTGGACATGGCCGAGCCCGCTTCGGACGTGGCCGCGGCCCTGGCGACCGGCTGGCCCGGCGCCCAGGCCACGGTGCGCGCGCGAATCCGGGCGCCGGCCGCGACGCTGCTGCCCAGCAGCACGGCATCCCCTTCAGCCAGGCCCTCGAGTACCTCGGCCGCATCCAGCGTGCGCAGGCCCAGCCGCAGCTTGCGCTCCTGCGCGCGACCCGCGTCGGCGACCAGCACCGTCGCCGTGGTGGGCGAGGCCTGGCTGCGCAGGGCGCTCAGCGGCAGCACCAGGGCACGTTCACGCCGGCCGGTCTCGACCTCGACCGACAGCGTCATGTCTTCGCGCAAAAATGCCGGAGCCTGCTGCTCAAGCGCAAACTTGACTTCGATCGCGCCGCGCTGGGCATCGACCGCGGGGGCAATCGACAACACGCGGGCGGCAAAACGCTGGTCGGCAAAAGCGTCGGCCACCACGGCCGCCTTCTGGCCCGGCTGCAACTGGTCGAGGAAACGCTCGTCCACCTGCGCCGTGAGTTGCGTGGGGCCGGCCAGCGCCAGGCTCATCAGGGCCTTGCCGGGCTGCACGATCTGCCCTGGCTCCACGTCGCGTGTCAACACTCGCGCATCGGTCGGTGCCAGCACGGCCGCCTGCGCCAGGCGGGCGCGCGCCGCTGCCGTGGCGGCGCTGGCCAGCGCCAGCTGCGCCTGGGCCTGGGCCACATCGGTCCCGGCATCGGCATTGGCCTGGGTCTGTGCGCGGGCGCCGGCCTGCTGCGCCCGGGCCACTTCGACGGCGCGCCGGACTTCATCGAGCCGCGCTTCGCTGAGAAAACCCTGGGCCACCAGTTGTTGGGTGCGTGCCAGCTCGGCCTCGGCCGCCTTCAGCGTCGAGTCGGCCTGCGCGAGGCCGGCCTGGGCGGCCGTCCGGCCGGTGCTGCGCAAGCCGGCGATCCGCGCCTGGGCCTGGCGCTCGGAAGCGACCGCCTGCGTCACGGCGGCGCGCAGCTCCTCAGTCTCCAGCTGGACCAGCACCTCGCCCTGGCGCACCTGCGCGCCTTCGGTCACTCGCACCAGCGCGACACGACCGGTCACGGTGCTGCCCACGTCCACACGCGACAAGGTCGCCACGCGGGCAGAAAACTGCAGCGTCCGCAGCAGCGGCGCGTAACGGAGTTCCAGCACATCGACCCGGGGACTTTTCTGGACAAACCAGGCCGCACCGGCTGCCACGACAACGATGGCTACGACCCCCATCCAGATCCAGCCGCGTTTCAGGGAAAGGGTGTGTGCCAGGTTCATGGGAAGTTCAGGTTCCGGGTTCGAACAAACCGGCGCCGGTTCCGGGGGGTGTCACGCCCAGATGCCGGTAGGCTGCCAGCGTGGCAATGCGGCCGCGCGGCGTGCGCTGCAGGTAACCCTGCTGGATCAAATAGGGCTCGATCACGTCTTCAATCGTGTCGCGCTCCTCGCCGATGCTGGCAGCGATGTTGTCCAGGCCGACCGGGCCGCCGTCGAATCTGTGAATGACGGCCTCCAGCAGCTTGCGGTCCATCACGTCGAAGCCCTGGGGGTCCACATCGAGCATGGCCAGTGCCTTGTTGGCAATGTCCAGCGTGATGTGGCCGGCGCCCTTGACCTCGGCATAGTCGCGCACGCGGCGCAGCAGGCGGTTGGCGATGCGCGGTGTACCGCGCGAACGGCGTGCAATTTCAAAACCACCGTCCTCGTCCATGGGCACGTTGAGCAGGCCAGCACTGCGCCGCACGATGCGCGCCAGCTCGTCGGCACTGTAGAACTCCAGCCGCGCGACGATGCCGAAACGGTCGCGCAGCGGGTTGGTCAACATGCCGGCGCGCGTGGTGGCACCCACCAGCGTGAAGGGCTGCAGGTCGAGCTTGATGGAGCGTGCCGCCGGGCCTTCGCCGATCATGATGTCGATCTGGTAGTCCTCCAGCGCGGGGTAAAGGATTTCCTCAACGACCGGGCTCAGGCGGTGGATCTCGTCGATGAACAACACATCGTTTTTTTCGAGGTTGGTCAGCAGCGCCGCCAGGTCTTTAGGTTTTTCCAGCACCGGTCCCGAGGTCTGGCGCAGGTTCACGCCGAGTTCGTGCGCAATGATGTGGCTCAGGGTCGTTTTGCCCAGGCCGGGCGGGCCGAACAGCAGCACATGGTCCATCGCCTCGCTGCGTTTGCGGGCTGCGCCTATGAAAATCTCGAGCTGCTCGCGCACCTTGGCCTGGCCGACATACTCATCGAACAGCTTGGGCCGCAAGGCGCGTTCGATGGCTTCTTCATTGGGTGAGGCTGGCGCAGCAGACATGACCCGCTTCACCGGCGGCACGCCGGACATGTCGAAGTCGTCGGTTTGAATGCTCATTTGGCGAGGGCCTTCAAAGCCAGCTTGATGCCGTCACTGACACCAATGTCTTTCGGCAGGGCCTTGAGGGCCAGGGCCGCATCGCGGTCGCTGTAACCCAGCGCCACCAGCGCCTGCAGGATGTCGGACTGCGCGTCGTCGGTCACGCTGACCGTGATGCCCATGTCGGCGCCGAGCTTGCCCTTGAGTTCGAGCAGCAGGCGCTCGGCGGTTTTTTTGCCGATCCCGGGCACCTTGATGATGCGGCCGGCTTCCTGCTGGGTCACGGCCTGGGCCAGCTCGTCCACACTCATGCCGCTGAGCACGCTGAGCGCGGTGCGCGGGCCGACGCCGGAAATCTTGATCAGCTGGCGAAAGGCGGCGCGTTCGCTGGCGCTGCCGAAGCCGTAAAGGATTTGCGCGTCCTCGCGCACCACGAAGTGCGTGAGTAGCGAAACTTTTTCGCCGAGACCGGGGAGGTTGTAGAAAGTGCTCATGGGCACCTGCACCTCGTAACCCACGCCGTTGCAGTCCACCAGCAGTTCCGGGGGGTTCTTTTCAGCCAGCAGGCCACTTATTCGTCCGATCATGGGCAAATCTTAGCAGTCGTGCCCGCACACCCGCTGACTTGAATATCGGGGGACAATCACCCATCTGTCTGCCTTGCCTCAAGGAAAACACCCTTTTGATCCTCCGCCACACTTTCACCCCGCCGAACAACACCCGCATGGGTCACCTGTGCGGCCCCATGGACTCGCACATCCGCACCGTCGAGGCGGCGCTGCAGGTCACGATTGCGCACCGCTTCGAGCAGTTCAAGATCGACGGACCCAAGGCCAAGGCGCAGCAGGCGCTGGAAGTGCTGCAGGCGCTGTATGAAATGGCGCAACGCCCGATTCCCGAGGAAACCGTGCAGCTGATGCTGGCCGGCGACACCGCGCTGAGCCTCGCCCCCGACGGCGCGATGGCGCTGTCCACCCGCCGCGCCGATTTGCGGGCGCGCACCACCAACCAGGGGGCTTACCTGGAAAACATCGCCACCCACGACATCACCTTCGGCATCGGCCCGGCCGGCACCGGCAAAACCTACCTGGCCGTGGCCTGCGCGGTGGATGCGCTGGAGCGCAGCGCGGTGCAGCGCATCGTGCTGACACGCCCGGCGGTCGAGGCCGGCGAGCGCCTGGGTTTTCTGCCCGGCGACCTGAACCAGAAGGTGGACCCCTACCTGCGTCCGCTGTACGACGCGTTGTACGAACTGATGGGTTTTGAACGTGTGCAGAAGGCCTTCGAGCGCCAGCAGATCGAAATTGCGCCGCTGGCCTTCATGCGCGGGCGCACGCTGAATCACGCTTTTGTGATCCTCGATGAGGCGCAGAACACCACCCCCGAGCAGATGAAGATGTTTTTGACCCGCATCGGCTTTGGCGCCAAGGCGGTGATAACCGGCGACGTCAGCCAGGTCGATTTGCCGCGCACGCAGCTCAGCGGGCTGATTGATGCCGAACGTGTCCTCAAACGCGTCAAGGGCATTGCCATCACCCGCCTGACCAGCGCCGACGTCGTGCGGCACCCCCTGGTGGCGCGCATCGTGGACGCCTATGACGGCTACAAGGGCAAAACCCCGGGCATAGCCGACGCTATTGATTCGATAGTGCCTGTCGCCCGCCCCACAAGGACAAAAAGCCGAAATGGCTCTTAAACAATTGAGCCTGTCGTTGCAATTCGGCGATCTGCAGGGCGCGAAGCGCCACCGAGCCGCCCTGCCGCGCCACAGCGTGGCGCGCTGGATACGCCATGCGCTTGCGCGCGATGCCGAGATCACCGTGCGCATCGTGGACGCCGAAGAAGGCCAGGCGCTGAACCGCGGCTACCGGCAGAGGGATTACGCCACCAATGTGCTGACCTTCGACTACACACAAGAGCCCGTGGTCACGGCCGACCTCGTGCTGTGCGCGCCCGTAGTGGAACGCGAGGCCCGCGAGCAGAGCAAAACCCTGCAGGCGCATTACGCCCACCTGCTGGTGCACGGCACACTGCACGCACAGGGTTATGACCATGAGACGAACGAAGGGGATGCGCTGGAGATGGAAGCGCTGGAAATCATGCTGCTGGACGCGCTGGGTTTCCCCAACCCCTACTGACCGGGGACAGCCTATGATGGCGCCTGAAACTGGAGGCGCGTCCCGGTTTCCGGCATATCGACAATAACGATAAAAAGGGAGTCCCATGAAAAACATCCGCAAAGCGATGCTGGCATCGCTGTCCATCTCATGCCTGCTCTGCGGAGCCGCCCTCGCCAACCCCCGGGCCGACGCGCTGATGAAAAGCTTCGATACCAACGGGGACGGCAAGATCTCTGCCGACGAGTGGCTGGGCAACAAGCGCCGGTTCCAGAAAATCGATGCCAATGGAGACGGCTTTGTCACCCCTGAAGAACTCGCGACGGCTCTCGACAATGTCGCCGCCGGCGCCGGCCCGAACGGCGAAGCCAGGGAAGGCGGAGCGAAGGCCAATTCGCCAGAACCCCACAAGGTGCCGCTGTTCCAGCTCAAGAACGTCAACAGCCAGGCCTTTCTGAACGGCAGGACGCCGAAAGAGCAGATGCACGCGATCGGCATGCAGGAGAGCGGCCTGACGGCGGTCTTCCCGCAGGGCGGCGGCTGCAACCCCATCGACCACGTTTTCGGAGAAGTCTGGCAGGGGGGTACGGACAAGAACAAACTGCACTCGGGTGCCGACATTCCTGCCGCTTACGGCGAACCGATTCATGCCATGGCCGACGGCGTGGTGGTGGCCAGGGCCGACGGCGGCGGCGAAGGTCCACGCAAGAACCGCGGTGTGTTGGTCGTCCTGCAGCATTCCCCGCAGGACAGCGGCCTGCCGGTGTGGTCGTACACCCTGTATTCGCATTTCAGCAAGGCACCCGAACTGGAAATCGGGCAACGCGTGCGCATGGGCGAATACCTCGGACCGAACGGAAGAAGCGGCGTTCCGGGAGCCAGCCGGGAGCCCCATCTGCACCTGTCTGCCTTCATCGGCGAGTCACCCCGCTATGCGGTGGCCAACGACACGGTGGTTCCGGAAGGCGGCCGCTTCATCGACCCTGTCGCCCTGTTTCGCGGCCAGCTGCCCATGGACACGGCGCTGATGCGGGAACTGCCCGCTGAGCAGAAAGTGACCCCCGCGGCTTACAAGCGCAAGAGCGGCGAGATTGTGCCGGCTGGTGCCAAGCTGATCTGGCCCTTCCTCTGCAAGGGCTAGGGTCGCTGTTTCAAGCCTCGGGCGGGATGCGCAAAGGAATCGTCACCGGCCCGTCATTGACCAGGTGCACCTGCATGTCCGCGGCAAACTGGCCGGTCTCTACCTGCGGGTGCGCCAATCGCGCCTGCGCTACAAAATAGTCATAGAGCCGGCGTCCTTCATCCGGCGCAGCTGCACCGGTGAAGCTGGGCCGGTTGCCGCCTGACACATCGGCGGCCAGCGTGAACTGGCTCACGATGAGCAGGCCGCCGGACACGTCCTGCACGCTGCGGTTCATTTTTCCAGCATCGTCTGAAAATATCCGCAGCTTGAGGATTTTTGCCAGCAGCTTGTCGGCCTGGGCATCGCTGTCGCCGCGCTCGGCACACAGCAGCACCAGCAAGCCGGCGCTGATCTGGCCAACCACTTCACCGCCCACCACCACACGCGCCTGGCTGACGCGCTGTATCACGCTGATCAAATCAGATCCTTCTTGTCGTCAAAGTGCGCTTCCACGTCCGAAGGCAACAGCTCGATGGTGGCGCGCAGGCCCGGCACGGCGCTCATCAGCGCCTGCTCGACACTGGCGCGAACCGCCGCTGCGCGTCCGAGTGACCAGCTGGCCGGCATGTGCATGTGCATGTCCACAAAACGGCGCTGGCCCGAGCGGCGCGTGCTGATGTGATCAAAGCGGATGGTGTGGTGCTGGAACTCTTCCAGGGTCTTGTGAATGTCGGCCAGCACCTCGGGCTCCACCGCCTCGTCCATCAGGCCCTGCGACGAGCGCCACATCAGGTGAACACCTTCCCAGAGGATGTTCAGTGCGACCCCGATCGCAACCAGCGCATCGAGCCACAGCCAGCCCGTCAGCGTGACGGCAACAATGCCCACCACCACGCCCGCCGAGGTCCAGACGTCGGTGACCAAGTGCCTGGCATCGGCTTCGAGCGCAATCGAGCGGTGCGCCCTGGCGGAGCGGAACATGATCCAGGCCAGCAGGGCGTTGAGACCCGAGCTGGCCACTGACAGCGCCAGACCCCAACCCACCTGCTGAAGAGGCTGCGGGTCAAACATCCGGTGGCCCGCCGCCCAGATGATGGCCAGTGCCGCGGCGATGATCAACACCCCCTCAAACCCGGAGGAGAAATACTCCGCCTTGTGGTGACCGTAGGGATGCTCGTCGTCGGCAGGCCGCTGCGCGATCGTGACCATGGTCAGCCCGAAGATCGCGCTGGCCAGATTGACGAAGGACTCCATGGCGTCGGCCAGCAAACCCACCGAGTCGGTGATGTACCACGCCCCGGTTTTCAGCACGATGGTGACAAGCGCCACCACCACCGAAGCCATCAGCAGGCGTTGCGGGGTCAGGGATTGCAGGGTGGGCCACTTCATCCGGCCATTGTCCCCGATGCACGGCACGCTATGCAAAAATGCAGCGATGCGCAAAGCACAACAACACCGCTGGATCGGGCTCCTGCTCTGGGGCCTGATCACGGCGCTGGGGGGCGTGGCGCTGGCGCGCATGGAACTGGCACGGCAGCGCGAGGCCTTTGAAACCGATGCGCGCATTGTTCACCGGCTGCTGAGTCAGCGCGTGGTGCAGCACGATGCGGTGATGGCCACCCTGGCGCTGCTGCAACCCGTCCCCAATGCATCACAGCCCGAGCAGCGCCTGACTTCGCTCTATCCGCAAATCCTCTCGGTGCAGCGCCGCGACAGTGGCGCAAGCTGGCCCGATGAGCGCCTGCGTGTCGCGGAAACCCTGTCACGGGCACTGCGCCGCCCGGCGCTGGCCGATGTCGACTTTGCCCGCGGGCGCTACCAGCTGGTGCTGGCGGCTGAACCCGCCAGCTTTGCGCTGCAGATGGACCTGCGCGCCGTGGTGCCCTGGAGTGAGTGGCCGATGGCGCCGGAGACCAGCCCGGTGCGTGTGTCGCTGGCGTACGAAGGCCAGGACTGGGTCGTGCAGTCGGGCCGGCTCGGGGAAGGCGGCTGGCGGTTCGGCTTCCACAAACACCTGGCCGCGGACAGCCAGCCCTTCGATGTCGTCGCCTCGCGCCAGGTCGGCTGGCGCGAGCTGCCCTGGGCCTGGATGCTGACGTGGGCCTCGCTGGTGGCGGCGGTGCTGGCCGGCTGGCTGGCCTGGCTGCGCCAGCGTGCGGCGCGCCGGCGCGCCGAAGAGCTGTTGCGCCTGGGCCAGGTCGCGCGCCTGAACACCCTGGGCGAGCTGGCCGCCGGCATGGCGCATGAGCTGAACCAGCCGCTGACCGCCTTGCTGGCCAACACCCAGGCCTGCACCCGCCTGCTGGGCGAGGAACCGCCGGACCTGCCGGTGATCCGCGGCGCGATGGCCCAGGCGGTCGAGCAGGCCCGCCGCGCATCGTCGGTGGTGAACCGGCTGCGGCGCGCCGTCGAGCGCCCCGACCTGGCAGCGCAGCTGCAGGCCGTCGAGTTGCAGCAGGCGGTACGGAACGCGCTGTACCTGCTGGAGCCGGAGTTCAAACGGCGCGAGGTGGCGCCAGCACTGGCGCTGCCCACCGCGCCGGTTGCCGTGCTTGCCGAACCGGTTGCCCTGGAGCAGATCATCCACAACCTGCTGATGAACGCCCTGCAGGCCCTCGAGCAGGTCCCTGTCAAGGAGCGCCAGGTGACCGTGACCGTGCAGGCAGAGGGGGGGCAAGGCGGGATCACCGTGACCGACAGTGGGCCGGGCATGACGGATGAGGTGCTGGCGCGCCTCTTCGAGCCATTTTTTACCACCCGCGAGGCCGGCTTGGGACTGGGACTGAGCCTGTGTGAAACCCTGGCCACCGGCATGGGCGGCAGCCTGAAAGCCGCGCAGCATGCACCACGCGGCGCCGAATTCCGGCTGTCCCTGCCGCTGGCGCCGGTTGCGCCCGAGGGCCGGCCGTGAATACCGGTGGTCCGGGCGCCGTCCTGTCACCGCTGATCCACCTGATCGACGACGACGAGGCCGTTCGCACCAGCCTGGCACTGCTGATCAGCACGGTCGGCCTGCGTGTGCAGGCCTGGCCGGACCCGCAGGTGTTCATGGCCGGCTTTGACCGCCAGACCATAGGCGCCATCGTGCTGGATGTGCGCATGCCAGGTACCAGCGGCCTGACGGTGCTCGACACCCTGATGGCCCAGGGCGTGGACCAGCCGGTGATCATGCTGACCGGGCACGGCACGGTGGAGATGTGCCGCCGCGCCTTCAAGGCCGGTGCCGCCGAGTTTCTGGAAAAGCCGGTCGATGACGAGGCCTTGCTGGAAGCGCTGCAGAACGCGGTGCGCCAGCATGTCAAGTCGCGCGAGCGCAGCCAAGCCGACCGCCACGCGCAGGACCGGTACGCGCAGCTCTCCGCACGCGAGCGGGAGGTGCTGGGCCTGATCGTCGCCGGCCTGACCAACAAGGAAATCGGCCGCGCGCTCGACGTCTCGCCGCGCACCGTGGAAAGCCATCGCGCCAACCTGTTTGCCAAGCTGGAAGCTGACTCGCTGGCGCAGCTGATCAGGCACTACGCCGCGCTGGTTGAAGACAACCCGTGAAAGCGGCCGGGCCGGGCACACTCCGTAGAACTACGCAAGCGCGCGCGTAGCGCTACGAATGGCTGGAAACGCGGCGTCTTTTTAAAGTTCTCCCACGGTTGATTGAACCGTCGCACCTTCAGGAGAACAACCATGCACCCCACCTTCATCAAGGCTTCCGCCCTCTGCCTCGCCCTCTTCGCCGCTGCAGCGTCCGCCCAGGGCGTGCGCACCGAGAAAAACATCTCGCTGGAGTTGGCCAACCAGATCGCCGCCGCCACCGTCGCGGCCTGCGCGGCCAACGGTTATGCGGTGGCCGCCACCGTGGTGGACCGCGCCGGCGGCGTGCGCGCCGTGCAGCGCGCCGATAATGCCGGCCCGCACACCCTGGGCGCCAGCATGCAAAAGGCCTTCACCTCGGCATCGGCCAAAAACACCACCCTGGCCATGATGGACGGCGCGCAGAAAAACGCCGCCGCGACCAATCTGGTCCATATCCCCGGATTTCTGCTGCTCGGCGGCGGCGTGCCGGTGAAGGTCGGCACTGAGGTGATCGGCGCCGTGGGCGTCGGCGGCGCACCCGGTGGCCAGCTGGACGAACAGTGCGCCATGGCCGCGCTCGAGAAGGTCAAGGACCAGTTGAAGTAACCATCCGCCAGGAGAGCCGCCATGAGCACCCGCCTTTCACCTTCCCTGGCCTGCCTGCTACTGGCCGCAACCTGCGCTGTCGGCGGGTTGGCGCTCCGACCGGCCGCGGCCCAGACCGCCCCGGGGCCTCAGGAAGTCGCCGCCTACACCGACCTGCATGCGGCCGCACACGCGGGCGATGTCCAACGCATCACCCAACTCGCGGCAGGGGCGGCCCTGGATGCGCGCGACAGCAACGGCCGCACGCCGATTCACGTCGCGGCCTTTGCACGCCAGCGCGAGGCGATCCGCGCGCTGGCCAAGGCGGGCGCCAACCTCAACCTGCTGGACAAGGACCGCTATGACGCGGTGACCATCGCCTCCGTCGCCGACGACGAGAAAACGCTGCGCACCCTGCTGGCCCTCGGTGCCAGCGCGAAACAGGTGACCAGCCGCTACGACGGCACCGCGCTGATCGCCGCCGCGCACCTGGGCCATGAGGGCGTGGTCAGGCAACTGATCGCGGCCGGTGCGCCGCTCGACCATGTCAACAATCTGCACTGGACGGCGGCCATCGAGGCGGTGGTGCTGGGCGATGGCGGGCCGCGCCACCAGCACACGTTACAGGCCCTGATCACTGCCGGGGCCAACCTGCAGCTGGCCGACCGCCATGGCCAGACGCCGCTGCAGCTCGCCAAGTCGCGCGGCTATGCCGAGATGGTCAGGATGCTGGAAAAAGCCAGCGCGCGTTGACGCTGGCCTATGCCAGGGTCACACGCGCAAACTTGCGTTTGCCCACCTGCACGACGTAGATCCCGGCATTCAGCTTGAGCGCCTTGTCGCTGACCACGCTGGAATCCACACGCACGCCGCCACCCTCGATTAGGCGGTTGCCTTCACCGGTGGAGGCGGCCAGCCCCGCCATCTTGAGCAGCGCGGCAATGCCCAGCGGCGCGCCGTTCAGGGACACTTCGGGGATCTCGTCGGGCACGCCGCCCTTGCTGCGGTTGATGAAGTCCTGCTCCGCGGCGTCTGCCGCGGCGGCGGAATGAAAACGGGCCGTGATCTCCTTGGCCAGCGCCACCTTGGCGTCTTTCGGGTTACGTCCGCCTTCGATTTCTTTCTTCAGCGCGGCGATCTCGGCCTCGGTCTTGAAGCTCAACAGGGTGAACCACTTCCACATCAGTACGTCCGAGATCGACAGCACCTTGGCAAACATGGTGTTGGCGTCTTCGGAAATGCCGATGTAGTTGTTCTTGCTCTTGGACATCTTCTCCACGCCGTCCAGCCCCTCGAGCAGCGGCATGGTCAAAATGCACTGCGGCTCCTGACCGTATTCGACCTGCAGGTGGCGACCCATGAGCAGGTTGAACTTCTGGTCGGTGCCGCCCAGTTCCAGGTCGGACTTGAGCGCCACCGAGTCATACCCCTGCATCAGTGGGTAGAGGAACTCATGCACGCTGATCGGCGTGCCGGCCTTGAAACGGTCATGAAAATCGTTGCGCTCCATCATGCGCGCCACCGTGTATTTGGCAGCCAGCTCGATCATGCCGCGCGCGCCCAGCGGATCGCTCCACTCGCTGTTGTAACGAATCTCGGTCCGGGCCGGGTCCAGCACCAGGGAAGCCTGACGGTAGTAGGTGTCGGCGTTGGCTTTGATCTGCTCCGGGGTCAGCGGAGGACGCGTGTTGTTGCGGCCCGAGGGATCGCCGATCAGGCTGGTGAAGTCGCCGATGAGAAAGATGACGGTATGGCCCAGATCCTGGAGCTGACGCATTTTGTTCAGCACCACGGTATGTCCGACATGAATGTCAGGCGCCGTCGGGTCCAGCCCCAATTTGATGCGCAGCGGAACCCCGGTAGCCTCCGAACGCGCGAGTTTTTTCAGCCATTCATCCTGGGGAATCAGTTCTTCACAGCCCCGCAGGGACACGGCCAAGGCCTCCCTGGCACGGTCCGTCACGGGAAAGTTTGTAACAAGCTCTTGATTCATAAGGGTTTTTCACAGGTCGGGCAGTTGTCTGACAGATATAATCGCGTTTCTGCCGTTGCGGGGCCCGAAGCAGGTTGGCCCGCAAATTGCAAACCGATTCTAAGTTGTTGCACCGTCCGCCTTTTGTAGGGGAGTGCCACAACACCATCATCAGTCGCTATCAGGCCGCTTCTGCAGCCTGAAGCCCACAAAGGTTGGGAACACCAGTTTTGATCAAGACCGATCTCGCGTACGCGCTGCAAGCAGTCACCAGCCTGCTTCGCCGCCATCCTAAAAGAATCACAGGCTCGCTGGCCGCCTTGCTGCTGGGAACCGGAGTCACCGCTTTCGGCGTTGCACCGCTCGCACCCGATGCCGCCGACCTGCCGGTCCGCCAGGTTCTGGAAGCCGTCCAGAGCCTGCCGACCGAGGCACAGACCGACGCACTGGACAAATTCCAGTTCAAGCTGTTTCGCAGCGAAACCACGCGCAGCACCGACACGGCCGACGCCCTGCTCAAGCGCCTGAACATTGACGACGCCGCAGCCGCTGCCTTTTTGCGCAGCGACGCCAACGGCCGCCTGACCCTGATGGGCCGCCCCGGCAAGAATGTCACGGTTGAAGCGACAGACAACAACCAGCTGCTCAAGCTGACCGTGCGCTGGGCCACTGACGACGAGGAAAAATTCACCCGGCTGGTGGTCGAACGTGCGGCGAACAACGCTTTTACGTCTCGCGTGGAAACTGCGGCCTACACCAGCTCGACCCAGCTGGCCAGCGGCACCATCCAGACATCTCTGTTTGCCGCTACCGACAATGCCGGTATCCCCGACGCCGTGGCGATCCAGATCGCGGAAATTTTCTCGGGCGACATCGACTTCCACCGCGCCCTGCGCAAAGGCGACCGTTTCAGCGTGGTTTACGAAACGCTGGAAGCCGACGGCGAAGCGCTGCGGACCGGCCGGGTCGTCAGCACCGAATTCGTCAACAACGGCAAGACACTGCAGGCCATGTGGTTCCGCGATCCGGCCGTGGGCGCCACGGCAGCCAAAGGCGGCTACTACACGCTCGACGGCCAGAGCCTGCGCCGCGCCTACCTGGCCTCGCCCATGGAGTTTTCCCGTGTCAGCAGCGGCTTCAAGATGCGCTTTCATCCCATCCTGCAGACATGGCGCGCCCACCTCGGCGTCGATTACGCCGCGCCGACAGGCACAGCCGTGCGCAGCATTGGCGATGGCGTGGTCGAGTTTGCAGGCGTGCAAAACGGGTTTGGCAACGTCGTGTTCATCAAACACCGCAACAACCACACCACCGTTTATGCCCATTTGAGCCGTATCAACGTTCAAAGAGGCCAAAACGTGAGCCAGGGACAGAACGTCGGGGCCGTCGGCTCGACCGGCTGGGCCACCGGGCCGCACCTGCACTTCGAGTTCCGCGTCAACGGCGCCCACCAGGACCCGATGACCATTGCCCAGCAAAACGAAACCGTTCCCCTGTCGGCCGCAGCGCAACCCCTGTTCCGCAAACTCGCGGGCAATGTGAAGCAACAGTTGCAGGCTGCAGCAGACATCACGCAGACCCGGGCTGAATAAACTGGCCCCCACGGTCGCGCACTGCGTGTCGCTTCCTGCCCCCCGAGGGGGCCGCTGCGCCTGCGGGCCGGCAAAGCCGGACCCGCGGCCCTGGCTGGTCTGAAGAGCTCCCACGGTCGCCCATCCACAAATCGCTCTTCCAGTCACCCTTGCGGCAAAATGACGCATGGCTGATTACTACATGGGGTTGATGTCGGGCACCTCGCTCGATGGCGCAGACGGCGTTCTGGTGGATTTCGACACGCCGGCGCCACGTGTCATGGCCTCTGCGTCCGTCCCCTTCTCTGCCACCTTCCGGGCCGAGCTGCTGGCCCTCAACACCGCCGGCCACAACGAACTGCACCGTGCAGCGCTGGCCGCCAACCAGCTGGCCATGGTGTACGCACAGGTGATCCATGCCCTGCTGGCGCAGGCGGGCCGCCAGGGCATCACGGCAGACCAGGTGCGCGCCATCGGCGCCCACGGACAGACCGTGCGCCACCGGCCGCAGGAATTCGGGGACGACCCGCTCAGCGGTGGATCAGATGCGGGCTACACGCTGCAACTGAACAACCCGGCCCTGCTGGCTGAACTCACCGGGCTGGACGTGGTTGCCGATTTCCGCACCGCCGACCTCGCGGCCGGAGGCCAGGGCGCGCCGCTGGTGCCAGCGTTTCATCATGCTGTTTTTGCACAGCCCGAACGGGATGTCGCGGTTCTCAACATCGGTGGCATCAGCAACCTGACGCTGCTGCCGGCGCACGGCGGCCCGGTCACAGGTTTTGACTGCGGCCCTGGTAACGCCCTGATGGACTTCTGGTGCCTGCAGCACACCGGCCAACCTTACGACGCGCTGGGTGCCTGGGCCGCGTCAGGAACCGTGCTTCCCGGCCTGCTGGCGCGCCTGCTGGCAGCGCCCTACTTTTCCAAGTCGCCACCCAAAAGCACAGGGCGCGACCTGTTCAACCCCGAATGGCTGGCCGGGCAACTCAGCGGCCTGGAGGTCAGCGCAGCGCAGGATGTGCAGGCCACCCTCACGGCACTGACAGCACAGGCCTGCGCGCGCGACCTGATGCGCCACGCCCCTCGCACCACCGAGCTGCTGGTCTGCGGCGGCGGCGCCTTCAATGACGAACTGATGCGGCAGCTGGCTCTGGCCCTGCCCGGTGTAAGTGTCCAGCCCACCACCGCACGCGGCCTGCCGCCGCTGCAGGTGGAAGCCGCCGCCTTTGCATGGTTGGCCCGGGCCTGGCACCACCGTCAGCCGGGCAATCTGCCAGCCGTCACGGGCGCCCGCGGCCCGCGCGTGCTGGGTGCCCTGTATTTGGCCCCCGCGGTCGCTTACTGCGTGTAGCTCCTTGCCCCCTGAGGGGGGCCGCTACGCCTGCGGACCGGCAAAGCCGGATCCGCGGCCCTGGCTTGAAGTGAAGACCCCAAACGGTGTCGACTGCTTACGTTGAGCGGCGGGCATGAAAAAAGGACCCGAAGGTCCTTTTTTTTGAGGCCGGGAAAACTCAGGCCGAAAAGCTGGAGCCACAACCGCAGGTGCTGGTGGCGTTGGGGTTCTTGATCACGAACTGGGCGCCTTCGAGGTCGTCCTTGTAATCAATTTCAGCGCCCACCAGGTACTGGTAACTCATGGCATCGATCAGCAGGGACACACCATTCTTGGTCATGGTGGTGTCGTCTTCGTTGGTGATTTCGTCGAAGGTGAAGCCGTACTGGAAGCCGGAGCAGCCGCCGCCCTGCACAAACACCCGCAGCTTCAGGTCCGGGTTGCCTTCCTCGGCAATCAGGTCTGCCACCTTGGCCGCTGCGCTGTCGGTAAAGACAAAGGGGGCGGGCATTTCGGTCTGGATGTTTTCAGCTACTGCACTCATGGGGGACTCCGTTTTTCAGAACTTGACGTTTTTAATAGTACAGCAATTCAATCAACCATAAGGCCCATACTGGCTTCCACCAGACCGTGAGCACTTACTGACAGGAATCGACCCTCAGGCGTTGTTGGCTGCCAGTTTCAGCAGGGGCTTGTCGCTGACTTCGTGGTTGGTCGGCCGCAATTGTCCAAAGATGACGGCGCCCTGGTGCATTTCAAGCGCCTTGTAGGCCACATCGCCCTGTATCTTGGCCTTGGGCTGCAACTCGAGGAGTTCCGCCGCATGCACCGGCCCCATGACGCGACCGTTGATGATGACGTGGTCGGCATGGATAGCCCCGGTGACACAGGCTGACTCGCTGATCACCAGGATGCTCGGACTGCCCTCGTTGGCGCGGATGTCACCAATCACTTCGCCATCGATGCGCAAGCCGTCGGTGAACTTCAGGTTGCCTTCAATGCAGCTGCCCTGGGCAATCAGGCTTTTGATCGGGGGCTGCGATTTTTTTCCAAACATGGACAAATCCTGTGAGATTCTGGGTGTTGAAGCGGGGGCTCAGAGCTTGATGGTCTGGACGGAGCGGACGGCCGTTCCTTCGAGGACCTTGGCGGTCACCGTTTTTACCACGGCCAGGGGGGGCAAGTCGAGCACCCCTTCGATGCGGCGGTACTGCTTGAACTGCAGGAGCTGGGCGCCGCCCGGCAAGCCTGTTGTCCATGGCTTGCCGGCCAGGGTGCCGCTGAAAGTGAGCTCCAGCTTGCCGTTGAACACCGGTGCGTCCTTGACCGGTTGGATCACCAGCACCTGCCACTTGACCTGCATGTCGGTCAGGGCTTCGGCCTGCAGGCCGCGGATGGCAGCGCTTTCCGCACCGCCGGCAGGCAGAAGTTTTTCAAAAAAACCGAGATCGTCGCGTAACAGCCGGTTGTCGGCTTCGAGCTGGCGGATCTGGGCCACCATCTTTTCCTGCGCGGCCTTCTCGGCGGTCAGCAGGCTGCCCGAAATGTTGGCGATCGACTGCGATTTGTCGCGCTCCGAGCGCAGTGCGGCAACCTCTTCCCGCAGCTTGGTCAGTTCCACCTTGGCATCCTTGTCCAGCCCCGCGATGCTGACACCGAGTTCGAAGGTCCACAACGCGATGGCGGCAGAAAACCCCAACATCATCGCACCCAGCGCCCAGCGCAGCGGCCAGGGCAAGGACGTGCGAATGGCCATGCGCGGGGAGCTGATGGTCAGGCGGCGGCGAAACAGGCGGAATTTCAAAAGCGACCTTGGGTTGTCTTCCAGGGAGTGCATTGTGCACTCAGATGCAGCCTGCGCTGAGTGCTACCCGGCAGGCAGCGGCAAGGATTTGTATCGGCAGGCCCGGGACTGGCTGCGAACACCCATGAAAAAAGCCGCCAGGTGCAAACCAGGCGGCTTTTCGGAGACAGCAAAAGCGGATTAACGCTTGCTGAACTGCTTGCGACGGCGTGCCGAACGGAAGCCGACTTTCTTACGCTCGACTTCACGGGCATCACGCGTGACAAACCCGGCCTGGCTCAGCGCCGGCTTGAGGGTGGTGTCATAGTCGATCAGCGCGCGGGTAATGCCGTGGCGGATCGCACCGGCCTGTCCGGACTCGCCGCCGCCGTGCACGTTGACCATGATGTCGAAGGTTTCGACATGGTTGGTCAGGTACAGGGGCTGCTTGCAGATCATGATCGAGGTTTCGCGACCGAAGAAGGTCTGGATGTCACGGTCGTTGACCGTGATCTTGCCAGTGCCTTTTTTGATGAACACGCGGGCGACGCTTGATTTGCGACGGCCGGTGCCATTGTTCCATTCACCAATCATCTCAAGGCTCCTTAAATTTCCAGCACTTTAGGCTGTTGGGCGGTATGCGGATGCTCTGCACCACCGTACACCTTGAGTTTTTTGATCATGGCGTAACCGAGCGGGCCCTTGGGCAGCATGCCCTTGACGGCTTTTTCCAGGGCACGGCCCGGGAACTTGGTTTGCATGTCGCGGAAATTCGTAGCCGAGATACCGCCGGGGTAACCCGAATGGCGATAGTAGATCTTGTCGGTCGACTTGGCGCCGGTGACACGAAGCTGGGCTGCGTTGATGATGACGATGAAGTCACCGGTATCGACGTGAGGCGTATAAATGGCCTTGTGTTTGCCGCGCAAACGGAGAGCAACTTCGCTGGCTACTCGTCCGAGGACCTTGTCGGTCGCGTCAATCACAAACCACTCATGCACCACGTCAGCGGGTTTTGCGCTGAAAGTTGTCATGGGTTTACTTTTCAAAAGTTGGTTTGAGCAGCCCTTTTCCACGGTCGGTGTTTCTCTGATGGAAACCTCTTAGGTGGGGTTCAAGCTTCGCCGCGGGGCCAGCCGATCGCTGCGAAGCCTTCCATTATACAAAATCCGGGGCTGCGTGGGCAGCATTGCAGGTCCGGGCCGCCGCAGCGCCCTGTTCCGGCTGTTTGACGGCCGATTCCGGGTCTTTTTGAGCTAAAACCCCTCGGCCCGCCTGCTGTTCTGCAGCCGGGCGTTGTTTTCAACACACAGCGGGAGCTTGGCCATCTCCGGCTTCTGGCACTGCCGGAAAATACACATGGGTCGGGACACGAAGTTGCTGTCGGCACACAAGGCGAGCGGATCAGGGGGTTTCACACGCTGCGGCACCTCCACCCGCTCGGGTGCCACAGCAGCCATCGGCTGCGGCGGCGACGGGCTCGCGGTATCGGCCGGCGTCGCCGTCTTTTTCGGCGTGACGCGCCTGGCGGAAGGGTTTGGCCGCAGCTCTGGCGACAAAGGTGCCCTGGCAGCAGCTGCGACCTGCTGCACCGGTGCAACCGCCACCGCCACGGGTTCGGCAAGTGTGGCGGGCGGCGGGCTCGCCACCCGTTGCACCGGCGCCGCAGCGGCTGGGGCCTGCGCCAGCCGGGTCTCGGGCGCGCGGGCGCCCCGTCCCAGCATCAACCCCAGCAACAGGGCAACGACGGCCACGGCCACCACGCCAGCACCCACTCGCCACGAAAGGCCAGACTGGGCGGGCGCGGCCACGGCGGCGGCCGGCGCTGGTGCCGAAACAGCCGGCCGCGGGGCGGCAACCTCCCGCCGCCGGGGCGCAGCCGCCAGGGGTTGTGTCGGGTCATTGCGGGGTGCCGGTGCAGGAGGCTGTGGCGAAGGTGGCTCCGCCTTGGCCGCCGGCCGTGAGACGGACAGTCCCGGCGGTGCCCAGATCGGGCCCAGTTCGGCACGCCAGTCGAAACGGGACATGCCATTGGGCGTTTCGAGCGCCATGAGTTGCACCAGGGCCCCCACGCTTTGCGGCCTGTCCCTGGCGTCGATCGCCAGCGCCTGGCTGATCGCCTGCACAAACGGCTGCGAATAACCGAGGCCAAACTGCTCCTGCACCGTGCGCGCCACACGGGCAAAAGGCGGCAGGCGGTCGCGCACGGCCCGGAAGGTGGCCGGCAGCGGTGGCTTGTTGCAAAGCAGGCCGTGCACCACGGCGGCCAGCGCATACAGGTCGGTCCACGGCCCCTGGCGCATGTCGGGCGCGCCGGCGTGCTGCTCCAGCGGCGCGTAACTGAGCTTGAAGGCGTCGGTCAGGTCCTGCGTCTTGCCGCCCATGGCATGGCGCGCCGCGCCCAGGTCCAGCAGCACTGGCGGGCCGATGTCCTGCAGGAAGATGTTGTCGGGCGAGACGTCGCGGTGCACCGCACGGCCCTGGTGCAGGGTCTTGAGTGCGCCCAGCACCGCCCACAGCACCTTGCGCAGCCAGGCCTCGGTCGGCGGGCTGCGCATCTGGCTGCGCGCCGCCTGCAGCGTGATGCCGCGGTAGAGGGGCATCACCATGTAGGCCGTCTGGTGCGCTTCCCAGTAACGGAAAACCTTGACCAGCGAGGGGTGGTCGAACTGCGCCAGCAGGCGCGCCTCAGCCACAAAAGACTGCAGTCCGGCCTGAAAGGCCGCTTGGTCGGCCGGGTCGCGAACCACCACCGCACCATCCGCCCCGCGGCAGGCCAGCGTGGCCGGCATGAACTCCTTGATGGCCACCGGCCGCTGCAGCGAGTGATCAAAGGCCTGGTAGACCATGCCAAAACCACCGGCTCCCAGCAAACCCAGCACCTCAAACTCGGCCAGGCGCGTACCCACCGGCAAGGCATCCACATGCGTCATCAGGGAAACAGGGGTCGGGCTGGGCGAGGCTGTCATGAAGGGACTGTGTCAACAGGAGAGCGGCAGGTGGCAACGTGGGGCTGTCATTAGGCATGGCCGCCCTGCCGCCGTCAAGGCGCCCGGGCGGCCAGAATGCTGCGTCCATCGGTATTGTGTTGCAGATTGCAAGCTTGCGGCCCGATGAACCGGGGCAGCAAAAAAAGGCGCCTGCCGGACGGCGCCCGTTAACATAGCGACATGTTCAGTTATCGCCACGCCTTCCATGCCGGCAACCATGCCGATGTGCTCAAGCACACCACGCTGATTGCGTTGATGAAGTATTTGACCCAGAAAGACACGGCGCTGACCGTGATCGACACGCACGCCGGCGCCGGGCTGTACCGCCTCGACGGCGACTACACCGAAACCAGTGGCGAAGCGCAGGAGGGCATTTTTCGCCTGGTCTCTGCATCAAAAGCGCCCACAACCCTTTCTGCATCAGCGCCAGCAGCTACCAAAAAGGTAGCAAACCCAAAAACCCCGGGCGCAGCGAAAGCGCCGGCCGACGAGCCCCTGGCCCCTGCGCTGCAGGACTATATCGACCTGCTGCGCGGCCTGAACCCGCAGTTCGCCGCAAGCGGTGATCCGGCGCACCTGAAGATTTACCCCGGCTCGCCGTTCATCGAGCAGCAGTTCCTCAGCGGCCGCGACAAACTCAAGCTGTTTGAACTGCACCCGACCGATTTCAAGTCGCTGACCGGCAACATCGCACAACTGGGCGTGGGCCGCCAGGTCACGGTGGCATGCGAGGACGGTTTTGAGGTGCTGAAGACCTTTTTGCCGCCGCCGGCGCGCCGCGCCATGGTGCTATGCGACCCGAGCTACGAGATCAAGAGCGACTATGCCCGCGTCGCAGCCTGCATGGGCGATGCCGTCAAGCGTTTTGCCACCGGCACCTACGTGGTCTGGTACCCCATCATTCCGCGCCCCGAGGCCCATGACCTGCCGCGCAAGCTCAAGACGCTGGCGACCAAGGCGGGCCGCAGCTGGCTCAACGCCACGCTCACGGTCAAGTCCAGCAAGCTGACCACCGACGAGGCCGGCGACGTCAAACGCCCGGGCCTGCCGGCAAGCGGCATGTTTGTGATCAACCCGCCGCACACGCTCAAGGCCGACCTGCAGGCGGCCCTGCCGCAGCTGGTGGCGCGCCTGGGACAGGACCGCAACGCCGGCTTCACGCTGGACCACGGCGGCTGACCGGAAACTGCCGCCGGCAAAGAGTCTGCCCATGCATGTGATCCTGGTTGTCGAGGACGACGACGCCATTCGCAGCAACATCGCCCGCCTGCTGACGCTGGAGGGGTTCGAGGCGGTTGCAGCCGCCGATGGTCAGGCCGGCCTCGCACACGCCAGGGCCCGCACGCCGGACCTGATCATTTCGGACGTCAACATGCCCGGCATGGATGGCTTTGAGCTGCTGGCTGCGGTGCGGGCCGACCCGGCGCTGGCGACCACCCCGTTCATGCTGCTGACCGCGCTGGACGATCGCAGCAGCATGCGCCGCGGCATGACCGGCGGCGCCGACGACTACCTGTCCAAGCCTTTCACGCGCACCGAGCTGCTCGAAGCCGTCAACGCGCAGCTGCGCAAAAAAAACCTCGTCGACACACGCATTGCGTCCAGCCTGGCGGCACTCGAGGCGCGCCTGCGCACGGCATTCGGCAGCGACATTGGCGGCGGCCGGCCCGAAGCCTTTCCGGTGGACATGCCGGTGGGCAGCGAGGACGGGCAGGCGCTCGACGCCACGGTGCTGGTGTCGACGATTCGCCACTTCACCTCGCTGGCCGAAAAACTCGAGGCCAGTGAGGTCTCGGAATTGCTGACCGGCTACTTCGAGCGCAGTTGCCAGCCGGTACTCAAGAACGGCGGGCGACACCTCAAGTTCGTCGGCGACGGCCTGATGGCGGTGTTTGCCGACACGCTCAGCGGCTCGCCGCTACCGGCGCAGCGCCGCGCCGTTTCCGCGGCGCTGGCGATGGCGCTGGCAGCCCACGAGTTCCGCGACTGGCTGGCACAGCGTTTCCCGGACCGCGGCCTGCCGCCGTTTGCCATCGGCATCGGGCTGCACAGCGGCGAGACCACGCTGTGCCGCATGGGCCCGCCGGGCAGCCACGAACTGATGCCGGTGGGCGACAGCGTCAGCCTCGCCGCGCGCCTGGAGGCGGTCACGCGCGAGCGCGGCTGGACCGTGCTGGCCAGCCGCGCCGTGCTGGCCGGTGCCGGCCCCGGCATCCAGACCGGCGCGCAGGAAACACTGACCGTTCCCGGCAAGAACCTCACACTGGACGTGGTGGAAATCACCGGCCTGGTGACCGGGATGGACGACAAGATCCACGGCATGGCCAGCCTGACCGAACGTGCCAACGAGATCAGCGCGGCGGTCAGAACCAACTCCGAGATCACCGCACGGGCCGTCAAGGATGCCCTGCAGGCCAAGCTGGCCGCGCTGAAAGAGCAGCGCTTTGAGCCCGACACCGAGCCGGTGCGCCTCAAGGGCTATCGCGTCACCCGGAAAATCGGTGCCGGCGGCATGACCGAGGTGTACCTGGCCGAACGCGAGGCCGACGGCCTGCCCATCGTGCTCAAGGTGCTGGATTCGCGCGGCAAGGACGCCTCGGAGCACCTGGTCCGGTTTATCCAGGAGTACGCGCTGCTGAGCCAGATCAAGCATCCGAATGTGATCCGCATCCACGACCAGGGCTTCAGCGACGAACACGCCTACATCGCGATGGAGTATTTCGAGCGCGGGGATCTGCGCGGCCTGTTCGGTCCCGGCATGACCCGCGAGCGGGCACTCGCCGTGGTGCGGCAGCTGGCGCTGGCCCTGGCGGCGATCCACAGCCACGGCATCGTGCACCGCGACATCAAGCCGGAAAACGTCATGCTGCGCAACGACGGCTCGGTGGCGCTGGCTGATTTCGGCATCGCCAAATCCATGCTGCAGGCCGACAACCTGGACCTCACGCAGACCCGGCACGGCGATGTGGTTGGCACGCCCTATTACATGAGCCCCGAGCAGGTCAGCGGCAAAACCGTGACAGCCCGCTCCGACCTGTACAGCCTGGGCGTCATGCTGTTCGAGATGCTGGCCGGACGGCGCCCTTTCATCGCGGAATCGCTGGAACTGCTGCTGGCCAGGCACCTGCATGCGGACACGCCAGTGCTGCCTGCAGCGCACGCCGTCCTGCAGCCCATCGTCAACAGACTGATGGCAAAAAACCCCGACAACCGTTATGCATCGGCCGACGCCCTGTTGGCGGACCTCGCCCGGGTGAGCTGAAAGCCCCCTGCAGCGGAGTCAACAATTAACCGACCGATCGGTCGGTTAATTCGCTATACTCCGGCTTACCACCGCCCTGCAGACCGGGTGACAGGAGACAAGACATGTACACACAATCACTCGACGTGCCCGACACGTCGGCCCCGGCCCTGTCGTCGGTCCCAACGGCCCCCGACGCGTTGCAGACCCGCTTCGACGAAAAAATCGACGCTGACCAGAAGATCGAGCCGCAGGACTGGATGCCCGAGGCCTACCGCCGCACCCTGGTACGCCAGATCAGCCAGCATGCCCACAGCGAGATCATCGGCATGCAGCCCGAGGGCAACTGGATTTCGCGCGCGCCCTCGCTCAAGCGCAAGGCGATTTTGCTGGCCAAGGTGCAGGACGAAGGCGGCCATGGTCTCTACCTGTATTCGGCCGCCGAAACCCTGGGCGTGGGCCGCGACACGATGCTCGATGCACTGCACACCGGCAAGGCCAAGTACAGCTCCATCTTCAACTACCCGACGCTGCAGTGGGCCGATGTCGGCGTGATCGGCTGGCTGGTCGACGGCGCGGCCATCATGAACCAGGTGCCGATCTGCCGCTGCTCCTACGGACCCTATGCGCGCGCCATGATCCGCATCTGCAAGGAAGAAAGTTTTCACCAGCGCCAGGGCTTTGAAAGCCTGATGGTGCAGATGCAGGGCACGCCCGAGCAGCGCGCCATGGTGCAGGACGCGGTGAACCGCTGGTGGTGGCCGGTGCTGGCCATGTTCGGCCCGCCCGATGCGGCCAGCGCCAACACCGCGCAAGGCATGCGCTGGGGCATCAAGCGCATTTCCAACGACGACCTGCGCCAGAAGTTTGTCGATGCCACGGTGCCGCAGGCCGCGGTGCTGGGCGTGACCTTGCCCGACCCCGACCTGAAGTGGAACGAGGAGCGCCAGCAGCACGACTACGGCGCCATCGACTGGGACGAGTTCTGGGAGGTCGTCAACGGCAACGGCCCCTGCAACAAGGAGCGCCTGTCCAATCGCGTGAAGGCCCACGAGGACGGCCAGTGGGTGCGCGATGCGGCGCAGGCCCATGCGGCCAAACAAAAAGCCCGCCAGATGAAGGAAGCAGCATGAGTACCACCCACAACGACTGGCCTCTATGGGAAGTGTTCGTACGCAGCAAACAGGGCCTGGAACACAAACACTGCGGCAGCCTGCACGCCGCCGATGCGCAGCAGGCGCTGCAGATGGCGCGCGACGTTTACACGCGACGCCAGGAGGGCGTGAGCATCTGGGTGGTGCCGTCCAACACCATCACCGCCAGCGAACCCGACGACAAGGCCGCGTTTTTTGAACCCATGGCCGACAAAATTTACAGGCACCCCACCTTCTACGAAATCCCTGACGAAGTGGGCCACATGTGAAAACCGTTGAAGCTCCTGTTGGAACGAGAACAGCTGCGCTGGGCTACCTGCTGCACCTGGCCGACAACGCGCTGGTACTCGGCCAGCGCAACGCCGAGTGGTGCGGCAACGGTCCGGTGCTGGAAGAAGACATCGCCCTGGCCAACATGAGCCTGGACCTGATCGGCCAGGCGCGTTTGTTGTACCAGCACGCCGCTGTGGTGGCCGGAGAAGGTGTGACGGAAGATTCGCTGGCCTATTTCCGCGACGCCACCGACTTCCGCAACTACACGTTGCTCGAACTGCCGCATTCCTCCGACACTTCGGAGCGCGACTATGCGGTGACAATCGTCCGCAACTTTCTCTACAGCGCGCTGATGTTACTGCTGTGGGAAGGTTTGCAGAAATCGAAGGACGCGCAGCTCGCTGCGATTGCCGGCAAGTCGTTCAAGGAAGTTCGCTATCACTTTCGCCACTCGCGCGACTGGCTGGTGCGCCTGGGCGACGGCACTGCCGAGTCGCGCGCCCGTACCCAGGCCGCCTTGGAGCATTTAATGCCTTACACCCAGGAGTACTGGGCGCCATCAGCTATTGAAACAGTAGCAGATACGGAAGGCCGTGCCATCGACGCTGCCGCACTGAAACGCGAATGGGACGACCTCGTCAACGACGCCCTGCAGGAAGCCGGGCTGCAGCGCCCGGCACCCGGCACCGGTCTGCCGCAGGGCAAAAACGGACAGCACAGCGACCACCTGGCGCCGCTGCTGGCCGAGATGCAGAGCCTGGCGCGCGCTCACCCGAACGCTCTATGGTGAGCGCTTCGCACCCACCACGAGCTCCGGAGAGCTGTTATGGAACACCTCCCGCAAGCGGGAAGGTGGTGGTGAACACCCTGCAGCAGGTCTGGGACGTGCTCGAAGCCGTACCCGACCCGGAGATCCCGGTGGTGTCCATCCGCGAACTGGGCATCCTGCGCGACGTGCGCCATGTCGAGGGCGGCGTGGAGGTCATCATCACGCCGACCTACAGCGGCTGTCCGGCCATGGGGCAGATCGAGGACGACATCCGCGCCGCGCTGGCGCAGCACCAGCTCAGCGCGCGCATCACCACCCAGCTCGCACCCGCCTGGACCACCGACTGGATGACCGCGGCCGCCAAAACCAAACTGCGCAGCTACGGCATTGTGCCGCCGCACACCACCACGCCCGGCAGCGACAAGGTCATCCGCTTTGCGCCCCGGCACCAGGCGGCGGAGGCCGTGGCCTGCCCGCAGTGCGGCTCGGTCAACACCACCGAAACCTCGCACTTCGGCTCCACCGCCTGCAAGGCGCTGTACAAGTGCCTGGACTGCCTGGAACCGTTTGATTACTTCAAACCTTATTGATTAAGCCGCCCATGTCTGTTCCCCACTTTCACCCGCTGGTCGTCACACGCGTCACCCCGGAAGCCGCCGGGGCGGTGGCCGTCAGTTTTGCGATTCCGCCCGAGCTGCGGAGTCTGTATGGCTTTACGCCGGGCCAGTTCCTCACACTCAAGGCGACGATAGACGGCGAGCCGGTGCGCCGCAGCTACTCCATCTGCAGCAGCACCCAGCGCCTGGCCGCCGAACACGACATCGAAGTCGGCATCAAGCCGGTCGAAGGCGGCATCTTCTCCAACTGGGCCACGCACCTGCAGCCCGGCGACACCCTGGACGTGATGCCACCGGACGGCCGCTTCACGCCGCGCCTGAGCGGTGCGGTGCACCGCGTCGGCTGGGCCGCCGGCTCGGGCATCACGCCGCTGCTGTCCATCATCGCCAGCACCCTCGCTGGCGAAGCCGCCTCCACCTTCACGCTGGTGTACTGCAACCAGCGCACCGGCAGCATCCTGTTCAATGAAGCGCTGCAGGATCTCAAGGACCGCTACCCCTCCCGCCTGAGCCTGGTCCACCTGCTCTCGCGCCAGTCGCAGGATGTGCCGCTGTTCAACGGCCGGCTCGACGCGGCCAAGGTCAGCGAACTGCTGACCACGCTGATTCCGCCGGCCAGCATCGACGAGACTTTTGTCTGCGGGCCGGAGGCCATGATCGAAGGCTGCCTGCAGGCCCTGCTGGCGGCCGGCGTGCCCAAGGAACGCATCCACGCCGAACGTTTCACCAGCGCGGCGCAACCCGTCAGCGCTATGAAATCAGGAGCTGCTAGCGCAGAATCGACGGGGGCTGAAGGCCAAAAAGGCTTGAAAAATAGCGGCGCCCTCGGCACCATTCGCCTGTCGGTGCAGCTCGACGGCAAGGCACACGAGTTGCGCATGTTTGCGCATGAACGTGTGCTGGACGTGGCATTGGCCGCCGGCCTGGACCTGCCCTACAGCTGCAAGGGCGGCGTCTGCTGCACCTGCCGCGCCAAGGTGCTCGAGGGACAGGTCGCCATGGAAAAAAACTTCACACTGGAAGACTGGGAAGT
>ERZ1292640.320-Hain-H43-02um-R1-320-length-38924-cov-58_pt1 | contig 38924 bp, 51 predicted proteins | sample MGYA00564404_ERZ1292640 | MGnify/ENA primary metagenome ERZ1292640 (study PRJEB36523, sample SAMEA6512636) | groundwater metagenome | collected 2019-01-08 | study: AquaDiva: Metagenomics assemblies of 32 groundwater samples | reverse complement strand
TTTCTCTTTCTTATTTCTGCAATTGCAGTAGTAGCTATAGATTTTGGAAGTTCAGTCCATGCCTTAAAGGAAGTATTCCATGTTGCACGTCCTGCTGTTTGACCTCTCATTGCTTCTGAAAGTGTAAATGTTTCAGCTGCTGGAATTTCACCGACAATAATACTGGAAGCTCCTTTTTGTACCATGTCAAGTACTTTACCACGTTTTCCAGATAATACAGTGGCAACATTACCTACAAGATCGGTTGGAACTCTAATTTCAATTGCAAGCATCGGTTCCAGCATTGTAGTTCCAGCGGTTAAAAGTGCGCCCATACAAGCACGTCTAGAAGCAGGACCTAATTGGGACAAACCTCTGTGTGCAGTATCCTCGTGAGGAACAAAGTGAGTAAAAGTAAACTTGCAATCCCTCATTTGCTCTTTGCATATAGGACCTTCTTTCATAACTTCTTCAAATCCAGAATTAATAGAGTCTGTAGATTCTTGAATAAATTGAACACCTTTTGTTCCATTAATCATAACATTTCCACGTGAATCCAATCTCATAACTCTCTTAACAGTATCAGTATCCCAACCAGCACCCTTGAGAAGATCAGCTACCACCTTTTTGTCTTTCATGTCACTGATTTCACCTGTTCTAAGCATATGGGCAATAGCAGGTTCTAAAGGTTCTACTTTCATGAAAATTTTGTTATGTCTATTTGGTGATTTTGACATAATTGGATCACATTTGCCTTTTACAGTTTCTCGATAATTGATAAGTGGTTCAGATGTAATAATTTCTAATTTAGTATCTTGAATACGATGTGTAGCTACATCAAGATGAAGTACACCCATTCCAGCAACAAGTGTTTCACCTGTTTCTTCATCAATTTTTACTACTAGATTAGGATCTTCAATTGTTAGTTGTCTGAGAACCTCAACTAGTTTAGGTAAATCTTTTGGATGTTTTGGCTCAATTGCAATTTGAACAACAGGTTCTGAAACATATTTGACACCTTCAAACATCTGTATACCTTTAACAGATGAAATTGTATTACCAGCTCTGGCTTCGGTTAATCCCAATAACGCAGGAATGTTTCCAGCACCTAACTCACCAACTTGTTCTCTTTGGTTACCCATGAAAAAGTTTACAGATTGAACTCTTCCTTCTCGTTTTGAATCAATAATGTTAACCGTTTGTCCATCCTTTATGGTTCCTGAAAATAATCTACCAATTGCAACAGGTCCAGCAGCTGGATCCAACACCATGTTGACAACCATCATAATTGTTGGTCCATCATCACTACATGCCAAAAGTGCTTTTCCTATATCAGAATCAAGATCTCCTTTCCAAATTTGAGGAATTCTATATTTTTGAGCAACATCTGGTGGTGGAATATGTTTAACTACCATTCCCAATACAGCATCAGCCAACGGAGCTCTTGCTACTAGATCATCCACTTTTTCATTTTTATATGCATCAATAACATCTTTGAATGTAATTCCTTTTTCTTTCATAATATCTACGTTAAACGCCCACTTGTCTTTAGCAGAACCAAATGTTACACTAGCATCTTGAATTGACACTTTCCATTTTTCTTTGTATTCCGGTTCTGCATAAGTCTCAATTAATTGGTTAAAGCTAGACACCACACCTGCAAGTGTTTCTTGCATTTTTTCTGGAGTTAAACGGAGTTCTTTGATTAATCTGTCCACTTTGTTGATAAACAAAACAGGTCTGACTCTTTCTTCCAGAGCCATTCTTGTTACAGTTTCAGTTTGAGTCATAATTCCTTCAACTGCATCACAGACAACAGTTGCTCCATCAATTGCTCTAAGGCTTCGAATTACCCTCCCACTAAAATCAACGTGTCCAGGGGTATCAATCATGTTAATGACATATTCTTTGTCTTTTTGTGTAAAGTGTAATGTTACGTTTGCTTGATAAATTGTAATTCCTCTTGCCTGTTCTTCTTTATCAAAATCCATCGCCAATGCCTTTCCAGCTGCAGAGGGAGCAATAATTCCAGAATTTGCCAAAAGACTATCACTCATGGTAGTTTTTCCGTGATCAACGTGCGCAATTACACTAAAGTTACGAATTTGTTCTTTGTTCTTGATAATCTTTAACACTTCAATTGTTGACTTGAATTTTGCCATATTCGCAAATCCAATTATTCAGCTATTAAATCTTATGAGAAAAATTAGATCGTTTGATCATAGATAGTGCAAAGTTTTTTGATGAAATAAAAGATCATATTTTTTGGTGTATTCTAGAAAGTAGGTTTTTGACGTAAAATGTATGTAAAAATTCGGGCGGAGTAAAAATATCTTTTTCATATACTTCCAAGGTTTGTATAAAAATCATAAAATCATCAAACATATTAGAAAAAGAGACTAGTTTTGATTTTTATAACGAATATTTAGGAATAGTATGTGGAAATTTCTGTAGGGCATACACCGGATTCAGATGACGCATTCATGTTTTATGGAATGTTTACAGGAAAAGTAACGTCTTTAGATTTTACTGTAAATCATGTGATTGAAGATATTGAAAAGCTGAATAGAAAAGCAACAAATCCAGAACTGGATGTCACTGCAGTGTCGGTTCATGCTTGTGCTTACATTCCAGGGTATACTATTTTGAGAAGTGGTGGTAGTTTTGGGATAGGGTATGGGCCAATTGTTACGGCAAAAAAACAAATGACAATTGATGAAATTAAAAAATGTAAAATTGCAATACCTGGAAAAATGACATCTGCATTTTTATTGCTTCAGTTAATGATAGGCAAGTTTGATTATGTTGAAATGAATTTTAGTGAGATTCCAGAGGCAGTAAGAAATGGTATAGTAGATGCAGGATTGGTCATTCATGAAACTCAATTATCATATGAGCAAGAAGGTAATGTCAAAATTTTAGATGTTGGGGAATGGTGGGACAAGGAAACAAATGGACTTCCGGTCCCATTAGGAATCAATGTCATGAAGACAAGTCTAGGAAATGATACAATTCATAAATTTGATCAGTATTTGCAAGCATCAATTGAATATGGATTAGCACACCTAGATGATGCAATGGATTATGCAATGCAATACAGCAGAGGAAAACCAAGAGAGTTGATTGAAAAATTTGTAAAAATGTATGTAAATAAAATCACTGTGAATATGGGAGATAAAGGAGAAGAGTCAATAAGAAGAGTTTTTGAGATGGCAAAACAAAAAAACATAGTGCCAGAATTTACACTCAATATAGCCATCAAGTAATTATATTGCAAAAAAACTTTACAACTTATGGGTGATGGAATAGGAGGGCCAGTGATAGGTTGTTTGTCAAACAACACGTTTGAGCTTCTAGTAACTCATTTTCGTAAAGACAACAAAGAGGGATATGCTAAAACAGAGCGCATAATCATTGCCAAAATCGACAATCCCGATGAACCTCAATATCAAGAAACAACAAAGACAGACCTAGAGAAAGCACTGAAAGGAAAATTTGTATCATGTAATGTGCAATATCGCGATTCTAAAATGGATGCACTTGTTTGTAATGTCTTTGTTCAAAAACCTCCAGAAGGTTTCAACTAATCCCCTTTATACCCCCATTTCTTGTTTCATAATTTGTGCGTAAAATTTCACAAAAAATAGTTCACCCATTTGAAAAAATGTAAGGCATGCATGTTGGTCTACAGTATGCATTATGTAGAAAAACTCAAGATTACACAAAATTCAGAAAAAATGAATGAAGTGTAGATTTATCAAAAGGACATGACTATAATCACATATTGTATGATTCACTTGTTCAATCAATTCAGGCATTACAAAATAGCAAATACGGTAAAGGTAATAAAAAAAGATTAACGACAATTCAAAGTGCACTCAAACAAGCAAATTCATTGTTTGTATCAAAAGATAATCAAGGTAATGAAAAAACAACAAAATCAAACACAATTATTAGTTTTAGAAATATAGAACAGGCAGAACAAATCCCAAAGATTTTGGAGGAATTTATGAATGATTTTGAGATTCAATGTCTTGAGAAAAACGGAGCGTCTGCAAAAAATTATTCATTATTTTCAGTTACACTTCTTAAAATTATCAAAACTTTAGACGCAGACAAAAAGAGAGGTCTGTTATCAGCACATGCCATCAACGTACTAAACAAGATGTTTGTAAAGTATCCTGTAGAATACAAAAAAAGAGCAATCAGAGATCCCTTAGGACTTGTATTTGTAATAACAGAACTTGCAATAGATGCAGAAAGAAATCTTTCAAGACCCTATGAATTTGATATGACCATACCACTTCAGATTGCACCATTAATGCAACGATACCATATGGAGTTTGACAATGCACTTTTACAGATTATAGATGAATTCAACAAAATGCCAAAATTTAGATTAACTGTATTAATTGGAGAAAGACACAAAGAAATAGTAAAAAAGTTTTTACAGTATGGGATAATTCAACTTCCACTTGAAAATAAAATAGCCAGAGCAAAAAATATCATAGAAAAAATAATTTATGAAAAAAATGATTCCATCACATTAGAACATTATAACATGCTGAAACTTTGCTATAATGATAAGGAGTTGTGCCCACATTTAGCAGAGATTGCAAAAACAAAAAATAAGATAGAGAGAAGATTTGCAAATACAATTTTAGATGAGCTTTCAAAACTCTAAAACGATAGAGGATAAAACAAGAATAGATATTTGTTCGTATAAATTAAGAATGGAGTAAGTACAGAGACAACATCCCAAAGAGTTTTAGTTTTCACAAATCCACGAAAATACTTAGGATGCTCTAGATTTCTTTCTCTTTACTTTTTGTGGAGCATTTTCATCTTCATAATCTATTTTTTCCCCGCAAAAAGGACAGAAATCAATAGATTGTACTGAGTGTCCTTCATATGTGATTTGATCCACTATTGCAAATTTACCTTGCTCATAATTCCAGACAGTAAATTTTTTGCAATATTTTTTGAATGTTTCACAGCAAAATATAGTATCACGCTTTAATGTAAAATTTGAATATGTGTTATTTTCAGACTCTGGATCTTTTAATGTTTCTTTTTTGAATAATGCTTTCATAGTAAAGTCAACTAAAATAATAGACTTCACACACATGATAAATCCTTCTGAGATATACAGTGTAGAACATTAAAAAATATCAAAAAAAATAGACAAATAATTCAAACGAGAGGATTTAGAAACCAAAAGAGTCTAGAATGTTTTGATTTTGAATTTAACTCTTAATTTAAAAAATTTACTGATCATATATCATTAGATTTTTTTCTTCTAACAATGCATGTAAATTATGAACAGAGCGATAGACATCTGATTCTTTTTTTGCACCAGTACAAACTAGTTTTCCTGAGGCAAATACTAGTATGACAGTTTTTGGGTCCAACATTCTATGAATTAATCCTGGAAACTGTTCAGGTTCATACATGCTTCTAGGTAATGTTCTGGCTGCTTTTTCCAAATGAACTTTGCCCCCAAGACTAATTGATGAGACAATGTTTTGAACAGTAACCACCGCGTCGTTTTTAACTTTAATCTTACCTTTTCGTAGTTTTTGAACTACTGTATTAACTGCCTTGATTGCCAAATCTTCAGATTTTGCTCCAGTGCATACCATTTTTCCAGTTCTAAAAATCAGTGTTGCAGTTTTTGGATTTTGCAATCTAAAGACCAGTCCCGGAAACTGATCAGGATTATATTCAGTGTCTGGAAATTTTTTAGTTATTTCGTTTAGATCAAATTTTTGGTCCACAGATGCAGAAGCAACCACATTCACGACACTAACTATAGGCTTTGTTTGAGGCATGTTTGCTTTGAATAAATCGCTTTATATATTCTGGATCTAATTTTATCAGTTTTTGTTATGACTCGTAGGTTTGATGTACCTATTTTCTTATCACATCATGTAATTTTTCACATATTCTGTAATTGACCCATTTTTCAATAGTATTTGGATTAGAGTACAAATAGACAATAGAATTCTATTTTATGATTTTAGTTTAAAATTAAGATCGGATATAAAATGTCATAAATAGCATAATTTTGCTAAAAAAACACATTTTAAAACAGTCATGTGTAAATTTAGTCAGTATTTCATAGTAAAATATTAGAAATTATCCATTCTGAAGCAAAACAACTAATACATAATTTAAAAATCAGTGTTTTTGATTCAGTGTGATGAGTGTAGAGCGTATAGTTTTTGAATTTGTAAAATATATTCATAAAGAACCGGGCAAGTGTCCCGCATGTGGATTTAACATTATCATTGAATGTTGTAGTTTTATAAAAGGTCGGGGTTGGTTTTGCCCAAAGTGTAAAACGTTATCAGTGTATGATGAAGAAATTCAAAAAATGATAGGAGACAATGTTTCAATATTACCGGTTATTCCAAAGCCACCATATTCTTTTGGTGAAACTTTGAGGGCATCTCCAAAAGTACGTCGTGTAGATTAGCAATCAAAGTAAATCATAAAATGATAAAATAATTCAACATTTTTAAAAATTATCTTTGATCAAATTCTAGTTTGACGTAAAATAGACATAAAGAGACCAATAATTAAAAAGATCTTCAACGGAACTAAGGTTTAATTTCATATAAAATTAGAGAAAATAAATGGGAATTATATCAGTAAAAAAAGGATGGACTAAAAACAGCAAACTTGCGATAGTCGGGCTAATAGGAAGTACAATAGTAATCATCATCACATTAGTATTTTGATTAGATTTAGCATGTGGTTATTTTCTTAAAAAAAGACAACAAGCATAAATTCACCATCAATAAAAAAGGTCATGCATTGTGAGGATAAACGAACGTTGTCAGTTTTAAAAGAAAACATTATCAGTTATTTTAATGAATTAAAAGAAGAAGATTTTGACAATAAAATTATCTTAAAGAAACTTAATGACTCCATAGCAGAGTATAACGAATGTAAACTTTCCATATAGAAAACTAATCCACAAATAGAATCCTTAATCTACGGTAATAAATTTAGAAAAACATGATAAATTGTTTTGTGTGCGGAAAAAAGAAAGAAGACTATGAAGTGTGGTGGAATAAAATAGTAATATCCATCACATATGATTCAGAATTTCAAAATAATGAAGTCATACGTAATATGTCAGATAAATCAATGATGTGTCACGCGTGTATTGAAACAATAGAAAAAAAAGTTGAAGAGAAAGGTAAATTATAATTTCTGATCATGAAGACACTAAGATTATCAGTTGAATTACACAAATTAATAATAAAAAATACTTTTTATTTACTATAGGCAATCTAGATGTCCATTACCTAATATATGATGAAGTTCAACTTTTAGTGAGAAAGAATGCCAGTAGATAAAAAAATGTTTGCTGGTGGAATTACCATGTTAGTGGTAGGGATAATCATCGTGATCAACATCAATGCCACAATGCCAGTTGGTCAATCTGGAATGACTGAGGAGGAAGTCATAGATTTGATGACAAAGCAGCAAGAAAATAAAGACATGAATAATCTAGCAGGAATTTTAATTGGAATTGGATTTATGTTAATTTTAATTAGTTTTGGTGCTAAAAGGAGAAGAAAAGACAGTCCAAAAAAAGAAGAAAAAAAGCCAATTACCTAAATTTCAAACATTTTAATTCCAAAATTACGATTAAGCAGTATTGATTCATGCAGAGATTAGCATCTATCCGATAGGAACTGGTGCTACAAGTGTAAGTTTCTACATTGCTAAAGGAATAGAAGCAATACAAAACATCAAAGAAATAAGGTACGAGATAAATTCTATGGGGACAATTTTAGAGTCAGACGATATCGACAAAATTTACGAAGCTGCCAAAATCATCATGGAGGTAGTCCATAATCTAGGAGTAAACAGGGTAGAAGTAATTTTAAAAATAGACTCAAGAAAAGACAAGCAAGTAAAAATAGAAGACAAGATAGAGTCCATTAAAAAACATCTAAGTAAAAATAAAATTTAGAATCGCTGGATAATATTATAAAATGTATCACGTTGTGCTGGTTGACGTCCAATTTCTTTTACCATTGTAGCCAACTCTTCCACAGATGAAGTTGTGGGTTTTCCTGCAGCACGGTAAATTTCTTCAGAAAACGCAGTTCCGACTAAGTCATTTCCACCATTAGATAATGCAACTTGTGCAAGTTTTTTACCATATGCAACCCAATAAACAGAAATATTATTCAAAACATTTGCAAGCATTAACCTAGATAATGCAATAATTCTCAAATCATATACAGACGAGCATTCATTATTAACTAAATGTTCTTGTTCAAGTTCAGTGTTATCAAGACTAAATTTAAGAGGAATTAATGAGATAAAGCCATTAGTCTTTTTTTGTAATTCACGGATTTTTATTAGATGATCAATAATATGAGATGGTTTTTCAATATGACCATACAGCATTGTGACATTACTTTTGATTCCAAGATTATGAGCTTGTTCAATTGTGTCTAACCATTCCTGTCCAGAACATTTTCCCCTGACAATTTTTCCCCTTATTTCAGGATGGAATAATTCAGCCCCCCCACCAGGCATAGAGTCAAGACCAGCATCTTTAAGACGAGAGAGAATTTCCTTGACAGAATTTTTTGTTAATTTAGACAAGTAGAAAATTTCAGCTGCAGTTAGTGCCTTAATTTTTAATTGTGGATGATTTTTCTTTATAATTCTCATCATGTCTTCGTAATACTCAAGAGGGAGTTTGGGGTGAAATCCACCTACAATATGAACTTCGGTTGCACCCATATTTTTTGCAATGGCAACACGTTGTTCAATTTGCTCTGGGGTGAGAGTGTATGCATCTTCAGCACCATCTTTTCTATAAAATGCGCACATTTGACAACTTGCAGCGCAAACATTTGTGTAATTCATGTAATATGATGCAGCAAAAGTTACTGTATCGCCAACTAATTTCTTTCTAGTGATATCAGCAACTGCACTTAACACATGTAAATTATCATAATTCATCAATTCCAGACCATCGTCATAAGTTAATTCTTCTCCAGCAATTGCTCGATCCAACGCCTTAGATTCACCTACTAGTTGTTCTAACACACATCAAGTCAACGGTTAAAGGATATATTCCTTAACTGTCAGTCTCAAGAAATAAGTAGGCAAACAAATTACAAACATCATGGTACTGCCACTTGTTGATGAAGATAAGCTAAAGTGTTACTTGTGCCACATAGGATTTGAGAATATCGAAAAACTCAGAGAGCATCAAAATACAGAGCATAAAGAATTTTTTGAATCCCATGAAAAAAATAACAAACGTGAACCAGTGCCAGGCGACGTTACGGTGTTTTAGATTTTTGTTTTTGTACAGACTTTAACAGTTCTTTAACCATTTCTTTACTAATGCTAGCAAGGTCATAATCATGATCAATGGATAATGCTTTTTTAAAATGCTTTAATGCATCAGCAAGATTTCCCAATTCACCTAGCGATAGTCCTTTGTAAGCTAACGCCATAGCACATTTTTTATCAACTTTAAGTGCCAGATCATAATAATTGATTGCATCTTTGTATTTTTCACATGTATGCAATGATGCACCCTTGTTCACCAACGCATTGAGATTTTTTGGATCAATGAATAATGCTTTGTCATAAAATTTTATAGCTTGCTTTATTCTACCCAAATTTTGCAGTGTCACACCTTTGTCTATTAGGGCATTGATGTTTTGAGGCTCTTGCTTTAATGCTAAATCATATAATTTCAGAGCATCTAAAAAATTACCATCTTCACAAAGATCATAAGCTTGTGATAACATTTTATCTAATTCTTTACTCAATGTATATTTGATTATATTTTATCAATAATATAGATTCACAATCAGATAGATGCTAGAAAATAATGATATTTTATAGATCCATGTTTTGATCTAATTTTAGACCTTTGTATCTATTTCTTATAGTAACCTCAGTCACACTTGCAGCTTCTGCAATATCGCGCTGAGTTATATCTTCACCATTTTTAACACACGCCAAATATAGTGCAGCTGCAGCCAAACCCATAGGATCTTTTCCGGCAGATTCTTCATGTTCTTGAGATATTTTTAGAACTTTTGCCGCATAGCGTTTTGTTTTTTCTGTAATTCCAATCCTACTTGCAATACGTGCAACACATTGAATTGGATCCACTACAGGCATTTTTAGATCTAATTCTCGATGTAACAATCTATAACATCTTGCAATATCTTTTTTCTTTAGATTTGCAGCTTCCCCTACATCATTTAGGGTTCGTGGTGTTTCAGTATCTCTACATGCAGCATAAAGTGCAGATGCAATCATTGCAGATATTGATCTTCCACGTACTAATTTTTTTTCAATAGCTTTTCGGTAAATGTAAGCTGCCTTTTCAATTACGGCATCAGAAAGTGCAAGTTTGTCTTTTAGTCTATTTAATTCACTTAATGCCTGTCTAAGATTTCGATCAACAGATTCATGAACTTGACTTCGACTGTCCCAAGTTCTCAATCTTTCAATTGTACTCTTCATTGATGCAGTGAGTGGTTTTCCAGACGCATCTTTGTTCATAGGATTGATGATTGTAGATAATCCCATATCATGCATAGTCAGTGATGTTGGTGCCCCTGCTCTTGCTTTATTGCCATGTTCATCTTGTGTAAAAGATCTCCATTCAGGTCCAGATTCTTGAGATTTCTCAGAAATTACATATCCACATTTCCCACAAAATCTTTCTCCAGTGACATCATCAGTTAATAGAGAATTTTTTGCACAGCGAGGGCAATTATCAGTAGCATTAGGTGATTTTAAGACCATAGTATTATCACTTGTGTGTCACTTTATAAGAACTAGTAGGAGATCGTTAAGTTATTTAATTGAATTTATTCGTAAAGAAAATCAGGTTTTTGTGAAAAACAATCAGAATAAGAAATCATGGGTAAAAGCAGGCATCATGATGCGTGCTTATCTCTTGGATCAATTTCCAATGATTTGTTAAAGCATTCCAAAGCTTCCTCGTACCTACCTAAACTACGTAAGGATACAGCCTTAAAATTCCACAATTCAGGGTCATTTTGATTCAACAGTAATGCTTGCTCAAAATAACCTAAAGCGTATTCAAAATTCCCAGATTCTAAAAAACTTTGACCTTTTAAAACTAGTTCTTTAATTTGATCCATGTCAAATTTTAACAGTCGTTTGTTTTAAGTTTGAATTGAGGTAAAAAACATAAAACAGATTAGAATTAAATAAAATCAAACAGATATTTAATAAATCAGCGAAAAGTTAAATGCATTTTTAGCATATACAAAACATATGAATTTAGATAAAACGGATGAAAGAATTCTTAAAAATCTAATGGTAGATGCCAGATTATCTGCAAGACAACTTGCACTAAAGCTTGGGATATCAACAGTTACAGTATTATCAAGAATAAAAAAATTAGAAAAAGAAAAAATAATCAAAGGATATACGGCACTAATAGACCATGAAAAATTAGGCTACAATTTAACTGCAATAATTGAGATCATTGCAAAAAAAGACAAAATCATAGATATTGAAACAGAGTTATCAAAAATAGAGAATGTGTGTGGTGTTTATGATATTACAGGAAATACAGATACGCTAGTTATTGCAAAATTCAAATCCCGTAACGAATTAAGTGAATTTGTAAAAGGACTAGCGTCAATTCAAAATATAGAAAATACCATCACACATGTGGTTCTAAATACTGCAAAAGAAGACTTTAGATTAACATAAACAAAATGAAAAATTTAGGCATTATCATATTAGGCATAATATTCATAAGCATAATTCAAAATGTTTCAGGACAATCAGATAATACTGGAAAAAAATTACAGATGGAATTAATTGTAACTGATGAGCAAAAAGTCATCTTATTTATCAGTTTTACATTAGCAGTCATAGGTCTTTTTGTATATCTTGCAAGAGACATAATTCTAAGGAGAAAAACATCATACGATTCTACAGAATTTGATTCAAAAAATGACAAAACATATGAAAAATACCATTCAGACTGGTCAGATGATTATGAAGAATTTGGATTTAGAAAAAATTCAAAAGAAGATAAAGAATTCAGAATCGCATCTCAAAATTCTTCATTACCAGATTATTATAAGATATTAGAAATTCCACAAAATGCAACACATGAAGAAATAAAAAAACAGTACAGAGAACTGGCAAAAAAAATACATCCAGACAAAAACAAAGGAGAAAAATCAGAAGAAATAATGGTTCAAATCAATAAAGCATATGAAATATTATCAAATAAAGAATTACGTAAAAAATATGACATATATATTAACAAAAATTAATCAGATTCCAGTTTTATTAAAATCATATTTAATTCAATTTTGGATAAACTTTGTACGCTGTTTATTAAGTTTGTAAATATAGACAAAGATATTTTTTTATCATTGTTAATGATTTGTGTTGTAATTTTAATTTCACCAAATTCAGTATTTGGACCCAACATGGTTTTTGACAATAATGGAACAACTGATAGATCACTAACTATTCCTTTTATTTTATATGCAAATGTATCTGAAAAATATACCCCACCTCGTGTAGTAGGTGAATTGACAGGTATTGGAGAATTTACAATAGAGACGTCAGACAAATGGTATTTGAGACCATCAAGATGCAAAACATACTCTAGGGGTTGTTTTTCATTAATGTCAATAAGGGATTCAAGCAAATCCAAGTTAATAGACAATAAAAACAAAAAAAAGGATAATTCTATTGAGTCTTTCCAATTAGGACAACACCCAAATTTTCAGTTATCATCTAATTTTTAGAAGAGATTTTCAATAAATATAGAAGCATCTTTAAAAATAACAATTAGAATCGATATTTATTGCAAGAATTTGCAAATCCTCCCATTATGCGAAATGAGATCATGAGCCTAATTGTGGAAAGTGGTATGGATGAAGATTGCTATACAGAGATGCTAGACTATACTATTGAATTATTTGAAACGCAGGGACTAGGTAGTGATTACTATGGATATCACAATATCACTCACGAGTTAGAAGTCACATATGTTTCACTATTATCTGCAAATCTAAACAGCACTTCAAAAAAATTTTCAGATAGTGATTTGAAATATCTGTATACTGCTGCATTATTTCATGATTTTGATCCTCAAAAAAGTGTGGACAAACCACACGAAGATAATGTTTTAAAATTTATTTCAATGGATAAAAAATTGAGAAAACTTTTAGATGTTGCAAACTTGGATCTTGAAATAATTAAAGTGTTGATACTCAGGACAACATATCCATGGAGTGGTCAGCTTAAGGAAAATGCAGAACGACAAATTAAAGAATGTTTTAAAAATTCAGAACTAACAAAAAACAATGAAGTAAAACAAGAACATTTCATGAATTTGGGATGGTATCTTTCAGTAGCAGATAGAATTAGCGGTTATGCAGTAGGTGATTTTACAAAAGCTATGGAAATGGCAAAAATGAATGCACATGCTTTAGCATGGAGACCATCACTGATTGTGAGAAGTTCTGTAGCATATTTTGAAGAACTATTAAACAAAGAAACTGAAATGTGTCAATTTATTTTAAAATCATTGCCAAAACATATGAGAAAGAATTTTTATGACACAGTATTGTCATTTATGAATATCAGACAACAAGAAATTAGCATACAAGCAAATTATACATATGAGAACTTGAAATTAGTTCCAACTATTGAAAAAATAGACACACGTAGAGACCCTGAATTTATCAAATCAATATACTCAATATTTCTAGAGTTACCAAAACCACTTCAATTTGCAAAAGATAATTTTGAAAACTCGGTAAAAGATCAAAATATAATTCTTAATACCCTTAGACTAAATGACTGTAAGGGAGAGATCATAGGATTTACCAAAGGCGGTCCATTGGAAAATTATAGATTAAGACCAGAAATAAGAGACGAAAATTATGGCCTTAACAATACAATATTTCTAGAACCCTTAGCGTTAAAAATGGGATATTGGGGGTTAAAAGGAGGCAGTGAAATGCGTCACATGTTTATCATGCAGGCTCATGCTAAAAAATACAAATATTTGACCAGTTTTGCATTAAGGGACGTAATAAAATCCAGAGCAGACAAAGAAGGTGCAGAATTTGTAACAAAATTTGACCCAGAACGATGGGATTACTATAGAGTTAAGATTTAATTATTAATTAGAAATTTTTCAAATGCCAAATGCAACAGAACATTATGGGATATCAAAAAATTTGTAATGAGAATTAAACCAAATAGATCAAGATAAAGTGTAGAAATGCTTTATTAACAAAAAAATGGCCAGAAAATTATAATGAAGCAAATTAGTGTTATTTTTGGATTTATGTTGGTATTCACGATTTTAATTAATCCGGTATTTGCAATAACACCGTTAGACAGAGTAGATATTACAAATCCACGACTAGTAAATGCATTTGGTTCTAAAATATCAGATCAAATCAATGTAAATCAGCAAGTTCAGATTTCTGCAGATGTCAAAAATAATCAAGAAAAATCTCAAAAATTTGTATATGTTGTTCAAGTTAAAAATCAAAATGGCGTCATTGTATCATTAGGATGGATAAGTGGTTCACTTAATCCAGGACAAACTTTTAGTCCAGCACTGTCATGGACACCAAAGGTATCAAATGTATATACAGCTGAGATTTTTGTGTGGGATGTGTCAGAACCAGGAAGTAACAAATCATGGCAAAATTTAGATGCATTAGCAGAACATGTGATTTTGAAAATAACTAGCTAATAATAATTATTTACATCATACATTGCATAATCATTTTAGAAAGGATCACAAAATTATGAAAACTGTCAGACACAAAAAATGTCGTTTTTAGGTATGAAATTAAGATCAGAGGTTTGCCTCATAGTAAAAAAAGTTTAACAAGATCTCGCTAATAGAACCACGTGCCTAATACTATTATGACAATAGGATATTGTGTAAAGTGCCGAGACAAAAGAGATATTGACGGCGCCAAACCATACACCATGAAAAATGGCAAACCAGCTCTAAAAGGCACCTGCCCAAAATGCAGTACAGCCATTTTTAGAATTGGTAGAGGCTAGACATTCTCAATGAGATAAACTAGTAATGCCATTCAGTAGTTAGTCCATTCCATAGCGGACGCAATGAGGATGGATCTTTTTCTATTTCCTGAACAATTCTATTTTTTAATGAAAAGAAGAAATTTTCAAGAGCATCAATGCCACCATCCAAAAAAAGTTCTTGTCCTATTTCAGTAATCCTTTTCTTTTTTTCTATTACATTAGAGGATTCAGGATTTTGCAAACAAAACACCATAAGATCCATCAATTCTTCTTCAAGCATGAAGTCCATGCAAAAATATGGACTTTAATAGTTAAAAACGATTGTTTCCTTAATGAGTTCGTTCTTGATTACTAAAAAAGAAGCCAAAACATTTGAAGATAAGATTAGCAAGATTGTAAAAAAGACTCAAAGCAACATCGATGCTGCTGAGAGATCATTTGACAAATTCTGTTTAGAGTTTTATGATGGCAGAAAATCAGAAGAAACCAGATTGTAGTGTTAAATTAATTCTACAAATCTCGCTCTAGTATCTAGATTACTTTTGGAATTTGAAATGATGACGATTTTGTATCAAATATTACAGGATTTGAATTGTACTTTAAGAAGGTTTGATTTTGTTTTGCATGTAAGGAATTAGTTTTTCTATATCGTCCATAGAATTATGAATTATATTTCTCTGATATTCGCCAAGTTTAGAGCCCATTCTTTGCTCATACTCAAGAATATCTAGAGAAAATATTCTAACCATATTCATAAGTCTGTGTGCTTCTTTAACAGGGTCTGAATAATTATTCCAACCGAAGGTAAGTTTTGAAATTTTTAAAGATAATTCAGAAAGTAGTATATCTTTGAGCAGACCTTCCTCATCTATATGAGAATCTAGAGTTCTATCTCCTTGCGTATCTGAATCCAATGACATGAATATTCATCATTTATTTTGATTAATAAGGAAATGTGTCTAAAAATCTACATCTTGTTTGTCTCATAACCAGGTATTTCCAACAATCACATTCTCCAGTATACAGTGAGAAAGCAAATTTGAGCGTGTGAACTCCATAAAATCGTGTCAAGTGTAAGCACAAGTCCAATGATAAAATGGACTTATAATAAATATAAAGTATGATCAGATAGAGACATCAGTCTTGAATGAAAAGTGAGAATTTTGTATCAGATTAAATTCAGAAAAATAAAAAAAATGAAAGACAGCATAAACATGTTCATTGAAATTCTCACAAGTCGCCAAGTCATCTTTCATTAAATTGAATTATTCTATTACAAACTTAAGATTAACGGTATGTCAATTACTATCGTGCACATAGATGCTGTAATTTCGTAGTCACGATGTAAATATTGTAAAAACAAAAAGAACAAAAGATAGTTTTACATCAGATAAAAAAAGTAAACAAATGGCAATAAATTTGAAATACTAGTCAGATAGTTCAGAAAACCTATTTCCAACATAATCCCAATTTACCACATTCCACCATGCAGCAACATAGTCAGATCGTTTATTTTGATATTTTAGATAATAAGCATGCTCCCATACATCTAATCCCAAAAGAGGTATTTTTCTTATTGACCACGGACTGTCTTGATTAGACGTAGTAATCATCTCTATTTTGTTAAAAGTTTGATTTAACACAAGCCAACACCATCCACTGCCCTCAATGGACATGGCTTTGTTTGAAAATTCTTTTTTAAAATTTTCGAAGTTATTAAAATACACATCAATTGAATCACCCAACTTACCGCCAGGACTTCCATCATTTTTTGGAGTCATGGTTTCCCAAAATAATTTATGATTTTCAAAGCCGCCACCGAAAAAATTAACTTCGCTTCGGACAGATTCAGGAATAGCGGTCAGATCAGATAAAACAGAGGTGATATATTGTGGATGAAATTCGCTAGAAATTTTTGCGAGTGTTTTGTTTAAGCCGTCAACATATGCTTGATGATGTTTTTGATGATGAATTTCCATGGTTTGTGTATCAATATGTGGTTCAAGTTCATCATATCCATAAGGTAATCGAGGTAATTCGTATTTGACCATACTCTAATCAAGTAATGTCCACATATATTTTCCAAGTGTAAAATTAAAAATTTAGTTATTTTGATCTTATTTTATCATGGATTTGTGCAAGAATTAATTCTGCCTTGTCTTTGTTTTCATAGGTATCAGCAGTCTCATCCATAATAGAATCAATTTCGTAGCTTTTATCCACCAAAATATTTGCAACATGATCATCAAGCGTACCATTTCCAATAAGATAATATGCAAAAACAGTGTTCTTTTGACCAATTCTGTGTAATCGATCTTCGGCTTGTCTATGAATTGCAGGGCTCCAATCCAATTCTGCAAAAATTACGTATTTGGCTCGAGTCAGATTAATTCCTACGTTTCCAGCTCTTAGACCAGCTATCATTAATTTTGATTCTCCTCTTTGGAATTTGTCAATTTGCTCTTGACGGAATTTATCAGATTGACCGCCAATAATAGAAACAGGAGAGAATTCTTCAAGACTATCATGCAGTAATTTGTGAATAACTTTATGATGGCAAAAAACTACAACGCTCTCTTCTATTTCCATAATATTTTTAACAAAATTAATTACATGAGGTAATTTTGCAACACCTGCAATCTGTCTTTCACTTTGAATTGCTCTTTGGTATGAAGCAGACTTGTCAAAAGCGGTTTCAGCATTTTTTTGTTCTTCTTCTAATTTAGTCCATATTTTTCCTAGTTCACCAAAGTAATAATCAGTATCAGCATCAATTACCTCTTTGTAACGAACTTTGTCTTTTAATTCCTTGAGAACGTCAGATTTTTTTCGTCTTAGCATGACATGTTTTTGTAATTCATTTCGAAGTGATGCTCTTTTATTTTCAAGTACAATTGCCTTGCCTTTTTCATTAACATAACAAAAGTATTCACAGAATTCTTTAAAACTACCAAGTAGACCAGGTCTTAGAATATCCACAATTGGCCAAATTTCAGAACCTCTATTGAAAATAGGAGTACCAGAAAGACCAATTCTATAAGAAAGAGATGGCAATGCAGCTAATTTTTTAACAGCCTTGTATTTTTGGGTGGTCTTTGATCTTAGGTTATGAACCTCATCACATACTATAGTTCGAATATTAAGTTTTGATAAATCAGAAAGACGTTTGTAAAGTAATTCATAATTTATTATGTAAAAATCAGTTATAGGAAGATCTTTTGATTTTCCAGTTCGTATAATAGTTGACGTGGAAGATTCAGATTCAATGATTCGTCCATTTCTGCTTTTTTTCTTCATAAATTTGGAAATTTCTCTTTCCCAGTTATTTAGCGTCACTAATGGTGCTACAACTAGTACTGGAAAAGTTTGTTTTTCAGTAGCAACATAAGATAAAGTCTGTACAGTTTTCCCAAGACCCATTTCATCTGCAAGTAATGCGTTGCCAGATGATTTTAACAAGAAATCCAATCCCTCTTTTTGAAAATTCAATAATTTTCCTCTGAATTGTTCTCCAGCTTTTGCACGATGTAGATTATATTTGATTGGTGGAAGTGCGGGCTTTGGAGTATAGGTTTTTACGATTTTTCTTTGCCATGCAGACTTGGACAAAATTTCAAGTGGGTATCTATCCATGATTAATTTGATCTGCTTTACACTTTCAACACTATCAGGAATTATCACCTCATCAATATTTTCACCATACCATGCTTCAGGCACTAGTCTTGAGATCATACTTACTGCACGCTGACCAGTGATCTTCCAACTCCAAATTTTCGAGTATTTATCCAAAACATACTCTAATGTTCCAAAGTTTTCCATGGATGTCGCCATAATTTGTCGATAGAATATTTTTTTGCCTTATGAATCTTGATGTTTCTTACGATCAGACAATTGAACTTCAAAAATCTACAATAGTTAAAATATGAATGAATTCATAGATTTAGGCACTAAAATTTGAAGTAGGCTAGAGCATGCTTTGAGATTAATGAGGTTTATCGACAGGATGAGGTTTTGTGTTTTCATCATGGCAATCACAGTGACAAAGATGAGTCTCATGGTTGTTTACACAGTCAATACATTCATAGTGTTTTCTAGTTTCACACGCAGCACAAATCATACTCACTAGCAGTAAAATGAAGATGAATTTGTATTTTTTCTATTTTAACTGTGACGTTAGTACTCCACTTCACTTCTTTGAAGTAGTTTATCAGTTAGATCGACATAACCTTGGGGATCAAGCTCTTTGGCAAATCCCTTATCGATATTTATTAAATAAATCGAGTGCAAATGGGCATTTAAGATATCAGTGTATGATATAGAAGGATTTTTGTAATATCGATCACATAGATCTTTGATTTTTTTTACGTCGGATTCATTTCTTGCATTTGGTGGAATGAGAAAGGTTTTTGGAATTGGAATAAGTCCAATCACTGGAGTTGCCAAAGAAAATTTTGAGCAGTGTTGACTATACCTAGCAATTTTACTCATGATTCTTGCAGTAAAATAATCAATAGTATCCATGGCATGATCAGGGGGAGTAAAACCGGTTTCAATTTCAACAATTGTACTTCCACCTCCTTTTTTTGCAAAAATATCACATACTAAAATATCAGAAATTTGTTTTTCCACCTCCACTGAATGACCACGTGCAATCAGATTAGATGCACATATCAACTCTAAAACGGAGTGATTTATCTTTACAAGATTTTTTTGGTATAGCTCTATTAATTGCTGACGTACATAGTAGAGTTTTGGCAAATCAGTTTCTTTCAAATTTTTAGATAGTTTATCAGTCACTTCATAAACATCGTTACGGAATTTTTCTAAATCCATGTATTGGTAATTACTTGACGTCGGAGTTTAAGAATGTGTTAGGGTTTTAGAACTTGACAAATCTATTGGAAAAGGACTTACTAATAACCAAAATTGACATAGTTGAGCCAATTAGAATCAAAAGAGATACAGAACCAAATTCAGGTACAACATGAGGTTGAATAAGAGGATCACTGGTTAGAGTAAACATTGTTTTGAATTGTCTAGTCTCAGTACCACTTTGAACTTTTAGAATATAATCGCCGTCTTGTTTTAAGAGTGGACTTTCAGTGTTTAGTTCAAAAGAAAAATTCCCATCGACATCAGATGATAGTTGTTGAATAGTTACAACATTTCCAATAGGGTTAGTTACGACAATCAGTACTGGTGCAATAGTGTTTTGTGGTTTCAAATATCCAGTTACCTTGATGATAGAATGGTGATCATAAAGTTGTGAATCAGTCCATACAGTTAATGGAAACATCTCTTTGTAAAGATCAATTTCATATGAGGGAATTTGAACACAATTAATACAAGTGATTTCTGGTTCTGCATATGATGTACTAGCTAAAGACAAAGAGACAAAAAAAGACAGTGATAAGATAGTTAAAACAGATACATACATGCATTATCGACTAAAATCATAATATTTATAGATTTTTAAGAAAACATACTTTTTATTGAAAGCAAAACTATAGTCAATAAACACGAATAAAATAAAAATAGTCAAACAACAAATTATTAAAACTATATTTCATGAATGATTTATCATCTTTAGACAGAAATACAATCAAAAAAGTATCAATATCATCAATGAAAATCTGAAATCATTTCCATGTCCATTAGGTAGTAAAGATGGAAATGTAAGGCATGAAGAATCTTTCACAATACTAAAAGAATGATAAAATACATGTAAGGAACTTGATTTTGAAGGAATGATTTTAAAAAAAACCCATTTGTTGTAGATAGCAATAATATTCATACTTTGCAAGAACTAAATAATTTTTGGACTAGAAATAATTAGAATATGAGTAATATATCTAGGATTAATTTTATAATCAATCATAATTAGAAAAAATAAAGCACATACAATCAAAACAAATATCAGACAAAATCTACAGTTCTTTTTTGAAAATTCTTATTGCTTCTAAGTGAGAACAATTTGCTTTTAATCCCTTACCATGGTGGAATTTGTAAAAATTTTTGAACCCAGGGCATTCACAAGTATCAGATGTCACAAAATAAGATTTCTCAGGATCAGATGAAGATTTTATTTGATACAAGTCATCATCGACTTTAACAACACCTCCATTTTCAACTAGTTTTTTGGCTTTTCGTATAGTACTTGCACTCATAATATAATTATCACACAGTTATTTTTTACTCTTTAATTTTTTCATGACATTAGACCAATCAACATCATCACTTTTACCTTGAGATAACGCATTTTCATAAAGTAGTTCAAAAACCCAACCAATAATTTCACCCCAGATTGCCTTGAGTGAATCTTCATCAGTCCAAACTATGCTTGCCTTAACAGCAGTCATCGCCAAAATATTGTTAACGTTTTTGCTAGGATGTTTATTCCATTTTTCTATGACTTTATCACAAAATTCAAGAATTTCATTTTTTGTTAATACGAATTTATCTGGATCAAATGCAGTATTTTTCACCATACATAGTATAGAAAGTCATAGTAAATTAAAAATTTTTTCAGAATTTAATTTTATGATATATGTACATAAATCCTCAAAGGAAAAAGAAGCAGGATAATGACAAGTATCATTAATCAGGCACAAATATCACATGAAAGTTACCCAATGTGTCACATATTCAGATCTGACTAAACGTATATTCATACTGTAATTATTATAAACTGAGTTTACCATTTCTGTTTATTGACTTTGAAGAGATATGTTGCTACACGATTAATCACAATGTTTGGAGTTTTGATGATCACGTTACTCATTACAATTGCGCTAGTAGGATCAAATATGGACAATATCTTAAAACAAGGAGTTGCTTTTCAAGTAAGAACTGAAATTACAGAAAATCCTGCAATTGCAAAAAGTTTTTCATCCGTAGATGAATTTGAATCATTTATTCAGACTCAAACTGAACAGAGAGTAAAGACTTTAGGATTGGATGAACCGTGGTATTCTCCACAAAGAATTGGTCTAACAATGTATAAAATATTATTCTTAGATTTTGGTCATGCGACATTTCTTACTAGCGATTCAGGTTCATCAGATGTCAGAGAAATTATTTTAGAAAAACTACCCAAAACAATTCTACTATTTACAACTGCGACAATCATAATATCAGTAATAGGTATTTTTCTAGGAGCACTGTCAGGAAGCAAGGTTGGATCAGTAATTGACAGAATAACATCCAGTTTTGCAATAATCAGCTCTAGTTTTCCCGTGTGGTGGATAGGAATGTTAATGATATTTTTATTTTCGTTTGCATATCAGATTTTTCCTGCAAGAGCAACACCGTTAATTCCAGCATCAGATCCAAATTATATCGGATCTTTACTATATCACATGACATTGCCTTTGATTACAATTGTGATCATAGGTTTTGGATCATGGTCGTATTTAGTTAGAAATTTCATAGTAGGAATAATGCAGGAAGATTTCATAATTGCAAAAAAGACTATGGGCATTAATCAGAAAAAAATAATCTACACTCATGCTCTAAAAAATGCAGCCCCACCAATAATCACCATTCTAGCACTAAGTCTATCAGGTTCGCTAGGAGGTGCAATAATTACAGAGGCAGTGTTTGACTGGCCAGGTATGGGCAGACTCTATTTTGAGGCAATTACAGTCATGGATCTTCCCGTAATTATTGGTGCCACGTATGTTTTGACAGTGTTTTTCCTGATTAGCATATTTGTTGCAGATTTACTGTATGGGTATTTTGATCCAAGAGTGAGAACAGGATAATGAGTAGTATCACACCACAAGAAATCAAAAAGGAGTTTTTTAAAAGTAAGACAGGTATTGCAGGTATCACTATTTTATCGATTTTAATTTTCACATCAATTATTGTGGTGGTTACAATTCCAGGAGATACTTTCAAAGATTGGAATAATCCAGGAAAGTGGATTTCGTATCCCAAAGTCGCTATACCAGTGTGGATTAATTTATTTTTGAGTGAAAAAATTCCTGAACATAAAATTTTGAATACACCAAATGTCAACTATGATATGTCAGGAGATACATCAATTACATCTCATCAATTTGGAATAAATTTTGACTATGATGATTTTCCAAATGATTTCATTTATGAATTTTCTGCAAAGTATTCAGGAAAACCGTTGTTACAAATAGATGTAATACGTCCAGATGGAATACAATTAAAATTATTATCAACCTCATTGCCATATTCAGATTTAAATTCAATGCACAGTGAAAGAATATTTTCTACAGATGATGCAATTAAAAAAAACCTGTATTTACAATCAAATAAATTTTTATTTTCTTTAAGTAATTTATCTTCAGAAGATATCATTTTTTCTAAAACAGACAACCATACACCACTAAAAGGAAATTATGTTTTTTTGATCAAAATGTACGGAGATAATTCAAAAAATCAAATTCCAGAATCCAAACTAATCATAGGAGGCAAAGCTTTTGGAATTATGGGAACCGATGAATTAAGACGAGATTTAGCTGTAGGACTGCTCTTGGGAACACCTTTGGCACTTTTCATAGGGTTAGTTGTAGCAATAGCATCAGTGATGATGGGTTTACTGTACGGAGCATATGCGGGATATAGAGGTAAAAAAACGGACGAAGTAATGATGCGATTTAATGATGTAATCTATGCGCTTCCAGCACTACCATTTTTAATTATTTTATCAATTACAATTAGCAATAGTATTTTCGTGATGGTGGGATTTTTGATGATATTTGGTTGGGTTGGAGTAGCAAAAGTTGCAAGAAGCATGGCGTTGCAAATCAAAACTAGAGGATATGTAGAGGCAGCAAATATGATGGGTCAGAAAAATTCAAAGATCGTACTTAGACATATTTTACCACAATTACTACCATATGCGTTTGCCAGTATTGCCATATCAGTACCAGCTGCAATTACAACAGAGGCAGGACTTAGTTTCTTAGGATTAGGTGATCCATCATTTCCAACATGGGGTCAAATTTTACATGATGCCAATGTATACGGTGCATCCGCCAGAGGGTTATGGTGGTGGATAATGCCACCAGGGATCATGATAGCAATAACAGGACTTGCTTTTGTATTCATAGGTAATGCGCTAGATGTAATTATAAATCCAAAGTTAAAAAGATAATAAACCTAGAGAATAAATTTTCGAATTAATTCAATAGCACTATCATTCAATTTTATTGAATAGCATGATGAATTTTCATCATTTAATGCTGCCAACTTGTTAGCAAATACTTTTTTGCTGTGACCACCTTCAGATGCTTTGTCGGATTCATCAAAGCAAATGGACATTTGTTTCATGTTTAGATTATTTTTTATAAGAAAAGCAATGAACTTTTTGTAATTTTCAGTATCAACCCAGTCTATGTTTTTTTCTTTACTTATTCCAATCCATACATCAATGGAGTTTTGATATAGAACTTTTTTTCTGATTTCATCTAATGACATTGTTATTCTCTAGAAATCAGGACGTTGCATTTTAGAACCACATCTAGGACAAGCACCACCTTTGTGTTTGTTACTACAAACTAGACACATGTAACGCACTCCAGTACCGCCAGAATTCATTCCAAAGAATCCACCGCCAGTTCTAGAATCACCGGATCCACTCATACGACCCATGTATCGTTTTCTTAACAACATTGGAAACGCTATAAAAATAGCCATAGAAACAACAAGACCATATGGGAATGGAAGAATCATTTGCAATCCAATACTAATAGCAAGTGACGCAAACAAGAATATCAAATAAGTCTTATAATTAAACAATTCAACAAAAGTACACCCAAAATACTTATAAAGTTTTGTCAGTATTTCTCAGTTTTTCTTCATGATGATTTAAGAGGTTTTTCAATCTAGATAATTGCCAGTGTTATAGAATCTCCATTACTATCCCAAGCAAAGATATCATCATCCCCATATGGTGATTTTACAATTAGCGATACCAATCCAAAAAAATTATGAAGATCAGTGACAGATGGATTGGCCGACCCACTTGGATGAGAATGAACTATTCCAACATAACTCATATCAAAAGGCAAAAAAGAGTGAGGGAATCCGGCAAATGTAGGCCCCGAATAATTAAACGGTGGAATTACTAGCCCGTCAATTAAGACATGCCCCTGTTTTGATTTACCTTTTAAAATAAGAATACCTTCATTGGGATGCTTCATTTGACAATAAGACAAAATACTATCTAAAACTTTTTTTTGCAAAGAAATTTGTCTTTCAAGTTTTTTCTTTTTGAATAACATACTAAGATGATATAGTTTAGATCTAATTAAATTTAGGATAAGTAATAGTATAAACAGTATTAGAGAATGTTCTCAGTTTGACTTCAACGTCAGAGATTAATTTTTTGATACTAGAATGATCTTCGTTTATCTCATCTTGAAATGTTTTGATTTTTAATTTAGAATCTTCTTTATTAGAAAGGGCGTTTTTCAGATCTCTTGTAAGATCGGATAATTTATCAGGTTCAAGTGCAAGCATTTGATTTTGAATGTTTTGTTTTGTATCTACAAAATCATTTACTTGTTTGATAAATCCATCTAATCCTTCTTCGGTTTCAGTTATTTGAGAGAATGATTTTTCAGGGTCTTTGACAGATATTGAACCTGAGGAAATACCTTTTCTTACATTTTCTAAAATGAGTATTATTGAATCCCTATTTTTTGAAAGTAATACATCAAAAGGATCTTTAATCAATTGAGACAACAGACTTTTTTGCTCTTTATCCATTGATGAGGCATATTCATATCTACTAAGAGGTCTAGAAATTTTTGTAAATTGTGAGTCTATTTCATTTTTTATTTGATTCTTTTTGATGTTAAATTCATCTAAAATTTGTTTTAAATCCAAAAATTTTCCATATTCATCTGAAGTTTTTATTTTTTTAATTAAGTCTTCAAAGGAAATAATTTTTTTATCAAGAGAATCCACGTAGTCATGAATTTCAGCAATTCTTTGTTCTTTCTTAACAAGATTATTTTCCACATCATGGATTTCTTTGAGTGATTCTAAAATTTCAGCAGATGTGAATTTTGTATTATCATGTTTTTTTAATAACTGTTGAATTTTAACGTGATTTGAATTCATTTGGATTAGAATCTCTTTTAATTTTTCTGCATATTTTTTGGCAAAAATGTGTATTACTCTTGTTTGTCGTCCAAGAACATCTCCAATTTTTTTCAACATCTGATTTAAAATAGCACTTGTATTTTCAGCATCATCATAAGAGGCAATATCAGGTAAATGCATTGCATCTTTTTTTATCATGTCAATTACTTGCTGTTTGCCTCTGACTACAATTATTCTAAGATGTTTATCTATTTCATCAACCTGAAGATTATCTTTTTCAAGAGTATTTCCAATCATGACGAGTTCTTTAATCAGTGGCTCAGTACTGTCTCTGAGAGATTTTATATCAGATAGAATCTGCAATGTTCTTAATTCGAGGATTTGTTGTATAATTTCAGATACGTCAGATAATCGAATCTGTTTTTGTGAAGGAATTTCTTCAGATTTTTTTTCTTCTTTCTTTTTATTCCATCCAAATACCATTTGTTATAGTTGATTTCTGGGGATTAAATATGTTAGAGAGATAAAATTTAAAACTCTCTCAGAAATACAAATAACTATGATAAAAAATGTAAGAAAATCATTTCATACTGATTCAGTAAAGAAAACTATTACGATCAAAGCATCAAAAGAAAAGGTTTGGCAGAAAATAAGTAACATTACAGGACTTTCATCATGGGTAATAGATGTCAAAAAAACAACATACCTTTCTAAAAAAAGGAGAAACGTGGGTGCAATACGCAAGATTACATTTACGGATGGCAACACTATAGAAGAGCACGTAGTTGCATGGAAAGAAGGAGAATATTTCACATATATTGCAACAGATGGGTTACCTCTAAGAGCATATGTTGCAACAATTTCAATCAAAACAAAAAACAAAAAAACAACTCAATTAACATGGCAATCTTATTTCAATAGCAAAAAGATGTCAATAAAACAATTTATGAAATTTGTAACATTCATGGGAGTGTTTTATGAAACATCTTTAGAAAATCTAAAAAAATCATTAGAAAAACAACACTAGAAAATAAATAAATCAAAGTGTAAATAGGATATCACAGAAATAGATTTGTGAGCGACATACGATACATCATCATCTGTATTGTGCTTATTTTTTCAGGGTTTTTAATTTTAGGAGTGTTTGGACATGATTATCAAATTGCAAACATAGAAGCTAGTGAATTTGGTAAATGTTATCAATACTATGACGACAAAGAACCAGTTGCAATAGACTGCTCATCCAAGTTATTTGATCAGGCTTTATTTTTCATAGTTGTTACTGTATTAATTGTTGGGGGAATCATATCTTTGATCAAGGGGATCAAAGGCAAATGGGATAATGAGGTTAAATCAAAAGACATGATGGGTCCTGGTGGGGACAAAAATATAGAAAAAGACTAGATGGTAAATAAAATCAACCATAGAATAAATTCAGTTATTTTTGAGTGATTATGATTCTTCAAATTCTTTGAGATTATCTTCATTTAATCGCTGAAAATATACTTCTTCGTAAGGCATTGTCTCTTATTTTACTTGCAAAAATTATATTTAACCTTGAGACAAACATTGTTCTTAATGCATGCCTAAAGTTCAATTATAAAAGATATGAAATTTTTTAAAACATAACATCGAGTAGAAAAGATTGAAAGTATCAATATTATTAAAAATTCACCTAAACAAATTCTACATATAATTTTTTGTCAATAGAGTTCAATAATTTTTTTCATATTTCCAAATACTTGTTCTATTTCGATCATTCGTTCATTGAATTGCTCATCAGTTAATTCATCTGGTTTTATCAGAGTAATTATTACTTCAGACTCATCACCACTAGAAACTATTCGCATTGGAACATTCCATTTTGATTCTTTATCAATAAACATATGATCTAAAATTCCAAGAGATTTGTTTTCATTGAATTTCAATCTGGCATTTCCTCTAGGTGTTGAAAAAGACCACCAACCATCAGGAGTCATTTTAGCATCAGGCATCATTTTTGGAGGACAATTCAAAATAGCATCAAAAGTGTCACCTGTTTTTCGATTAACGAGAATAGAAATTGTACGTGATCTAATCATATCATAATATCCAATTAATGATTAAAAAGTATATAGTACAAATTCTTAGTGAGGTGCTTATTTATTTAAAAGTTCTTTAATTTTTTTAAGATTTGCAATATTAGATTCATGAAACAACATCATAGATTCAGACAAGGAATCAGGCAAAACAGTCTTGAGTTTTTGAACTAAATCATCACCACTAGATATCATACTATCAATTAATTTTTCAATCTCATTTTTTTCATTTGACATTTAATTCACCTAAACAACATTTCAATTGTCTTTTTTTACAAGTGTAGAGATGGTTCTTATTTTTTCTATTTTTTGGATGTTTCTAGATACAATATCTCTAACTTTTTCAAAATTTTCAGCATCTAATTTTACCATCATATCATGAGTTCCAATAGTTCCAAACACTTCTTTAACTTGTTCTATTTCTTTTAATTTCTCCATAATAGTCTCTTCTGCACCGAGTTCGCAATTAATCAAAACATATGCAATAGTCACAATACATCAAACTATAGTAGGATATTTCAAAGTTTAGATCCAATCTTTTCCTCATTAAAAAATGAGGTATTTTTGGTCAAATTAGTGAAATAGTTGTAAATTATATTCAGAACAAAAAGTCCGTCGATATGGGATTAAAGCAAAAAATCAAATCAATGATACAAGATTGTTCTATTTGTAACAAACTAAAATCAAAGAAAGAAGAAACAAAATCTTAGAAAACATCAAAGAATCCAAATTCATTTTATTTTCCAGACGGTTACGAAAAATAACATCGGAGTAAGATACAAAATAAATTAGTCTCAATCTAAAAAAATGATCGCCTAAAAAAGGATGAAAATTATTTTACGGTGATGAAACAATATTTTCAATCATATTTTTTTTATTACAAAAGTAATTCATAAAATTTATGAGTGATGCACCGCCTGTAAAACAAAGTTTTGTTCAAGAATTCATGGGTTTTCTTAAGACCTTTGGCATTATTGGGTTAGCAATTGCGTTTGTTATAGGTGCAGCAGCATCAAAACTAGTCAGCGCACTAGTAACCGACATTATCAATCCAATTGTGGGATTAGCCCTACCATCAGGGGATCTTAAAACACTTCAAAGTAGTATTGTTAATAGTGCAACTGGATCTGTTTCAGAATTCAAGTATGGGGACTTTATCGCAAATATCATAGATTTTGTAATAATTGCACTAATTGTATTCATAATGTACAAAGTATTATCAAGATTCAAACTAGTAGATGACAAAACAAAGACAACCTAAAAAAGCACATAATTAATTTGTGTTTAGTTAGACATATCAAAAACAAATATCATCAACATACAAAGTGAAATCATATCAAACTTAAAAAGTGAAAAAGACAATCAAAACACATGTCAAATGATCAAGAAAACCAGCAAAGAATAATAGAATTACTAGAAAAAATCCTAAAAGAGTTATCAGAAATTAAGACAAACACAAAAATCACATCAGATTTTGCCACATTAAGATCAGAGATAATCCATAGGACAAAAGGTCAGCAAGTCAATCCATAGAAGCATGAGAAGGTGTTTGCGGGTTTTTTATTCAAACGCACTATTCAATATTAAGGATTGATTATGCCTTCTTTGACTAAAAATTGAATTCCTTGAATGAATGAGTTATCATCAATTTGTCCATCTGCCCACCATCCAGCATTGTTTTTAATCCATGAGGGTATTTGATTTGAACCAGTTCCTGAACTATGAGTAGATGGAATGTTCATTATTTTTTCTTTGACTAAAAATTGAATTCCTTGAATGAATGAGTTATCATCAATTTGTCCATCTGCCCACCATCCAGCATTGTTTTTAATCCATTTTGGAATAGCAGACTGAGGAATTACAGTTGTAGACATTTTAGATTTCAGTATTTCAGATTTTACCATGTTCAATTCAAATTTTTTAAAAAGAGGTTTTTCAAAGTCATCATGTCCAATGCCTAACAGCACTATTTGCATAGAATATTTGCCTTCTACAGGTGCATCAAGTATTCGTGTATCAATGCCATTTGACAAAGTAATTCCAAAGGCTACGGTTTCTTTTCCAGACGGATTCGTTAAACCATACCCATATCGTATATCAGTAGAAGTATTTCCTTTGGGATCAAAAATTACAATAGAAAAAACAAAATCCTTGCTTTTAGAATATCTAGAATCATAAGAGGCAAGAGCCTTAAACCCATTATCAAACAAAAGTTCTTCAGTTATTATTGATGATTGAGATTCAGGTGTAATTACAACATTTATTTTAGAATCAGAGTTTTTGAATTGTTTTAGTTCGTCATTATTAATCATAAAATGTATGATGTTAGTATTTCTGTCTGAATATTTATCATAATGCAAATCTTTTGGAAGAATTAAAACATTATTGAGTTTACCGTAAAAGCTGCCTATATTTTTAAAAGGTAAGAAATTTTTTGGAATTTCAAAATAATTTTTCACAAAATTTGTGTGTTCCAAATGTTCCCAATTAAAAGGCATTTGAAAGATTATTGATTGTGAAGATTCATCATAGTATAATTCTGTAATAGGATCTTGAAAATTTTTTGCTAAAACAGAATATTCAGTACCAGATGCAGTTATCTTGAATTGTTGTTCATTAGGTATGATTACGACAGTTTCAAAATGAATATCCTGAGTAGTTTGTGTTTTTGGATTTTTTGCACCTATTATGTCAGTTTTCACAGTATATTGTCCATTATTAACAAACACAGGTCCAGAAATCACAGGTATGCTAGAAGGGGTAGAAGCTAAAGCGTTTGGCACGATTGGATCAACATCACCATAATATTTTGTACATTTCCACAGTTCTTCTTGCTGACACTCGGATCTAGGTTGTATTTTGATATCTAGCTCCCCGTCTTTATCAAAAAACATTTGATTTGCAACCAACTGTGAGCCATAAAATATTTGGACTCTATAACTGACACTCTCTATATTCACATTAGTCACAGGATCAAAAAATCGAATTTTTAAATTCGCATTAGAATATTTCTCTGGAGTAAAATCAGATGGAATTAAGAATGCGCTTACGGTTACTTCTCCTTCTCCAAAACTAATTGGTGGAGCTTGCTGACCACTATGATGTTGAGCAAAAGACAGCGGAAAAGTAATCGTGAGTGCCAGTATTATGTAAAATAACCATAATTTTGATGTCATATTTTGTAACGTAATACTTGCAAAAATCATTGATAATTTCAACTTTTCAATTGCATGTGAAGGAGAATGTCACTATGAAGATGATTTTAGCATGAATTTTTTCAAACATATGCCCAAATTTCATAATTAGTAAAAAAGAGTTCGTCTTTGAAGATATGATATTCACAAGGTTTCTTTGGGAATCAACTGTAAGAGAATGCAAAAACAACATCAATAACCATGTGTTTATCATGATTAATTCTTGAATTCATTTAGGAAAAAATTAATCACATTAGAATTGAAATTGCTGTTACTCAAATAAGATATCATAGACATATTATAATAAGTGACAAAATAATTAACAGCATGTTTCTAAATCTGGCAGGCATATTTTTACAATTAACTCAAAAGATCGAAATGCCGACGATTGCAATAATTATTAGTTCCATCACTGCAACAATTTTCATAATCACGTTATTGATAACTTGGAAAAACGTTAGAGAAAACACAAAGGCGACATATTCTCAACTATTACGAGGATTTCACGAGGATCTTACAAATAGATTAGACAAAAATTCAATTCTTAAAACTACAGAAGATTGCCAAAGATATGCAAATGATTATTTAAACACCATAGATCAAATTGCTTTTCTAGACATACACAAAAAAATTCCTGTGGGAATTGCCAAATATCTTAACAGATTCTTTGCTTATGGTTTGATAATAATTGATTGGTATGATCATATGGTAGGCGAGGATTTTAACAAGAGTGCTAGAAAAAACTGGCCAAATTATTTTCTGTATTGTCAAAAATATGGAATAACACCAAATCCAGATGACAAACTCCCAAAGATAATGTTAGATTATAATTTATTACAAGAAAAAGAATCAAAAATATAGAACATCAACCATAAATTATGCATTTAGGGTTTAGACTTTATGGAATCCATTCAATATGAAATTAGACGAATTTTTGGATTTTTATTTATTTGTGTAGCAGTTGCGGTGGCAATTGCATCAATTACAAGTGAAATCATATTCCTAAATCATTTACCAAGTTATTGGCATGGAATTGTTTGGCTTGGAACATTTGGGATAATTTTTGGTTTTTATTTTATGTGTTTTAAACAAAAAATTCCATTAATACGAAATCGTATGAAAAACAGTTTGTCATGGCCACCATACATCAAAATAATAAACGGTAGTTGTTGGGCATTGCCTTTTCTTTTGATTGGAATTTTTCCGCAATATTTTCAATATCTAATTTTGTTAGGGATAGGATTAGGAAACTCCTCAACGTATGTTTTCATGAGAATTTTCAGTCATCAAAACAATAAAGAACAATTTTTAGTAGGTATGATAGCATTGCTGGCAATTCCAATAGCTATTGAAATTGACACATCCTTGTTTGTATCTCATCAAGATATCGCGGTGTTGTTATCTAGAATTTTAATTTCAATTTCATATGCCATAGGTGGCACATATGCGTTATTTTCAAAAACTAAAATAATCAGTTAAATAAAGTATTTTAATTTTTAATATTTAGATTTTATTGAATTAATTTAACATTTTGTCATTGTTTAAATTTAATTTTAATCATATTTTTGAAAAAATCCTTTGAATTTGTCTTTTGTTTTAAATTTAAATTCTTTACAGTTACACGTTTTACATTTAGAAAGTACTAGTTTCCCTCCTTGTGCATCTCGTTGACTCTGTGATATTATGCTCAAATGATTTGCTTGTATGTGACCGCACTTTGCACATTTTATGATCATTGCTTCTACACTTTTCTTAACTTCCCTCTTGCCCATGATTAATAATCTGACATTATAGTATATTTGTATTCAGTCTTTTCATTTGGAAAAAACATTCAGATAAGGGTTGAAACACAATGTTACAAAAAATCAAAGAACTTGTAGAAAAATAGTATTGAAATAATGTTATTTTTAATTTATTGTATTTACAAACATATTGAAGATTTAGAAAAAAGTGTAGAATTTAATTTAGTTTTTTTCAAAATTTGTTTAAACAAATAAAATAATTTTAATTCAAACTAATTTACATGGCATGTAGATACAAAGGTTAGAAGCCATACGGGTTTTTTATTTTTCAAAAATTTAGGTTTAAACTATTTAAAGAAAAATTCATAATGTCAGGTAAGAGTTGACGTAAAAAGATTTGACACTTCAATAACACAGGTTACAGAATTATCTAAAAATCTATGGCTCAAATCCCATAGCTGCTTTGAATGTATCAATTTGTGCTTGAGTTATAGGATATTCATCTACTTCGTTAAAGTTTGCAGCAGGTCCAAATCCACAGCCCTCATGATCTGGATCAGGATTTGTAATGTAAATTCCATTTAGTGAACTGATTTTAGGATATGGACTCCAAACATGGTATGATAAGCAAGTTTCTCCAGCATAACCAACTTTCATCTGTGCATGAAATGGATAATATTCTCCATTGATAATTTCAACAACAATCCATTTTACAGGAGGGCCAGATGCAATTGTTGTCTGAGGATTTTGTGAACTAGTATTAGTTTGTGATTCTCCGGTTTGTGAGTTCTCTGTGTTGGATTTAGTATCTAGGGATTCAGCAGTAGCAGTACCTTTTGTTAATCCATATTTTTTTAGATCAGTGTCTTTAGGATATGGGCTAATAAACCACTTTTTCATGTAGTCATCTGCTTGTTCTTTTGGTACTTTTACCAAGATTGGTTTTGTTTCACTTATCTTGCCGTGTCCACAGTTATCATATTTATGGGCAATTGAAAATCCATCAATAGAATAGATTTTTTGATTGGTGCCATAATCATCGTTTGTGGGATTCCAAAATGGGGAGTCACAAAGCCATGAGGCATTTTTTTCACCAAATTGAGCAAGAGGATAATAATTGCCATCAATCTTTAGTGCGATTATCTCAACTTGATTTACATCTACTGACGGAGTTTCTGATGTTTGTTCATCTTTGGTTGTTTCTGTATTGTCTTTTGTCTCATCTTGCCAATCAAAGAATTCATCAAAAATAAATTCATCTAGTACATCGGATTTAGTTTCCTGCAATTCAGTCCAATTATCATTAAAGACGGCCCGAATTGGAATATGATCAGTCACTACAAAATAATCTTTAAAAAACTGACTAGATATGGAATCAAATTCACTAGACAGCGGAGATACTTTTTTACCATCGTTAAATGTAGCGTCAGACCCAAAGAGAAGAGTGTCTAGTGTTTTTTCCAAGTCTTTTATTTGCTGTTTATTTGCATTTTCCACATCTTTTAGTGCCTGAACAAGTTTCTCCGGAGTGTCGGGTCGTATCTTTGTCCAGATTTTGCCTTTAGTGGACTTTTCCAAGTCTATCATTTTAATTCCGTCTTTTGCTGCATTTTTGAGCATACTCTGAGTGTCTTGTTTTGCAAGGAGTTCAGTTTTTGATAAGACTAGTATTCTTTTTTCAATATTTTTGAGATTCTCATCGAAGATTTGAGCTGACTTTAAATCATCTGGATTTTTGCTTTTGTTGTATTTTTCCCATGCAACATCAAGGGCATCACGTAAAATCTTTTTTTCATATTGGTTGATTTCAATAAGGGAAGATGTTATGGCTTCATTTCGTTTGCTAATGGTGTATAATTCATTAAATTTATCAGATACAGAATTTTTCTCAGAAAACGTGATTATTTTTTGCTTTATCATAAATTCAACTCCAGATGTAAAATCACTATCCTGAATTGCACCATCTGACCACCACTTTGCATTGTTTCGTAGCCAGTTTGGAATCTGCAGGTTATCGTTTACAAGTATGCTACCATCATTATTCATTGGAATGTTTACAGAAATTATTTTTTCTTTCACTAAAAATCCCATCGTGTTTGCAAATTCTTTATCAGATGTAATTCCGTTTGACCACCACTTTGCATTTTGTTTCACCCAATTTGGAATTAGAAACTCTTGTACACTGCCTATAGATGTATTGCTATCTGAAATTATTGTCGAGGATTTTTCAATAATTGGGCATTTAGATATTGCAATGTTTGTATTTTTAACCCAATTTTTGTAAATGATATCTACCCCATCTGGACCCCATTGAGTACGTGTTAATTCAACCAGTCTGCAAAATTCATGTTCTGTTTGTTTTACTGCAAGGTCTCTTGCAACAGCATGTCCCTTTTGTTTTGGATGATCTTTGTTTAGAGCATCAGGTTTGTTTAGTTTTTCATTGTCTGCAAAGGAGAAATATGGTCCAACAGAACTTCCATGAGGAACTGATGCGCCTGGAAGACATTTGTTTTCTTCAGGTTCTCCATATGTTCCAGAAATAAGACCTATGTCTTTGTAATTATTATCTCCAAGTTTAACACGTATTATTTTATTTGCAAATTTGTTGTAAAGTAGTTCATTTGTTTTTGAATCTTTTTGCACTTCAAATGAAAACACTTGATTATCTCCAGTATTTAACGAAAAAGATGGAATATCAGTCCAGTATGAATATCCTTGATCAACAAGATAAGTACGCTTCATTTCTACCCAATTAGTATGAGCATAAAAATCTTGGACAGTATGTAAGAGTCTTCCAAATTCTTCAGCGGATTTATCGGGTTGTGGAAACTTTGGATTAAGATATCCTACCGCAATTCGATATTTGTAATTTATTTTTGCTATAGATTCTGAAAAAGCACAGTTATCAAAGTGATTTGCACTAGACTGATCTCCTTCCATGTAGATATGCTGGTCAGCCAACAATGTCTTTGTTGGATCATTTAAAAACGATAATCCTTCTTTAGTGATTTCTTGATGGACTGGTAATCCAAGATGATCTCCTATCTTGATTGCAGATAACCAAGGATATACAGCACCTGGACCCCCATGAGTTTCAAATGCACTTACATATTCAAGGGATGAAAAGGCAACAATAAACAGAATTAAAAAAAATATAACAAATAATTTCAATAAATTTCAAAAATATGACTGAATAGATAAGGATTTCATAATAATGAAAATAGAATCGTTGTTAGATAAGCAGATAATATTTTAAATCATTCATACTTTGTCTAGAAATAATCGTAACTCAACAAATATGGTCAACACCATACGAATTTTGTACTTTTCAAAATATTTAGGTACAAACTATTTAAAGAAAAATTCATAACGCCAGGTAAGGGATTCGAGCCCCTGCACGCTTGCGCGTAGCCGTTTTCGAGACGGCCGCCGTACCACTTGGCTAACCTGGCAAGAAATCTTAGAAGCAGCTACATAATAAAACAAGTATGTACTAGTCATAATTCAAAAGATAAACACAAAATAGCATAAAAAGTCAACAACAAACAATGGGACTGAATCTAAAAGAACTGGTAGTCAGAGAGAAAACAACGTTAGAAGCATTTTCATCAAAAGTCATAGCAGTTGATGCGTATAATGCAATTTATCAATTCTTAGCAAGCATACGGGGTCCTGACGGATTGCAACTATCAGATTCAGAAGGTAGGATAACCAGCCATCTTAGTGGATTGCTCTATAGAAATATCAACTTTCTATCTTTAGGGATAAAGCCAGTATACGTATTTGATGGAAAACCACCATCATTAAAAACTGCAGAAATTGAAAGAAGAAAACAAATCAAAAAAGATGCTACGGTAAAATATGAAAAGGCAATCGCAGAAGGAAACATGGAAGATGCAAGAAAATTTGCACAGCAAACAACCAGCATGAAAGATGGTATGGTCAAAGAGTCAAAACAAATTTTAACTTATTTTGGAATTCCATACATTGATGCACCTTCTGAGGGGGAAGCAACTGCAGCTCATCTGACAAACACAGGACATGCGTATGCATCAGCAAGTCAAGATTTTGATTCAATATTATGTGGAGCAAAAAGACTGATAAGAAATTTTACAAACAGCGGAAGAAGAAAACTCCCCAATAGAAACACGTATGTAGAAATTGAGCCGGAAATAATTGAAACACAAAAATCACTAGATTCTTTGGGCATTACAAGAGAGCAGTTAGTAGATGTGGGGATCTTAATCGGTACTGACTTTAATCCAAATGGGTTTGATAGAATAGGACCAAAAACGGCATTAAAAATGATCAAGCAGCATTCACGATTAGAAGACATACCGCAAATTCAAGAGCAATTGCATGAAATTGATTATGAGCAAATACGAAAAATATTTCTTGAGCCAATTGTGGCAGATGTAGATGAGATAGTATTTGGGAATGTAGATTATGAAGGAATGAGTAATTATCTAGTCAAGGAAAGAAGTTTTTCAGAAGATAGAATACAGTCGTCATTGAATCGACTTAAAAAAGCGCTTGAAAAAAAGAGTCATAATTTAGATCAGTGGTTTAGTTAGATTTCAATTTAATAACAAGTCAAATGTAAAATAAAAAATGATCCAGACAGAGGCAAGAAAAATTCTCAAAGATGCTCCAATCATGTGGAGGCGAATCAACTCTATTGGAATCATTCTGGATTGTAACTCTACTTATGCTAACAAGATAGGATATGCAAAATCTGAGATTTTAGGCAGGCCGGTATTTGAACACGTTCCAAAAGAATCATGGGAAGTCATGAATGATTCGTTGAAAACATGGTTTGAAACAGGAAATGTGACAGACAGGAAAATTACGTTTAAAAAACAAGACGGCAGTACATTTCCAGGTCTATTACATGCAACTAGTCTTTACGATGAAAAGAAAAATCTACTTGGAAGTAATACGGTAATTTTTGATCTTACAGAAATGAATGATGAAAAAATTGATGAGTTTGAAAAGTTTTTCAGAGAAGCAAAAAATAAACTAGATGAAATTAAAAATAACGAATATAAAAAACTAGATGAAAATTCCAAATCAGAATACGATGGATTAAAGAAAATGTTTGATGTGCTATTAACAATTGATTTGAAAGGATTAAAAATATAAAATATACTAGAAATAATTCTTTGAGATTAATTGGATTTTTTTTGAATTGATTTTTGTAGCTCATCAAATGCAGACTGTATTTCAGTTACAGCTGCACCGTCTTCCAAAGTACTAACATCGCCAATAGTTTCGTTATTAGCTATTGCTTTTAGTAGTCTACGCATGATTTTACCACTACGAGTTTTGGGCAATGTGGTTACAAAATAGATTTGTTTTGGAGTAGCTATTGCACCAATATCATTTCTTATTTTTATGGATAGTTCTTTTTCTAAAATTAAAGTATTAGTAGTTACATTTTGTTTTAAAACTACAAATGCAATTATTACCTCACCTTTGATTTCATCTGGAATCCCACATACGGCTGATTCTGCTACATCATGATGAGATACAATACAACTTTCAAGTTCTGCAGTTCCTATTCGATGTCCAGATACTTTTAGTACATCATCGGCTCTTCCCAATAACCAAAAATATCCATCTGTATCTTTTAGAGCATAATCACCAGGATAGTAACAATTTTTGTACTTTGACCAATAGACGTCGCGATATTTCTCATCATCACCCCAAAGAGTCAAAAGCATTCCAGGCCAAGGATTTTTGATTACAAGGTAACCTTT
>ERZ1292640.268-Hain-H43-02um-R1-268-length-41917-cov-6_pt2 | contig 38977 bp, 34 predicted proteins | sample MGYA00564404_ERZ1292640 | MGnify/ENA primary metagenome ERZ1292640 (study PRJEB36523, sample SAMEA6512636) | groundwater metagenome | collected 2019-01-08 | study: AquaDiva: Metagenomics assemblies of 32 groundwater samples | reverse complement strand
CCGGGCGCATCCCCGGTCTCGGTGCGACGACGCACTTGCACCACGGGCTGCTAGCCAGTCGTGGGAACCGCCACGACAGTAGAGACGGTTTCACAACCTGCGTGTGCGGCCCATGTCTGGCCGCGAGCACGGGTTGTGAAACCGGCTGTCGTGTCTTCACTCGATTCACGATATCACCGCTGTCCCTGCGATCCGAGTCTCGAGGGCCGCCTCGCGCAGTGTCGCCAGGGCCCGCCTCGGCACGCAGGCCTCAATGATGGACCTGCTGCCCCGAGTTTCGTGTGTCAGCACCTTCGCATGCCGGTACACCCATGCGATGCCACGCTGGCCCCGATCGCTGCGCGCGTCGAATTTCAGCGTGACCACGGCCGTATCGAGGCCCAGCGCCGCGCCCAGCGCCTCGATCACGGCTTCTCGCCCCTGCCCCATCAAGGCCGATACCACCACGCTCTGTGGTGACAGGTGGACGAGGTGTTCACGTTCACCGGGTTCGAGCATGTCCGCCTTGTTGTAAACGTCGATGCGCGGCAGATCGGCCGCGCCCACTTCTTCGAGCACGGCGCACACGGCCGCCATTCGGCGGTCGCGATCGGGGGCGGCCGCATCGATCACGTGAAGCAACAGGTCCGCCGCGCGCACTTCTTCGAGTGTGGATCGGAACGCCGCGACCAGCGTATGGGGCAGGCGATCGATAAAGCCGACGGTATCCGACACCAGCAGCTCTCGCCGGTCGGGTAGCCGAACCCGGCGAACCAGCGGATCCAACGTCACAAAGAGCGCGTTGGACGCCTCGGCGTCTCCGCCGGTCAACAAGTTGAAGAGCGTGGTCTTTCCCGCGTTCGTGTAGCCGACCAGCGCCACGATGGGCACCGCCGACTTGTGTCGCCGATCGTGCAAGCGGGCCCGCCGCTGCCGGATCTCCTCGATACTGGCCGCGATGGTGGCGATACGGTGCCGGATGCGGCGGCGATCCGATTCCAGTTTCGTCTCGCCCGGACCCCTGGTGCCGATTCCGCCGCCGAGTCTCGACATCTCGATGCCCGCTCCGACCAACCGGGGAAGCAGGTATCTCAACTGCGCCAACTCAACCTGCGACTTGCCTTCACGCGTACGGGCCCGCTTCGCGAAAATGTCCAGGATCAACTGCGTGCGATCGATCACCCTCCGCCCGATGCCCGCCTCCAGCTGTCGTAGCTGCGTCGGACTGAGCTCATGATCGAACACGACGAGCTCCACATCGATCTCGTCGCAGGCACGGGCCAGTTGCTCCACTTTGCCGGCGCCGATGAACGTGGCCGGATCGGGCCTGGGCCGCTCCTGGGTCGAGCGCAAGACGACGATGCCACCGGCGGCAAAGACCAGTCCGGCCAGCTCGTCGAGCGACGCGGCTGACTGGAGGCGGTTGGCCTTGCCGGTGACCAGCCCCACAATGGCGGTGCGTTCGCGGGGCAATCGGACGTCAGAACCCATCGAGGAAGATTACCGCAGGCATTCTAACACGCGCTCCCACGACACGGCCCCAGCCCGGATTAGTACGGGCCGCTGCCCCGTTACGTCGACAATCGTGGACGGCTGTCCGCCTTCGGTGGCGCCGCCATCAAGGAGCAGGGCAATCGACTGGCCGAAGTCCTGCTCGACGCCGTCGGCCGTGGTCGGGGCCTGCTTGCCGGTGCGATTGGCGCTGGTGGATGTCAGAGGTGCCCCGAAAACCCGGGAGAACTCTCGCGCAACCCGGTGGGCCGGCACACGCACGGCCACCGTCGCGCGGCCCTGATGAACCGCGAACGACAGGCCCCTCCACACGGGAATCACCAGGGTAAGGGGACCAGGCCAGAAGTGATCTGCCAGCCTGGCGGTCATGTCCGACAGGGAACCAGCCACGGCTTCCAGCTGATCCCGATCGGCCGCAATCAGTGGGATCGACTGGTCGACCGCCCGCCCTTTGATACGGTAGAGTTGCTCAACGGCTTGCTGGTTTGACGGATTGGCCGCCAGCCCATAAAACGTGTCGGTTGGATATGCAACGATACCCCCCTGATGCAGCACGTCGGCAGCCCGGCCGAGGCTGGCCGCGTCGGGGTGAACTGAATCAAGACGCACGCACAGCATGAAGCCCACTCACTCCTACTCTCCATTTTATCTCCCGCGGATGCCGGGTGGCACGACCGCAATCTCGTTGGCGATCATCCTGTGTGGATTCGCAACGACATCGGTAGACGCCGCCATTCCAGACCCGGCGGGACTCGAGCATGCCGCTGAACGCCTTGGCCGCACGCTGCCGATCTGGAGCGGCGTACCGTTTGCGGGCATCCTGCTGTCGATCGCGTTGTTTCCGCTCCTGGCGCCGCACTTCTGGCATCGCCACTTCCAGAAGGTGGCGATCGCCTGGGCGTTGGTGTTCTTTGCGCCCTTCCTGGTCCAGTACGGCCAGATTGCCACCTTCAAGCTGGTCGAGGTGCTCCTGATCGACTATGTGCCATTCCTGATCCTGCTCTGGGGACTCTACACGGTGTCGGGCGGCATTCTGATTCGAGCGACGCTGGTGGCGACCCCTGCACTGAACGTCGCGATGCTCGGCGTCGGCACCGTGCTGGCCTCATTCATGGGTACGACGGGGGCGTCCATGCTCCTGATTCGTCCGCTGCTACGGGCCAATGCCTGGCGGCATCACAAGGCGCACGTGTTCGTCTTTCTGATTTTTCTCGTCGCAAATGTCGGCGGCCTGCTGACGCCGCTGGGCGACCCACCCCTCTTTCTGGGATTCCTTCACGGAGTCCCGTTCTTCTGGACGCTTCGCCTTCTGCCCCAGTTCGCGGTCGCCGTGCTGCTGGTGCTGTTGGTGTTCTTTGCCGTCGACACGTGGCAGATGCGGCGTGAGATCGCCGAGCGCCCTTCGCATGAAGCTCCCCACAAACGCACCGCGTTCCACCTGGAAGGCACACACAACTTCTGGCTCTTGGCCGCCATCCTCGGCGCGGTGCTCCTGTCGGGTCTCTGGCAGACGGGCGGCGCGCGGTGGTTCGGGATTCCCTTCGAATACCGGAACCTGGTCCGCGACCTGCTGATTGTGGTGGCGGGGCTGGTGTCGATCGTCTCGACACCCAGACGCGTGCGTCACGATAACGGGTTTACGTGGGACGCCATGAAAGAGGTGGGCTATCTGTTCTTCGGGATCTTCGTCACCATCATCCCGGTCTTGATGATGCTGCGAGCCGGAACGGAAGGGTCGATGGCGTGGCTGGCGTCCGGTGTCAGCCAGCCTTGGCAGTACTTCTGGGTGACCGGCGCGCTCTCGAGCTTCCTGGACAACGCGCCGACCTACGTCACGTTCTTTGCGCTGGCGCTGGGCCAACTCGGCATTCGGCCCGAGGAGGTTGGCGCGGTCCTGAGCGGCTCCGTCGCACACCCGAACGCCGCCCGCTTTGCCCTCTACCTGACGGGCATCTCGGCCGGCGCCGTATTCATGGGAGCCAACACCTACATCGGCAACGCGCCCAACTTCATGGTGCTGTCGATCGCCAAGGAACACGGCGTGAAAATGCCGAGTTTCTTTGGGTACATGGCCTGGTCGGTCCTGGTCCTCATCCCGACCTTCATCGTGCTGACGTGCTTGTTTTACTAGACCGCATCAGCGGCGGGCGCCTGCGCGGGCGGGAATCGGTCTACGTCGTCTGCCTGCATCCAACGCCTGATGACGGCCGCCACGACGACCAGCAGCACGAGATCCAGGCCGAAGACGGCCAGCAGACTGCCGCGGCTGAGCAACCCGCTGACGACCGGACTGAGGGCCAGTCCTGCCAGTGAGGCTCCGTTCAGCAGGCCGAAGCCGGTGCCGTGATGCCCGGCCGGAATGCGCCGCCCGCCCGCGGTATACGCGGTCGTAGTGGCAATGCCCACCGCCACGCCGAACAGACCGAGCGTGGTCGCCAACGCCCCTGCCCGTGAGACGCCTAGAAACAGCGCCAACGCGACGCCGGCTGAAAGCGACGAGCCCGCGATCACGGTGACGGCGGCACGTCTCCTCAGCAGCCTCTCGCAGACCTGGTTGCCGAGGGCCGCTCCCACGGCTGTCGCAGAAAGCAGGAGGCCAGACACAAGGGCCACGCGTTCGGGTGCGAACCCCAACTGCTGCACGTAGAGCGGAAGGATGGGGCCGAAGCTGCGATCGACAAAGGTGAGACCGAAGATGGCGGCCATCGGGAGCAGGAATCCCCTCGCTCGCAGAAGTGCGGCGGCGCCGGGCTGGCCCGATTCGGCGCTGGCGGCGAGCTCCTGCCGGACAGGAGGATCGCGGTAGAACACGAACACCACGACAAACGCGATGGCGTAGAACGCGGCGGTGACGACGAACGCCTGGCGAAGACCCACCATGCCGGCGACCACGCCTCCAATGACCGGACCGACCGCAAGTCCGATCCGTTGCGAGGTCTGCACCAGGCCAATGGCTGACGCCATGCGCTCGGGGGGGGCCGACTCGGCCGCCATGGCGATGGTCAGTCCGCCATAGCCGGCAAACAGGCCTTGCAGCGCTCGAAGCGCGAAAATGTGCCATGGACGGGTCACATAGGCCGTCGCCAGCATGATGGCGACAAAGCTGATGAGCGATCGTTCCACCATCAACTTCCGTCCAAATCGATCGGCGATGCGACCCCAGAACGGCGAGAGCACGGCCGTGACGGCGGGCGTCACGCCAAGGCTCAGCCCTGACCACATGGCGATCTCGCCGACGTCGCGCACGCCAAGCTGTGAGATGTAGAGGGGAAGAAAGGGCATCACCAGCGTGAAGCCCGTGAAACCCATGAAGGCGGCTGCGGTGACCGCGATCTGGTTCCGCCGCCACGAGACGTCGGCAGTCATCGCCTGTTAGAAGCGAATCCTCACGTTTTCGACCGGGTTCACGTGAATGCTATCGATGAAGCGAATCTGGTACGGCTGCGTCTGCATCACGACGGAGCTGGTCCGTACACCATCACCGAAGAACCGGACGCCTTTCAGCAACGAGCCATCGGTCACCCCGGTCGCCGCAAAGATCACCCACTCGCCCGGTGCCAGGTCCTTCGACCGGTACACGCGCTTCGGATCGGTGATGCCCATCGCGCGGCACCGCTCTTCATCCTCGGGCGTCCTGATCACCAGACGGGCGAAGATCTCCCCGTTCAGACAGCGCATGGCCGCCGCGGTCAGCACACCTTCGGGAGCCCCGCCGATGCCCATCACGGCGTGTACCGACGTACCCGCGACCGCTGCCGCGATGCCAGCCGACAGGTCCCCATCGCCGATCAGACGGATCCGTGCACCAGTCGCGCGGATGTCCTTCATCAGTTGCTCGTGCCGCGGACGATCGAGCACGATCACCACCAGATCTTCGATGTGGCGATTCAGACACCGCGCAATGGCCGCCAGATTCTCGGCGACGGGCCGATCCAGGTCCACCGCATGCTTGGAGCTGGGACCGACGACCAGCTTTTCCATATAGAGGTCCGGGGCATGGAGCAAGCCGCCACGCGGGGCCGCGGCCAGCACGGTCATCGCATTCGGCGTGCCGAGGGCACACAGGTTGGTCCCCTCGAGGGGATCCACGGCAATGTCCACTTCAGGAAACAGCGCGTTGATCTGACGTCCCCCTGGCGTGCGGGCCTGCGCCAATCCGAGCTTCTCGCCGATGTAGAGCATCGGCGCCTCGTCGCGTTCGCCTTCACCAATCACGATCGTGCCGTCAATCGGCACGCCGTCCAGTTCTCGACGCATCGCCTCAACGGCGACGTGGTCGGATCGCTCGCGGTCGCCCTGTCCCATGGTGTGCGCGCTGGCAATGGCCGCCTGTTCGACCACGCGAAGGAACTCGAGCGACAAGTCGTTGGTGTTCATCGATACCTCGTGATCACGACGAAGCAGGTGCGACCGATCTACGTGCCTGGGTGCGTGCCGCCGGCAGGCGGCAACTCGCAGCGTGTGGGGCGGTCGGTGCGGTAACCCAGCAGGTAGTCAGCCTGCATCAACGCATGGACTTCCCGGGTGCCTTCATAGATGACCGCACCCTTGCAGTTCCGATAGAAGCGTCCCACGGGGTAGTCGTCCGAGTAGCCGTTGGCGCCGTGGATCTGCACCGCATTGCCGGCCGCGCGTTCCGAGGCCACGGTGGCAAACCACTTCGCCAAGCCTGTCTCGCGCGTATTCCGCTTGCCGGCATTTTTGAGCCAGCCCGACCGCATCCAGAACAGCCGAGCCGCCTGGTAGTCCGACTCCATGAAGGCGATCATTTCCTTGACGAGCTGGTGCTGGCCGATTTCCACACCGAAGGTCTTGCGTTCCTTCGCGTACTTGACGCTGGCATCGCGGCAGGCCCGGATGAGTCCAGTGGCTCCCGCCGCCACGGTGTAGCGTCCCTGGTCGAGCGCGAACATCGCAATCTTGAAACCCTCGCCAGGTTTGCCCAGCACGTTGGCGTCGGGGACCTCCACCTCGTCCATCTTGAAATACCCGGTATTGCCGGCCAGGATGCCCCATTTCTCCTTGATGGTCCCGCTCGAGAAACCCTTGAAGCTCCGCTCGATGATGAACGCCGTCAGGCCCGACGGGTCCCGCTGTCTTTTCTTGTCGAGATCGCTCCAGCCGAACACCAGGAAGTGATCCGCCACGTCGGCCAGCGAGATCCACATTTTCTCGCCGGTCAGGTAATAGCGATCACCGCGTTTGACCGCGACTGTCTGAATGCCGCGCACATCGCTGCCCGCCGAGGGCTCCGTCAATCCATACGTGGCCATCTTCTGGCCTTGGGCCTGCGGGATCAGATAGCGCTGCTTCTGGTCCTCGGTGCCCCAGGTCAACAGGCTCAGGCAGTTCAGGCCCGCGTGCACCGACATGATGACCCGCAGCGACGTGTCCACGTACTCGAGTTCCTCGCTGGCAATGCCGAGACTGACGTAGTCCATCCCGGCGCCGCCGTACTCCACCGGCACCGAAATGCCGAGCAGCCCAAGCTTCGCCATCTGGGGCAGGATGTCATGGTCGAACCGGTGCTCGCGATCGAGGTCCTTGATCCGGGGAGCGATTTCACGGGCGCCCCATTCGCGGACAGACTGCTCGAGCAGCCGGTGTTCCTCTGTGAGCAAGAAGTCCATAGAAAGTCAGCGTACCACAGGCTCCATGGGTCGAGCCACGTCACGTTTCCTGTCGCCCCCGAGGCGGCTTCCTGAACACCGTCTCCCGCTGGCGGTGTCTCAGCAGAAACGATTCCTCGACGATCAGAGGTGCAAACGCCCGTTGTACCTCTCGTCCCAGCCAGACGCGCCGGGGCCCTCGGGCAGCGGGACGCACCCGGTGTTCCAGATGCTCGTCGTCCACGATGACGTATTTTCGGTGGATGGGTTCGTCGATGCGCGCGGTCGAGAACACGGCCACCATCAGGCCACCGGGCCGCAGGAGTCTGGCGATTTCCAGAATCAGGATGGCCGATGCATCCGCAGGCAGGTAGTCGAACAGGTCCCAGCAGAGCACCCCGTTGAACATCTCGCCGCCCCAGCCGAGACGCGTGGCCAGCAATGTCCCGATCTGGCTCTCGTGCCCGTCTCGCACGAGCTGGTCGACGGCCGTGAAGACGTCCTCAATATGAACTTTGCAGGAGAGCCGTTCACCAAGGAAGGCGATGTTGGAGTCGATGACCGGCCCCAAATCCAGGATGACCGGGGCCACGACGTTTCGCAGGCCCGCCAGAAACGGGCGCAGCGCACGCGAGGGGTGCACGACACCCTCCCCGACGACGGGCGCCTTAGCGCCGCCGACGTGGGTGCTTCTCTTCAGCGCCCGGCGAACACCCGTGAACCAGCCGGTCAGCGAGTGTGGACGCTCGCCGTCCGACACGCCGAACTCCTTCCGCTACGACCCCGCGCGCGGCGACGCCAGCGCGCTGGGTACGGACATCTCGGCCGGCATGCGCACGTCGCCCGTCGGGGCTGGTGAGCCGGCCGGCCGCGCGGGTTGTCCTTTTCGCTGCATGTCGATGCTGCCGCGGAAGTGCGCACCCTCCGCGATCGCCACCCGAGGCGCAACGATGTCGCCGTCAACCGAGCCGTTGTCGCGAATGTCGACCTTCTCGGCGGCGTTGATGTTGCCCACCAGCTCGCCCAGCACCACGACGGATTTCGCGAACACCTGCGCCTTGATGCGGCCGTTGGCGCCCACCGTCAAGGTGTGTTCCCGCAACTCGATCTTGCCCTCGACATGTCCTTCGATGGTCAGGTCTTCGCTGCCGTCCAGTTCACCCTTGATCACGACCGATCGTCCAATCAGGGCCATGCTGGGTTCGGCCGGCGACTTCCCTTCCGCGGTGTTCCCTGTTTCTGGCGTCATAGGACCAGCCTCGGCGCACGGCCAGACGACGCTGGCCAGGCGCAGATACTGCGGTGGATTCAACGGGACCAAGTGTCCGGGCGGCTCGAGCCGTGGCGTCAGTATATGGAAGCCGTTCGAGGCTTGTCCAGTCTCCCCATTATTGCCCGCCGGGTTCAGGGGCCCGGTGGTATCGTGAAGATCACGTGCGCATCTATCTCGACCACAATGCGACGGCGCCCATGGAGCCGGCCGCAGCAGACGCGCTCATGCGCGCCATCACAGAGGTGATCGGCAACGCGTCAAGTGTCCACTCCTTCGGTCAGCTGGCGAAGGCCGGGCTTGACGACGCGCGTGCGGCCGTGGCGGCGTTGATCGGGGCGGAGCCGGCCGAAGTCGTGTTCACCAGCGGAGGCACCGAGTCGGACAACCTCGCCCTTCGTGGGGCCGCCGAGGAGGTGCCAGCGACCCGACGCCGCCACGTCATTGTGAGCGCCATCGAGCACGAGGCCGTGTTGAACACCGTGAAGGCGATGGCCAGACACGGCTGGAAGGTGACCGTACTTCCGGTAGGGGCGTCCGGTGTGGTCGCGACTGATGCCTTGCGTGATGCGATTGATGACCAGACGGCTATCGTGTCCGTCATGCACGCGAACAACGAATTGGGCACCATCCAGCCCGTGGACGAGTTGGCCGCCATCAGCCACGATCACGGTGCCCTGTTTCACACTGATGCGGTGCAGTCGGCTGGCAAACTGCCCCTCAACGCCCGTGCGTCAGGCGTCGACTTGCTGTCGTTGTCGTCGCACAAGTTCGGCGGCCCCAAGGGCGTCGGGGCTCTGTGGATCAGGCGTGGGCTGTCGCTGCGCGCGGTGATGACGGGTGGCCGCCAGGAGCGTGGGCGAAGGGCCGGCACCGAGAATGTTCCTGCCATCATGGCGATGGGAGTGGCCGCCGCGATTGCCCGAGACAGGTTGCCAGCATCCTCCGAACGGATCGCGGTTCTGCGAGATCGGCTCGAGGCGTCGATACTGGCAGGCGTGCCGGGATCCGTCGTGAACGGCGCCTCCCGGCCTCGCACACCCAATACCACCAACATCAGTTTCGACCACGTCGAGGGTGAGGCGCTGGTGATGGCGTTGGACATGGAAGGCATCGCGGTATCCACCGGCTCGGCATGTTCATCGGGAACCCTGGAACCGTCGCACGTGCTGCGAGCCATCGGTCTGCCCCCGTCGCGCGTGCAAAGCGCTATCCGATTCAGTCTCGGTCCCCAGACCACGGATGCCGAGATCGACCGGGTCAGCACCACGGTCTCGTCCGTCGTCGCCCGCCTGCGCGGCATCAGCGGCCGGCGGTCCGAAGGGTAGCGATGCGAGTCGTGGTCGCAATGTCTGGCGGTGTCGATTCGTCGGTGGCGGCCGCCCTGCTGGTGGAGGCGGGCCACGACGTGGTGGGCATGTCCATGCAGCTGTACGACCAGGAACAGGGCGATGCCCGTTTCGGAACCTGTTGTACGATTGACGACTTACACGATGCCCGCCGCGTCGCCACGGTGCTCGGCATCCCTCATTACATCGTCAATCTCGAGCGCCGGTTCGAGCAGGTGGTGGTCGAAAACTTCGTGAGTGAGTACGCCGCCGGACGCACGCCGATTCCCTGCGTGCACTGCAACAGCGACCTGAAATTCGACACGCTGGTGGAACGAGCCGCGGGACTGGAAGCTGATGCGGTGGCGACCGGCCATTATGCGCGCATCAGCCGCAGCGATGACGGCGTGTTTCACTTGAAGCGGGGCATCGACGACACCAAGGATCAGGGCTACTTCCTCTTCGCGCTGACCCAGGCTCAACTGAGCCGCGCCCTGTTCCCGGTCGGCCATCTGCACAAACGCGACGTCCGCGATCGCGCGCGCGCGCGACGCCTGCCCGTCTCGGAGAAACCGGATAGCCAGGAGATTTGCTTCGTCCCGGACGGCGATTATGCGGCGTTGGTCACCCGGCGACTGGACGGCGATCGCAGCGGTCTGATGGTGGATACGGAGGGCCGGGTCGTCGGCCGGCATCCCGGCGTGCACCACTTCACGATCGGCCAGCGAAAGGGTCTCGGCGTGGCGATGGGCGAACCAGCCTACGTCGTCAAGCTCGATGCCGGGCAGCGCCTCGTGACCATTGGCCCGAGAACCGCGCTGGAACGGACGTCACTGACCGCGTCGCGGGTGAACTGGATTGCGGGAACCGTACCGGCCGGCCGGATTCGCGTGGGGGCTCAGATTCGTCACCGCCACCTGGCCGCAGCGGCGTCGGTCGAGCCGATCGAGGCAGACCGGGTCCGAGTGGAGTTCGACGCCCCCCAGGTGGCTGTGGCGCCCGGTCAGGCGGTCGTGTTCTACCGAGAGGATGACGTGCTCGGGGGCGGGTGGATCGATTGACTGATTGACGGGTGCTAGCTTTCGAGGAAACGCTCGGCATCGATGGCCGCCATGCACCCGGTCCCGGCTGCTGTGATGGCCTGCCGGTACTTGTGATCCTGCACATCGCCGCACGCAAACACGCCGGCCACGCTCGTCCTGGTTCCGTCGTGGGTCTTGATGTAGCCGTTCTCGTCCAGGTCGATCTGCCCCACGAACAAGCTGGTGTTGGGCGTGTGGCCGATCGCGACAAATACCCCATCCACCGGAATGGTCCGAAGCTCGTTCGTGAGGAGATCGCGCAGCACCATGCCGGTGACCTCGCCCTTCGACGTGTCGGTGATGTCCTGGACGACGCTGTTCCAGGCGAATGCAATCTTCGGATTCGCGTGCGCCTTATCCTGCATGATCTTCGAGGCGCGCAACGCTTGACGGCGATGCACCAGCGTGACCTGTGACGCAAACTTGGTCAGGAAGATCGCCTCTTCAAGCGCCGAATCGCCCCCGCCCACAACCGCAATCGGCCGGCCTCGAAAGAAGTACCCGTCGCAGGTCGCGCAGGTCGACACGCCGTGCCCCATCAACGACGTTTCTGCGGGCAGCCCGAGCAGCCGAGCCGAGGCACCCGTGGAGATAATGAGCGTCCGGGCCCGATAGCCCGTGTCGTCAGCCGTGACCGTGAACGGCCGCGAGCCGAGATCCACCGACGTGACATCTCCCTGGACGATCTGCGCGCCAAATCGCTCGGCCTGTGCACGCATCTCGGCCATCAACTCCGGCCCCATGATGCCGTTGCGGAATCCTGGAAAATTCTCCACCTCGGTTGTCAGCATCAGCTGCCCGCCTGCCATCACCCCTTCGATGAGCAACGGTTTCAGGTTGGCGCGCGCGGTGTACACGCCGGCCGTCAATCCGGCTGGACCAGAACCAATGATGATGACGTCGCGCAACGTGTCCACCGTGCAGCTCCCGGATGCCGTGTGATCCCGAGACGCCTAGATGTGCCCTGCCACCATGTCCTTGAGCGCATCTTTGCTGACCAGCCCCACGACCTGATCGACAGCCTTGCCGCCCTTGAAGAGAATCAGCGTCGGGATCCCCCGAATGCCGAATCGACCGACCACGTTGGGATTCTCGTCCACGTTGAGCTTCGCAACCGTCAACTTCCCGTCCAACTCGGCCGCCACGGCGTCGATCGTCGGCCCCAGACGCTTGCACGGGCCGCACCACTCCGCCCAGAAATCCACGAGAACCGGTGTACTGGCGCCCTGAAGCGTTGAATCAAAATCCCCGTCGGTCAATGTGAGCACTTTCTCTGATGCCATGATCGCCTCGTCTGGTTGATGTCGCGAGCGAAGGCGTCCTGCCCTGCTCATGATCAATGATTCATGTTCCGCCGTTTCGTTTCACCACGTGTCAATCGGCGTGTCCGACGGACCTGGCCGCCATGGCCTGTTCGTACACCTGCACGTACTGGCGGGCAGAGGCGTCCCAGGAATTGTCCTGACGCATGCCTGCCATCTGAATGCGGCGCCACGCTGCGGGGCGGGCGAACCAGGTCAAGGCCTCTCGCATCGCGCCCAGCATCGCCCCAGGTGTGTAGGGCCCGAACTTGAAACCTGTGCCCTCTCCGGTTGTCGGATCGACCTGCTGAACAGTGTCGTCAAGACCTCCGGTGGCTCGAACCACGGGAACCGTCCCGTATCGCAAGCTGTACATCTGGTTCAGTCCGCACGGCTCGAACCGTGAGGGCATCAGGAAGATGTCCGCCCCGCCTTCGATCTGGTGTGCCAGTTCTTCGTTGAACCCCACCGTCACGGCCACCCGATCCGGATGCGCCGCCGCCAGCGACCGCCACATCGCTTCGTGGTGCGGCTCGCCTGTGCCGAGAATGACGAAGACCGCGTCCAGTCGCATCAACTCGGTAGCGGCCGCCGCAATCAGGTCGAGCCCCTTCTGATCCACCATCCGCGACACCATGCCGATGACGGGCCGGGAAGTCCCTCCGTCGCCGGTCAGGCCGAACCGCTTCAGCAGCGCCTGCTTGACTACCGTTTTGCCTGAGAGATCCTCCACACTGTACGACGCGGCCAGCAGCGAATCCGATTCCGGATTCCACGCGAGTGTATCGATGCCGTTGCGGATCCCGGACAGGACACCGGCTCTCGCTCGCAGCACACCCTCGAAACCGAAACCCTGGTCAGACGTTTGAATCTCCTGCGCGTAGCTGCGGCTCACGGTGGTGACGGCGGACGAGAAATTGATGCCCGACTTCAATAAACTGACTTTGCCCCAGTACTCGAGTCCGTCGCCCGTGAAGCACCCCCAGTCGAGATCCAGGGCCGGCAGGACCTCTCGCCCAAAGACGCCCTGAAAGGCCAGATTGTGAATGGTAAACACGGACGGCACGCCACCGAGCACGGGATGCCGGGCATAGCGGTATCTCAGATACGCCGGTGCCAGACCCGCCTGCCAGTCGTGGGCGTGCAACACAGAGGGGAGGACGCCCGACCGTGAGGCCGCTTCGAGCGTGGCGCGGCACAGTGCGGAAAAGCGCCGGTCGTTGTCCGCAAAGTCACCAGCGGCAGTACCGTACAGGTCTTCCCTGTCGAAGTACTGCGGGCAGTCGACCAACCAGAATCGCACGCCGTCGTCGTGCCTCCGCTCGATCACTCGAATCTCGGGCGACGCCAGCCATGCCCCTCTCGGAAAACGCGCGACGTCCATACCGTCCGGGTTGCCCCGGTATCGAGGCACCGCAACCGTGACGCGATGCCCCAGACGCGCCAGTGCTGACGGCAACGAGGCACCAACGTCCCCCAAGCCGCCGCTCTTCGAGTACGGCAAGGCCTCGGACACCACCATCAGAATGTCGAGCGTGTTCACAGGACGTCAGTTTAACACCTGGCGGGCGACGGGCGTCTGGATGCCGATCGCGGCGGATCTCACTTCCGCTGCAGTCGGGCCTCGCTCGCTTTCCCGGCCGCCAGTTCGTGGGCGGCGGCGTCCGCCCGTCCCTGACGCAGGAGAATCTCGGCCATCACGAAATGGCCCAGCGGGGCGAGCGTCGACTGCGGCGCGAGGGTGACACCCTGGCGTGCCAGGCTCAGCGCCTCGGTCAGGTGTGTCCCCGCATCGAGGTACGCCTTGGCGAGCGAGATGGCGCCTTCGGCAAAACTCGGGTTGGCCGCGATCGACTGTTTGAGGGCGGCCACCTGCGCACCGGTGTCTCCCTGTCGGCCGTAGAGCAGACTGAGGTTGTAGGCGGCCTTGAACGCTGTCGGGTGCAATTCGAGCTCTCGTCGGTACTCGCTGACCGCGCCGGCCGTGTCGCTCCGGGCTTCGGCAATCAGCGCCAGGTTGTAGTGCGCCAGTCGCACGTCGGGCTTGATCTCGAGCGCGGCCTGCACCTCGCGTTCGGCTGTGACCAGGTCGCCGCGTTGATACGCGATGACACCCAGCGCATTTCGGGCCGAGGCTTCCCGCTGGTCGATGTCGAGCGCCTGCCTAAAGTTGGTTTCTGCGCGTACCGCGTCACCCCGGTCGAGATAGATCTCGCCCACCTGGTAGCGCACGTGGGCATTGCTCGGATCAATCGTCAAGTAGTGTTCGTACCCTGCCAACGCCGCGTCGTCGAGTCCGAGCCGCCGGTACGCGTTGGCCATGTTGATCACCGCCAGGTCGTAGTCGGGCTTGAGCACCAGGGCACGCTGGAAGTACTTGATGGCGTCCTCGAACTTCCCGACCTTGTAGTGCGAGTTGCCGAGCTTGAACCAGGCGTCGATCACGTCGGGGTCCTCGGCGACGACACGGTTGAGCATCGACACGACCTGCGCGAACGACCCGTCTCCCTGCACGACCTCGCGCGCATCGGTGAGGAGGTTGAACAGTTCGATCTTGTCTTTCGGGTCGGCCCGCCTGGTTCGCGGCCCCGACACGGTGGCGACAAACGATCCGACGTAGCCCAGCGCGGCCAGCCTGGCGCGCGTCTCCGGATCGACCTCTGGCTTCTCCTGGACCGGGGCGCCCCGATCGGCCGCGTCCTGTTCCTGTGCCCGCAGGCGGGCAATCATGGTGTCGGCCACCGACCGGCGGTCGGCATAGAGATTTGTCGTCTCCCCGGGATCCCGATCGAGATCGTACAGCTCGGGCCGCGGCGCATCGATCGCCTTGAAGCGACCGGCCCGCCACGCCCGCAATTCGCTCCAGCCGTAATGGTGGAGCGGGTAGAGCGCTTCCGCATAACCTTCCAGGTCGAGCGTCTTGCGGGCGCCGGTCATCAACGGAGCCAGACTGACACCGGCAATGGCCTTCGGCGACGGGACGCCGAGCAGGTCGAGTACGGTGGGCAACACGTCCACTGAACGCACCGGATCGGCGACCCGCCGCCGGCGCGTCTGGTCGAACGGGGCACGGATAATCAACGGCACACGCGTCGTGCTCTCGTAGATGAAAAAACCGTGCGTGCCTTCGCTGTGCTGGTTGAGCCCCTCCCCGTGGTCGCCCATGACGACGACGATGGTCCGATCGAGCAGATCGTGCTGCTCGAGGAAGCCAATCACCCGGGCCACCTGTGCATCGGTGAAGGCGATGGCTCCGTTGTACGGATGATCCTCATACCGTGACTTGAAGGGTTCGGGCGAAGTGTAGGGAAAGTGGGGATCGTAAAAGTGCAGCCACGCGAAGAATCGCTGTCCTTTCACGCGCTCGAGCCACGGCAGCGCCTTGTCCACCACCTCGTTGCCCGGCCGTTTGATGTCGCCCAGGCCGAAGCCGCCGATCCCGGCGAAGTTGAAGTCGTCGACGTAGGTGTCGAAGCCCTGGTTCAATCCCCACTTCCCGTCCAGGACGTAGGCACCGACGACGGCGCCGGTGCGGAAGCCCCGTTCTCTCAGGATCTCTGCCAGCGTGAGCTGCGACGGTGCCAGGAAGAACCCGCCGTTGTCGCGCACGCCGTGCCTGGGCGGAAACAGACTCGTGAAAATGCTGGCGTGCGCCGGCAATGTCAGCGGCGCGCTCGCCATGGCTTGCTCGAACAGGACACCCTCAGATGCGAGCCGGTCGATGGTGGGCGTCTCGATGGCTTTGTAGCCGTACGCCCCGATGCGGTCCGCTCGTGTGGTGTCAAGTGTGATGAGGAGCAGGTTAAGATCTCGCTGGGAACTGCCGCCGACCAGGCGGCCTAGATTGACGCCCGTCCAGCTGAGCACCGGACGCGTCGTGACAAACCACCACACGCCCGTCCCAACCGCGACGACCAGCGACACCGATAGTGCCGCCCAACGCAGCCTCCGTCGCGCGACTGAGCGACGCCATGCCGGTTCCCGTGGTGCAAGCGGCTGTGGAGCCGATCGCGATGAGGTCCGGGGTCTACCCATAGAGCATCTGCTCAGTCTTCACACCGCCCTCTGGCCGCGGGCCATGTCGGGCGGTACCCTTGGCAGGGCGTTTGGAGTATACTCCGCTCTTCTTCCCGTGCTCAGCATCAGCGGGCGCCCAAGGGCTCCTCAACTCATGGAGGAATGAACCGTGAAACTTCAGGTCCGATCTAGGCGGTGGGTCATTGGCGCGTGTGTCGCCGCGATGGCCGTTGCCGCCGCTCCTCTCCCCAGCTTCGCTGGACAGGCCGGTGCGCCGGTCGCGTCCAAGCCGACGTTGACGGCATCGATTCAGCGGGCCGTGGCCGTCACGCCGCTGGCGCCAGCCCGCGGGCAGGCTGCCGGAGCCACCGCGGATAAGTCGGTGCTGGGCTCGGCGTCGTTCTTCAAGTCGAAGGCGGGCGCAATCGCCCTGGCCGTAGTCGCCGCCGGCGCGGGCTACGCATTCTACGCAGCGAAAAACGATCGTATTCACTCAGTGGCTCGCAAAGGTCAGTAAACAGGGAGGCAGGGAATGAAACGCACGTTGATACTGGCTCTCCTTGTCGGGATTCTGGCATCCGCCGGGGCGGTTGGCGCCCAGACGCTGACCGGCACCGTTTCCGGCAAGGTGAGCGACGAACAAGGCGGTGTGTTGCCAGGCGTCGCTGTGACGCTGACCGGCAAGACCGGGTCCCAGACTCAGGTGTCCGACGCCCAGGGCGGATTCCGTTTCCTCGGCCTGAGCCCGGGCGCCTACTCGATCAAGGCTGACCTGCAAGGCTTCCGCCTGAAGCAGGAACAGAACTTCGACGTCAGCATCAGCAGGACGGTGGAGGTCAAGTTGACGATGGCGGTCGGCGGCGTAAGCGAAACGGTTGACGTCGTCGCCAACGCGGTGACCATCGATACCACCACGGCCGCGACCGATACGAACATCGGGCAGGAACTGCTGTTCAGCATGCCGCTGACGCACGCCAACCCGGCGGTCACCCTTCTCAACTACTCGCCTGGCGTCAACAACGGGTCAGCCTTCGGCGGGGCCTCCTCCGGGGCGAATTCGTTGATGCTGGACGGCGTGGACACGCGCGATCCGGAGGGCGGCACGGCCTGGGTCTTCTACAATTACAACATCATTGAGGAGGTGGCGGTCGGCAGCCTCGGGCAGCCGGCGGAGTACGGCGGCTTTACCGGCGCGGTCATCAACACCATCACCAAGTCGGGCGGCAACCGCTACTCGTTTCTGTCCGAGTATCGCTATACGTCAAACAAGCTGGCCAGCAAGAACGTCCCGGCCGATGTCATCAAGAAGAACATCAATCTGGCGACTCCTGTCCAGATTCTGAAGCTGCAGGACTACACGGTGCAGTTGGGCGGACCGGTCAAGAAGGACAAGCTCTTCTTCTTCGCCAGTTTCCAGCGTTACCACAGCGAGGAATACCGCCCGCCTGTCCGATCTGAAGTCAGCCCGCGTTTCAACTTTAAGCTGACGAACCAGATCACGCCGAGCGACAACTTGATAGGGTCGCTCCAGTACGACAGCTACAACCAGAAGGGCCGCACGGGCCTGATTCCCGGCTACGCCGTCTCGAGTCACAATCAGACGATCGATCAGGACTCGCCCGAGTACATCTGGAACGGCCAGTACCGCAGGGTGTTCGGCGCATCCACCTTCCTGGAGGCGAAGTTCACCGGGTACTGGGGCTACTACGACCTGAACCCGGTCAGCCCGCTGCCGACACACTTCGACGGGGATTCGTCGTCGTTCTCTGGCGGCGCCGGTTACACGGCGCAGTACGACCGCACCAGAAACCAGTTGAACCTGTCGCTTTCGAAGTACGTCAAGGCGGCCGGCCAGCACAGTTTCAAGTTCGGTGCGGAAATCGAACGCAGCACGATTCGCGACCGCTTCGTGTATTCGGGCGCGACGGCGAGCACGCCGACCGGCGTGATGTTCTACGACCTCTCGGGACCGTACTCGGCGTACGGGTACTCGTACGACCTGAAGGGCAAGAACAAGCGCGAGTCGTTTTTCGCGCAGGATCAGTGGCAGATCAATCGGTTTACGGCGAACCTCGGCCTTCGAGTCGACCGAATCGGCGGCGAAGCGACGACGCTCGGCAAGAACCTCTACTCCACCACGTCCTACGGTCCGCGCGTGGGCGGGGCGTTCGACCTGACCGGCCGGGGAACCTCTGTGCTGCGCGGGTACTACGGGCAGTTGTACGAGAGCGCCGTGTTCTCGTCCTGGAGCCGTGCGGTGCCGGGGCTGACACCCACGACCTACTACGACGTGGGACCGAACTGGTCGACCCTGACGCCATACAACAGCGTCCAGCGGTCCTACTCCGTGGCCGACAACCTCAAGCACCCGCGCGTCGACGAGTTCAACGTCTCGTGGGAGCAGCAGTTCAAACGCGACTACAAGATCACCGTCACGGGAATCGTGCGCGATTGGAAGAACTTCGTGAATTCGGTGCTGAAGGATGGGCTGTGGACGCCGATCACTTACACACCGACCTCCAATTCGAAGGTTCCCCTGGACCTCTCGCCCTTGACCCTGTACAAGTGGGCCAATCCTTCGAAGATCCCCGCTTTCGTGATCCAGAACACCGATGCCGTCACGTATCGGTTGTCGAATGGCCAGACGCTGGCCGCGCCAAAGGCCGCCCGCTCGTACCGGGGGCTGATGGTGGTGCTCCAGCGGGCGTACAAGAATCGCTGGCAGGCACAGGCGTCCTGGGTGCTCTCCAAGACCGAGGGCACGATCAACAACAGTACGTACGCCGGGATCTCGAGCGGTCAGTTCGAAACGCCCAACACCATCGTGGTGAACGCCGATGGACCGACGGCGTTCGATCGCCGGCATGAGATCAAGCTGTTCGCGGGCTACCAGATCCCCAAGATCGAGGTGTCCCTCAACGGATACTACAGGTTCCTGTCTGGTGCGCCGTACACCCCCTATGCTCGCGTCAGCAGGAGCACGTTGGCGTGGACCGGATCGGTCAACGTCAATATCAAGCCGCTCGGGAGCTTTCTCAACGACAATCAGTCATCTGTCGACCTGAGGGCGGAGAAGGTCTTCGACGTCGGCATTCACCGGTTCGGCGTGTATGCCGACATCTCCAATCTCTTCAACGCCGGCATCGTCACGGTCCGCGGGGATCGCTATCCGACCCAGGGCCTGACCGACCCGGCCACCGGCGACAGTCACAGCCTGTATTTCGGCGATCCACGTTCCATGAACTTTGGTCGGCAGATCACGCTGGGCGGACGCTGGTCGTTCTAACCCGCACGCCCGATCCTTCGTTGACATCGGAACACGCCTCGGGGGCCGTTCCCCCGGGGCGTTTCCTTCAGCGACGAAACCGGCGGCAGGTCAGGCGCACCGGTTCGATCGGCATTCGGACGTGATGACGTGCGGACCCGCCTGCGCCAAGGCTTCGGCGAGGTGAACCCGCCTGCGCCAAGGCTTCGGCGTGGGGACCTTGTCCGAGCGGAAACAGGACGTGACGCCATGACCAGTCCGCCCCACGGTCGTCCGGAGCGGGCCGATACACCCGAAGTGGCCGCGCTCAGGCGACTGAAACTCACGCAACCTGAGCTGGTCACCGCCATCGACATGCAGATCGAAGTGCTGATCCTGCACCGTCGCATGCAGGGCCGCGTGTCAACGCCGTGGATCGATCTGGATGTCGATCGCGTGGCGCAGCAACTGGCCGCGGGCACACCGGTCATCCGGTTCGAGGATATCCCGTTCGACTGGACGGAATTGCGGATACTGTTTCGGCAGCTCGTCGATCTGCTGCGCCGGTTCGAGGCTGTCGACCAGCCCGATTACGAAGCGCTGCAGCGGATGGTCCGCGCCTCGCGCCCCCAACCCGCTGAAGTGGCGGCGTGGTGGAACGGCTCGGCAATCAGGGCCACTCCTTCGCCCAGTGATGGAGCGGTGGACACGGCCGCCTACGCTCAGGTGCTGACGCTGGCGGCACGGCCGTTCGTGGCCCGTGCCGCACAATCCGTGCAGCAGCGGGTCGATGTGACCGCCTGGCAGAGACCGCAATGTCCGTTCTGCCTGGGTGACCCTGAGCTGGGACTGCTAACCGTAGCTGGCGACCGGCATCTGATCTGCGGACGGTGTACCGGGTCGTGGCCCTTTGACGCCGGGACGTGCCCGTTTTGCGACAACCGGAATCCCGCCTGCATCTCCTCGTTCACCAGCCAAGATGGTCGCTATCGCCTGACCGCCTGCGATGTCTGCCGGCGCTACCTCAAGTCCTACGATGCGCGTGGTGCGGACCGTCCGGTGATGCTGGACGTCGACACCATCGCCACACTTCCGCTCGACGCGGCAGCCATGCAGCGCGGTTATACGGGCTAGTCCGGAACGGGTTTCAGTGGTGCGGCGTCTGAGGAATCTGGTGCGGCTCAGGCGCCTGTTGGCCCTGTCGGCCGGGCAGGACCAGATCCGGGGCCTTGCTCGAAATCCACGTCAGCAGGTGCCGGGTTTCCCAGAACCGGCCGGCATTCGACTTGGCGCCCAGCACCACGACGGCCAGCGTCTGGTTCATATCGGGCAGGCGCAACAACGTCGCCAGGCAATACCCTGAGCGGGTGATGAACCCCGTCTTCCCGCCGCGCACGTCGATCTCGGGAGAACGCAGCAGCTGGTTCGTGCTGTGAATGGTCAGCGCCCTGCGGCTCGTGCGGAAGGAGTACTCTTCGGTCCGCATGATGGTCGAGATCAACTCGTCCTGGGCGGCGTAGGAAATCAGCCTGGCCATGTCGTAGGCGGACGACACGTTTTCGGCCACCAACCCTGAAGGATCGGCGTACCTCGTACTCTGCAGGCCTAGTTCCTCCGCCTTCTGATTCATCCGGACTACGAATCCTGAGGCGCCGTAGGGCGACACCCGGGCCAGCGTGCGCGCGGCCGCGTTGTCGGAGGCGATCAGCAGCAAGTGCAACAGGTTCTGTACCGACACGCGTTCGTAGGCGCGCAGATGCGTCACCGAGGCGCCACGGACATCGGCGCTGTCGACCATGACTGCCTGCGAGAGATCCGGGGTGTCCTCAAGAAAGCACAGCGCCGTCATCACCTTCGTGATGCTGGCGATGGAATGCTGGTCGAACGCCTTCTGTTGCCACACGACCTGGTCGGTGGTCGGATTGTAGATGATGGCGGCCTCAGCCCGGATGTCCGGGACGACCGCACCCTGCGCATCAACCTTGAAGCGCGGCTGGGCCGCTTGCGCGGTCTCTCGGGCGCGCGCTGCCGCCCGGGCCCGCGCCAGGCGCAGCTGTCGCGCTCGTGAAGAGGCCGCCGAGTACTTCGGGGTGGTCGCCGGCCTCGGGGTCCGAGCCGCCTTGGAAGCGGACGCGCCACTCGCCGGCGCAACCGCCTTCTTGCCGCCGGTGGCTTTCTGAGCCACCGATTGGGCCGACGCACCGGGGACGAGCGCGCAAACCGCGACGCCGAACAGACACATCAAACCCGTGCGGGTGAGTCGATTCAAATGGTGAGACGTGAGTCGGATCATCCGTATCAAGTAGACAGACAAGAACTTGGACGCAGATTGTAGCAAATCTGCACACGCTGGCAAACGAAAAAGTCCTCTGCGCCCTGCTTGTCGGCTACCGCCTCCAGGGCCGATAGTCCAGAACGCTTGCGAGAATCTTGCCAGCTCAATCGCGGTTATAGGGATCGTCGCCCAGATCGGGAGGTAGTTTGTACGGGTCGACCCGATCCACCTGTTCGGCGTGCCTCAACAGCCTCGCCCAGGTGTCCCGGTTGAAGCCCACCGCCGCCTGATACCCCGCAATCAGCGCCGGTACCTCCGTGCGGCCGGTCAAGGTCAGCATCAAACGCCTCGCCTCCTCACTGATCGAGACGTCGTACTCAACATATGGCACCTGGTGCTCGGCCAGGAATGCCCTCGCTCGTTCGCAGTGTGGGCACCCAGGTAGCGTGAACAGCCTTCGTTTCATGGCTCCGTAAATGGAAGGACGCTCAAGAACGGTCAGCTTCGAATTCCCGTCCCCAATAACCTGATGCAGCACTATCAGGGCTTCGCGGACTGGTGTCAAGTCACGCCGATCCAAAAAATGGGGACCGGGAATCCAAGGGTCCAGAATTCCGGACAATACCCAGACCTCCAAAACCTCGAATGAGCCCACATGCTGGCTCATGTTTGGCATGTATTGGCCGATATTCTTAATGGGCTGGTCGGTTGTCGCGGAGATGATTCACGGAAGCGAGAGGGAACGGACCTTGCAGGGCAAACAGCAGGAGTTAACCATGAGCCTAGTACGGCTCCTCGGGTTTACCACTCTTTCGTGTGGCTGCGTGGTGGGACGGTATCGCGAGCTCTCCACCAACCGCGAAGTGGCGTACGTCGAGGAAAAAGGTCACACCTGCGACGCCCACGGGCATCGTCGGAACCACACGATTCAGTCCGCCCGCGTGGCGTCCTACGCCCCGCAGATGGCAGCCAAAGCGTCCTGAGGCCCCGACCAAGGCCTGCCAGCCACGCGCGTGCGGCGTGGTGTCGGCGCCATCCCTAGTCCAGTCTAAGGCTCCTCCGGATCCCAGCTGCTGACTTCCCGGTCTTTTTTTCCTAGCACCTCCCCTGATTCACCCACGAGCCCTTCGCGAGCCGACCTCACCCGAAAAAAGCGCCAAAAAAAGGGGGCCGCGCCGATGCGCGACCCCCAAGAAGTGATGCCCGGTCGAGCGTAAGGGTTAGTTGAAAGTGAATCTCACGCTGATCATGAAGCTATACACGTCCGAGGCGAAGGTGGTCGTTTGGAGGGACTTGGTCAGAAACTCACCATTGACCAACACCAGCCTGTAGGCCGACTTGCCCGCCGCATCCACGGAAGGGTTAGTGAGAACCTGGTTGCGGACAAGACGCTGGCCGACGCCCCAGTTGTGATTCAGGAGATTTCCGAAATTCGTGACGTCGAGCCTGACCTGGAACGCGTTGCGCCTGCCTTTTATGTTGGCGAACACGTCCTGAGTGACGCTGAGATCGGCCCGTGTCACGAGCGGCAAGAACACCGCACCGCGCTCCGCGTACTGGCCCCGGTGCTTGCTCAAGTAGGGATCCTGCGAGATGTAGGCATCCCAGGCCGCCGCCTGCGCCGCCGCCGTGTAGGTTCTCGCCCCCACGGTGAAGGCCGAGAAGTTCATCTCGGACTGATCGCGGTGAACATAAATCAAGTCGTTGTTGGTGGCTGTGTCGCCATTCATGTCACCCGCAAAGAGGTAGCTGGTGTTGCCGTTTGCGCGAGTTTCCCAGAAAAGCGACACCGTCGTGGCGCCGAAGTGGAAATACTCCCTCGTGTACGAGGCGAGCACGAAGGCCCTGTGCCCCGCGGCTGTGCCGGAGTACCCGAGGCCCGGGTTGTTCGGGTCCCCGTGTTGGGGGTTCCCGGTAAAGCTCCCGGAGGCGATCGACCCAGGGTCGACCGTGTTTCTGGATGTGCCGTAGCTGTAGACGCCCTTGACGGCGAAGCCGGATGTCATCGTCTTCGCCAGCGTTCCGGCGAAGTTCCACGATCGGCCCACGCCCTGGTTCTTCAAGACGATGGCATTCGTGATCACGTTCCCGGCGGCGTTATTGAGCCTGGTGACGCACGGGCCCACTGTCGGCGTCGAGCAGGACGTCCCCGTCCAGCGCGGCCGGCTGTCAACGCCGACGAAGGCCGACTGGGCCGCCGGCAGGTTGGCGTTGATGTAGTAGATCCCGTTCACATCCCGGTTGTAGAGGAACTCGGCTGTTCCGGTCATCCCCCAGGGCAGCTTGCGGTCGACGGCGATGTTGCTGCGCCAGACCTGGGGGAACTTGAAGTTGGGATCGGTCACGGCCAGGTCGACGCTGGTGGCCGGGGCGCCGGTCACCGTCGCCGGTTTGTACTTGTCGATATCGGGGCTGAACGGTCTCGTCGTCGTGTTGTCAAACTGGCTGAACCCCGTGAGGACACCGGTGTTCCCGATCTGATTGGAGATCCACACGTACGCCGGACGCCCCGTAAACACCCCGGTGCCGCCTCTCACCTGCAACGACTTGTCGCCCGTCACGTCCCAGTTGACGCCGACGCGCGGCGACCAGAGAAGCTTCGGATCCGGTAGCTTCCCGGTTTGGTAGTTGACCGACGCCCCCTTCTCGTCCCTGAACGTCAGCGCGTCGACGTTCGCATTGGCGTAGGCGGTGTTCCCGAACACGGGCACATCGAATCTCACGCCGGCGGTGAGCGACAGGTTGGCCTTCGGGCGCCATTCGTCCTGGGCATAGGCGCCGCCGTACCACACAGCCAGCGGCTGAACGGGCTTGTCCAACCCGGGAATATTCATGTAGCGCACCTGGAATCGCCGGAGCGTGATCGGAGACACGGTGCGATTCGGGTTGGTCGCCAGGTCGGCAGCGTCCGCGTAGAAGTCGGCCAGCGTGTTGTAGACGTAGGCACTCTGCTTGCCGGGGAAGAACACGTTCTCCGAACGATAGCGCTCGAGGCTCCCGCCGAAGGTCAGTGTGTGCTTCTGGCCAAACTTCGTGAAGTTGTCCTGCAACTGGAACGTCTTGTAGCGCAGTTCGTTGTTGGGCGTGAACGGCTCGAAGCCAAACGACGTGTAGGTCGTGCCCGACCCGTCGAGGATGTCCACCAACGGGAACATGGCGCCTCTCGAGTTCCGGCTCTCGTCCTGGGTGGTGTAGCCGGTGATGAGGGAGTTCGCGTTGTTGTTGCCGATGATCCAGTTCCACTCCCCGATCCCCGACCGGATGTTCTCCATGATCTGGTAGTTCGAGTTCTGGTAGCCCAGAAACGTGGTGCTGAAACCAGAACCGCGTCCGAAACCGAGCGACGACGAACCGGACAACAACACGTCGGTGAGGGAATCGAGATAGTTGTACCGGAAGCTCACCTTGTGATTCTTGGCGATGTTGTAGTCCATCCTCGCCAGGAACCGTTTGGCCGGCGTCTCCTTGTCGATGTTCTGATACGGACCTGTCTCGTAGGTGAATTGCGACTTCAGCAGCGCGCTGAGCTGGTTGAGGTCCGACGCCAGAACACGGGTCTTGCTGCCTCCGACCGTTTCGCCGCCGGCGTTGGCCGTGAAGGTCGTGATCGGCCGAAGGTCTGCCTCGTTCTCGTAGTTGCCGAAGACGAAGAGCTTGTTCTTGACAACCGGGCCGGACCCCCACCCGCCTGTGTTGCGGAACGTGAACGTGCCGGGATTGAACGGCAGACCCTTGGCTTCGGTCCCGACGAAATCCTGGTTCCGGAACCTGTGGTAGATCGAGCCGCTCAATTTGTTGGCGCCGCTGCGGGTGACGGTGTTGACGCCCGCGCCGACGAAGTTGCCCTGGCGAACGTCGAACGGCGCCACGCTGATCTGGATCTGTTCGATCGACTCCAGCGAGATGGCGGCCACGCCGGTCCGCTCCCCAGGCTGGCCCTGCAGACCGAAGGAGTTGTTGAAGTATGAACCGTCGACCGTGATGTTGTTGAGCCGGTTGTCCTGGCCGGCAAACGACGTGCCGCTGGCCTGCGGCGTGAGCCGCTCGACATCGCTCAGTCGACCAGAAATCGTGGGAATCGACGCCAGAATCTCTCGGCTGACCGAAGTCACCGCGCCCGTCCTGCCGGAACTGAACAGCGCATCGGCCTGTGCCGTGACGGTCACGCTCTCGGCCAACGTCACGTTCTCCAGTTTCAAGCTGAGGTCGGTGGCCACGCCGAGCGTGACCACGACGTTCTTCATGACGTGTGGCTGGAACCCCGTCAGCGCAGCGGTAACGGTGTACGGGCCGCCAACCCTCATCGCGGGTATGGAGAATCTCCCGTCTGCGCGAGCGACGGCTTCATAGCTTGTTCCCGAAGGTTCGTGCACAGCCGTAATGGTCGCACCCGGGACGGCCAGCCCCTGCGCGTCGTTGACGGTGCCATTGATGGAGCCGGTGGTCACGCCCTGGGCGTACGCGGCACTGGCGGGCCACAACAGGGCACACGCCACCATCAGTCCGAGCACGATCCGAGTCTTCTGTAGCATTGATTTCATCTCCCGAAAGAGTGTCACAGGGGTTGTGGTTGCGCTACTTCTTGGGCGTGGGCCGCAGCGAATATGACTTGCGCGACCAGACGTCCACATCCGACCGCTTCACCTTCACGTCGACCTGGCGGGTCCGCCTCAGTGGATCGGGATTGGAGGAGTAATAACCCAGCATGTAGTAGTCGCTCGTTTCGGCGTCAATCCTCTTCAGCGCGCGGTCGAAATCGTTCTGGTTCACCACCGCAATGCCGCCCGTCTGTTCGGCCAGCACCCGGAGGCTGCTGATCGACTTCTCGATGTAGTTCTGCCACTCGACCGGATCGACTTTGTCGTCCAGGTCGGGCATACCCACCAGGCCACGCGGATCGACGGTGTAGATGGACGCATTGGCGCGATTGGCCGTGCGGGTCAGTTCAGCCAGTTCGCGCGCCAGGTCGGCATCCGCGAATTGCTGGCCTTGCTTGGTGGGATCTTGATTGGGATCGGTTTGCTGCCCGCCCTCAGCGACCGGTCTCTTGGTGTCGTTGCCGAACTTCGACTCGAACATCGGATCGTCGCCCCACCGCGATTTCTCGAACGGATTGAAGTCGTAGCCGTTGCTGACGTAGATCAACGCCTTGCGCCGATTGTGGACCTTCTCGAGGCTGTACAGCAGATCGGCCGCCGTCGAAAACGCCACGTGCGCCCGGTAGCGAACCTCGGTCGGACCTTCCTGCCCTTCCGGTCCCTGGATGATCTCGGACGGCTTCAGCCCTCCGCCCATCACCTTCTTGATCGCCTCGTCGATCCGCTTCATGTCATAGGTGAGATCGATCGCAATTGATGAGGTCCCCGTGGAGACGATGCCGAACATATCGCCCTGGTGAATCAGCGTGTTTTTCACCTTCTTCAACAGATCCCGCACCCGCGCGGTGTCTTTGAAGTCGAGGTGCAGGTCGTCGATGAACAGGATGAAAATGCGGCCCGACGCGTCGTTGGTGGGCCTGGGCGGCGGCAGGATGATGCCTTCCGGAGGAGGCGGTGGCGGCGGCAGCGCGATGTTCGACACCCGACCGCCGTGCACGAGCACCAGCGACGACACGGCCTGCGGCACACCGTCTTCGACGACGGTGAATTCGTCCTTGTTCAGGTCGGCGACAAACTGGCCCTTGGCGTCACGCACGATCACATCGGTCGTCACCAGATCGACGGTGACGCGAAACGTCGGCTTCTGCCCACCCTCGGCTGGTTTGGGCGGAGCTTGCGCCTGCGAGGGAGGCACCGGTGATTGCGCGGCCAGAACCGACGCGGCCAGCAGCAGCCCCAATGCCATGGACCAGCGGGACCATACGCGCTTCATGGGCAAATCCTTCAGCGTTCTAGACTTCGCTCCTATTCTACGACAAGAAGTCGAAAGTCAGGAGGAAACAAGTCAGAAGGCCTGGGGCTACCGGGACTTCTTCGCTGTCCGGGCTGCGCCTATCCTGGGCACCGGTTTGACCGTCTTTTTCTTGGCCTGTTTCTTTACCGGCGATTTCGTCGCGACCTTCTTCTGCGAGGAAGCCGCACTGGCTGCAGCTCTAGCCGCCGCGATTTTCGCTTCGACGGGAGACTTATGCACCAACGTGAAGCGGAGCTGGTCGCCAATCATGTGGTAGGTCCAGATTTCCGTCACCCCAATCTCGTGATTCGAGCACAGGCGCCTGGCAACGTCCATAGCGCTGGCGGGAACGTAGAGGGCGAACTCCACCGGCAACCGTCCGAAGCGAGCCCATTCGGCGATGGCCTCGAGGTTATTGACCGACTCCCCCGTTTCAACTTCGACCACGCCCACGACCTTCCGAGCGCGGCCCGTCGGCGCCAGCACCAGGTCCGGGTAGAGCGCCGACGGCCCCTCGCCTACCGGAACGAGGAGATCGGAGCCGACGTTGATACCGACGGTGAAACGGCGCTTGTAGCGGAGTTGCAGCAGCCTGATGATGCGGTCGTGTTCGAGTTGCTCCCGCACCGGCCGAATGAGAATCGGGCTCAAGGCGCCCTCCTATCGTAGGAATCACTGACTGCTAGCGGAGCATCCGAGCATAGCACGGATTCGGCCCATCTTTCCGCGCTTCAGGCGGGAATGGCCGCCGCCAGCCATGAGGGAACCGCCACCGCCGAGCATTCGTGTGCAGTCTGGAGAAGGGCCCTGCGGACAAAACCCTGGTCTGCCGATACAGGCACTGGAGCGGTCACGTCCAAGTGCCGCCCCTGCGGACACCACTATGACCCAACCCATCTCGCCCGACTCGCCGACGGTTTCCCAGGTGCCCTTCCCCCACGTGGTGCTCGTGGAGGACCACGAGAAGGCCGCGCGGGGACTCGAGGAACTGCTTCGCCTGGAAGGATTCCGCGTAACCCGGGCCGCCGACGGTCCCTCGGGGCTGGAGGTCGCCGGCGCCGCCGGCGTCGACGCCATCGTGCTGGACGTCATGCTGCCGGGCATGAGCGGCTTCGACGTGTGCCGTACGCTTCGCGCCCACGAGTCCACCCGGCGGGTGCCGGTGATCCTGTTGACGGGGTTGAGCGATACGCCATCCAAGCTGCAGGGCTTCGACATCGGCGCCGACGACTACCTGGTGAAGCCGGTGCCGGCCCGCGAGCTGGCGGCGCGCCTTCGCAAGCTGATTGGCTCGCGTCTGGAATCCGCCAGACTGGTTCACCGCCAGCGTCTGCAGGCGATTGGCGAGATTGCCGCCGCCGTCGGTCATGAAATCAACAACCCGCTGGCGGCGGCTCTCGGCACGCTCGATCTGGTGCTGCTGGGCCATGATGTGCCGCATCAGGTGCGCCGGGAGCTGGCGCAGTGCCGAACCCAGCTGCGGCGAGTCGCCTCGACCCTGTCACAGTTGACCGTTGTGCGCGACAGGACCGTGCCCTACGTCGGGGCCGATCGGATGATCGACCTGCGGTCCGATGGGCAGATCAGCCACTGACCAGTCGGCGATTCTTCCCATCCTCCTGAGTCCGACGCAACACAGGTCAGCCATCCTGTGGCGCCCTCTCCGCGTGCGTGAGATGACGCGCGCCTCGTAATCCACTCGTCGTCATCCACGTTGACATTAGTCGGGCTGCGCTACTGCGTCGATCGCGGGTGGCTTGGTCCGTTGATTCGTGCCGCGATGTCTGGACGGCACCCGCGTGCGGTACAATCGACGCACCCTATGAACAAGTCATGCTTGCTACTCTCGTTTTGTGGTGGACTGCTGCTGCTCGCGTTCGCCAGCACGCCACGGTTCGTGGCTCGAGCCGACGCACAGGTGTCCCGAAGATCTGAGGGAGATCGCGCGCTTTCGCCCGCGGTCGAGGCGTTGCTGCGCAAGATTCGCGGGGCCGACACCGGACAACTGGCCGTCTCGGAAGAGGACGGCCGGTTCCTTCGCCTGCTGGCCGCATCGCACGGCACGAGACGCGCATTGGAGATTGGCGCCGCCAATGGCTATTCCGCCATCTGGATCGGACTCGGCTTGCGCGAGACTGGCGGAAGGCTTGTCACGATCGAGTACGACCCAGCGCGCGCGAAGCAGGCCGAAGCCAACATCCGTGCAGCCGGCCTCTCCGACATCGTGCAGGTGATTCCGGGCGACGCGTTCAAGGCGATTCCGAAGATCGAAGGCACGTTTGATTTCGTGTTTTTGGACGCCTGGAAACGCGACTACCAGCGGTTCTTCGACCTGGTTTTCCCTCGCCTCGACAAAGGCAGCTTCTTCGTCGCCCATAACGTCGTCAACAAGGCGACCGAGATGGGGGATTTTCTGACCACGCTGCGCACGCATCCTGGCATCCTGAGCACCATCGTGTCGCCCTCAGGCGAGGGCGTGTCGGTATCCTGGAAGCGCTAGGCATGAAAATCATCTGAGCCCAGCCAACTCGGCCTGCCGTGACGATGAGGTAGAATGCGTAACGGCGGGCCGCTAGCTCAGTGGTAGAGCACCTGACTTTTAATCAGGGGGTCGTGGGTTCGATCCCCACGCGGCCTACCAACCCAGACTTCAGTCATCCTCTCCCGGGCGCTCCCGACGACGCTGGCCGCGGGCTGGCGCGTTGAGGGGCCGCCCGCGCCCGACCGGCTACTCGACGACGTTGACCGGAATGTGTTCGGTGCAACCCGGGTAGTCGCAGCACGTGGCGCACACCCGCTTGAACGCCCTGAGACCGCGCAGTTCCACGTCGGGCGACAGATAGTCTGGTTTCACGGGTTCGTTTTTCAGCAAGTCGGTGCTCAAGTACTTCTTGTTGCAGTCGCACAGGATCGTCACCACCACGGCCCCGGGGCCGATGTCGTTCTGTGTCTTGAGCGCGCCGATGAAGTTCGCCCCCGACGAAATGCCCACGGCCAACCCTATCTGCGCCAGCTTCTGGGCCATCAGGATCGCGTCGCCGTCGTTGGCGTTCACGATGTGATCCATCTCGTCCAGCTTGACGAGGGGCGGGATGAACTCGTCTGAGATGCCTTGAATGCGATGCTGGCCAGTCTTGTGGCCCGTCGACAGGGTGGGCGATTCGGCAGGTTCGAGCGGATGAATCCGTACCGTGGGTTTCACCGATCGAAGGAATCTCCCCACGCCCATCACCGTTCCGCCGGTACCGACGCCGGCGACAAACGCGTCGGGCGACAGCCCATTGAAGCGCAGCTGCCACCAGATCTCAGGCCCTGTCGTCAGCCGGTGCGCCTCCACGTTGGCGTCGTTGGCGAACTGACACGGCAGGAATACGCGGGGTTCTCGCGCCGCCAACTCCTCCGACATGCGAATGCTGCCCAGAAACCCACCTTGTGCCCGGCTGACCGGCACGATCGACGCGCCAAAACTCGCAATCAACGCCATCCGCTCGCTGCTCATCCAGTCGGGCATGAAGATCGTGACTGGATGACCAAGCGCGCGGCCGATCGCGGAAAATGAAATGCCGGTGTTGCCGCTGGTGGCCTCGGCAATCGTGTCGCCAGGCTGGATGTCACCAGTGAGGTATGCCTGCCTCAGGATGTGCAGGGCCATCCGGTCCTTGATGCTGCCGGTGAAATTGACCTGTTCGTACTTCGCGTGGATCACGCGCGGTTCGCCTCGATACGTGAAGTCGATGGCGAACAATGGCGTGTTGCCGATCGCATGCTCGAGGGCAGTGAACCGGTGCGTGATCGTGGCGTCGACGGCCGTGGTCGTTGACATCATGTTCCTCGGGCGGCAATCTTACCAAAACCGGTCTCGGGGCCAGGTCCGCGTTGCGACCAGCCCGGGGCCATGGTACCATTTGATGTTCGCCGGTATGGCCTCTGCCCTGCCGACGCACCCGACCGCCGATCGCGTCCCCATCGTCCAGGGGTCAGGACGCGGCCCTTTCAAGGCCGAGACTCGGGTTCGAATCCCGATGGGGACGCCACAAGACTTACGATGAGTCCGTTTCGGCCTCAACAATTCGACGAGTGACGCCGCGCTGGCCCGGCAGTTGACTGTGGAATAGACTGTGGAGTAGATTCACCAGTATGGGGACGGTTCAGGTGGTCCTGGGGCAACGCTTGCTTCGAGAAGCCGATCAGGCGGCGCGCCGTATCAAGGTCAACCGATCTGCGCTGGTCCGCGCGGCCCTGCGCGACTATCTCGACCAGTTGCAGATTCGCGAGCGCGAGGCGCGCGACCGCAGAGGGTACGAGCAGGCGCCCGACCGTGAATTCCGAGCCTGGGATGGCGTCGCTGCATGGCCCGACGAGTAGCGCGAGGCGATATTCGCTTGTGCGAGTTCCCGGCGCCCGACAAGCCGCGGCCCGTGCTGGTCCTCACGCGCGACTGGGCCGCCGAGTACCTGACTCGCCTCACCGTGGCGCCCATCACGTCTTCGATCCGCGATGTGCCCAGCCAGATCTTGCTGACCGAGTCTGACGGCATGAAGCACGCGTGCGCCGTGAACTTGCACAACCTTGTGACGGTGGACAAGACGCGTCTGGGCCGGCGCGTGGCGCAGCTCGCGCCCCAGCGAATGCGAGAAGTCTGCGACGCGATGGCATTTGCCCTGGGCTGCGACGGCGTCCCCGAAACCAAGTCAGTTCGATAAGCCTCTGCCCACGCCCGAGTACAGCTGGCCACCAGCGACGTGGGCACGATCGAGGCATCGGACCGACCACCGTCATCGGATAGAATCACACGCATGGACCCCTCCAATGGCCACCGCGTGTCCAACCGTCCCAAGACACCCTCTGTTCGCGGCGTCGAGCTCCTCGGTCTGGTCAGTCTGGGGCTGGTGATGACCGTCGGCGTCGCTTCCGCGCAGGTGGACGGCCCGATTGGCAAGTACGTGGTCGATGTACATGTTTCGCTGCCTCATTTCCCGCAGCTCGCGGAACTCGCCGAGCCATATGGACTGGCGGCGACGGATCTGCCAACGTGGGGCCGGGGCGTGTGCGTCGGCGCGCATGTCTATCCGATCGCCTGGCGCGCCGCCACCATCGGCTTCGGTGCCACGATGTTGTGGTCGCGTGCCCAGCGCAGCCCGACCGATGTAGACGGAACGCTGACTGGGAAGCGCTCCATGGTTCAGTACAGAGCCGTGTCGCCTCAGGTGTCGGTCAACTTCGGAGGCCGCGAAGGGTGGAGCTACCTGAGCGGAGGACTCGGTTGGTCCTGGATGCCCATTGGCACGGAGGCGGTCCCGACAGACATCAGCGCGCGTCGCAAGACGATCAACTACGGAGGCGGCGCCCGGTGGTTCTCCCGCGAGCACGTGGGCTTCTCCCTCGATTTCCGCTTCTACGCCATCAACCCTCAGGTACAGACCGACGTGGTGAAGCGTGCTCCTCGCATGAAGGTGGTCGTCGTGAGCGTTGGCGCGTCCTTCAAGTAGTCGGAGGGCTCGGGTCTGCCTGCGGTGTGCGTCACGGCAACTGGGGCGCACCGGTGCAGGCTTGACATGGCCCGCCACCGGGGTATCTTGTTGAGCCCGATCAGGCGTACTGGTTGAGTGAACAGCGAGGCCCAAGATGAACGCAACCCGTTTGCTCCGGTGGTCGTTGGCGGCGGTCTGCGCGTCAGTGATCGCAGCCGGTGTTGTCGCCGACGCGCAGCAGGCCTCCCAGCAGTATCAGCCGCAGGTTGGTCAACCGGGTAAAGACGTGGTGTGGGTGCCTACCGCCCAGACGCTGGTCGACAAGATGCTCGACATGGCCAAGGTGACTCCGCAGGACTACCTGATCGACCTCGGATCGGGCGACGGCCGCACGGTCATTACGGCCGTCAAGCGCGGAGCCCGTGCACTCGGGATTGAGTACAACCCGGACATGGTGGAGCTGTCCAAGGCCAACGCCGCGAAGGAGGGCGTCGGCAGCAAGGCCACGTTCCTCAAAGCCGATTTGTTCGAGACCGACTTCTCGGAAGCCACCGTCGTCACGATGTTCCTGCTGCCCGATATCAACCTCAAGCTCCGTCCGCGGATGCTGAATCTCAAGCCGGGCACGCGCATCGTGTCGAACTCCTTCAGGATGGAGGATTGGACGCCCGACGAAGAGGTGAGGGTCACCGATGGGTGCGAGACATGGTGCACCGCCCTGCTCTGGATCGTGCCGGCCCAGGTGCAAGGTACCTGGCAGCTTGCCAATGGCGCGATCAGTCTCACCCAGAGTTTTCAGATGATCTCGGGGAACTTGCAGTCGGGCACCACCACCGAGGCGATTGCTGAAGGCCGGCTACGTGGGGCAGACATCAGCTTCACCGCCGGAGGCGTCAGCTATTCGGGTCACGTGAACGGCCGAGGCCTGGAGGGCACATTCTCGTCGGCTGCTGGAACAGGCTCGTGGAAGGCGACCCGCCAGGGGAAATAGCTGGCCAATCGCTCGGGGGCGTCATTCCTGCTACGCCTCTCCCCGGTACCGGTAGACGCCAATCGCCACGAGTTCCCGCAGCGAGACGAGCAGGTCGTCGAGCCCCCATCGAAGGCGGTTCAGCGGGTCGCCGTAGTCTTTTCCACTGGGCTTGAACGCCGGGATGCTCGACTGGCGCCGGCTCCGGGCCACCGGAGAGGTGACGGCCTCGAACGACGTCACCACGCTGAAGTTGGTGAATCCAGCCTTGCGAAAGCACATCGCCGTGCGCTTCGAATGAAGCCGCGAGGTCACGACCAGCAGCGGCGTGTCCTGCCGGATGACCCCTCGATCGAGTTTCAGCAGATTGCGGGGATGATCGGCGGTCCCGCCGGGAATCGGATCGAGCAGGACGGCCTCCGGCTGACTGCCCAGCCATCGCGCGGCTTCGGCGTAGACTTCAGCCTCGCTGACCCGTTCGGTTCCGCCCCCGCTGAACACGACGAGCGGAGCGTAGTTGGCGGCGAGCAACTGCACCGCGGTATAAACGCGCTCCCAACCTTCGGGTGTGGGCAGGTTATGGACGCTAATCCCGCCCGTGATGCAGATGATCGCCGACGCCCGCCTGGGCGCAGCCGACTCCACCACGAACGTCTCGATGCCGGTGGATCGCCCTGCCATCAGCCAGACGCCGAGCAGGGCCACGGCGGCTCCAAGCGCTGCCAATCCGAATCCTGCGACACGCGAGATCTTGCGCAACACGCCAGCTAACACGGCATCGGCCTCACTGGTTGACGTCACCCACATCTCGGCCCGGTCCCGGTCGGCGGGCACGTGTCATCAACCGACCCGTCAGGCGCCTGAGAGAAACCCTCGGCGCGGACCACGGGCATCATATCAGCCCGTCTACTTCAATAATGGGCGTACACGTCGGCAGGGTCTGCGGGAGCCGATGCGTATCAAGTAAGCTGGACCGGTGGAGCCTCCAGCTGATCCCATCCAGTGTGTGTCGAGTGTCCTCGAACAGCTCGGCATCGTGTTCGAGCGATTCGACCACCCGCCTGTTTTCACCGTAGACGAGGCGCTGGTGCACTGGGCCGGCATTCAAGGCACGCATTGCAAAAATCTGTTTCTTCGCAACAACAAAGGCGCTCGTCACTATCTGGTAGTTGTGGAACACAGCAAGCCGGTCGATCTCAAGCGACTCGCCACGGTCATCGGCGACGACCGGCTCAGCTTCGCCTCACCCGAGCGTTTGCTGAAGCACCTTGGGCTGATGCCGGGATCGGTCTCCCCCTTCGGCCTCATCAATAACACCGCGCACGATGTCACGGTGGTGCTTGACGCCGGCCTGGCGGCCAGCGAACGCGTGGCATTTCATCCCAACACGAATACCGCCACCTTCACGCTGTTGTTCGCCGATTTTGAGCGGTTCCTCACGTGGTGCGGGAACCCGGTGAAGACCGTCCACATCTGACCCGCCAGGGGGAATCCCAGACGCCAATCACCTACAGCTTTGTCGCGTACGATCGACCCATAGAATCGTGGCGGTTTACCGAGGACATGCCCGCCAAAGCCCGCCGCTAGCCGTGGTGTATGTTATCGTGTCCCGGCCGCGTGCCCCGGTCCAGAATGACGTTGGCGGCTTTCGGAATCGGGGCACCAAGCCCGGCGCCCAACCAGCGAGGAGCTCAGAGCGATGCATCTCCAACTGATTGACTGGGTGATTGTTGTCCTGTCGCTGCTCGTGTGTTTTGTCCCCGCGCTGTTTTTCGCCAAGCGGGCCGGCAAGAGTACGTCGGAGTTTTTCGTGTCGGGCCGGGCCGTGCCATGGTGGCTGGCGGGCCTCTCGATGGTGGCCACGACATTCAGCAGCGACACGCCCAACCTGGTGACCGACATCGTGCGCCGCAACGGCGTGGCGGGCAACTGGGTATGGTGGGCGTTTGTCCTGACTGGTGTGTCGACCGTGTTCTTTTACGCCCGCCTCTGGCGCCGGTCGGGCGTGATGACCGATCTCGAGTTCTACGAGATCCGGTATTCCGGGAAGGCCGCCAGCGTGGTGCGGGGATTCCGGTCGGTGTACCTGGGCTTGTTGTTCAACTGCATGATCATGGCCACCGTGAACCTGGCCGCGTGCAAGATCGCCGGCATCCTGTTTGGCATGGAGCGCTGGCAGACGCTGGCGTTCGTGGGCCTGCTGAATGTGGTATTCGCCACGCACTCGGGTCTGTGGGGCGTGCTGGTGATCGACACGATCCAGTTCTTTATCAAGATGACGGCCGTGATCGCGGCGGCGTACTTCGCGCTGCAGGCTCCCGCGGTCGGTGGACTGCACGGCCTGGTCGAGAAACTGTCAACGATGCGGGGGCCTGGCGGACTGAACTACCTGAACCTGCTGCCCGATTTCACCAGCAACTGGGACCTCGCCGTTGCGGTCTTCGTCATGCCGATCGCCGTGCAATGGTGGGCGGTCTGGTATCCCGGCGCGGAACCGGGCGGAGGCAGCTACATCGCCCAGCGCATGCTGGCATCCAAGTCGGAGCGCGACTCGCTCGGTGCGGTGCTCTTCTTCAACGTGGCGCACTACGTGCTCAGGCCGTGGCCCTGGATTCTCGTGGCGCTGTGTTCCATCCTGGTGTACCCGGAGCTGTCGGACATCCAAAAGGCATTCCCACACCTTGACCCCAGCCTGCTCGGCCACGACATCGCGTACCCGGCGATGTTGAAGTTTCTGCCGGTGGGCTTCATCGGTCTGATGGTCGGCGGGCTGGTGGCCGCAAATTCGTCCACCATCCTCACCCACCTGAACTGGGGCGCGTCGTACCTGGTGCACGACTTCTATCGCCGCTTCATTCGCAAGGACGCCACTGAACACCACTACGTGATGGCGGGTCGCATAGTGACAGTGGGCTTGTTCATCTGCTCGTCGGCTTTGGTGTTCGTGCTCGACACCGCCAAGGACGCCTTCGACGTGATTCTGCAGGTAGGCGCGGGCACCGGGCTGTTGTACCTGGTGCGCTGGTTCTGGTGGCGGGTGAACGCGTGGTGTGAGGTCGCGGCCATGATCAGCTCGTTCGGCATCTCGATGCTGTTCCTGGTGCTGGCCAAGAACGGCGTGCACCTCAGTACACACAGGGCCTTGCTCATCACGATCGGCTTCACGACGGTCTGCTGGATCGCCACCGCGTTTCTGGGTCCGGAAACCGATCGCCGCGTGCTGGTCGAGTTCTACAGGAGGGTGCGGCCCTTCGGCCCGGGATGGACGCAGATCCGCAAGGAGGCTGGCCTGGCCGGCGACACCGCACGAGCCACAGGCGAGAATATTCCGCTCGCCCTTCTGGGCTGGGTTGCCGGATGCACGATGATCTGGTCGGCGCTGTTTACGGTGGGCAACTTCCTGTACGGCCGAATGGGCTCCGCGCTGTTCCTGCTGGCCACGTTCGTGCTGAGCGGCCTCATGCTGGTGTCGGTCGTGCGGAGGCTCTGGGCGTCGGGTGGCGACGAGGAGGTATGCTAGGGCATGCCGTTTTCCCGTTTTCCGCTCCATCCTGACCTGCTGAAAGGCGTAAAGGAACTCGGGTTTCTGCGCCCGACCCCCATCCAGGATCAGACGATTCCACCGGCGTCGGAGGGCAGAGACATCCTGGCCTGCGCCATGACGGGCAGCGGCAAGACCGCCGCGTTTCTGCTCCCGATTCTGCACCGGTTGATGGCCAAGCCTCGCGGCGCCACCCGCGCGCTCATCCTGACGCCCACTCGCGAGCTGGCCGCCCAGATCTACGCACACCTGGAGGAACTGGCTGTGCATACGCCGATGACCGGAGCGGCCGTGTTCGGAGGCGTCGGCATGGGCCCGCAGGAGCACGCGTTTCGCAGCGGCGTCGGCGTGATTGTGGCCACGCCCGGGCGCCTGCTCGATCACCTGCGCCAGCCCTACGCGCGGATGGCGCACCTCGAGGTGCTCGTACTGGACGAAGCCGATCGCATGCTCGACATGGGGTTCCTGCCAGACATCCGGCGCATCCTGCGACAGATCCCGGCGAAGCGGCAGACGCTGTTTTTCAGCGCCACCATGCCGCGCGAGATCGTGACGCTGGCCCACGAGATGCTGCACAACCCCTTCACCGTCAACCTCGAGCGGAAATCGTCGCCGCCTGTGGGCATTACGCAGGCGGCCTATCCTGTGGGCCGCGAACTGAAGTCGGCGCTGCTGGTGGAACTGCTGAAACGCAAGATCATCGAGAACGCGATCGTGTTCACGCGGACCAAGCACCGCGCCAATCGCCTGGCCGATTTCGTCGAACGGCACGGCATCTCGACCGGGCGCATCCACGGCAACCGGAGCCAGAACCAACGCACGGCCGCGCTGGAAGGATTCAAGGCCGGCCAGCAGCAAATCCTGGTGGCCACCGACATCATGGCGAGAGGCATCGACGTGGAAGCGTTGGGCCATGTCGTCAATTTCGATGTGCCCGCCGATCCCGATGCCTACATCCATCGCGTCGGCCGCACGGGCCGGGCCGAGGCCACGGGAGACGCCTTTACGTTTGTGTCGCCCGACGAAGAACAGGAACTGCGCGCGATCGAACGTGTGCTCGGCAGCCCGCTGCCGCGCGTCACGCTGCCCGGCTTCGACTACGCCCGCAAGACTGACGAGCGGCTCGAGATCCCCATTCGCGACCGTCTGGCGGCAGCTCGCATGGCCAGAGGACCTCGGCGGCAAGGGCCGGCGGCCGCACACGGTCCTCAGAACCGCACCGGCGCTCCTGACCGGTCGCGGGGCCGCGGGAAAACGCCGGGCCGCGGACAACGCGAGACGAAGTTCCAGGCCATCCTGGACCGGCACGCCCCGGCCCGGCCCGGCAGCCGGGAGGGTGGAAGTCGCGCGGGAGGGCCCAGGCGCGGAGGGCGCTAGCTGGGCGTTCAGATGAGGCGTGAGGCCAGCGAGGGATGCTGTGTCACCAGTCGGCGGGTCACGTCGATCCAGGTGTCGCGGCCAGACGGATCGAGGCGCTCGAATGCCA